>Ga0210400_10004215_pt1 | contig 12523 bp, 10 predicted proteins | sample IncBWH26MmetaG_FD_155456 | JGI IMG/M metagenome (GOLD analysis project Ga0210400, IMG submission 155456) | Forest soil microbial communities from Barre Woods Harvard Forest LTER site, Petersham, Massachusetts, United States - Inc-BW-H-26-M | ecosystem: Environmental > Terrestrial > Soil >...
CTTCGTTACCTCCACGACTGCTCCGATTGCTACCGGCTGGAGCGACAGTTGCCGGGCGGGTCTGACCCCCGCTGGAAGACCGTGCCTTGGCACGGCGCACAAATTCAATCACTTAGCCGATTTTCCCCGTTGCAATTGGCACCACGAAGCACCACTGAGCACGATGGGTTCCCGCAAATCTCCCGCAATTATCCGCCTCTCAGATCGCAGATCTTCGCGGTGCCAAGAACCTCCTACGCGCCGCTTCGAAAGGGTGCTTCCGGTGCTGGAGGAAGCTCCCGCACTGATGACAGCCGGCCCCGCTCGCCCGGGATCTGTTCGCCGTCCGCTTGCCTTACGCTCGCGCCGCTGCCACCTTCCCATAGTGCGAAGGCAGGTTTCTTGACGCTCGATCGGCAGGCGGCGAGCATTCGCGCAAATCTTGCGGGGCGAACGATGCTGTCTAGTCATATGAGCTTGCTTCTGGGCGCGGCTTTGGGCTTGGCGGCCTGGCCCGCTTTAGCAGACGTGCCGGTGCCCCAGATCAGCGGCCCTGTCGCCGCATCGGACGTGCCCGGATCCCCCGGCCACAACTACATCTTCTTCTCTTCGAATCACGATCTGGCACAGCATGGCTATGTCGAGGAAGAGTTTTTCGTCCGCGGAACGGCCAATACCTACAACATCGCCGATCCGATGAAGGACGGCGCGGGGGCTTCGGACGGCCGGCCCTACGCGACACGCGTGGTGGTGCGCCGCCCAGCCGATCCGAAGCGGTTCAATGGGGCCGTGGTGGTGGAATGGTACAACGTGACCAACCAGTTCGACGCGGAGAACGTTTGGTTCTTCGATTGGGAGCACATGCTGCGCGAAGGCTATGTCTGGGTGGGCGTGTCAGCTCAGACCGTTGGCGTAGCGGCGCTCAAGAAATTCAGCCCTGCCCGCTATGGCGAATTGGATGTCGGCAAGACGGTATCGGTAGGCGCTGGTCTGCCGGCAGGGACGGACGCCGACGCTCTCTCCTACGACATCTTCAGCCAAGTGGGTGAAGCCCTCAAGCATCCGACCAATGTGGACATGCTGAATGGACTGAAGGCGAAGCTGGTGATCGCTGCGGGCGAATCCCAATCGGCCAACCGGCTGGCGATCTACGTCAACTCCATCAATCCTTCGGCGCGTGTTTATGACGGGTTCCTTCTCCTGTCGTCGCTGGGTCGGCGCATCCGCGAGGACCTGCCCGTGCCGGTGATCAAGGTCAGCACCGAATTCGACACGCTGAACGGCGAAGCCGCCAACGAGCAGCCCGACACCGCCAAATTCCGCAGCTGGGAGGTGGCGGGTACCAGCCATGTGGACCAGCACCTGCGCGCCAGCCGCGAGCCGATGGAGTTGCGCGACAACGGCAAGTCGCTGGAGGCGGCCATGGCGCCGCTATGCGCCAATCCCCAGATCGGCACCCGCGTACCCACCAGCTATGTGGTGGCATCGGCCCTCGACAAGCTAGTGGCCTGGGCCAAGGGCGGCAAGCCGCCACCGGGAGCGCCGCGTCTCGCAGTCATGAAGCTATACCCACGGCCGCGGGCGGCGGATGTCGCACGCAACGCCGACGGCCTGGCTCAAGGCGGCATCCAGCTGTCGGAATTGGCGGTCCCCACGCAGATCAATGTCGGCGACAACGCCCCGGCCAACGCCTCCTCCGTTGCCGCCGGTGGCGAAGCCATAGGCGCGGGCGCTTGCGTGCGCTGGGGCTATTCGGTCGATATGAGCATCGACCAGCTCAGCGTCCACTATCCCAGCCATGCCGCCTATGTCGCAAAGGTGAAGAAGGTCGCCTATCAAAATGTAAAGGACGGCTACATCCTGCCGTTCGACGCTGACACCACCGTGCGGGCGGCGGAAGCCTCTCGAGTGGGCCGCGGGCCGTGAGCCTCAGCGTTGTGATGAACTGGTTTTCGTTCAAGGCGGCGCTTCAAGCGCTCGAATCTCGGAGACAGGGGTCATTGCTTCCCTGCTACGCAGGAAGAAGATTTTAGCCCTGACGGGAATATCCTTCGCCTGTGCGGCGACGGCCCTCGGGGGCAAGAGCGTACCGATCAATCAGCCGCCGACTCGATGGACCCGCCATGGGCTTGGCGCGACGAAGCACACCTGCGCACCACTGATTCCCGCGAATCTCCCGGAACAACTTCAGCGCGTCGGGGGGCGACGATTCGGACGATTGATGTATGGTGGAAAGGGAGGGAATCGAACCCTCGACCCCGGCATTATGAGGGATGTGGACGCCCTATACGGCCTCTGTATTCAATTACTTACGATGTTGGCGAGGTCACTGGCAGGAAGATAAGAACCGGTTGCTGGCGATTATATCCCAGTGAGATCGCACGAAATCCCCCACGGTGCAAAGCGGCGTTCGTCTGTCGCGATCACAGCAAATTGGCATCATATTTTTTGGTGCCTGGTCAGTTGGAGATTCGCACCGGCCAGCATCTTGATTTCCGACCGGACCACGAAAGGCTCCTCACGCCAGGCGCCCCAGGGCATTCAGTCGGGATCCAAGACCGAGTTCAGCCGTGCCCAGAAGCTGGTCTTCCGACCATGCCCCAGTCGCAGGGCGCTTTCGTAGGACTCGTGCGAGGGGTGGCCGCGGTAATCATCGATGCTCGCGGCCAGATCGCGCAGCACCAGAAGGTACCGGGCGCCGTGTCCGTAAGCCTTTGGGTACCCTCGCGCGAGAATGGCATTCAGGAGTGCCCTCCAGATCAGCGCTGCAGCCACCAGCCGACCGTGTGCCTTGGCAGTCTTTGCCAGCTCGGTCAGCAGAACGTAGTTGCCCCCGTCGAGCTCACCAGCGCGATCCAGGATGAGCTGCTCGGCGAGCCCGGGCTCCCCGAGCGCGAACAACAGCTCAGCGGCACTGGCCACATGCGGGTTGGCCTTAGCTTCCGCGCAGGCACGAGCGCGGAAGGCATCGCGCTCGGCGGTCGGTAGGATCTCCGCAAGCGCTCGATACGTGTGAAGACCCGGCGCTCGCCGGTAAACCTCCGTCCGGATCTCGATCTGTCGTTCACGATCACCGAGGAGCGCGTACGCTCGGTCAAGCAATTCAAACCGCTCGAATCGAGCATTCTCCGGCACGGAACCACTGATCCAGCGCAGCGCGCCCGCGCCATCCCCACAGTCGAGGTAATGCTCAGCGATGTCGTTGGCCTGCAGGGCATTCGGCTTGGGGGAGTGCACCCGGATTGATTGTTCGTAAAGCTTCGGGTCGCGAAGCGCCCGCGCAACAAGCCCCATCGCACTCGAAGAGCTGAAAACGCGATAGCGTTCGACCTTACCGGCTGCTTGATCCTCCATCGTCTGTCGCGCGTCGGCCTCGAAACGAGCAGCCAGCGCCCGCAGTTCCTCCTCACGCAGCAGTCGGTGCGCCTGCTCCAACAGCGGCTCGCGGACCCCGTAATCGTTGGACTGGTAGAGGTCCCACAGGATCGTCAGCCAGTCCCTCCGGGCGCTCGCGCTCCGCGCTCGCACTGCCGCGGCCGCATCGAGCCAAAGCGCACAGGCTTCGCGTAGCTCATAGCCAATGACGCCGTTCGAGTCGTCCGCCCGCTCGAATATCACCTGATCAAGGCCAAGGAGCTTCTCGGCGAGCGCTACCGCCTTCTCGGGATCCCTCGGGAGGACATCTTTGCGGATGTCCTCGGCAATCGTGGCAATCTCGGCAGCCAATCCACGCGTCTCGCCGTAGGCGATGAATCGCTTGCCATTGCGGATCGCGCGGATTCGACGCTGCAAATCCTTTGCGGCGGCGTTCGGATCGGTGAGATAGTCGATTCGTGCGGCTATCTCCTCGGAACTGCTTGCCATACGCTCCACGAGCGAGACAAGCTCCACACGGGTCGCCGCTTCGAGTCCAGCCCGTCTTCGCTGCGCTGCAGGATCAGGCGGTGGCGGTTCGGACTCGATCTGGCGCTCGCTACCGGGCGTTTGCGTCCTTCGGGAGTTCATCGTAGAAACTTTACGGAGACAAATGAATGACGAGTCTACCCTGCCCTGACTCCGTACCGCCGCGGCTCCGAGTTGATCCTCTCTTTCGACCGTGCGAGGCAAGGGAGGGAGATGAGCTCTACCCCAACGGGGTCTTCGAGTTCAATATCACCCGCCTGCTGGATTACATTCGCGCTGCAGCACCGTTCCGGGGTGAACTCATCGCGATCAGTGACATGCCCTACGGAGGGTCCAGCGCGAACATGGACGAACTGACGGTGCGCACAGCCGACTTGTCGCGCCCGGTGATCCTGGCCGAGATCGCTCCCGGTCAATACAACCTCATTGACGGCCATCACCGGGCAGCGAGGGCGCGCCGCGAGGGCATGGAGCGGATCCCCGCGTACCGGATTCCATGCCCTGAGCACATCACGTTTATGACCTCGACCCGGGCCTACGTCACCTACGTCGAGTACTGGAACGCAAAAGTAGACGACCTGATCGGCATTCGTCCTCGCCGCGCGCGGCGCGCGCACGAACTGCGCTCGACCGGTCAACTTAGGTCTCGACCTTGTCCGATCTGTCGGTAATGAGCTTCTCAACTTCTTCACGCAAAACGTGAAGCCGCGTTTCGACGATATCCCAGACCAACTCGTCGTCCACGTCAGCATATCCATGGATCAGGACATTGCGAAAGGAGACGATCTTCTGAAAGCCTGTGATCCGGCTAGCCAGTTGCTGATCAACCTTGGCAAGTTGGCCAAGCGCTTCGCCGATTATCTCGAATTGCCGCTCAACGCCAGATTGCAGTAATGCACTCTTTAGGTAATCGTCGAGCGTCTTTCCTGCAACGAACTCAGAAATGAGCTTTGCGGCCTCCGCAATATCAAAGAGGTATTTGCGCGCGTCACGCGGCATACAGGGCCTCGCGAGTACGATTGATGCTCTCCAGCAAATACGGGTTGCGGATGGCGCGCGACACGACCACATCGACGGGGCGGCCGAACAGAGATTTCAGGTCCTCAATCAGCGCGAAATAATGCTCTGAGTACTCACCCTTGGTGAAGACTCCGAACTCCACGAGGAAGTCGAGGTCACTGGTGAGTGGATCGAAACCCGTGCCCAATGCGGACCCAAACAAATCCAGCCGGCGAACATTGTGCCGGCGGCAGATCTGCGCTAACTCCGATCTCGCTTGCCGTATTTCGTCGAGCATATGCAAACTCTAAGCTCCCCGAGCCAGGTCGAATCGCGACGGGTGCGCTGAAACGCGAAGATACACGTCGAGAGCTCAAGGTCTAAAGCTGCCTGGAGCCAGAGCGGCAAACCTTCCGGAAGCCGACCGTGGTACACAGAATGCCATGCTCTAACAGAGCGCTCTTAAGTTATTGTTTTTTATGGTGGAAAGGGAGGGAATCGAACCCTCGACCCCGGCATTATGAGTGCCGTCCCCGGCGAATAATAGCCTGATAATTCAATAATATAGCCTTGTGGCGCCCATTGCAATTAGCACCACGAAGCACAACAGAGCACAACTGATTCCCGCAAAATTCCCGCAAACTCTTAGTCTCGCGAGCCCCGACAAGATCGGCGAGGGTCACAGATCAGGCAGTTCAGGCGCGCGACGCGGAAGAGGTATTCAAGAACCGCTGCGCAATCGCTGCCAGCAGAGATTCTGGCCTCCTACCTTGAGCGGCTTTCCTTGCTGGCGCAACGTGATCGCCCGAACCCCGATCCGTTTTGCGCTGGCTAACCCAAGTGCACCGGCACCCTGCAATCATCTGTCATGGCTTTGCTGGGGAATCAAGCGGCCTTGTCGTGAAAGCGCCTGGGATGCCCACTGGCGCAGGACTGGCGATCCCGCCGCTCTGGCCTGAATTCGGGGATGAAATGGGATCAACGTACTCCCCGGCAGTGACGACGCCATCGCCATTCTTGTCATGTGCGGTGAACATCGCACCCAAACGATCCGCGTACCCGCTGGCATCAATGTCGACAGCATAGTCGGCCTTTCGAAGGACGAGGTCCGCAGCGAAAGCCGGTGGCAACGGCCCGCCAATGTGGCTGCGACGAGCGATTTCGCGCCGGTATTCGTCATCGAGCAACGCATCGGGCAGCGTAGGCCCAGCTTCCAGAGGAAACGGCGGACCAGCGAACAGGACGGCATTCCCCTCGACTATCGGCGGATCACCTCGCGAAAGGAACATGCCGCGCGCGACGAGATCGGCGCCCGCCAGTGTGGCACTTGCCTGCATCGATGGCTCCGGCGTGCCGCCTGGAGCAGGGGCAGCCAGTGCCAACGAAAGCGACTGTTTTGCAGCTCGCTCACGGTACGGCTGGCACGCCGCCGGTTTGTGTATCTCGGAATACCCTAGCACGATGTAGAACGCCCGAGGATGCACCGCTTCCACGTAGCTACGTAGCATTTCTCCGCCAGGGAAGTTGCGCGAGAAGTGAAAGCCGCCGTAGTACACTAGCGCCTTTCGCCCTTTCGCAAGGATGTCATCGACGATGAGGTGCGCCGCGTTTCTGTCGCGCGAGATCATCGCATTCGCTACGTCCTCAGCCCCCGCAGTTGCCCAATCGAGGGGAGGCTCTCCCATCCAGACCCGAATGCGGTCCGCCGGCGGCAGTCCCGAGTTGACGGTGCGCACAGCGGTGAGAAGCCTGGGAAACCCGCCGCCTGCAACCGTAGGTCCGATGGCGTCGCCCCATGCCGTGCGCAACTGCACGTAAGGCACGGGATCCCCCGCCAGGTAACGGTCGACGACATCCTGCCGGAATGAGGAGCCCCCCTCCACCACAAGGTTGCCGACGGTGCGCGCAAAACGGGGGTCACGCACCAGTGCAATGAGAATTTCCTCCGGGACGGCATGATCAATACCCACCAGGGGATACGTATTGAATGCCGCAAAGATGCCATCAGCGACCGGTTGGACAATCGTCCTGGCAATGGCAGGTGAAGGTTTTGGCTGGTCTGGTGTCTGCGCAGTCGAACTCGACCCAAATGCCCAGGCGCCCAGAGCGGCGGTGATCACCACTGCTATCCGCTTCATCCATTCCATCGACTCAGTCTCCACCGGGGTGTCCGCCAGCCAGGTCCGCCACTGCTTGTACGCACGAGGCGGCGAAAGGTCGCACGTTGTCCGCACTAGTCATCGCAGCTACGCAGCCGCCTGAGCCGGTTGCTTGGCTCGGAATCCCGGGCACACGCCCCAAGAGCGACAGAACTTTCACTTCGACCCTCTTGTCTGCGGTTCCTTTGTGCCCCACCACATCGTGTCGCCCGAATCGAGCTTTCGTTTGATGTGCAGGCTTTTCGCAGTCCCGTCCGGTGCGAGAATCACGTCCCACCGAGCGAAGCCATTTGCATGTCTCACGTCGAAGACGTCCGCGCCCGTCGAGTAGACCCCAACGAAGCTGATCGATTCGAAGGCTCCGAGCTTCGTGTACATCTGACTTAAGATGGGAGCCAGCGCGCGCGGCTGCCCACGCATGAACTCGCCAGTCATGCGACGCACGACGGCTTCCGAGGTCACGTTATTCGGCAGCTTGCGGGGCGCAAGTTCGCGCGCCATCGGCAATGTCCGTCCACCTTGAGCACCGCGTGAGAGTTGGTAAGTAACCACGTCAGGCGCTTTTGTGACGCAGGCGGCGAGCTGCAGCAGGCCTACGGGCATTACAAGCAGTCCCGTCGCAGCCACCACCAAGCGGGAGAGCCCGTTCTGCGGCGGAGGCTGCGGATCCAGAATGCGCGTGATTCGCAGGTGGCGCTCTCCCTTGCTCCGCGTCGAGGACATGCCAGGCGTGCAGCCTGGTGCGTGCACTGCATGCCGGATTGCGGCGACAAGCGCGACCGCATAGGTGGCGCGTGAGTCCGGCGCGCCGGCGATCACCGCGCAGTCGCACGCAAGTTCGGCGGCAAGACGACAGCGCGCTGTTTGACGATGCACGAACGGGTTGAGCCAGAGCAGCGCGTCGACCCAGGCGAGCGCCCAGTAAGTACGAGGATCGCCACGCTCTATGTGAGCACGCTCGTGGCGAACGACTAGCGTGAGCTCGTGCACCGATAGCGTTGCGGCGAGTTTACGCGGAAGCACGACGCCGCGGGAACAGGCGAAGGCGCAATCCGTTTCGGTCGAGAGCCTGACGTCATCGCCCAGCGCGGGACAGGGGGCGCCCGCGTTGGCGATCCGACCGAGCCGAGCACGGGCAAGGAGCAGTCTCGTCGCAGCTACGCAGAGCCCTAGAAGGTAGATCGCGGTAGCCGCAAACGCCATGAACTGCCAGGGATTGAAGTCCAAATCGAAGCCAGCGTGTGTGGTGAGGTCGGAAGCCGGCGAAATCTGCGAAATCATGTTGTTCAGTTTGGGAAGCAGTAGCGTGGGCCTCGGCATCTGCGACCCGAATGCCAGCAGAGCCGTTCCGATGAAGACCGGAGTCAACATCAATCCCAAGACCGCCGCTTCGGCGCGCATGCTCTCGACTCCAATGTCGGCGCGGCGCGTCGTCAGGGCGCGCAGAACGGCGACAACGCTGCTCCATAGCACGGGGATCAGTCCGACAACCAAGACCACTACAGGTAGTTCACCGTGCATTTCTCTTACCTTGCTTTTCGGTGAGTTGCTTGAGGAGCGTCTCGAGTTCCTTGATCTCGTTGGGACTGATCAGCTTGGAATTGACGAATGTAGCCGCCGGCATGGGCTCCGTCTTGTCGAGCACGTTGCGCGTAAAGTCACGGATGAGGCCGGCCAAAGTTCTGAGTTTGGGCTCGGTTGCAGCGAAGGTCTTGATCCCGTGCACGACAGTGACAGTGATGAGCCGCTTTTCAACCATTCGCTCCAAGGTCTTGCGTGTGCTCGAGAACGACCAGAGCGCATCCCCTCCTGCGGCTTCGTGGACCTCTCGCGCTGACAACCGCGGCGCCTGCCACAGCGTGCGCAGCAGGCGCAGCTCCGAGTCGGACGGCAGGGAGGTATTGGTCAAGTCGTTCGCCTTCATGCGACAAGTGTCGCATACTTGCTCCCTGGCTGACAACAGAATGGCCTTCTCAACGCCTACCGCCCAGGCAGAGCTAGAGGGCACAGGGAACGCCTCTGTCGCGTTTTGTGCATCCGGACGAGTTGTGGTGCGTCGATTGCAGGGCGAGTTCAGACTGGCCGATCGCCGCTATTGCTATCCGCTCACCCATTACCGACGCGGCCAGCCGATACCTCATCTGCTGCGGAGCACTTAGCGGCGTCAAAGAGTTTGGGCTGCCGCAAGCCATACGCACCGACTGCTTTGCATTTGGTGGAAAGGGAGGGAATCGAACCCTGGACCCCGGCATTATGAGGACGGGCGGAGCACATCGAGGCACACGGCGATCACACGGATTTCACACGAACAGCACCGGCTGATCGGTGTGCGCCGATGACGGCGATTATCGGCGGCGAGGCCGCCGCACACTGCTGCCAGCAAACCGAGTGGCCGAAGGATGTGGCGGAATTGATTATGGCAGGCACGGGAACCTTGTCGAAGCGCTAGCGTATGCAGCGCCAACGGCCTGCAGAAAGGCAAACTCCGCGGGGCTGATCGGTAGGGTTGCGTACAACGCCTGCGCGCTTTGCATCGCAGCCTGCCATGCCTTGCCCATTCGGGCCGCTAGCGCGAGATCACCACCGCTCGCGCGTTCACTTGCTTCAATCCAGCGCTTCATGAAGCTCTGCGCTTCGGCGGACCCTGGCGCTGTCCCTTGGGCGGCCAGTTCCTTCAACTCCCTCAAGAAAATCAACCAGGGGCTCTCAGAGGCTGCTTGCAAGGTCTGCCAGTCGTCGGGTTGCAGATGTTCGTCATAGAAGCGCTGCATCCAGGCCGTCCAGGGGCGTGTAGGAACGCGTTGATCCTGCAGAGAGCCGGCCAGGGCCTCAGGGTCGAGGACTTCGCCAGCCGCCACTCTACGGCGCGCAACATCAACCAGAGCAAGCGCGTGGTCGATCTTGTCTCTCTGATCCAGCAGTGCCGCGCGCTGCACGTCCAGCGAAGTACGTATGTCATTACGCCGCTCTCCGAGCAGATCGGAAATTTGGGCGAGGCTTAGGCCCAGCGCCTTCAACGCCAGCAATTCCCTTATGCGAGCGAACTCCTTTGCCCCGTATATTCGCCAGCCTGCCTTCATCCGCTTCGGCCGAACGAGGCCGTGCCGCTCATAAATTCGTAGCGCCTTGAGTGATACCCCCAAATGGCGTGCTGCGTTTGCCGCGAAGAAAACCTGGCCCTCAACCAACCGACACCTCCCCGTCACAGATTGAGGCCGTCCCCAGTGTCCGGGTCAAGACGCCTCGGTAATTTTTATTCTGCTTGACCCGGCCCCTGGGGTCGGCCGCAGCGTCGCCCCTGATACGTCCAAAGGAGCGGTCGATGAGGAAGTCTTCATGTGTGCTGGCTGTGCTATCGGCGATGGCTGTCGGCGGGTTGTACGCGGCGGACCTTTCGCCAGGCCACTGGCCGCAAGAAACCCGCAGGGCGCTGGAGCGATCCGAGTTCGCCATCTTTCCGTCCTCGCCCCGCACCGTAACGGGCCACGGGTTCCTCGTGTCGGGAACATTGTCGCCGATCGCCGTACACGCGGGCGCGGAGGCACTGCGTCAGGGTGGAACCGCCGCCGACGCCGCTGCGACGGTCGCCTTGACCCAGATCGCGACCAACCTCGGATCGGTCGCTTCATACGCAGGCGTCTTGCAGCTGATCTATTTTGACGCGAAAACCAAACGGGTATACGGCCTCGATGCAGGCTGGCGTAGCTACAGCGGCGAAACCGACCCCGCAACTATACCGGCGACGGACCTCAGCGCCGTAAACGGTCAGCCGGGGACTGTTGCCGCCCAAGTCGATCTCGGGCGGCAAACCCTCGTGCCGGGCTTCATGGCAGGCATTCAAGCCATGCATTCGCGCTTTGGCAACTGCCGTTTGGTGATCTTTTCCAGCCGGCTATCTGGTACGCCGAGAACGGTGTGACCATCTCGCCGCTCCTAGCCAGCTACTTCAGAATGCAGCAATCTGCACTCTCGCGGACTTCGGAGGGCCGGCACTTTGCCACTCTCGCCAACGGAAATCTCCCCGGCGCGGGCGATCGTTTCCTTCAGTCCGATCTGGCGCTGACCTTAAAGGCAGTCGCCGCGCATGGCGCAGACTACATGTACACAGGCGATTGGGCGCGACATTTTGTAGCCTTCGTTCGTGCCCAAGGGGGGAAGGCGTCGTTGGAAGACCTGGCGAGGTACAAACCCGAATGGCGCGATCCGCAGGAATTGCCGTTCGCCGGCGCATCAGTCTTCGGGCTAGATGCGGCGGCTGGCGGGGGCTGCCCGACTTTGGAGGCGCTCAGCTTATTACCGAATCTCGCGGGACAGCAGCCCTATTGGCGTGATCCGACGACTTTCCTGTCCTATGTCCGTGCGCTGCGACTTGCACAGTATGGGCGCTATTTGCCGCAGTTTGCGGACCTTGAGACACACGGCCTGGCGGCATGCGGGAAGCGGATCACCCCCGAACACGCCAAGGAGATGCTTGCCAACGCCGGAGCTGTGCTGGAGGCGCGCCCAGATGGGCCAGCGGACAGAGGCCACCATACCGAATCGGTAGTGGTTCTAGACCGCTGGGGGAACGTTGCGGCGCTGGTACATTCGATCAACGCAGTCGTCTGGGGTCATACCGGAATCATTGTTGATGGCATCCCCATCGCCGACGCCGCCGCGATCAATAAACAGTACCTCTTGGCGTCGAAGCCCGGAAGCGCCCTACCGAGCGATCTGGCGCCTGTGATTGCACTGCGGAACGGCAAGCCAATACTGGCAGTGGCTACGGTCGGATCGTCCGTCGTGCTGGAAAACGTTCGGCTAGTCGCTGGCGTACTTGGCGCTGGTCAGGATTTGCAGACCTTGATGGACGCGCCTCCGCTTCTGTTGAACACCGCACCCCCAACCGACAAGCCAATTTCCGCATGGCCGGAGCCTATTCCCCTGAATACCTACGATGCAGACTTTTTGAATGCGCTCCGGCTCAAAGGACTGCCCGTCCAGGAGGAGACCCCGGAACGGACTCGAGCCATACGAGGAACCGCTGCAGCACTGGTCATCGACCAGAAAAGCCATGTGAGTCACGCAGTCGAAGTCCCGGGCATCATCACGTACGCGGAAGGTCGGTAAGCCAGGGCAAGGTCCAGATTAGACATGACATGCAGTAAATGCCCGACTCTAAAGCGCGGCTGCGGTCCGCCGCACCTACTATTGCATGGAAGCGAAAGGCTGAAGTCACCTCGCGGTACAACTCGACGATGCCTAGAAAGAACGCGACCGGTCCTTTTCGTTCGCGCAGCGACTGAGCACTATGCCCGGATCAGACACATCTGAATGAGACACATTAGCTTAGTCGTAACCGGCTTCTCCGGACTTCTCAGTGCCGTCTTGACTTGGGCTGCTTCCTCGGCTTGAAGCCGCTTGGCGGGTTGATCCCGTCGATCGTCTCGGTGGTTTCGGCTGCGGTCGCGATAGCGCGGTCCAGCCGGCCCATGCGCTCAAGC
>Ga0210400_10004216_pt1 | contig 12522 bp, 9 predicted proteins | sample IncBWH26MmetaG_FD_155456 | JGI IMG/M metagenome (GOLD analysis project Ga0210400, IMG submission 155456) | Forest soil microbial communities from Barre Woods Harvard Forest LTER site, Petersham, Massachusetts, United States - Inc-BW-H-26-M | ecosystem: Environmental > Terrestrial > Soil >...
CGCGCTACGGACTCGGCCACGCACACCGGTTTCAAATGACCTTCGCGTTCCGTGGTCACCTCGACGATGAGCTGGGCGCCGCCGGCGATAGCCTCGAACGTCATGAGTTTGAAATGCCCCCGCAGACGGCTTCCCACGGGCACCGGCGCCGGAAAACGCACGCGATTCAAGCCATAGTTGATGGTCATCCGCACGTCGCCGACCTTGAACGCAGTTCTGACCATGACGGGCAGCAGGCTGAGCGTCAAATGCCCATGCGCCACCGTGGCGCCGAAGGGGCCCGCGGCCGCACGCTGGGGATCGATGTGAATCCACTGGTCATCGCCGGTGACCGCCGCGAACTGGTCGATACGCGCCTGGTCGATGCGGATCCAGTCGCTGGTTCCCAAGTTCGCGCCGCCGAGCGCCTGCAACTCGAATAGATTCTGATAGATCTTCATCGCCGACTCCGCACACTCATGATCGCACGGCGGCCGTTAGCTGGTCAGTTCCGCGACGGCACGGTGCGCCTGATCGATGGCAACGTGAGTATAGGCGTCCCAACCGGAGTCGGAATTGGCGATGGCGATGCGGCCGAGCCGCCGGCGCGCCTGCTCGGACCTGCGCGCCTGTTGCGCGGGATCGTCGTACAGCGGCGTCGGCGTGTAGGCATAGCCATGCGGCCATCGATTGACGGTGATCGCGGCGACGTCACGATCGAAATCGAATCCTGCCGCCCCCAACATGCGGCCGAGTTCGTCGCGAATCTCGCGCTCGAAGTCGGCAAAGCTCATGGCATAGAGGCGCGCGCGGCCGGCCCGGTACTGCTGGCGCGCGTCCAACCCTTGGTTGGGCGCCGTCGGACAATGCATCAAGTGCAGGCATGTCGGCTGCGACGGATCCGCCGAGAAGTGATAGCCGTCGAGGCTGACGGGGAAATCCAGCATGGCAGAGAAGGTGCCGCCGGGATTGTCGATGTAGGCCACGCCGAGCTTGTGCCAGGGTTGCCAGTTGCGCACGGCCAACGTGACATAGACCAACGGCGCACGCACATTGTCGTGCTGCGCGCTGCGCTGCGCGGCGCTCGTCTCGGAGGCGATGTAGGGAATCATCGCGTGATAGCAGGCGAGCACGCAATCGGCGGCGCCGACGCGGGCGACATTGCCGCCCGTGACGTAGGCGAGCTCGACGCCGCGCGCGGCGTTGCGCACATCGACGGCGGTCGAATTGAGTCGTATGCGCACCGGATGCTCGGCTCGATCCAGCTGCGCGTAGTCGAACCGCGCCAAGACGATGTCCTCCATGCTCGCGCCGGGGGCGATCGCGGGGATGAGTTTGCGCACCAGCAGGCGCGCGATCGACGCGTTGCCGTCGGGGAAGTGATAAATATAGGGCTCCTCCGTCTCCGGCGCGAGCGCCGCACGCTGCGCCTTGAGGCCCGGCAGCGTCGGTGTTTCGCTGGCCGGTACCGCATCGATGCCCACCGCCCATAATTCGTGGGTGCGCGTCTGCAGAAACTTCAGAACTTCGTCGTCGGCATCCCAGTACTGCTTGAGAAAGTCCCGGTAACTCAGATGCTCGAGGATGGTGCGGCGCTGCTGCGGCGTCTTGCCCTTGAGTACGTCGCGATCCGACTCGATCATCTCGTACAGCTGCGCCCGCGCCCGCTCGCCCAGCGGAAATTGCCCGAGGTATGCGCGCAACGATGCGCCATCGCGCGGATTCTCGTCCAATTCCTGCCAGGTACCGAACGGCCGGCGTACCAACCGATCGACGCCGAATACTTCGCTCTTGAAAAACACGCTCTGATTCAAGTTCCATCGCGCGTAAAAATCTTGATCGAAGGCGCGCTTGAAGCGATGCACATCGACGCCGAGATCCTTCAAGAGGCCTTTGGCAACGCTGCTCCAGCGTCCCGGGCCATCGATCGACTGGGTCCCGCCATAGCAGAGCAGCGTCTGTCCATCGACCACGAATTCGTTGCGTTTGGCGTGGCCGCCGAAATCATCGTTGGTGTCCAGGATCAAGACGCGCGCGTCCGGGCGCCGCTGGCGGTAGAAGAACGCGGCAGCCAAGCCGCTGATGCCGGCGCCCACGACGATGAGGTCATGGTGCTCGGTGAGCGTCGCTCGAGTTATGTCGAAAGGTGATCCGTCCCGCAGGCGGTGCGCGGCTTCGAACGAGCCGGCATGGCTGCCGCGCAGGCCATCGCGTCCGGGAGGGTAGAGCGGCGCGGCGGCGGTCGCAGCATCTGCGGCGCGTGCGCCCGAAAAGCCGAAGCCGGCGGCACCGGTGACGGCAATTGCAATGCCGTTCATGAAGTCGCGGCGAGTGATTCCGGTTGTCATCCTCGGACATATTGGCAATACGGCGCGGCATTGGCAATGCGGCCCATGCTCGAACTCATTGAGGCGTTGGTGACGGCTGAGCCCGGTGCTATGCTTCCGGCAAGGCGGTTGCACCCATGAAGGCGATTCGCGGAATTGTCGGCGCTTGGCTTCACCGGAGTCGCTGGTTCGGCGTCTGCGCTGCGCTGTTGGGCTCGAGCATGCTGTTCGCGCAGTGGGCGCGGGGCACGGTCCCGGAAGTTTCGCCGGCAACGGCCGCACCCACGGCCAGTGCCGCGGCCATCGATGAACTCGCGGACATCATGGTCGAAGCACCTGAGCCACGCTACGTCTCGCCCACCCGGCGCGACCAGATAGGGCGCATCTGGGCGCCGGTCATGATCAACGGACACGGACCGTTCCGCATGGTGCTCGACACGGGCGCGAGTCACAGCGCCGTCACGGCGCTCGTGGCACTGGCGCTCGGAATTCCGACGGATCAGTCGCCACCGGTGATTCTGCGCGGCGTGACGGGGTACGCGACGGTGCCGACCATTCGTGTCGATACACTCACCGTCGGCGATCTTGCGGTCGACTCTCCCGTTCTCCCCATCGTGCCCGATGCGCTGGGCGGCGCGCAGGGCATCTTGGGTGCCGAGGGCTTGGCGGGCAAGCGGATTTTCATCGACTTTCTTCACGACAAAATCGTCATTACCTATTCGCGCAACGAGAGATCCAGCCGCGGTTTCGTCGACGTGCCGTTTCACGCAATTCGCGACACGCTGGTGGTCGTCAACGCGGTCATCGATGAGGTCCACGTCAAGGCCATCATCGATACCGGCGGCCAGACCACCATCGCAAATCTCGCGCTGCGCAGTGCCCTCGCGCGGCGCAGCGCGTCCTCCAGGGGCAGCCCGGACCAAATCATCGGGGCCACCAAGGACATCGAGTCCGGCGAAATCATGTCCATGCCCGCGATCGAGTTCGGCTCCATTCGGATCCGCGATTCGGGCGTCACGTTCGCCGACATCTATATCTTCAAGCAATGGAAGCTGTTGAAGGAGCCGGCAATTTTGATCGGTATGGACGCACTGGGTTTGCTCGATACACTGGTCATCGATTACCGTCGACACGAGCTGCAGATGAAAATGCTAAGAGGCGGAGCGGGCTAGCCCCAGGAGCGATGATGATCAACAAGCCGGTAATTGGAGTCGCCGTCGCGGTGATCGTGGTGGCCGCAGGCACCTGGTACTTCCTGCAGAGCCGTCATGCGCCGCCGCCGCCGGTGGAAGCACAGCAGCCCGCGCCGCCGCAGCCCGCGGAACCCGCGATCCAACACCCTCTGCCGGAAGCGCCGGCCGATTCAGCGCCGCAGGGTCCGCTGCCGGCACTCGCGGACAGCGACCCGGCCATTGACGATGCGCTGTCGCTGGTCACCGGCAGCGCCGCCGCCAAGGAGTACCTGCTGCCGAACAACATCATCCGCCACCTGGTCGTCACGATCGACAACCTGCCGCGGCAAAAGGTGGCGGTGGAGAAGCGGCCGACCACACCGGTCGCCGGTTCTTTCGCGGCCGTCGGCGATGAGCTGCATGCGACCCTCGATCCGCAGAACTTCGCGCGCTATCAGCCGATGGTTGCGGTGATCAGCAACCTCGACATGCAGAAGCTCGCCGGCGTATATGTGCATTTCTATCCGCTGTTTCAGCACGCGTACCAGGATCTGGGTTATCCGAACGGTTATTTCAACGATCGGCTGGTGCAGGTGATCGACAGCTTGTTGGCGACGCCGCAGCCGGCCGGACCGATCGAGTTGGTGCGGCCGAACGTCATGTACCTGTATGCGGACCCTGCGCTCGAATCGCGGCCCGCCGGTCAGAAATTGCTGATCCGCATGGGTCCCGAGAACGCCGCCGCGATCAAGGTTAAACTCACGCAGCTGCGCGCGGCCATCGCTGCGGCTCCGCCGAAGCGATAGATCTGTTTGATTCGCAATTGACAATGAATGGGGGATCCTATGGCTAGCACGTCCGCGACCACCGTATTGCCCGATGACCTGGGAGCAACGCACGACGCATGGTTGGTGATCGGCGCATCGTCGCTCGGCACCGTGTTCGAATGGTACGACTTCTATCTTTACGGCCTGCTGGCCGTCATCATCAGCGCGCAATTCTTCTCGGGCGTGAACGACACGACCGGTTTCATCTTTGCCTTGGCGGCATTCGCGGCGGGCTTTGCGGTACGGCCGTTCGGCGCGTTGGTGTTCGGACGGCTCGGCGATCTGGTGGGACGCAAGTACACCTTCTTGATCACCATGAGCCTCATGGGCGGCGCGACCTTTGCAGTCGGCCTGCTGCCGAATTATGCCACGGCCGGCGTCGCCGCACCGGTCATGCTGGTGCTGCTGCGCCTGCTGCAAGGCCTCGCGCTCGGCGGCGAATACGGGGGAGCCGCTACCTACGTCGCAGAACATGCGCCGCAGGGGAAGCGCGGTCTATTCACCAGCTGGATTCAGACCACTGCGACGCTCGGGCTGTTCGCCGCGCTGCTGGTCGTCATCGGCACGCGCACGTTGGTCGGCGAGGATGCGTTCAAAGTGTGGGGCTGGCGCGTGCCCTTCCTGATATCGATCATCCTGCTCGGCGTGTCGCTGTGGATCCGCATGCAGTTAGCCGAAAGCCCGGTGTTCCTCAAGATGAAAGGCACCGGCACCACCTCGAAGGCTCCGCTCACCGAAGCGTTCGCCCGCTGGGGCAATCTCAAGATCGTGCTGGTGTGTCTGCTGGGGGCGGTGATGGGGCAAGCCGTCGTGTGGTACACGGGACAGTTCTACGCCCTGTTCTTTCTGGAGAGAATGCTGCGCGTCGACGGCGCGACCACCAACATTCTGACGGCCATCGCGCTGGTGCTCGCCACTCCCGGCTTCATCTTCTTCGGTTGGCTGTCGGACAAGATCGGACGCAAGCCGATCATCCTGACGGGGTGCCTGCTGGCGATGCTGACTTATTTCCCGTTGTTCGGGTCGCTCACGCGTTATGCGAATCCGGCGCTGTATGCGGCACAAACCGCTGCGCCGGTGACGGTAATCGCGGATCCGAAGCAATGCTCGTTCCAGTTCGATCCCATTGGCAAGAATCCATTCGATACCACTTCTTGCGATATCGCCAAGAGCTTTCTGGCCAAAGCCGGCGTCTCATACCAACGAATCGATGCGCCGCCGGGAAGCATCGCGCAAATACGCACCGGCACGAGCACGGTGACCGCGCCCGACCCCAAGGAAGTGACGGGCAAGGAGCGCAAGGCGGCGATTGCGGCATTCCAAAAAGAGACGAAGGCGGTGTTGTCGGCCGCCGGCTATCCGGACAAGGCCGATCCAGCGACCATCAACAAGCCGATGGTCGTGCTGATATTGTTCACCTTGGTGCTGTACGTGACGATGGTCTACGGGCCGATCGCCGCGCTATTGGTTGAATTGTTCCCGGCGCGAATTCGCTACAGCGCCATGTCGTTGCCGTATCACATCGGCAACGGCTGGTTTGGCGGCTTCCTTCCCACCACCGCATTCGCGATGGTGGCGGCCACCGGCGATATCTACTACGGACTCTGGTATCCCATCGTCGTAGCGGGTGCGACCTTGATCATCGGGCTGTTCTTCCTACCCGAAACCTTCAAGCGGGGCATCGACGCTTAGCAGCCTGTCTGAGTAGACAGGCTCCTCGGGCCTTTGCAGGGCACTGTCGCAATTTGGGGACGGCCACCTCGTTACAATCGCTTCACGCGTGTAGGCGATGCACAGAGTGTGACGTTATATGTTCTATGGACGGCGGACGGCGGCGTACGCTGACGTAATCACATTCAAATTGGGCGGGTAACCAATGGCAAAATCACCTCTGAATCTTAAACACACTCTGCCGCTGGCGGGCGTCGCGCTGGCCCTGTCGGCCGCGGCGTTGCTCGGCGGTTGCGTCGTTCAGGAGCGCGTCGCGGTACCCCCGCCGCGCGTATATGCGCCGCCACCGCCGCCCCCGCCGCCGGCCTATGTTGAGCCGGCGGTCGATGTCGAAGTGCATGCCACCGAAGCACCGCCGCCGTTGCCGGATTACGAGCAACCGCCTTGCCCCGAAGATGGTTATCTGTGGACCCCAGGTTATTGGGCGTGGGCGGGCGGCGGATATTATTGGGTGCCCGGCACCTGGGTGCAGCCGCCGCGTGTCGGCGTGTTGTGGACCCCCGGCTACTGGGGCTTCGTGGGCGGCGTATACGCCTTTCACGCTGGATACTGGGGACCGCATGTCGGCTTCTACGGCGGCGTGAATTATGGATTCGGCTACGTCGGCGTGGGCTTCGCAGGCGGACGCTGGGCCGGCAATTCATTTGCCTACAACCGCACGGTCAACAACGTCAACGTGACCAACATTCACAACACCTACAACGAAACCGTGATCAATAACGTGACGGTCAACAAGGTGAGCTACAACGGCGGCGCCGGCGGTGTCGCCGCGGTACCCACTGCCCAAGAACGGGCGGCTGCGCAAGAGCCGCACGTCGCGCCGACTCCGATGCAGCGGCAGCATATTCAGGAAGCGGCCAGGAATCCCGCGCTGGCCGCGAAGGCGAACGGCGGTCATCCGGCGATTGCCGCGACGCCGAGGCCCGCCGCGTTCAACGCGCCGGGTGTGGTCGGTGCGCACGGTGCTGCTCCGATGAGCGCGCCGCTCGCGCGGGCGAACCCCACACCGGGCAACGCCGCCCCCGGCGCGCCGCATGTCAACGGCACTCCCGGTTTAGCTCCCGGAGCTCAGCCCACGGTGACTCATGTGCCGCCGAATGCTGCGGTCCACGCGCAGACTCCGCCGCCGGGCTCGAAGCCGGCCGCGAAGCCCGCACCGAAAGCCCAGCAGCCGCATGCCAAGCCGGCGAAGGAAGAGAAGCACGAGGAAGGCCGCAACCGCTGAATGAGTGAGTTCGGACGCGCGCGCCGGCATACAGCCGGCGCGCGTTGCCGTCACGCTGCAGGCAGCGGTGCCGGGTGCGCGGGCGGGCCGCGCAACGGAGTCAGCAACAGCGTCATGCCGGCCGCCACGATGCACAGCAGGCCCGCGACCATGAATGCCGGAAGATACGTGGCAAATTCGGTGCGCACCAGGCCGGCTCCGAGTGCCGCGGCGGCGGCACCCATTTGATGGGCGGCGAACACCCAGCCGAAGACTAGATTGGCCTGATCGCGTCCAAAAGCCTTGACCGTGAGGTTCACCGTGGGCGGTACGGTTGCGATCCAGTCCAAGCCGTAGAAAAGCGCGAACACCGACAGCCCCGAGTAGGTGAAATCGGCAAACGGCAGGTAGATGAGCGACAGGCCGCGCAGGCCGTAGTACCAGAATAACAACCGGCCCGGATTGTAGCGATCGGAAAGCCAGCCCGAGCCGATAGTGCCGAAGAAATCGAACACTCCCATGGTGGCGAGCACGCCTGCGGCCGCGACCTCGGCCAATCCATTGTCGGAACAGAAAGCGATGAAGTGAGTTTGAATGAGCCCGTTGGTGCTGGCGCCGCAAATGAAGAACGTGCCGAACAGGATCCAAAAAGTGCGCGTGCGCGCCGCATCGCGCAGAGCGCGCAGTGCCGCGGCAACGGGCGTGCCGCGCTTGGCGGCGATCGGCGCCGCGGCAGGGTTAGGCTCGCCGGATTCCGCCGGTCCGAAGGGCATGAGTCCGAGGTCCGCCGGCCGGTCGCGCATCAGCAGCCATACCAATGCGGCAACCGTGCCGAGCAGCGCGCACACCAGGAGCAGCGCAGTGCGCCAACCGGCGCGAGTGGCCAGCGAAGCCAGCAGCGGCAGGAAAATCAGCTGGCCTGTCGCCGAGCTCGCCGTCAACAAGCCGACGATCAGGCCGCGCCGCGCATTGAACCAGCGGGTTGCAACCGTTGCCGCCAGCACCAGCGCCGTCAATCCCGTACCCAAGCCGACCATGACGCCCCACAGCAGGAGCAGTTGCCAGATCCGGGTCATGCGCAGCGAGAGCGCAAGACCGAGACTGATCAGGCACAGCGCGCTCATCGTGACTCGGCGCATGCCATAGCGATTGATGAGCGCCGCCGCAAACGGTCCCATGAGTCCGTATAGCAGCAATCGCAGCGCAAGGGCCGAGGATATTGCCGCGGTCGACCAGCCAAACTCGCGCTGCAGCGGCAACAGCAAGACGCCCGGAGCGCCCACCGCGCCGGCGGTGACCAGCATGGTTAGAAAGGTCATGGCGACAATCACCCAGCCATAGTGCATTCCGCGCCGGCCCATCGCCGCCGCCAATCTTGCGCTGATCACAGCGGACTTCTCTTCGAGTGCGGCCGCACGATTCCCGTCTCCTTGCGGCAGGGGTTGACAGGGGGCATGATCGCAAACGCGAGGGCCGAATGTCGAAGGGGCGGGTTTGGCAACCACGTGAGGAGAGGCACATGGACAGTTTATCATTCACAGTTTCCGACGGTGTAGCGACCTTGAGTATTCAGCGCGCCGCGGTGAGCAATGCCATCGATATCACGATCATCCGCGCGATGCATCTGGCGCTGGATCAAATTCAAAAAGGGGAGAGCGGCGCCAAGGCTGTCGTCATCACCGGCAGCAACGATGTTTTTTGCAGCGGCTTGGATTTGCATTCAGTCGATTTGAAAACCCAAGAGGCGCGGCAGCGCGCCCATTTCGAAATGCGCCGTTTCATGGATCCGCTCATTCTGCGCCTGGCCGGTTTTCGCTTTCCCATCGTCGCAGCGGTCAACGGCGCGGCAGTGGGCGCGGGCATGAGCCTCGCTCTGGCCAGCGACATCATCATTGCCGGCGACAATGCGTACTTCCTGCCCTCGTTCGCGCGCTTGGGGCTGGTACCCGATGCGGGGATCACATTTCATCTGGCGCGCCGCATCGGAGCCGGCCGCTCCTTATCGTCGCTGATGCTCGCGGAGCGCATCGACGCCAAGACCGCACTCGACTGGGGCCTCGCCTACGCGGTAGTACCGGCCGCGGAAGTCGTGCTGCGTGCACAGGCGGTGGCGCATCGCCTCGCCCACGGACCGTGCGCGGTGCTCGGCCAGATTCGTTCCTTGCACGCCTCGACGTTCGACAATTCGCTGCAGGAACAGCTGCGCGCCGAGCGCAGCGCGCAGGAGATGTCCCTCGAGACTCACGATTGCGTCGAAGGAGTGCGCGCCTTCTTCGAGAAGCGCGAGCCGAATTTCTCGGAGCATTAGGAGCCTACAGGCTCAAGGCCGGTGGGTGATTGCGATGCGGATGGCCGCGAGCGGCGCGTGATCGTCGAAGGGTTGTGACAAGGGGTCCTCGGGTACGCCGAGCCGTGCCCACAGCAGCGTAAGATCGGGCGTGACCGGCAGCTCCTTGTTTGCCTGGTAGAGCTCCTCGAGCACCCGCGTACCGGTCGCGGCGTCGCCGATGCGCAGCACCTCGTCGATGTCGCGATCGGCGCGATACCCCTTGGTTTCGCTCAAGATCGCCCGCAGCGCAGTCTGCAGCCCGGCTCGATTGTGCGTTTGCTCGCGAATGGCGACATCCGCTTGCAGGCAGAACAGTGCGCCGCCCCAATAAGTGCGTCCCCAGGTCGGCGACTGGTCCATGCCGCCTTCCCCCGGGTGCGGCAGCCCGAGCGGCATGGAACGCCGATACTCCGCCCAGACATCGCTGATGTCGCGATTGCCGGACTGCGCGCGTGCAATGCCCTCGACGTAGGTCGCCAAACCCTCCGCCAGCCAATTGTGCCGCCGGCCGATCTCCGGCAGCGCGAGGTGCACCATTTCGTGCACCAGCACCCAGTCCGCAGCGAGGTCAGCCGCCGTCGAGTCACGGCCGACGTTGACCTGGATCTGGAGTCCCGGCTCATTGATGGTGCGGCCGCCGCGCACCCCGGTCCCTTGCGCCGCCTGGATCCGCAGCGCGACCAGGGGCGCCGGAAAGCGCGCGTAGTACGCAGCGACGATTTGCGCCGAACGCTCGATCCATTGGTGCAGCAATTCGGGTCGAATCGAGTGCGCCGGATCGTCGACCGAGACGCACAGCGTCGAACCCTGCACTTCGATGGTGGAGGCGCCCGGATCGGTACACACGGCCGCCGCCGCAGGAGGGCGTGTTGCACCGCTTGCGGCCGCTGCCAACGCAACCGCCGTCAACGCCACCGCCGCCAACGCTAGGCCGCAAGTTCGGTCAGGCATTGCTTCACGCTGCGAATTTCTTGCGGGCCGGTGCGGCAACAGCCGCCGATCAGGCGCGCGCCGGCGGCATACCAGCGGCGAGCTTGTTCACCGAATTGCAACGCGCCGGAATCACCGCTCCAGCGCTTCGACTCTGCTTGGTAGCTTTCACCCGAATTGGGGTACGCCAACAGCGGCTTGTCGGTCCGCAGGCGCATTTGCCGCAGCAACGATTCAACATATTGCGGCGGCGTGCAGTTGATCCCCACGGCAACGATCTGCGGAAAGTCTTGCAGGCGCGCGGCGCATTCGCCGATCTCTTCGCCCTCGCTGTCGTGCTCGCCGTCGCGGCAGGAAAAACTGATCCACGCACAGACGTCCGGAAATTCCTGCAACACGCGCGCCAATGCCAGTGCTTCGCGCAGGCACGGCAGCGTTTCGCAGGCGAGCAGATCGGCGCCGGCGCGCGCTAAAACGCGCAGGCGCGGACGGTGAAAATCCGCGAGTTCAGCCTCGCTCAGGGCATAGTGGCCGCGATACTCGGAGCCGTCCGCCAGCATGGCTCCGTAGGGGCCGACGGATGCAGCCACCAGCGGCCGCAGCCGGCCGACGCGGTTCGACGCGTCGGCCCAAAATACGTCGCGCGCACCTGCCGCGGCCGCCACTGCATCGCGCATCAACCCCGCCGCCGCCGCAGCCTCGATGCCGTGGCGCGCAAAGCCCGCGAAGGTAGCTTGATAGGTCGCGGTTATTGCGACGTCGGCGCCGGCGCAAAAATAGTCGAGGTGCACTTCACGAATCAGGTCGGGGCGCTCGATCAGGCATTTCGCAGACCAGAGCGAGTCCTCGAGATTCGCACCGCGACGTTCGAGTTCGGTGGCCAATGCGCCGTCCAGAACCATTATGGGACGCTGCACAAGGAAACTATGAATGGGGTCGTGCATGATTGTTCGCGAAAGACGCTGGTTGCGATCATACTCTGCCCGGCGTTCGCCCGTAGATTGCTCAGGGATAGCCTATGCTCACCGCTCAGACCATCAAGCACGACCATTCGGACATCTTCACGTTCTTGCATGGCGATTTGGCGAGCGGCGCGAGCCATTGCCACATTCCCCAGGAGGCGGTGCTGGGCAGCTTGGTGTATGTGAGCGATGCAGGGCAACTGGCCGAGGCACGGCTGCACAGGCCGGCGATAATCATCGTCGCGGCGGCGATGGGCGATTGCATCGTCCCGCTCGTGGACGCGGAGGGTTGCTGTTTTTCCGTGAAGAGCATCTCCATGGGCATGGCGGTGCTGTTGAAGTACTTCGATCGCAAGTGCGAACGATTCACACAATGGGGCGAACGCCATCCGACCGCCGTGGTGCACCCCGACGCCACCATCGGCGAGCGAACCTTTCTCGGCCCATACAGCGTGGTCGGGGCGCACGCCAGCATCGGCAACGACTGCATGATCGGCGCCCATACGGTGATCGAGAACGGTGCCCACGTGGGGATGCGCACGGTGCTGCATCCGCACGTGTTCTTGGGCGCGGGCTGCCGCATCGGCGATGATTGCGAGATCCATCCGCACACCAGCATCGGCAGCGACGGCTTCGGCTACGCGGTCGATGCCGACGGCCGGCCGCGCAAGATCTCGCACTTGGGCAACGTGCAAATCGGCGACGGAGTCGAAATCGGCAGCAATTGTGCGGTCGACCGCGCGACGCTGACCTCGACCTATATCCGATCCGGCACCAAGCTCGACAATATCTGTCACATCGCTCACAACTGCGATCTCGGCGAGAACGGCTTCTTCACGGCCGGTTTCATGATGGGCGGCTCCACCAAGATCGGTCGGCAATTCGTCACGGGCGGAAATTCCGTGGTGACCGCGCATGTGACGCTTGGGGACAACGTCGTGCTGTCCGGTCGCTCATCGGTCACTTGCGATGTGCCCGATGCCGGTTCCTATGGCGGCTATCCCCTGCAGCCGCTGAAGGAGGCGATGAAGACTGCGGTCAACATCGGGCATCTGAATGAA
>Ga0210400_10004217_pt1 | contig 12521 bp, 11 predicted proteins | sample IncBWH26MmetaG_FD_155456 | JGI IMG/M metagenome (GOLD analysis project Ga0210400, IMG submission 155456) | Forest soil microbial communities from Barre Woods Harvard Forest LTER site, Petersham, Massachusetts, United States - Inc-BW-H-26-M | ecosystem: Environmental > Terrestrial > Soil >...
GTCTATGTTGCAGGTGTCAGGCGGTCGTCGTACGGTTCGGATTACAGCTTAGAAGCGTCATTTCGGTTCGATGCAATTCTCGCCAGAAGGTGTGCACGCACCACGGCCTTCGCTTGTTCGCGGGTGGCCTCGAGCTTCTTGTCGAAAACATCCATGCGCAACTCGACGCGGTCCATCCGCAACTCGGCCCGCCTGTTGATCTCGGCCGTCTCCCGCTGGATAGCTTCGATGCGACGGAAACGCTTTTCGACGGCCGGTTCCATGTGCGTGTAGGATACCAGCCTCAGCCGCGTGGCTGAGTGACAACATCGATCAATACAGGCTCACCCTTCTTAACGCGTTCGACGCCCCGCGCAAGCGCCGGAGCGAGATCCTTCGGATCAGTGATCGGACCTTCGGCGTAGAGTCCGTAACCTTTGGCGATAGACGCGTAGTTGATATCCGGATCCCACAACTTGGTGCCGATGCCGGCCCGCTCGGCGCCGCGATTGTGCGCGCTGGCCATCTGTTCCACGAACATCACTTCCTGGTGATAGCCGCGGTTGTTGTGCATGATGCTCAGCAGCGGGATGCGGTGGTGGGCCGCGGTCCAGAAGACGCCGGGGGAGTAGTTGAAATCGCCATCGGTCTGAATGTTGATGGAGAGACGCCCGTACTTGCGATTGGCGAGCGCTGCTCCCACTGATGCCGGCGCGCCATAACCCATGCCACCGGCTCCCTGCCCGCCGATGTAGTGATAATGCTTTTCCATGTTCCAGATGCGATTGGGCCAGTTGCCGACAAAGCCCTGCGGTGAGACGAACGACCAGTCTTCGTTCTTGACCAGCGGCCACAGCTCGGCGGCGATGCGCCCGACGCTGACCGGGCTCGCGTTCCAGCCCCAGGAGAGCGCCTCGACGTCGGCTTCGCGGTTCTTGCGATGCGCCTCGGCGAGCTTGGCGCCGCGATCTTTGAGCGCGCGCTGGCGGTCCGCAGTGATCAGCTTCTTGCAGGCCTCGATGAGATAGGGGAGTGTGGCTTCCGCGTCGGCGCCGATGTCGAGATCGATGTCGGCGTAGTGACCGAAATCCTGAATGTTGCTCTTGTGCGAAAGAGAGACTGAAGATATGTGGATGACCTTGGCGTTGCGGGGACGCGCCGCGCGGGCTTCGGTCAGGATGTCCTGGACTTCGAGAGCCAGCGTGACGTCGGGCTGATAGCCCTGGCCGCCATTGCCCGACAGCGGATGCCGGTTGGGGAAGTTCATGCGCTCGCGATTGTTGACGGGCGCTTGCAGAAGCTCAGCCAGCTCGACGAGGAGCTTGACGCCTTCAGGGGTGCGGGCGTAGCGCTCGGGGATGATCATAGGGCGCTCGGCCGCCACCAGCATTTGCGCGGCTTCCTTCACAGCGGCCATATCGCCGGCGGGAGGCGTGGTCATGACCAGCTTGGGAATCCGGGGGCGCTGCCCTTCCATCGCATGCGACTGAATCTCGGCGCCCGCGACGATCAGGACCGGGCCCATGGGCGGCGTCATCGCGATCTTGTAAGCGCGTACGGCCGATTCGGCGAAGGCGCCGAGCGAATAGGGCTGATCGTCCCACTTGGTGTAATCGCGAACCAGGGCGCCCAGGTCCTGAGCACTGTGATAACTCTGGACGCCGGGATTGCGTTCCGCGCCATCGGAGTGATTGCCGACGACGATGTAGATGGGCACGCGATCGCAATAGGCGTTGTAAATCGCCATGCCGGCGTGCTGCAGCCCGATATCGCCGTGGATCAGGGCCATCATGGGCTTGCCTTCGATCTTGGCGTAGCCGTGCGCCATTGCCACCGCGTTCTCCTCGTGCGTGCAGGTGAGGAACTCCGGCATTTTGTTGTCGCCGTAGTTGATGAGCGACTCGTGGAGCGATTCGAAGGTGGATCCGGGATTGGCGCTGAGGTATTCGAGGTTGAGCGTCTTGAAGACGTCGACCATGAAGTCGGAGCCGGGGTTTTCGATGACGCGCGCGTTGGCCGCGGGGCGCGCTGCCCCGGTTTCGCGGGCGACGGCCGATCCGCTGGGCGTTTGTGCCGTAGCGCTGCCGCCTCGTCCAGCTGGTTGTTGGGCTTTAGCCAGCTGCGGCTTGGCCGCCAGGGCGGCCGCACCTACCGCCGCGCCCTTCAGGAACCCGCGACGCCCGACAGAGCGTTTGGTCAACTTTGCCATGTGTTTGGATCTCCCTTCAACATCCTAGATTACTTAGATCCCGGTTTCCAGCCTGCCCGAAGCACGTTGACTTCTGGCCCGCCGTATTTACTTCTGGTAAGATCGGAGCGTTATGCGACAAGAATGGGTTGCGCGGCGCGTGGACGACAAGATCCGAACCCAGATGCACTACGGGCGGCAAGGGCGGATCACCGAGGAGATGGAATACGTCGCGCAGCGGGAGCGGCTGGCGCCCAACGTGGTGCGCGACGAAGTCGCTCGCGGGCGGATGATCATCCCCGCCAACATCCATCACACCAACCTCGAGCCGATGTGCATCGGGGTGGCCTCCTGTTGCAAGATCAACGCTAATATCGGGAATTCCTCGACCACCTCGGACGTCGACGGAGAGCTCGAAAAGCTGCGCTATTCGGTGAAGTACGGGGCCGATACGGTGATGGATCTGTCCACTGGCGGCGATATTCCACGCATCCGCAAAGCCATCATTCAGAACTCGCCGGTTCCGATCGGGACCGTGCCGATTTATGAAGCTCTGGCGCGCGTGCGGCGCGTCGAGGACCTCAACATCCAGGTGATGCTCGAGGTGATCGAAGAGCAGGCCGAGCAGGGCGTGGATTACATGACCATCCACGCGGGCGTGCTGGTGCAGTACATTCCGCTGACCACCAAGCGCATCACCGGAATCGTGAGCCGTGGCGGGGCGATTCTCGCCGAGTGGATGGTGAAGAACCACAAGCAGAACTTTCTGTACGAATACTTCGAAGATATCTGCAAGATCTTCCAGAAGCACGACGTGAGCTTTTCGCTAGGCGACGGGCTCCGGCCGGGATCGCTGGCCGATGCGAGCGACCGCGCGCAGTTCGCCGAGCTCGAGACGCTGGGCGAGCTGACCAAGGTCGCATGGAAATACGACGTGCAGGTGATGATCGAGGGTCCGGGACACATTCCCATGGACCAGATCCAGATGCAGGTGGAGAAAGAAGTCAAGATCTGCCAGGAGGCTCCGTTCTACACGCTGGGACCGCTGGTGACGGATTTCGCCCCGGGCTACGATCACATCACTTCGGCCATCGGGGCGGCGATGATCGGATGGCATGGCGCGGCGATGCTGTGCTACGTGACACCGAAGGAGCATCTGGGGCTGCCCAACGCGGAAGACGTAAAACAGGGATTGATCGCCTACAAGATCGCGGCCCACGCGGCCGATATCGCGAGGCATCGTCCGGGAGCCCGGGACCGGGACGACGCGTTATCGCGCGCGCGGTTCGCCTTCGACTGGAAGAAGCAGTTCGAGTTGTCGCTCGACCCCGAGACGGCGCAGGCGTATCACGATGAAACCCTGCCCGAAGAAGGGTTCAAGGATGCTGCGTTCTGCTCGATGTGCGGGCCTAAGTTCTGCTCCATGAACCACTCGGCCAAAACGCAGGAATTCACTGAAGCGGACGCTCAGGCGGTGCTCGATGCGAACCTGACGCAGATCGCTAACGTGGCTGGAGATTAGCAAAAAGGGCACAGCCATTAGTGTCCCGGCCGGGAAGGCTCCTGTTCGCTCGGGACACCGATGGCTGTCCCCTTTTTTGCCATGTGTAACTAGAGACGCGCAATCAGCGTGTTACTATCTGGATGGCAATGGTCCTGGAGCTCGAAGCCACGCACGCTCAGATCCAGCGGATTCTTCAGAGCAAGGCGTTCCGTACTTCGGAGATCCACCGTAACCTGCTGAGTTACTTGGCGGAAAAATCTGTCTCCGGGACGGCGGACGGTCTCAAGGAATACACGGTGGGTCTGGATGTGTTCGCTAAGCCAGATTCCTACGATCCGCGCCAGGAATCCACGGTCCGCATGCACGTCGCCCGGCTGCGACAGAAGCTCGGCGAATATTACCGCACGGAAGGCGTCGCCGATCCCATCCTGGTGGACCTGCCCAAGGGCGGGTTCAAAATAACGTTCGGACCGCGCGAGGTTCGCCAGGAGGTGGTCACCGAACAGGCCATCGCGCCTCCCTCGGGGCGCTGGGGCCGTAAGGAAATCGCGCTGGTGGCCGGACTTTTGTTGGCGCTGGGTCTGGCCGTGTATTTCGGAACACGGCTGTGGCAAGTGCAGCGAACCGCCCCCCAGACCTCCCGGGATTGGACCCCGGAATTGAAGCAGCTTTGGGAGCCGATCGTTTCTTCCAAGCGGCCGCTGATCGTGTGCCTGTCGACGCCAACTTCAGGCTCGAGCGAGGCGGGGACGGCGACCGGGGCGGTCCTGCTGGGACAGTTTCTCGGCATGCTGCATAAGCAGGACGTCCTGGTGACCAGCAGCGACCAGATTGGGGCTCCCGAGGTCGCGATGGGTAACGTGGTGTTCCTGGGACCCGTCGCGGGCAACCGTCAGATGCAGGCGATGTCGGCCGACCGGCCTTTCGTGCTGGAACCGGAAGGAATCCGCAATATGAATCCGGCGCCAGGCGAGCCGGCGCTATTCGCCGATAAACCTTCGCGCGATCCACAAGATACGGAGGAAAGCTACGCCCTGATCAGCCGGGTGCCGGGGCTGTTCGGCAACGGCGAGGTCCTGTATCTCTCCGGAAACCGGATCTCCAGTATTACCGGCGAGGTGCAAGCCTTCACCGACGCCATGTTCGCTAAAACCTTGGTTTCCAAGATGAAAAAGGCGGATGGCAGCCTTCCCCGCTACTATCAAGTGGTCTTGAAGGTCAGATCCATGGATACGATGCCCATCGAGGTGAGCTACGTGCTGCACCGCGAGCTACCGGTACTAGACCCATCCGCTGCACGGAAGTAATTGTAACCATAGGGCTTATGCGGTCACACACCGGTCACTGACCGCCTGTTGACCTTTATCCGGGAGTAACCACGGCTCCGCTATGTTAGTCTCCTCTTGCAACCTATATGGCTTTACTAGAATTCGCGCAGTGGCTCCAGGAGACTTCGCTCAGCGTGTCGATCCGCGAGTCGATTCTGGCGTTTCCGCTGCTCGAGGGCGGGCATCTGCTGGGCATCAGTGTTTCGGCCGGAACCATCGCCATCTCCGATCTGCGCATGATGGGACTGATTTTCAAGAAAGAATCGGCTTCCGACGTATTTCATCAGCTTATCCCCTGGATCTCGGCCGGATTCGCGATGATGATGATCACGGGGACTCTGTTGCTCATCTCGGAGCCGGTCAAGTGCTACAACAGCCCCTGGTTCCGCCTGAAAGTGCTGTTCCTGTTCCTGGCCGGGTTGAACGTGCTGATTTTTCACTCGTCAAAAATCTACCGCAGCATGCATGAATGGGAGTGGGCGGCCGATCCACCGCGAGCGGCCAAACTGGCCGGCTGGATCTCGCTAATTAGTTGGGGCATTGTGATCATCGCGGGCCGGACCACGGCGTATAACTTTTAAGAACGTATGTGGCAAGCCTTCAAACCGTTCTTCGTCTGGAACGACAAAACCTGGCTGGGCCAGGCGATCTCGGGGACCATCTGGGCCTTTCCGGTGATCGAGACCATCCACATTCTGGCGCTGACCATGATGTTCGGCGCGATCGTGATCATCGATCTGCGCATGATGGGCTTCGGGCTGAAGAAACAGCCGGTAGCGGTGCTGGCCAAGAACCTGGAACCCTACATGACCTGGGGCATGTTGACCATGCTGGCTACCGGCTACATGCTGTTCACCTCGGAAGCCATGAAGTGTTTCGTCAATGACGGATTCAAGTTCAAGATGGCGGTGCTGTTTCCGGCCATCATCTTCCAGTTCACTCTGTTTCGGTGGGTCACGCACCAGGACGAGAACAAACGTCCCATGCTGCTGGGATGGCTGATCGCGCTGCTGTCGCTGACGCTGTGGTTCGGCGTCGGAGTCGGCGGCCGGGCCATCGGATTTGTTTAAAAGAGGATTCGCGGGAGGTCGACTGATGACCGCGGGACCGCTTAGGATCATCGTTACTTTCGCGCTAGCCGTGTCCGCCGTGCCACTGATGGCCCATCATGCGTTCGTGGCGGTATTCGATCTGACCAAGCAGCGGGATTTCAAAGGAACTGTAACGCGGGTCGAGTGGCTGAACCCGCATGCCCACTTTGTCTTGGATGTAGTTGAGCCGGGCGGCAAGACGGCGAGCTGGGAATTCGAACTGGGCAGCCCTAACGCGCTGATGCAGCATGGCTGGACCAGATACACGCTGAAGAAAGGCGACGTGATTACCGTGACAGGCGATCTCGCGCGTGACGGCTCGAACTTTGCCCACGCTCGCTCGGTCACTCTGGCCGGCGGAGGGCGCATCTGCGATTACGACAGATTCAACGAAGTTGCGTGGTCGTGCAGCCCCAAGTGAACTGATCCGAATTCAGTGTTAATTCTCGCCAAGAAGACGGCCATCTTGTGCCACCGCTGGATGGGCGTAGCATTCTGTCTGCTGTTCGCGTGGTGGTTCGTCTCCGGGATCTTCATGATGTATTGGGACTACCCGGCGGTGAGCGCGGCGGACCGGCTGGCGCGGGCGCCGATTCTGGATCCGTCCCAGGTGAAGCTTTCGGCGGCGGACGCCTGGGCGAAGGTGGGCTCCGACCAAACCCCCAACTCAATCCGGCTGGCATCCTTCGATGGACGGCCGGCCTATCGCTTTCGAATCGGGCGGGATGAGGCGATCGTCTACGCGGATACGGGTGATCAGCAGGATTACTTTACCGCGGAATTGAATTTGAGAACGGCGGCCGCCTGGACCGGGCAGCAGGCAAGCACAGCCAGCGTCGAGGAAGTGACCGAGCCAGATCAGTGGACGCTGGAGGGCGACCTCCGCAATCTGCGTCCTCTCTGGAAGTACTCGTGGCCCGACGGCGAACAAGTCTACGTTGCCGAGAGCACCGGTGAAGTGGTCCAGTTCACCACACGCTCATCGCGTTTCTTCGCGCACCTCGGCCCGATCCCGCACTGGCTCTACTACACGCCGCTGCGGAAGAACGGACCGCTCTGGAGCAAGGTGGTGATCTGGTCCTCGGGAATCGCGACCATTGCGGCGCTGATGGGATTGATCGCCGGGCTAATGATGTATTCGCCGTCGCGGAGAGTCAGTATTCCGTACTCGGGGCCGAAGCGGCTTCACCACATCCTGGGATTGTTTTTTGGAGTCGTGGCAAGTACTTGGGCATTTAGCGGGATGCTCTCGATGGAACCATTCCCGCTCAGTTCGGGCAGACCACAGGGGGGCCGGAGTCTCGCGGCCGCGCTGCGCGGCAAACGTCCTCAATTGTCGGAGTATGCTGCGAAACCTCCTCAGGAGGCCCTCGCTCAGGTGGGCCCCGCATTCCAAGTGAAGGAAGTTGAGCTTTCCTCCTTCGCCAGCGAGCCGGTGTACCTGGCGACCGGCGCGCGCGGGGAGAAACGGGTCATCCGGATGCGTGGAGAGCCACTGGAATCATTCGATCCGAAGCGAATTCTCAATGTGGTGATCAGCACGGCCAGCGTGGCGGAGACGCGGCTGATCACGCAATACGACGAATATTACCTGGACCGGACCGGACAGCGGCCTTTGCCGGTATTGTTCGTGCGCCTGAACGACGAAACCAATTCGCGTTATTACATCGATCCGAAAACCGCGCAAGTGGTCGGGAGCTATCGCTCGAGCGCGCAATCCTGGGTAAATCGCTGGCTCTATCACGGGCTGCATTCGATCAACTTTCCCTGGCTGTATAATTACCGTCCGGCTTGGGACATCGTGGTTTTGACGCTGATGCTGGGCGGGACTTCGCTCTGCGTCACGTCTGTTATCATCGGTTTCCAGCTCGTGCGCCGGAAATTGTTCCAGCGGCGCGCGACCGTAGCTTCTCCGTAGAAGACGAGGTGGAATAGAGAATGGCTCTTTTTCTGGCGTACGATGTAACGTCAAATCCGCTGAACACGAACGAATGGGCGTTTCCGGTGTGCGAAGTGCTGCACATCCTCGGGTTCGCGGTCGGGATCGGGACCATCGCCATGGTGAACGTGAGGCTGCTGGGCCTGGGGCTGAAAAAAGAATCGCCGGCGGACTTGTGGAAAGGCACCTTTCCGTGGACCTTGGCCGGCCTGACGCTCGTGCTGATCACGGGTCCGCTGATCTTCTCCTCCGACCCAAATATGTACCTGCGCAACCAGGGCTTCAGGTTCAAAATTACTATGCTGGTGCTGGCGCTTATCTACCACTACACGATCTATCGCAAGGTAGCGTTAACGAAAACCTCGGGCGGCGTGGCAGTCACGGCGGGCCTGGTCTCGCTGCTGTTGTGGGTGAGCGTAATCTTCGGCGGAATCTTCATCGCGTTCGTATAGGAGAAATCAAATGCCTCCAGAAATCGTTCAATGGCTTCAAGATATGTCGATGGCCACCGCCATTCGCGAATCGGCAATTGTATTTCCCGTGATCCTGTCACTGCACTTAACGGGGATGGGTGTGTTCGGCGGAATGATTCTGATGACCGACCTGCGCTTGCTGGGGATTACACTCACCAAGCACCCCGTCTCGGACATCGTGAACGGACTGCGTCCCTGGAAGCACTTAGGCCTCACGCTCACGGCCACCTGCGGGATTCTGCTGCTGTGGTCAAAGGCCGCGATCTACTATCCGAACCCGTATCTCTGGATCAAGCTTACGCTGTTCGGCCTGATCATCATTCACGCGCTGGTGTTCCGGAGCGTCTATCGCAACGTAGCAGACTTGGATCGCAGTCCGGTGATTCCGGGCCGGGCCAAGCTGGCGGCGGTGCTGTCGATGATTCTCTGGATCTCCGTGGTGACGGCGGGGCGGTGGATCGGGTATTGGGAACCGACCAAGCCGGCAGTAACGGCGGCGCAAGTCAATTAGCGGCGGGCGCTTCGAGATCTTCTTCCTCGACACGCGGCTGAACGTTGCGGCGGATCAGCATCGATAGGACGATGGTCGATGCCAGAGTTATGGCGCCACCGGTCACGTGCGCGGCGACGGTTGTGATCACTGGCATGGCGGTGTCATCGGCCATCGACTTCATGGTGAGCGCGGTGATGCCCAGGAACACCTGGCCGAAAGCGACACCCAGCAGGGTCTTCGCGACTGGACGCAGCGCGCGATGCCCGGCGAACTGCTGGAGAACGAATACCGATTCCAAGAGAATCACCAGCGCCACAAACATCGCGCCCAGAACGTGCGGCAGCAGCGTGAGGGCGTTTTGCCGAAAGCACGCGCCAAGTGAGATCTGCACCAGCACCAGAATTGGCGTCATAATGGCCAGAGACCGCATGGACGGCCAGCCGTAATCGGAGACATGTTCCGGGCCGCGGCTCCAGGCTGGAGACGTTACCACGGCGATGGCGACGACGGCGGCAAAAAAGAGCGGCGCCATCAACGCGTGCAGGATTCCGGCGGTAATCGGAACCAGTGTCAGCACCGCGGTGTGACCCACGGAGTCTTGCAAGGTCGCAATCGCCAGGGTAACCCAGCCCAAGCGGCGAGCCAGCGGACGCGGGTCGGTGAACACCAACCAGAGCACCAGGCCGAGAGTCAACAAGCTCACGACAGTCGCCGCCGTGCGGTGTGCCGACATCGCCGAGGGCGGCAGCCCAGTTCCTGGACCGACCACGGCGCCGTCGACGATCAGCGCGAGTACGCACACGGCCAGCAGGATGGCGAACCGGTGCAACCAGCGATTTCTCATGGAGCTATTTCCATCATATGACGCGGGTTTCTATCCGTCACCGGATTGACACGATTTTGAACTTCTAGTACCATCGGCGCTAGTTGTTGACGGGTAAGGGGGCTTATGCGCTTGCTGAGATCCGTGTCGTATCTCGCTGTTTTTGGTTTTGCTCTGGGAGCTTGTCTGTGGGGACAAGCTACCTCGCAGATTCAGGGCACAGTATTGGATCCCGCGGGCGCCGCGATTCCGAGTGCCGAGATTAAGGCCACGCAGACCGATACCGGCGTGGTACGAACGGCCACTAGCGGTTCGGACGGCACTTACGTCCTCGCCAATTTGCCCATCGGGCCGTACCGCCTGGAAGTGACCAAGTCTGGATTTTCCACCTACGTGCAAACCGGAATCGTGCTGCAGGTGGCGACCAATCCGACAGTAAACGTGGCCCTCAAACTCGGAACAGTCAGCGAAAGCGTTCAAGTGGAGGCCAATGCCACGCAGGTAGAAACGCAAACTACCAGCGTCGGCGGGGTAATTGACAACCGGCGCATTCTCGAACTGCCGCTCAACGGCCGAAACGCGGCCGAGCTGATTGGGCTGGCCGGCGCGGCGGTTCCAGGCGGAGCTAACGGAACGGCGGGCTTTCCAGGCGGCCTGAATATCTCGGTTGCAGGCGGACTGCTCTCGGGCATCGGATATACGCTCGACGGAACGATGTACAACAACCTGTTCGATGCCGTGAATCTTCCATTCCCGTTCCCGGACGCCTTGCAGGAATTCAAGGTGGAAACCAGCACGCTCACGGCTCAGAACGGAACCCACTCGGCAGCCGCAGTCAGCGCTGTGGTCAAGTCGGGGACGAATGACTACCACGGTGACCTGTTCGAGTTCCTGCGAAACGGAAAGATGAACGCCCGGAACTTCAAGGCGTTGCGGCGCGATACGCTCAAGCGCAATCAGTTTGGCGGGACGTTGGGAGCGCCGATCAGGAAGAACAAGCTGTTTTATTTTGTCGGGTACCAGGGCACCCGGACCCGCTCCGATCCGGCGGATCGCACCGGATTTGTCCCGACTGCTCAAATGCTAACGGGAGACTTCAGTGGATGCCCCACTTACCCGGCCACCTTGAAGGATCCGAACGGCGGCACCTTCGCAAACAAATTCATCTCCCCTACCCGCTTCAGCCAACAAGCTCTCAACATCATAAAGTTGCTGCCCACTTCCACCGATCCGTGCGGCCAGACGACATTCGGTCCGGTGGTTCAATCCAATGAGTATCAAGTCCTGGGACGGGCGGATTACCAGGTTAGCAGCAAGCAGCAGATCTTCGGCCGGTATATGGCCACTACCTTCCTGCAGCCGCCCTCGTTTGACCTTAGCCACAATCTTCTCGACTCGGCTTCCGGCGGTTTGGACGATCTGGCGCAGACGATCGCCTTCGGACACACCTACCTAATCTCGCCAACTGTGGTCAATGCTTTTCGCGCTTCCATGAATCGTGTGGCCGTACACCGTTTCAATGACGACTACTTCTCGGGTTGCGATATCGGCGTGAAGATGACGTGTTTCGTTCCGCATCAGACCGTGGTCACGGTGAGCAGCGGTCCCGGCATCGGGGTCGGCACTGCCATCCAGGCCTATTTTGTCCCTACCGATTACACCCTGTCGGACGACGTGAACATCATCCGCGGAGCGCATCAGTTTGCGTTCGGATTCTCGGGGTACAAATACCAGCACAGCCAGGTGGCGAACGTTAATTCCGCGGCTGCATTCGGTTTCACCGGGCTGGTCACTGGCCTGGGCATGTCGGACTTCCTGTTGGGCCAAGTGGGAAGCTTTACCCAAGGCGTGCCTAACAGCACCTTTACCTACAAGTGGGGCTATGGTCTCTACGGACAGGACACCTGGAAGGTTTCGCGGCGCCTCACACTTAATCTTGGACTCCGCTGGGAACCCTTCCTGCCTCAAGGCATCAGCAACGGAGCCGTCTACAACTTCAGTTGGGATAACTTCAACAAGGGAATCCAAAGCACCGTTTTCAAGAATGCTCCGGCCGGGCTGATTTATGCCGGCGATCCCGGATTCCAGGGCAAGACGGGCGTCAACAACCGTTTTGACCAGTTCGCGCCGCGCATCGGCGTGGCGTTCGATCCCAAGGGCGACGGCAAGATGTCCATCCGAGCCTCCTTTGGAATCTCTTACGATTTCCCGAATATCATGATCATGTCCACGCCCACGACGGCGCCGCCCTTTGGGAACTTCGTGACACCCCCGGGACCGCTCAATTTTGCGGACCCCTGGTCGACGGTTACAGGCGGAGATCCGTTCACGGGCGCCTTCAGTCTTAGTTCCAACACTCCGTTTATCCTCAATGGCAACTATGTCGCGCAGCAGCCGGATGCCAAAGCTCCCACGACTGACACCTGGAATCTCATCGTGCAGCGGCAGTTCGGAAACAGTTGGCTGGTTTCGGTGAGCTACCTAGGGACCGAAACTTCACATGTCTGGGTGAGCCGGCAGCTTAACCCGGCCGTGCTCGTTCCCGGTACGCTGCCACCGGCCGCTTGTGCCGCGACAGCCACCAACTGTAATGGGACCGCGAACACCAATCTGCGCCGCTTGGCTTATTTAGCCAACCCGCAGCAGGGAAAATACCTGTCATTCGTTGACCAGTTCGAATCGGGAGGAACAGCCAGCTACAAC
>Ga0210400_10004219_pt1 | contig 12516 bp, 11 predicted proteins | sample IncBWH26MmetaG_FD_155456 | JGI IMG/M metagenome (GOLD analysis project Ga0210400, IMG submission 155456) | Forest soil microbial communities from Barre Woods Harvard Forest LTER site, Petersham, Massachusetts, United States - Inc-BW-H-26-M | ecosystem: Environmental > Terrestrial > Soil >...
AAGAATCATCATCGACACCGCCCGACCAGGTGAATGGACGAGAGTCCAGCTCGAGCGAAGGTCCCACCGTACAGACTGCTCCCGCTCGTCTCGACAGTGACAAATGGATTTTACTTGGTGGCCTCGGGGCGATTTTTGCTGTAGGGGTAGGTTTGCTGTTTCGCCAGCCGGTTTTGACGCCAGCGACCGTTGCGGCGACGCCTGCTTCATCCGGAGCTGGACCGAGAACGAGCAAGCCGAAACGCCAGGCCCAAGCAAAGCCGAGCCCGCCTCCGCCTACAATTCCACCCACGCCGGCCGCTCCGCTCGTCGAGAAGATCAAGCAGGAAGTGGACACCAACCTCGATTCGCTCAAGGACACGCTCCTGCGTATTGAATTGCGCCGCCAGGCTGGCACAATTTCGGACGAGGAGTATGCCCGGGAGCGCGGCCGCGCGGAGCAACTGCTGCGCGAACTGGTCCAGGGCTGAGCCGTCAGGCGTGGCCGCTCCACATGCATCTTTCCGCAATAATGGCCCCAGCGGTGGCCCCAATGGTGGTTTGCGTATCAGCTTCTCCGGCATCGAGAAGCGATATGGAATGCGCATGGCGCTCCGTGGCGTTTCGCTCGAGATCGGGGCGGGGGAGTGCGTCGCTCTGGTGGGCCACAATGGTTCGGGCAAAACCACACTTCTGAAGATCACTGCGCTGCTCGCACGTCCTTCGAGGGGCCAGCTCACATTCTCCTCCGGCGGCGCCGCACTTTCTACCGACGACATAAAGCAGCGCATCGGAATGGTCGCTCACCACACCCTCGTCTATGACGAGCTTACCGCCGAAGAGAACCTTGTCTTCTTCGCAAAGCTTTTCAATTTGCCGGATCCCGTCGCGCGCGCGCGCCAATCTCTTGAGCCGGTCGGGCTAGCACGCCGCGCGAATGACCTGGTCAGAACGTTTTCGCGCGGCATGCGTCAGCGTCTAGCGATTGCGCGCGCGCTCCTGGCTTCGCCCCAGTTGCTCCTCTTCGATGAGCCCGCCGCGGGCCTGGACCCCGAAGGCCAGCAGTGGCTGGGCGCCACACTTGCGAGCCTGCATGCTGCGGGCTGCACTATCGTCATGAGCACGCACGGGAGAAACGAAACACAAGGGTCGGTCACACGTGCGATTCGCCTCGAGGGCGGCGAAGTCACCCACGATTCCGGTCCGAATGGCGACCCCTATGGCGTCCTGGCAATGGCCGCCGTCCGTGAGACCGCCGAAGGCGACGCGCGATGAGCCTGGCCCACTCCACCGCCACGATCTTAGCGAAGGAACTCCGCACCGAGTTCCGTTCGCGGGAGCTACTTGGCACGACCGTCGTCTTCGTGCTCATCGTCATCGTCTTGTTCAGTTTTACATTCAATCCAACGTCTTCGGAATCGCGCCGTTTCGGCCCGGGACTGCTTTGGATAGCGTTTCTTTTCGCCGGATCGCTCATGTTGCAGCCGTCCTTCCTGCGCGAGCAGGCCAATGACACTCTGGCGGCCTTGCGCCTAGCCCCGATCGACCCGTTCAGCATCCTGGCGGGCAAGATGGCGGCAAATTTCCTCTTTCTCCTTCTGGTGGAGCTGATTCTGCTACCCGTGTTCGCGGTGTTGTATAACATCGCGATCCTTCCCGTTCTCGCGCCCCTGGTTCTGGTTCTCGCTCTCGGCACAGTTGGCCTGGCCACGACGGGCACGGTGTTTTCCGCAGTCGCCGCGCAAGCCCGTCTGCGCGAACTGCTCCTCCCACTCTTGCTGCTGCCGGTCCTGGCCCCGGTCCTGATCGCTAGCACGGAAGCCACCGTGGGTCTCTTGCGCGATCCTTCCGAGTTGTCGCGTGTGTGGATAACATTTTTGACATCGTTCGACGTAGTATTTTTGACGGCGGCATGGCTCTTCGGCGAATATCTATTGGAGGAATGAAATGGCAGGCGAATCTCAATCGCGAATTCCGTCTGGCCCGGCGATATCTTTGCCATCGGTCCTAGTGGTATTCCTTCTGCTGGCGGCGGCAAGTTATGGCGCGCTGATCAAGGCTCCGGAAGAGGCGACCATGGGCCTCATCCAGCGCATCTTTTATTTTCACGTTTCGAGCGCCTGGTCAGGCTTTGTAGCTTTTATCCTCGTCTTCATTGGCAGCATCGCCTACCTGCGGACGCGCGCTCTCAAGTGGGACTGGCTCAGCGTCGCTTCGGCGGAAGTAGGTGTTGCTTTTTTCACCGTCGTGCTTGTCACCGGCCCTATTTGGGCCAAGCCCGTGTGGGGAATCTGGTGGACCTGGGACGCCCGGCTGACTTCCTCATTTTTGCTGTGGGTCCTGTTCGTAAGTTACTTGATTCTGCGAACGCTCGTCGACGAGCCCGAGCGCCGCGCGATGGTTTCAGCTGTATTCGGAATCTTTGCGGCGTTGGATATTCCGCTCGTCTATTTCTCGATCTGGTGGTTCCGGACACAGCATCCGCAACCCGTGATCGGCAACGGCGGATCGCTCGACGGCCGCATGTGGCGAGTCTTGATGCTCTGTTGGGCCGCGACACTCGGCGTGATGTCGCTCCTGATCCGCATCCGCTACCGGCTGGAGGCGATGCGCATGGAAGTGGACGCCTTGCGGCTGGAAGCATCGCGCCACACCCGCTGAAGTTGTTGCAAGAAGTTCTTGGGAGAGAGACAAGATGAAGAACATGAATTTCCTGGTGGCGGCCTACATCGCGATCTGGGCCATTTTTTGCGTCTATTTGATTTCAGTCGCCCGCCGCATGGCAAGTCTGCAAGACGATATTCGCCGCCTAAAAGAAGGCGGAAAGTAGGGGGCTACGTTGCATGGTGCGCCCGCCTTCCGGCGGGCATCCTGAATTCTTTTCTGAGACTGAACCATGAGCGAAAAGAAAAAAATCAGCGTCGTGCTATTTCAGTTGGGCGGGCCGGATACTCCCGCCGCCGTAGAACCGTTTCTCTACAACCTCTTTTGCGACCCTGACATCATCGATTTCTTCGGCGCATGGTTCGCGCGGCGCCCGCTTGCGCGATATATTGCCCGGAAGCGCGCAGGCATGGTTCGGGAACACTACGACGCGATTGGCGGCCACTCGCCTATCCGCATGCTCACGGAGCGGCAGGCACGCGCTCTCGAAGTGGCTCTCGCTCCGCACTGTGAGGCGCGATGCTTCATCGCCATGCGTTACTGGAATCCGCTCACCGCGGAAGCCGTGGCTGAAGTAAACACCTGCGGCGCACCCGAACTGGTTCTTCTTCCTCTCTATCCCCAATATTCCTTCGCGACGTCGTCCAGCAGCTTGAAGGAATGGAAGCGGCTGTACACTCCCAACGGAAATACTCCGCGCACGCGCGTGATCGAGAAGTTTTTCGACCATCCGCTGTACATCCAATCCATCGCCGAGAAAATCGCTCTCACACTCACCCACTTTGGCGAACCCGATCGCGCGCACATTGTTTTCAGCGCGCATGGGCTGCCGCTCAGTCTCATCGAGCGAGGGGATCCGTACGCCAAGCACGTGGAAGAAACCGTGCGTCTGGTCATGAAAAATGGCGCCTGGAAAAACGCTCACACTCTCTGTTATCAGAGCAAAGTCGGGCGCCGCAAATGGCTGACACCTTCGTTGACGGAAACAATCGAGAACCTGGCGCGCTCGGGAGAAAAAAAACTGCTCATCGTCCCGATTGCGTTCGTCACCGAACACATCGAGACTCTTCATGAAATCAATATCGAAGCCCGCGAAGAGGCTCACAAACTCGGCGTCGAACAATTTGAAATGATGCCCGCTGTCGGAGACTCCCCCACATTCATCTCCGCCCTGGCCGACCTGGTCCTAAAAGCCATCGCGTAGCTCCATGGCGGCGCGTTACAACCTCCGCGTCCTCTGGATTGAGCTGCTTCTTGAATGGACTCCTAAAATGCAACCGAGATTTGGAATTCGTCTTGACACAGAGCCCTTCGCAGAATATATAAGAGTGCTGATCTTGGCATATTGATTTCATCGATTTATAATTTTCATCGAGAGGTTAATTCGCGCCATTATGGCCGACCCAGTAGACGGAAGCACGGTGGCACCCCCAACACAGAAGGCCACAGCACCCCCAGCAACCCCGCCCGCTGCAGCTAAGCCGGCGGCAAAAAGCAAAGGCGAGAGCGCGGAACCGCCGGACAAGATGCGGCGGCGCGTGATTTGGGGCATGATTTATGGCTATCTCGGCATCAATCTTCTGATGTTCTTGCGCTTTTTCTTCCCACGCGCCTTGTACGAACCCAACACCGTCTTCAACATCGGATATCCGGCAGATTTCTCGCTGGGAATCGACCAGCGCTATCTGATGACCAATCGCGTTTGGATCATTCGCGAACCGGATCGTATCTTCGTGATTTTCGCGCGGTGTACGCACCTGGGATGCACGCCGGAATGGAAGTCTTCGGAAAATAAATTCAAGTGTCCCTGCCACGGGAGCGGCTACGACAGCGAGGGCGTGAACTTCGAAGGTCCCGCGCCTCGGCCCATGGACCGTGCGCATGTTGACAAGGATGCGACGGGGAAACTGATCGTTGATACAAGCAGGTTGTACGTGGACGACCCGCGCGCCGGTGTGAATCAATTCAACGACCCGGGCGCTTACTTGCCGGTATAGGTTTGTGGCTCGTCCCGGTTCTACCGGCACGAGGGTTTGGACGCTAATGGGAGAAGAACCAGTCTAAAGACGCGGGCTACAACAAGACACGTTTTCGATAGTTGCTTCTGGGTTTTTCCCTAGCACTTGGGACCAGCTGAGGGGGATAGGGATGGCCGAAGAAAACGGCGATAAGAAGGGTACGGGCCTGCTTGACCGTGTCCGCCAGGACGTCACGGACCTCAAGGAAGTCATTAAGGTAAAGGGCAAGGAGGAGTTGGAGGGCTTGAAAGAGCCCGAAAAGACGCAGCTTTTCCGGTCGATCTTCCGCGTAAAGCATGACGAAACGCCGCGCAACCGCGCTCTCTCGGTTCTTTCCAACGTTTTCTTCCACCTGCATCCGGCCAAGGTCAATCGCGACGCCGTAAAATACAAATTTACCTGGGGTATGGGCGGCATCACCTTTTACTTGTTCATCGTCCTCACCTTCACGGGCGTCCTTCTGATGTTCTACTATCACCCGACCAAGGTGCAGGCCTTCCGCGACATTCTCTATCTTGAGAACGATGTGCCCTTCGGCAAGCTGCTGCGCAATATGCATCGCTGGGCCGCGCACTTAATGATTATCGCCGTGTGGCTGCACATGTTCCGCGTCTTCCTGACGGGCTCCTACAAGCGCCCGCGCGAATTCAACTGGTGCATCGGCGTTCTCCTGATGGTGCTGACGCTCCTGCTGTCGTTCACTGGCTATCTCCTCCCGGATGATCAATTAGGGTTCTGGGCCGTTACCGTGGGCACGAACATGGCTCGAGCAACGCCGTTGTTAGGAACCGAAGGTCCGTTCGGCGCGCTGCTGGGGATGACTCCTTACAATGACGTGCGTTTTGCGCTGTTAGGCGGGTCGATCGTGGATGCCAACGCGCTTCTGCGCGCCTACATCTGGCACTGCATCGCGATTCCCTTGATCGCCAGCATCTTTATGGCTTTGCATTTCTGGCGCGTGCGAAAGGACGGCGGGATCTCCGGCCCCGCGCCGGTCATGCTCGAATCTGAAATTAAGGAAGAGAAGGGCCACCGGCCGGTAATCTTGCGGCCAAGCGGCATGCAGTAGATTCTGGGTGTCGTTGTAAGCCCTGGCCTTTTAGCCGGGCACAGAGCGGAATCGGATGCGGGTTCTACTTGGAGCCCGTGGGAACATAGTTGAAAACTAGGGACGAGGTTTGAGGCCAATATGAACTGGCACCAGATCTGGGAAGTTGCTTCCGCACCGGACAATGTGCCCATTGTGGCGCTTCTGTTTCTCGTGCCTTTCTACGTCTGGTATGCATTCCGCCAGGCGCTTGCGAACGACCGTCTGATTGACAAGCTCTCCGCGGACCCACAGCTCGCCAAGACCGAATACCGCAAGACGGAGCCGTGGAATCCGAAGTGGGAAAAGGAAGTCCATACTTGGCCGTACCTCCTGCGCATCGAGCTCGTCGCGGCAGTTCTCGTTACTGTGCTGCTTATGGTGTGGTCGATCACGCTGAATGCGCCGCTCGAAGAGCCGTCCAATCCTAACGTCACGATGAATCCGGCCAAGGCCCCCTGGTACTTCCTCGGCCTGCAGGAAATGCTCGTCTATTTCGATCCCTGGATTGCCGGAGTGATCATGCCGACTCTCATCATTGTCGGTCTCATGGTCGTCCCGTATATTGACGCTAATCCTCTCGGCAACGGCTATTACACCTACAAGCAGCGTCGTTTCGCGATTTGGACATTCCTGTTTGGGTTCATCGGCTTGTGGGTCTTGATGATTGTAATCGGCACATTCATCCGCGGCCCCGGATGGATGTGGTTCTGGCCGGGGCAGACGTGGGATGCGCAGCGGGTTGAGTTCGCCGTCAATCGAAACCTCGACCAGGTTTTCGGGATCAATGGCTCTTGGCTTGTCCGTTTCATGCCGGCGGCGAATGCGAGTTACGCGCCCATTTTGGCGCGCGTCATCTTTGGGATCTTTCCACTGGCGCTCTATTTTTTGGTGGCCGGATATTTTTCACACCGGCTGCTGTTGCTCACCGAATTCAGCAGAAAGATTTTCAAGCGCATGACGCTGCTGCAGATGTTTACGACGGAGTTGTTTGTTGTCCTGATGCTGAGCCTGCCGATTAAGATTCTGCTTCGGCTCGTGTTTCGCATCAAGTACGTCTGGGTGACACCGTGGTTCAGTATCTGACGCCGCGGAACCGAAATTTGATAGGGCAGAATCAAAACGCGAAGGAGGCACTGGGTGCCTGAGCTTCCTCCTGATGATCCGGTTACAACCCGGCCCATGGCCGGTCTGGTCCTTATTTCCGTATTCTTGTTGATGTTGACTGTTTCCTGGTCGCTCTACGACGAATTCTACGGGCTGCGGCCGTGGCGCAGCTACCAGAGCGAATTCTCGAAGGTGTATACGGCATACCTCGAGAAGCAATACCAGAAGCGCAAGGCCGACGAACAGAAATTCTACGCCACCCCGGAATATCAGAAACTCCTCGCCGAGGTGAAGGCGGCGCACGACGCCGCGAAAACGCAGGACCAGCAAATCGGCCAGCAGATCGACTTGCTGGATCGCCAGCGCGCTGCCATGACGGACATGTTCCAGCTCGCGCGAGGCCTGGTCGGATCGCTCACCTATCAACTGGAACAAATCGACGAAAAGAACAAGAGCGCGAAAGAGGCCAAGCTGAAGGAGTTGAATGAGGCCAAGGCGCAGACGTACGAGGTCGCGTGGCCGGTCGAGGAAGGGAAGATCGTTCCCACAAAGTATAATTACCAGCAGTTAAACGATCTATTCACTTCGATCATGTCCTCGAAGGCGAAACTCGTCGCCGATCGTGGCAAGGTCGATCAGCCCGAAAAGGACGCGCAGGACAAACTTAACGAGTATGGGAAAGAGCAGCTCCCGGGCCTCGCGGCACGCGATTTGCAAACGCTCGCCGGGAGCATGCAGAAACTGGATATCAAGCTGCGCCAGGTCAACGTGAACCCGAGCGGCGCTTCGCTCAACAATCTCGGCGGCGCTGGATTGGTTGACCGCTGCCAATCCTGCCATCTGGGCACGGATCCCCTGCTCGTCCCGGTTACGATGACGGTCACGAAAGCAGATCTTGGTTTGGAGAAGAGCAAGGACGCACCATTTACGAGCCATCCTGATCCGGAAATGATGAAATATCATCCCCTGGAAAAGTTTGGCTGTTCGCCGTGCCATGGCGGGAACGGACGCGCACTGGACAGCGTCGAAAAGGCGCACGGTCGCTACGAACATTGGCTCTGGCCGCTGAATTATCCGGAGAACTTCGAGGCTGGCTGCCAGCAGTGTCACGCGTCGGACATGGTTACCGAGCACGCTCCTGTCCTGAATCACGCAAAGGCGCTGTACCGCGAAAAGGGCTGCATCGGTTGCCATCGCTTTCAGGGCTTCGACAATCAGGACGAACAGTTGGTGAGCGCGCGTCAAGCCATTTCGCAACTCGAAAATCAGAAACAGGACGATCGCCTGCAGATCGCGGAACTCAACAAGAAGGGCGACTCCGCAACTGACAACGACGCTGCGAACCGCTACTACTCGCAAGCCACGAATCTCACGGTAACCATATCGAGCATGGATGCGCAGATCGAACAGCTCGAACAGCGTTCGCACAACCTCTTGCAGGAAATCAAGAAAGTCGGCCCGGACCTGAAAGAAGTCCGGATGAAGATTCACAAGGAATGGATTCCGTACTGGCTGAAGCACACGCATGAATTCCGTCCCACCACGAAAATGCCTCAGTTCCGCCTGCAGGATGACGAAATTCAGGCCATCGCGGCTTATGTCTGGCAATCCGCCATCACCGGCCCGCCCTTGGCCAAGCAGACTCCCGGAAATGCCGCGCACGGTAAGGAATTATTCGAAGCCCGCGGTTGCGAGGCTTGCCATTCGATCGGCGAAGGTCCGAACATGGTCGGCGGAGATTTCGCAGCCAACCTCTCGAGGGTAGGGGAGAAGGATAACTACGATTACCTCGTTCGTTGGATCCTCAATCCTCGCGTAAGAACACGGCCCTATAGTCCCTACGAGAAAAAGGACCTGGGCCCAGAAGATTACGCGAAACACGATCTCCCGTTCGTCTTTGATCTGGATCATTCTCGAAGCCCGAATGACGGCCACGAGCTTGTCGTACAGCAAATGACTGTCATGCCCAGCCTGCGTCTCACCGTTGACGACGCTCGCGACATCGCCAGCTTCTTGCTCACCCAGAAGCATCCTGACGCTACCTACGAGCCAGCCGACTTCATGGACGACCCGAAGTTGAAGGTTCAGGGCAAAGCGCTCATCCAGCACTACGGCTGCGCAGGTTGCCACGAAATTTCTGGATTCGAGGATGAAGGCCGCATCGGAACCGAGCTCACCAACGAGGGAAGCAAACCGATTGAGCGGTTGGACTTCGCTCTTTACACCGAAGACGCCAAGCTGGGAGTACTTCCAGACGGCAAGAAATCGCCCCGCGGACCCTGGTATGACCTGAAGGGCTTCTTCGAGAATAAGCTTACCGACCCAGCGGTATTCGACCACGGGAAATATAAGCCGGACCCGATGGACCGTCTCCGCATGCCGAAGCCGAATGTCACAAAGGAAGATATCGACGCCCTGACGACGTTCCTGCTTGGTTCAACCGACCCCTCGCTGCCACAGGAGTACATGTACAAACCCGCGGACCAGCGTGCCGCTATCCAGAAGGGCTGGTGGATCGTCACAAAGTATAACTGCATTGGCTGCCATCAAATTGGTATCGGCCAGAAGTCCGTCCTGATGGGGCTGCCGCAGTTTCAGGGGGAGAACAAACAGAACCTTCCCCCGGTGCTGACAAGCGAAGGCGCTCGTGTGAATCCCGAATGGCTGAAGGGCTTCCTCGCCAACCCTGCGCTGAGCACAACAGACGTTAACCGCAACGGCATCCGTTCCTACCTGCAGGTCCGTATGCCGACATTCTTTTTGTCCGACGATGAAATTCGCACCTTGGTGCTATTCTTTGAGGCCATGTCCAGCCAGCCGCAACCGTTTATTCCGCAAAAGCTTCCGCCAATTACGACCGCTGAAAAAGATATGGCGCGGCAGCTATTCACCAGCTCGGCGGCGCCGTGTTTGAAATGCCATGCAACGGGCGACGCCGCGCACGATAAGACTGCCATCGCTCCAAATTTTCTGTACGCGAAGGATCGGCTGCAGCCCGCGTGGACGACGAGGTGGATCACCAATCCGGCCCTGATCGCGCCGGGGACGGCTATGCCATCGGGATTGTTCAAGCGCGATGGCGATCACTGGGTATTTGCCGGCCCGCTTCCACCCAGCTTCCACGGCTACACGGGAGATCACGCGGACCTCTTAGTTCGCTATATGTTCCAGCTGACTCCGGAGGAGCAACGATCCCTCATGGGCCGGACCGCGTCAGGCGGCTCGGGGAATTAACAGCATGGCCGCTTTTGTAAGGCGCGCTTTAACCGCGCGGTTAGGCACGGCAAGGTCAGGGGTTTTAACCCCTGAAGTCCTCCTCTTCCATACAGCAACAGGGGGCTTTGTACAGTAGGGCTTTACAAGTAACGAATAAGATCGCAATGTTTATGTGTCATGCGCTTAGGCGCGACATTAGAAGCTGTCTTTTCTTCAAGGGTTTTGATCTTTCGTACTTTTTCGACAGGAGGAACTTTTCCGTGATGAAAAGCAAGTTTGGGATGTATTCCCTGGCAATCGGGGCCTTCGCTCTGGCCATCACCGGTTGCGGTGGGAAGAAGGAAGAATCAACGGAAGCTCCCGCACCGGCCGCAGGCGCACCTTCCGGTAAAACAGTTGACCCAGCTACTGCCGGTGAAGTTACCGGGTCGGTGAAACTTGACGGCGCGGCACCCAAAATGAAAACCATCAGCATGGCAGCCGAACCCGCCTGTGCCAAGGGGCACACAGGGCCCGTCATGAGCGAGGAAGTCGTCACTGGAGACGGTGGAGCGCTCGCCAATGTCGTGGTCTACGTGAAGTCTGGCCTCGATGGATATTCATTCCCGGCGCCAACGACGCCGGTTAAATTCGATCAACAGGGATGCCAGTATCATCCTCACGTGGCGGGAGTCCAGGTTGGACAGAATATCGAGGTGGTGAACGACGACCAGACCACGCACAACATTCACCCCATCCCGAAGGAAAACCGCGAATGGAACGAGTCGCAGCCTCCCGGCGCCGCCCCAATCGACAAATCCTTCGCGCGCGAGGAAGTCGCGATTCCCGTAAAGTGCAACGTTCACCCTTGGATGAAAGCGTACATGGCCGTCCTCGCCAACCCGTATTTCCAGGTGACAGAAAAGGATGGCAAGTTCGACCTGAAGAACCTTCCTCCAGGCAACTACACTTTGGTCGCGTGGCACGAGCTTTATGGCCCGAGCGAGCAGGCCATTACGGTCGGCCCCAAAGAAACCAAGAACGTAACATTCACGTTCAAGGCTACGGCTCCAGCGGGAGACTAAAACATGACTCGCGGAATATCTGGTCGCCGGGGCGGCTCGTAGCACCGCCCCGGCGAACTAGTGAAATCAGGTGCTGGCTCTACGTCGAACCAGCCTCGATAATGAATAAAGAAGGCCCCCATCAAACCCTCCACAAATACGCCATCTTCACGGCGTGTTGCACCTTTTTGCTTCTAATCGCTGGCGCTCTGGTGACCTCAAACGACGCCGGACTTTCCGTCCCTACGTGGCCTCTCGCGTGGGGCTCCGTCACTCCTCCGATGGTCGGCGGAATCGTTTATGAGTGGTCCCATCGCGTAATTGCGGCCTCCGTGGGGTTCCTGACCATAATTCTGGCCGCCTGGATATGGACGGTCGAAAAACGCCCCTGGATGCGCTGGTTAGGCTTGGCGGCCCTTGGAGGCGTAATTGCGCAGGGGATTCTGGGCGGCCTGACCGTGCGGATGTATCAGCCTCCCGCAGTCTCCGCTGCCCACGCCACGCTGGCGCAACTTTTCTTCTCCGCCGTCGTCGCCATCGCGTTTTTTACCAGCGCGTGGTGGCAAAGCAATATTGCCGAAATGGATGACGCCCGGACGCCACGTATCCGCTCCCTGACAGTGTGGACCATCGCGGCCGTTTTCCTTCAGTTGATCCTGGGCGCGGCTTTCCGCCACAAGGGATTTGGGATTATTCCGCACCTGATTGGTGCCGTCATTGTTACAATTCTCGTTTTCATGACGGCTGGAGCGCTGAAGCGGCGCTTCTCGAACGTGCAACCTTTGCGAAAGTGCGCGCGGTTTCTGCACATTTTGATCGGCGTGCAACTCCTGCTGGGAGCCAGTGCCTGGTGGTCGAGAGTTTATGCGGCGCGTTTTCCGCAGCCAATAACGATCATGGTCACACTCACAGTCGTGCACACGGTTACAGGAGCACTTTTGCTGGCAACCGCTTTAATGACCGCGCTCGTAAGTTACCGGATGCTGCGTCCGGGGACGACACTTGCGAATTCCACGACTTCGGCGCAGGTCGCGTAATGAGATCCTCTGTTGGAATCCCGGAAGCGGTTGCGGCGGAACCCAGCCGCCCGGCGTTGTTTTTGGCCCTGACCAAGCCCGACGTTTCGTTCCTGGTTGTCATGACGACGGCAGCAGGATATGCGCTCGGCACGGAAGGCCCTCTGGACTGGCTGCGGATGGCCCACACGGTCTTCGGCACCACTTTGATCGCCGCGGGTACCTCCGCGCTCAATCATTACATTGAACGTGACACCGATGCCCTGATGCGCCGCACAGCCTCCCGCCCTCTGCCGTCCGGGCAACTGCAGCCGCGCGAAGCACTGTGGTTTGGCGCGAGCTTGCTCGTTACCGGAGCCCTCTATCTGGCTTTAGCGTCGAACGCG
>Ga0210400_10004221_pt1 | contig 12516 bp, 10 predicted proteins | sample IncBWH26MmetaG_FD_155456 | JGI IMG/M metagenome (GOLD analysis project Ga0210400, IMG submission 155456) | Forest soil microbial communities from Barre Woods Harvard Forest LTER site, Petersham, Massachusetts, United States - Inc-BW-H-26-M | ecosystem: Environmental > Terrestrial > Soil >...
ATGCTCGGCATGATGGAAGACGGCTGGCCCCTGGTGACCACCCTCCACCATCCCATCACCGTCGACCGGCAGCTGGCCCTCAGCCACTCCACCAACCCCTGGCAGCGGGTCACCACTCGTCGCTGGTTCGGGTTCTTGCGCATGCAGGTCAAGGTGTCCCGGGCCCTTCCCCGCATCATCACCGTGTCCGAGTCCTCCAAGACCGACATTGCCGCCCAGATGGGGGTGGAGTCGTCGCGCATGACGGTCGTGCCCGTGGGCGTCGACCACACCGTGTTCCGACCGAGGGCCGACCTGCAGCCCATCCCCGGCCGCCTGATGGTCACCTCGTCGTCCGATGTCCCCATGAAGGGACTGGTGCCCTTGCTCGAGGCGGTGGCCAAGCTGCGTACCGAACGCGACATCGAGCTGGTGGTGATCGGCAGCCCGCGTCCCGACGGCCGGGTGGCACGGGCCATCGACCGGCTCGGGCTCGCCCCCATCGTTCGCTGCGTGACGGGCATCAGCGACGACGAGCTGGCTCGGAACTACGGCCAGGCCGAGGTGGCCGTGGTGCCCTCGTTGTACGAGGGGTTCTCGCTCCCGGCCATCGAAGCCATGGCCTGCGGCGTCCCCGTCGTGGCCACCACCGGCGGCGCGCTGCCCGAGGTGGTCGGCACGGACGGTGAGACGGGACTGTTGGTCCCCCCCAACGACCCCGGCGCGCTGGCCGGCGCCATCGGCCGGTTGCTCGACGACCCCGACCTGCGCGCCCGCCTGGGTGATGCGGGCCGCCAGCGGGTGCTGGGCCGTTTCACCTGGGAGGTCACCGCCCGGGGGACGGTCGAGCAGTATCAGGCCCTGGCGGCTGAGAACGGTGTCACCGTGAGCCCGGGACCGACCAGGGCGCCCGAGGGACAGACCGAGCCGCCAGCGGCACCCGCCCCGTCCCATGAGGCCGACAGGGTCATCGCCGCTCCCACCGCCGCGGCCAGTGCCGGCACCACCGACCCGACCGAGACCGTCGCGTGCTGACCGTCGACTACGGCAAGCTCGGGGTACGGGCCGGGGATCGCGTGCTCGATCTGGGCTGCGGGTTCGGGCGCCACGCCTTCCAGGCGGCCCGCCTCGGCGCCGAGGTGGTGGCGTTCGACGCCGGCGCCGACGAGGTGCGCAACGTGCAGGACACCTTCGGAGCCATGTACGAAGCCGGTGAGCTCGATGCCGAGACGGCCCGGGTGGGCGCGGTCCGGGGCGACGCCCTGCGGCTCCCCTTCGCCGACGGTGCCTTCGACCGGGTCATCGCCTCCGAGGTGCTGGAGCACATTCCCGACGACCACGTGGCTATGGCCGAGCTGGCTCGGGTCCTCCGTCCCGGGGGCTCGATGGCCGTCACCGTGCCGCGGTGCGGCCCCGAGTTCGTGAACTGGGCCCTCTCCGACGAGTATCACAACGTGCCCGGCGGCCACGTGCGCATCTACCGCTACCGCGAACTGGTGGCGCGCTTGGAGCGCACCGGGCTCACCGTCATGGGCAGCCACCACGCTCACGGGCTGCACGCCCCCTATTGGTGGCTCCGGTGCCTGGTCGGTCCGACGAAGGACGATCACCCTGCCGTCGCCGCCTATCACCGCCTCTTGGTCTGGGACATCGTCAAGGCGCCCAAGCTGACCCGCTACACCGAGCGGGTGCTCAACCCGCTGGTGGGCAAGAGCCTGGTCGTCTATCTGATGAAGCCCATGGTGATCGCCCCGGTCGCCCCGGTCGCCGCCCCATCGGTCGAGGCCCACTCGGTCGACGACACGGAGCGCGCCTTGGCCGGAGCCGGTGCACCGACATGAGGGTCATCCCCGAGGTCTCCGGCATCCTCACCTCGAGTCAGGTCCTGGCCACGGCCCGGTCGATCGCCGGGCTGCAGCGTCCCGACGGGATGATCCCGTGGTTCCCCGGCGGGCACTGCGATCCCTGGAATCACGTCGAGGCGGCCATGGCCCTCACCACCGTGGGGCTCGATGCCGAGGCGGACCACGCCTACCAGTGGCTGGTGGACACCCAGCTTCCCGACGGGAGCTGGTTCAACTACTACCTGGCCAGCGGCATCGAGGACCCCCGTCTCGACACCAACGTCTGCGCCTACCTGGCCACCGGCGCCTGGCACCGCTTCATCTCCACCGGGGACGTCGACGGCCTGCAGTCGCTGTGGCCGGCTGTCGAGGCCGGTATCGACTTCGTGCTGCGCTGGCAACGAGGTGACGGTTCGATCTGCTGGTCCCTCGACCCGTCCGGGTACCTCGAGAACTACGCCCTCCTGACCGGCTCGTCGTCCATCTACCACAGCCTCCGGTGCGCCATCGCCTGCGCCGAGGAGCTGGGACACGAGCGACCGGACTGGGAGTGGGCCGCCGGCCGCCTGGCGCACACCGTGGCCTATGAGCCCTCGTCGGCCTTCGCGCCGAAAGAAGAGTTCGCCATGGACTGGTACTACCCGGTCCTGTCCGGGGCGATGACCGGGCAGGTGGCCCGAGACCGGATCGATGACGGCTGGTCGACGTTCGTCATGGAGGGATTCGGGGTTCGCTGCGTCTCGACCGGCGAATGGGTGACCGCGGCGGAGACGGCCGAATGCGTGCTGGCCCTCGACGCCATCGGCATGGACGATGTCGCCCTCACCCTGCTCGAGTGGGTGCAGGGATTGCGCACCGAGGACGGCTCCTACTGGACGGGCATGGTCTATCCCGACGAGGCCACCTTCCCCCCTCTGGAACGCTCCACCTACACGGCCGGGGCCATGGTCCTGGCCGCCGATGCCCTCAGCCACACCACGCCGGCATCAGGGTTGTTCCGGGGCGAGGGACTCCCGACCCATCTGGACCTCACCGAACCGGCGCCCGATGCCCCCACCGAGCCAGCCTTCCCCGGTGGGTCCTCGGGCACGGCCTGATCGGGCCACGCCGGGCCGAGGGGCCACCGGCGCGTAGACGGGCCGGCTGCCATCAGCCGGCGGGCTCGATCCTGGTCAGCACCCGCAACGAACCACACTCGCTCTCCTCGCCGAACGCGCCGGAATCGAGCGCGTGGCGCCACAGGTCATAGGGGGGCCGCCCACCGTCGGCCGGGTCGGGGAACACGTCGTGGATGGCCAGGAGGCCGCCGACTCGCACATGGGGCGACCACCCGTGGTAGTCGGCCCACGCCGGCTCTTCGCCGTGACCCCCGTCGATGAAGCAGAAGTCCAGCGGGGTCGTCCAGCGACCGGCCACTACCGGGGAATCGCCGACCAGGCCGACGACGGTGCGCTCCAGGTCGGCCCCACCGATGGTCCGCCGCCAGTGGGGCAGCGTGTCGATCCGTCCGGTGTCGGGGTCGATCAAGCCGGGGTCGTGGTGCTCCCACCCGGGTTGGTTCTCCTCGGAGCCGTGGTGGTGGTCCAGACTGAACAGGACGGCTCCGCTGTCCTCGGCCGCTGCGCCCAGGTAGACGGTCGACTTGCCACACCAGGCGCCCACCTCGACGAATGTCGCCGACCCAGCACTGCGCCCGGCCCGCAGGGCGGCCGCATAGAGCGCCCGGCCCTCATCGTCGGGCATGAAGCCCTCAGCCGCCCGGGCCAGGGCGAAGAGCTGCTCGTGCCGTGGGGTGCCCGCCGTGTCCTGGGTTTCCCGAGTGCGGTGGGCGGCTTCAGTCTGACCGGGGTGCATCGGCCCAGCCTCCCACGAGGTCGACCCCGGTGAGGACGAACCAGCGCCCGGTCAGCCGGCGGCCACGTCGGTCAGCATCTGGGCCAGCCCCGTCCCGATGCGCTGGCCGAAGGCCACGTTGACGTCGAGGCGCTCGAGGATCTGCTCGACCGTCTTCCCTCCGGCCGGCAGGGGGTGGGACTGCACGAAGGCGGCCACCGACTCGGCCTGCTCGGGGGTCCGGCACAGCGTGCGGATGCCGTCGAGCATGCGAGGAAGGATGTTGGCCGGGTACCGGTCGACCAACGAGTCCCACTCGGTGGTGATGCGGTCCCAGGAAGTGGGGCCCGTCTCCCGGTTGGCGATCAGCAGCTGCAGCACGAAGGGCGCGTTCTGGCTGCGGACCTCGGTCGTGGCCAGGTCAAAGGTCCGTTGGGCCAGCTGGGGCTGGTCGAACGCGGCCAAGGCGTACAGGTAGCGGTTCTCCTCTTGGGGATTGGTCGGCTTGCGGTACCGCTCCAGGTAGACCTCGTACTGGGCCGTACCACCGGTGGTGGCCACGATCTCGAGCACGGCCGATTCCGTGTCGGGATGGAGGGCGCTCTCCTTGTCGGAGCGGGCGGCCTCGAAGCGACGGGCGGCCTCGTCCCGTACGGCCTGGTCGGCCCCGATGGTGCCCAGGGTACGGAGCACCGAGGCACGCAGTGACGGCGTCCGTTCCCCGTCGTTGACCAACGGGTCCCACCCCACTTGTTCGGCGACGGGTCCCAGGAGGGCGCGTACCGCCTCTTGGAGGAGCGGACGGTCGGCATCGGGTACGACCCGGTCGACCAGGCCGAGGGCGCCGACCACCACAGACCAGACACTCGGATCGCCTTCGCCCGAGTCGCGGAGGGCCCGCCCCAACCAGAGCACGTCGGTGACCGGCGCCTGGCCGGCCAGGGCCGCGGCCCACGAGTCAGAGACCAGGTTGTAGCGCTCGAGTGGTTCGAGCTCGGGGAGGATGGCGCCGAGCCGCTCCACCACCGCGGTGGGGTAGGCCACCCGGTAGAAACCGGAGCCGCCCGCATTCACCAGCGGATCGGTGGCTCGCAGGGAGGATGCCGCCGCGCCGTCGCCGCCCACCAGGACGGGCACGGGGTCGCCACCGGATCCCGACAGCGACCGGACCAGGGCCGGGATCTGCCACGAGGACCCGATGGCCCCGCCGGGCTCGCCCCGGTAGGAGAAGGGCACCTGGGAGAGCGACTCGTCCTCGGCCAGACGGACCAAGGGGTAGCCACCCTGGTAGATCCACGTATCCATGATCTCCCGCACCGGCTGGCCGCTGGAGCGCTCCAGGGCCTCCCACAGATCGGCGGTCTCGGTGTTGGAGTAGCTGTGGGTGGTCAAGTAGTCGCGGATCCCATCCCGAAAGGTCTCCGCCCCCAGGTATTGCTCCAGCATTCGCAGCACGCTGCCGCCCTTTTGGTAGGTCAGCACGTCGAACATGCCTTGGGCCTCCTCGGGCCGACCCACGGCGAACTCGACCGGTCTGGTGGCATGCAGGCCATCGACGGCCATCGCCGCCTCGCGCTCGACCCCGAAGCTGACCCACCGCTGCCATTCCGGGCGGAAGGCGTCGACCGCCAGGACCTCCATGAAGGTGGCGAACGCCTCGTTGAGCCAGATGCCGTTCCACCACTTCATGGTGACCAGGTCGCCGAACCACATGTGGGCGATCTCATGGCACACCACATCGGCTACCCGCTCGAGCTCGACCCGGGCCGCCTGGGCCGGGTCGACCAGCAGGACCGACTCGCGGAAGGTCACGCAGCCCAGGTTCTCCATGGCCCCGAAGGCAAAGTCGGGTATGGCCACCAGGTCGAGCTTGTCGGCCGGGTACGGGATGCCGAAGTAGTCGGTGAAAAAGCGGAGGGCGTGGGCACCCACCTCCAGCGCGTAGGGGGTCAGGTTGGCCTTTCCCGGCGGATGGACGATCCGCAGGGGGACGCCGTCGACGTCGACCGGATCGGTGGCCTGCAGGGGCCCGACGATGAAAGCCACGAGGTAGGTGGACATGGGCATGGTGGGGGCGAAGCGGACCCGGCGGGCCGGTGCCGAGCCAGCGTCGTCGGGCTCGGGAGTCTCTTCGACGATGGGGCCGTTGGAGTAGGCCCCCAGTCCCTCCTCGACGACCAGGGTCACCTCGAACACGGCCTTGCGGTCGGGCTCGTCCCAGCAGGGGAAGGCTCGACGGGCGTCGGTTGCTTCCATCTGAGTGGTGGCGATCACCTGCTCGGTGTCGTCATCGTCGGTGAAGGTGCTCCGGTAGAACCCGTGCAACTTGTCGTTGAGGATGCCGGTGAAAGCGAGGTGCAGGGTGGCCGGACCGACGGGGAGGGGCTCGGCAAAGGTGAGGGTCACCCGCTCCTCCCCGGCGTCGAGGGTGGTCGAGGTGGGCACCTGGGCGCCGGATCCGTCGCCCGCTCCGCCGGTCCCGCCGGTCGGGGTGAGGGTGGCCGAGCTGATGGAGAGCTCGGCGGCGTTCAGCACGATGTCGGTGACCGGCTCGGTCACGGTGACGTCGATGGACACCTCGCCGGTGAAGGTGGCGGCGGACAGGTCGGGGGCGAGGGTGAGGCGGTACCGGCTGGGCACCACGGTGTAGGGAAGTCGGTACGTGGTCGGATCGTCGTCGGTGGGAGCGCTCATCTCCGGCAGGCTACCGTCGCACCGTGCAGAACGACCACGAAGCCGTACCCGTCGATATCCAACAACGCCCTCGCCCGGCCACTGAGCTCGACGTCGTTGCCATCGGCAACGCCCTCGTCGACGTGCTGGCATCGGCCTCCGATCAAGACCTCGAGAAGTTGGGGCTGGTCAAGGGAACGATGGCCATCGTGGATCTGCAGCGCTCCGAGGCTATCCACGCCACCATGGGATCGACGGTCGAGGCGTCGGGCGGATCGGCGGCCAATACCGTCGCCGGGCTGGCCGCGTTGGGCGGCCGGGCCGCGTTCTTGGGCCGGGTGGCCGACGATGAGCTCGGTCGCACGTTCACCCACGACATCCGCTCCATCGGTGTGGCTTTCGAACCGCGGCCCACACCGGCCGTCGAGGGCCAGAGCGTGACCGGGCACTGCTTGGTGCTGGTGACCGAGGACGCCGAACGGACGATGGCGACCTACCTCGGGGTGGCGTCGGACTTCGCTTCGGTGGACCTGCACGCCGGCCAGCTGTCCTCCACCCAGGTGGCCTACTTCGAGGGCTACTTGTGGGAACAGGACGCGGCCAAAACGGCAATGCGGGAGGCCATGGACCTGGCTCACGCCAACAACGCGGCGGTGGCCCTCACCTTGTCTGACCCATTTTGCGTGCAGACCCACCAAGAGGAGTTCTTGGACCTCCTGAACGGTGATCTCGAGATCCTGTTTGCCAACGAAGAGGAGATCATGCTGCTGTTCGGGGCCACCGACTTCGACGCCGCCGTGTCCGCCGTGGCCGAGACCGGCGTCCTCGCCGCCCTGACCAGGGGGGCGGCCGGCAGCGTGGTCGTCACCGCCAGTGGCCCGGTGGCCGTGCCCGCCGCCGCGGTGGAGAAGGTGGTGGACACGACCGGGGCCGGAGACCTGTTCGCGGCCGGCTTTCTCTACGGGATGACCAACGGCCTCGAGCCCGAGGAGAGCGCCAAGCTGGGCAGCCTGTGCGCCGCCGAAGTGATCGCCCATGTCGGGGCCCGTCCTCAGGCCGACCTTCGGGCGCTGGCCGTGGCCGCCGGGTTGTTTCAGTAGGTCGCTGAGCTGCGGCAACCCGCAGACCGCGGGTAGATCGAGGGCGGAAACGGGCTCAGGCCGGGTCTGCGGGCTCCGGCGGACGGAAGGCGAAGGGCAGGTCTCCGAGGCGCACCAACACCGAGGCCACCGATCGACCCAGGGGGGCCAGCGCTTGGGCCAGTTCGTCCGGGTGCTCGAGGATCGTCTCGTCCAAGGGGCATGCCCCCTCGTAGCGGACTTCGACCGCGCACTCCGGTCCTCGCTGATCGCCGTTGAATACCTGCTCGACCGTAGGCGCGCTTCTGGTCAGCGGATCGCCGCCGAGGACGGACAGGTCGGCCGGGAGGGCGCCGAGCAACGGTTCGAGCTTGGGAATGGCGTCAAGGTTCTGGGCCCGGAACGCGATTTCGACCAGCACCTCGGGAAGCTCCTCGGGCTCCTCGCCGATGGACCAGCTGCGGTAGGCCGTCTGGCTCCAGGTGGGCCAGTCCAGGCTGGTGTCCATGCGAATCCGCGCCGGGCGTTGCTCTCCGGGGAGGCTGTAGGAGGTCTCGAAGCTGACGTCGCCCAGGAACACATCGACTTGGAATCGCTCTTCGACCGCCTGGCGCTGGAGCAGGGCGGACTCGAAGGACTCCTTGAGCGAGGTCACGAGCTGGATGAATATGTGGTCAAGCATTGCCCGGCAGAGGCTACCGTTCTTCTGTGGACGTCCTCGTGAGCCCCGTTCGAGTGACGGCTTTGCCCCCGTTCCTGCCGCAGGCCGGCCGATGACGGCAGCATCGGGACCCTGGCTTGATCGTCGGGTCATCGCCTATGCCCATCAGGGAGGAGCGTGGGAGGCACCCTCGTCCACCCTGTATGCCATCGGCAATGCACTGGCCGCCGGGGCCACAGCCATCGAGTTGGACGTCCACGCCACCGCCGACCACCACCTGGTCGTGAGTCACGATCCCACCGTGGATCGGACGACCAACGGAGCTGGTGAGATCGCGTCGATCGCGCTGGCTGAGATCCGCAGGCTCGACAACTCGTATTGGTGGGTGCCCGGTTCGGACGTCGATCACGACCAGGCCCCCGAGGCCTATCCGTTCCGGGGTCGGGCCCCCGATGACCCAGACTTCGGAATCGCCACGTTGGAAGCGGTGCTCGAGCGGTTTCCCGAGGTGATCCTCAACCTCGACATCAAGCGCACGGCGCCGACGGTGACGCCCTATGAGGAGGCGCTGGCGGCCATGCTCCGTCGTTTCGGGCGACGCGACGATGTCATTGTGGCGTCGTTCCTCGATGCCGCCACCGACGCCTTCTCGGCCTATGCCCCGGAGATCCCCACCTCGGCCGGCACGCAGTCGGTGGCTGCCTTCTACCAGGCGGTGGCGGCCGGCGAGGCCCCTCCTGCGCTACGCCATGTGGCCCTGCAGGTTCCCCGACGGGTAGGCGAGCTCGAGATCGTCAACGAGGCGTTCGTCGAAGCCGCCCACCATGCCGGCATGGCCGTCCACGTCTGGACCATCGACGAGGAGCGAGAGATGCGAGAGCTCGTCGATCTCGGAGTCGACGGGATCATCTCCGACCTTCCGACCGAGCTCGACGCTGTGCTCCGCCAGAACAACGTCAAGTGGTTGCCATCCGAAGCCGCCGTCTGAGCGGCCGGGCTCACTCAGCGGACTGGATCGCTCAAGACCGGTCGGATCGCCCGAGCCAAAGCTCGAACGCGCTCGTTTGGGCTCAGCCCCGACCGCAGTTCGGCTTCTTGCCGTGATTGGCCTTCTTCTTGGCCCGGATCTTGCGCTTGTTGGTTCGTTTCGACATAGCTCGGCAATGCTACTCGACTAGGTTGCCCCCAGTGGACCGACTCGGCCGATGACCTGGTTACTTCGAGGGGATGACGTGCTGGCCGCAGCCGAAGTCGTCCCGTCGCGCTTCCCCCTGGGCCAGGGTTTGCAGGGAAAGGACAGCTATGACGGGGCCCTGGTGCTCGAGCGGGCGAGGGCCGTGCACACCTTCGGTATGCGCTTCCCCGTCGACGTGGCCTTCTGCGACCAGGACCTGGTCGTGGTGCGGGTGGCTCGGATGCAACCGTGGCGGGTGGGTCTGCCCTGCCCCCGGGCGCGGCTGGTGATCGAAGGGAAAGCGGGGTCGTTCGAACGCTGGGGCCTCGCCGTGGGCGACACCGTGGAGCTGCGATGAGCGGGGAGACCGAGGCGAGCGATGCGATTGAGGGGAGCGGGACGGGCAGCATCGTCCTGGTCGCAACTCCGATAGGGAACCTGGGCGACCTCTCGCCCCGGGCGGTGGAGACGTTGGCCGGGGCCCAGGTCATCTACTGCGAGGACACCCGGCACTCCCGCAAGCTGCTGACCCATTCCGGGATCACCGGCCCCACACTTCGATCCCTGCACGAGCACAACGAGGACGAACGTGTCGACCAGGTCCTCCGGGAGGTGGCTGCGGGTCGGACGGTGGCCGTGATCAGTGACGCGGGCATGCCTGGGATCTCGGACCCCGGCAGCCGACTGGTTGCCGCCGCGGCCGAGTCGGGCGCCACCGTCTCCGTGGTGCCTGGGCCCTCGTCCGTGCTCGCCGCGCTGGTGGTCAGCGGTCTGCCCACCGAGCGCTTCTGTTTCGAGGGATTCCTGCCCCGGTCCGGTCGCGATCGCCGCCGCCGATTGGAACAGCTGGCCGGCGAGGAGCGGACGACCGTGGTCTTCGAGGCCCCCGGCCGGGTGGCGGGGACGCTGGACGACCTGGCCCAGTGCTGTGGTGGGAACAGACGGGTTGCGTTGGCTCGGGAGCTGACCAAGCTCCACGAGGAGATCTGGCGGGGCAGCCTCGATGAGGCCCGGACGTGGGCCGGCGCGTCGACCGTGCGAGGCGAGGTGGTGCTGGTGATCGAGGGAGCATCGCCCGTGGCGCCGCCGGTGGTGGAGGACGCCGAGGTGGTGTCGGCCATCGCCGCCCAAGTGGCCGCCGGTGAACGGACCCGCGGCGCGGTGGATGCGGTGGCGGCCCAGTTCGGAATTCCGCGCCGCCGCGTCTATGACCTGGCCCTGGCCTCGAAGGGCGCCGCCGCCGACCCCGACGACCGGAATGAGCAGCCCGGTGACAGGGTTGAGCCATAGGGAGCCAGGGCCGCGATGAGAGGCTCTGCCGCAGAACGAGTGGATCGAGAGGGACCCGTGATGTTCGGACGGTCGAAGATGGACACGACGCAGGCACCGGCGATCGAGCCTGAGGACGTTCCCGAGGGGCTGGACCTGGCCGCCTTCGCCGCCGGGTGCTTCTGGGGGGTAGAGGAATTCTTCCGGGAGATACCGGGCGTGGTCGACGCCATCTCCGGGTACGAGGGCGGGTTCGTAGCCAATCCCAGCTACGAACAGGTGTGCTCGGGGAGCACCGGCCACACTGAGGCGGTGCTGGTGACCTTCGATCCGGCCGTGGTGTCCTATCCCGAGCTGCTCGAGGCCTTCTGGCGCCATCACAACCCCACCACGCCCAACCGCCAGGGCCCTGACCGGGGTACCCAGTACCGCTCGGCCGTATTCACTTACAACCACGACCAGGAGATCCAGGCCAAGGAGTCGATCGACCAGTTCCAGAGCCGGTTCAAGCGCCCCATCGTCACCGAGGTGGTGCCGGCGACGACGTTCTGGCCGGCGGAGGCCTACCACCAGCGCTACTCCGAGCGCACCGGCAGGGGCGGTTGCCACGTGGCCAATTGGTGAGTTGATGGACGAGCGGTCGGCCCGGGCGACTCCGGTCGGTACGCTACCGGCGGTGCCCCGCTTCTACGTCACGACCCCGATCTATTACGTCAACGATGCCCCCCACGTGGGACATGCCTACACGACGGTCAACGCCGACGCCCTGGCCCGGTGGCACCGATTGGCCGGCGATGACGTCTTCTTCCTGACGGGAACGGACGAGCACGGCCAGAAAGTGGCCCGGGCGGCCGAGGAGCACGGCGTGACCCCGCAGGAGTGGACCGACCAGCTCGCCACTCGGTTCGCCTCGGCGTGGGCCGAGCTGAACATCAGCAACGACGACTTCATCCGGACCACCGAGCCCCGGCACCACCGGACGGTCCAGCGCTTCCTCCAGCAGATCTACGACAACGGGTGGATCGTCAAGGGCACCTACAGCGGGCTCTACTGCGTCTCCTGCGAGCAGTACTACACCGAGGGCGAGCTGCTGGACGGGATGTTGTGCCCGGTGCATCGGACCCCGGTGGAGGTCCTGGAGGAGGACAACTACTTCTTCCGGCTGAGCGCCTTCGAGGACCGTCTCATCGAGTGGTACGAGAAACAACCGGACGCCGTCATCCCCGAGGCCAAGCGCAACGAGGCCCTGAGCTTCATCAAAGGCGGCCTCCACGACATCTCCATCACCCGTACCTCGATCAGCTGGGGAGTTCCGGTCCCCTGGGACAGCGACCACGTGTTCTACGTCTGGTACGACGCGCTGGTGAACTACCTGACCGCCATCGGGTACGGCGAGAACGAGGAGCGGTTCGCGGCCTGGTGGCCCGCCGTCCACCACCTCATCGGCAAGGAGATCATCCGCTTCCACTGCGTGTGGTGGCCGGCCATGTGCATGGCGGCAGGGATCGACCCGCCGGCCCAGGTGCAGGTGCACGGCTGGTTGCTGGTCGGCGGCGAGAAGATGTCCAAGTCGAGCCTGAACCAGATAGCCCCCGGCGACCTGGTGGGCGACTACGGGGTGGATGCCGTCCGCTACCACCTGTTGCGGGACACGCCCCTGGGGTCCGACGGGGACTTCTCGGCCGAGGGCATCACTGCTCGCTACAACTCCGACCTGGCCAACAACCTGGGCAACCTGGTGGCCCGAGTGGCCACGGTGGTCGGCAGCAAGTGCAACGGCACCGGTCCCGCGCCCGATGGCAACAGCCGGCTGGCCGCGGTGGCCGCTACCGTTGGCGCCGACGTCATCGATGCCTGGAACGACTCCCTGCCCCACCTGGCCCTGGAGGCGACCTGGCGCCTGATCCGCGAGACCAACGCCGAGCTGGAGACGGCCGAGCCGTGGAAGGCCGAGCCGGGACCGGAGGTCGATGCCGTCCTGGGCAGTGCCCTCGAGGTGCTCCG
>Ga0210400_10004222_pt1 | contig 12509 bp, 10 predicted proteins | sample IncBWH26MmetaG_FD_155456 | JGI IMG/M metagenome (GOLD analysis project Ga0210400, IMG submission 155456) | Forest soil microbial communities from Barre Woods Harvard Forest LTER site, Petersham, Massachusetts, United States - Inc-BW-H-26-M | ecosystem: Environmental > Terrestrial > Soil >...
TGGAGTCTTTATACTCATTAATCTTGGCGTTGCACTCCTGCGGCGTGTGCAGCTTGCCCTCCTGAATCAAGCCGAGCACCTTGGTGTAGCCAGTCTCATAGGTGGCCAAGTCCTCGCGCATAGACCGGAGTGAGGCCTTGTCGTCGGACGAAAGCTGGAACTTGTCGATTTCCCCTAGAGTGTCGCGCAGCTTTTGTCGTTGCGCGTCCCACTTGGCGGCGTACGCGCTCCTGACTTGAACTTCTTCAAGATTGAGGAAGGTATCCTTTTCGAATCGGCGCAGTTCCAGCGTGGTAGCCTTGGCGCGGGCAGCAAGCGTTACGACCTTGGCGTCCCCTTCCAAGACCTTCAGCGTTTCACGCGTTATGGCTTCGAGTCCCCAATAGCCGCTTAAGCCCATGGAGATGAGGAGCACCACGATCAGCCCGAAACCGATCGCCAAGCGTTTTCCAATCGATAGATTCTTCAACATGAACTTCTCTCCTTTGAACAGTATCCCGAGCGCGGTCCCACGCCGCGTCGCACTTCCAAAACCTGGCCCTACTGCGAAACCAGTTCGGCGCTCCGGCGGACGGCTTCCCCGCAAAGAGCTGGCACATCGAGAATCAGCGCCACGCGCCCATTGCCAAGGATCGTCGACCCCGAAACACCGCGAATGCCTTGAAACAAACGCCCTAGCGGCTTGATTACCGCCTGCTGCTCGCCCAACAGCTCATCGGCGGCGAGACCCGCACGGCCGCCTTGATACTCGACCACGATGATTTTTTCCCGTGCGGATGCGTTTCCTCCGCAGCCGAAGAGATCGCGGAGCCGCACATAAGGCAGAGCTTCACCGCGCAAGTTGATGACGCCGCCATCCTCGGAGCGATGTTTCTCGCGTGGCAATTCGAGACACTCCTGCACGGAGCTGAGCGGGATCACGTAGGTTTCGGTATCCACTTTCACAGCGAAGCCATCGATGATGGCCAGAGTCAGCGGGAGGCGGATGGTAAAGGTGGTCCCGCGGCCCTTTTGACTAGCCACGTGAACCACGCCGCTGAGGGCATTGACGTTTCGACGCACGACATCCAAACCGACGCCACGGCCGGAGAGTTCAGAAACTTTGTCAGCGGTGGAGAAACCGGGCTGGAAGATCAGATTGTGAATTCCCGCTTCGGTGAGCCGAGATCCTTCGGAAATAATTCCTTGCTTTCGCGCGTGCTGGAGGATGCGTTCGTGATCGAGGCCAGCACCGTCATCGGAGATCTCCACAACGATGCTTCCCGCGTCGTGAAAGGCCTTCACGACAATCTTTCCGCTGGGGTCCTTCCCCACGGCGCGGCGGAATTCAGGAGTTTCCAAGCCGTGATCCACGGAATTGCGGATCATGTGCATGAGAGGATCATGAATATGCTCGAGGATGGTGGTGTCGACTTCCACGTCCTCGCCCATAATCAGCATGCGGGCGAGCTTGCCGCTCTGGCGCGCCGTGTCCCGGATGCTGCGAGCAAAACGATGAAAGGTGGGTCCGACGGGAACCATGCGAATCTTCATCACCAGCTCTTGCAAGTCCAGGAACAGGGCTTCCAGCCCGTGCTGCGTTTCAAGGAGTTCACTGCCCCCGGACGTGGTTATATGCTTCTCCTCAATCATGCGCCGGAGGCGCCCCTGGCCAATCGCAAATTCGACGGTCAGATTCAGCATGCGGTCCAGCTTGCCGACGTCCACGCGCAGATTCTGGACCGCCGCTTTGGACGCTCCCGCGCCGGAACCAGAGGCAGGAACAAGGGAAGCCTGACTCTCGAGGGCCGCTGAGGTTTCGGTTTTCTTGAATTGAGCGGTCATTTCGGCAAGGCGCGCGCTCAATTGATCGTGTTCCGGGAGGAGACTTTCCTCTCCCGCCACCGCCTGTTTGGCCATTTGCCGCAGGGCATCCACGGACTGGAGCAGAATATTGATCACTTCCAGCGAAAGAAATTCGGCATGGCTGCGGCACAAATCCAGCAGGTCTTCGAGGCCATGCAGGAATCGCGCGAGCATGGTGAATTCCAATAAGGAAGCGTTGCCTTTAATGGTGTGGGCCGCGCGGAAAAGAGAAGAGAGCAGTTCGCGGTCTTCAGGATGAGTTTCCAGCGCGAGCAGCAATTGCTCCATTTGCGCGAGACATTCCTCGGTTTCTTCGCGAAACGACTGCAAGAGCATTTCTCGAGTAATTTCCATTGCGCCTCTACAAAGCTCTGACTTGAGCGTCGCCGGTATCGGTGCGAAAAACGATCCGTTGTCCGCGGTCCGCGCCAACCTCAGTGGAAACGACCGGGATGCGCGCCTTTGCCAGGATTTCCAGCGCGACCTCAACGTTGCGGCTTCCGAGGTGCGATTCTTTTCTGGAACCCGGTTCGCGCAGGCAATCAAACAAGCAGCCTCCGCCGAAGACCAGGGCGCGAAGCTGTCCGCGGTCGGCTCCGGCCTCGAGGAGCTTTTGCAACAAAACCGAAACGGCGATATCACCGTAACGGGGTGACTGCGCGCCCTTGCCATCCCAACTGGGCAGCAAATAATGAGTGGCACCACCGATTGCGTTCGCCGAGTCCCAAATGCATACGCCAACGCAAGAACCGAGAATCAGAACGATGGACTGTCCTTGCCCGGAAACGAATACCTGACCCGCGTGCAGAAAATGAGAGTTGGAAGCCGCTCGATCGTGACTCTCAGCCGCTGCCTGGCCAGCGGGCAAGGATGGGGCGTGTTTTTGAGGTGTTACGGACCTCATGGCGCTACCTTTTCTTGCTGCAATCTCTGAAACTGCAGAGCCACGGCGCCGTAGACTTCCAGGAATTTCAACAGTTCGAAGTCGGCCCATTCAAGGCAGCTCTTTTGCGGGAGAAGGCCAAGGATGGCGATAACGCCAACGACTTCGTTGCTGGACTTGAGCACAATGCAAGCCGTCAAATTTTTCTCGTAGCACATGAGTGGCGTATTCACCAGCCGTTCCGGAAACTGACTTGTTTGCCCATGCGCAGCGCGGCCAAGAAAACCAGCGCCAGATCCAAATGCGCGCAGGACATCGTTTTCAACTCCGGAAGACCAAGCCAACTTGAAGGACCGCACCAGGGGAAAATAGTGAAAAATCGCGACTTCTTCCGAGCCAATCAAATTGGCAATGATTTCACCGATCGCTTCACAGACATCACCGTGTTCCAGTGCTTCGATGAGCCGGGCGCTGGCGGCGTTGAGGCGCTCCAGAAGAAAATGATGGCGTTCCAGTTGCTCGCGAAGGGAGAGTTGCTGCACGCGGCGGCGCAGCTCTTCCGTTCCGGCAGGAACTCCTGAGCTCCCATTTACCGGCTCGGTTTGACACGCCGTCTGAGCAGGCGGGCGGCTTCCATTTCGTGTGCTGCTCATCTTTTTTCCTCGTTGCTCCAGAGTGAGATCGGTCCTGAGTGCGAGTCGTTTTGAATTACTCGCCGAGATACGCTTTCAATAGATCGAGAAGCTCCGCATCGTTCACCGGTTTCGTCAGGTAGTCGCTGCAACCGCTGGCGTAACCTTCCTGGACATACTTTTCTTCACCGCGGGTGGTCAGGAGGATGATCGGGATCCTTTCCGTGTCCTTGTCTTTCTTCAGGACCCGGCAAGCTTCCAGCCCGGTCATTCGCGGCATGACGATGTCCATGAGGATGAGGTCGGGCTTTTCCTCGCGCGCGCGTTCCACCGCTTCTTTTCCGTCGACGGCGCTGACCAGGACGTAGTTGGTTTTTTGGCTGAAGATCATGCGGTTCACCAGCCGCGCGGTGCAGGAATCATCCACGAGAAGAATTTTCTTGGTCGCCATTGCTTTCTCTCCCTTAGGCCTCACAAAGCCGATCTCCCTCGCGGAGTCTCCTCTTTGCTGACACCGGCAGCGCCGTATGTCTAAGGCTAAAATCGTTGCATCAAACTTCGGGCAGTGCGCCGGGCGCATCGTCAATTACAGGGCAGCAACTGAGCCGTTTGTTGCTGACCGTCATAAATCCGCGTAAACCTTTTCAGGAAAATCGCGGGCTCGAAGGGTCTTTCAATCCCGCACGGCGCATACCGGGAAAAGCCTGCGAACCTCCTCCATCAGCTTCTCCGGCATGCGATTCTTTTCCACGAAGCCATCGGCGCCAGACCTTAAGCACTCCGCCTGCAGAGAAGGAGCGGTCAATTCCGTGATAATAAGAATGCGCAATTCCGGAAAGGACCTGCGCAACTCCTTCGTCGCTTCAAGGCCGGTCATTCGGGGCATGCAAAGGTCGGTCAGCACCAAGTCCGGACGAAAAGTTTCGGCTTGTTGTATGACATGCAGACCGTCACTGGCAGTCCCGACGATTTCAAACTGCCCCTCGAATTCGAGGTACCCGCAAAGGGAAAGAAGCGCGGTTCGTGAATCGTCGCCAACTACCACGCGAATCTTTCGTTTGCTGGGCTCCATTGCATAATCCTGCCTAAACAGTGTGCATTGTTTGGGGGCGGCAAGATATTCGGCTGATTCCCTAAGGAGTTACATGTAGAGCCGGGCAGATGGCCACTGGGGCAGGATGACGTGATTGCGATCCCAACTCAGTTCGCAGGGCTCAAGACAAGTTGGATTCGTTGACTTAACAGGCAACGCAACCTAACATTCTCCACCGTATCCCTTTGATGAGCGACGAATGGGGGAGAATTGTGTTTGTTTACGGCTTCTGGCCGGAGCGCCAAGTCGTCCTGGGGCATCCGATGCCCGAAGCGAAACGCGTCGTTTCAAACGATGGATCCCTTTGCGGATCAACGTGCCAGGCCGGATGCAGCAAAGAGGATTGAGAATGGCTTTGAAAGCCCAAGACGCGCTGTTGCAAGAGTTTCTTGGCGAAGAGGACCCCGCCATTGCGCAGGCGCACCTCGAAGAGCTGTTCTCCGAACATGTGCAGCCCGTCGTTCGGGACATTACTCGCTACAAGCTGCACTGCAATTCTGGCTTTGGGCGCAGTCATGAAGCCCAGGACCAAGAAGACATCAACAGCGAAGTTGCGATGCATCTGCTCGCGCGACTCCGGGAACTGAGAAGATCCCGTGCGCAGTCGCCGATCGAAGACTTTCGCGGCTACGTCGCAGCAACAACCTACAATGTGTATCACAAATATATGCGGATGAAGTACCCGTCGCGCTGGCGCCTTAAGAATCGAGTGCGCTACCTGCTGAATCACGGCGGCGGCCTTGCTTTGTGGAAGGACGAAGAACAGGAACTCTTCTGTGGGCTGACCAACTGGACGGGCGCGGTGGCAGGCAAGGACAAGATCTCAGAAGACCAACCTGCTCGTCTCGACGAATTCGTGGGATCGTTCGCCCCGGGGAAGAGTCCTTCACGGATGAACCTTGACCAGCTAATCAAGTCTTTTTTGGCGTGGCGTGGCAGTCCGATTCGATTGGACGAACTCGTGGGAATTGTCGCAGAGCTTCAGGACATTCGGGAACCACAACGCGTTCAAGCGCAAGGCGAAGAGAGAGAGGAAGGAGCAGGTGTAAGAGTTTGTGAGCTCCTGCCCGATCCCACAATGGACGCAGCAGGTCTGGCGGAACAGCGATCCTACTTGGGTCTGCTTTGGGAGGAAATTTGCCAACTGCCTCGGCCTCAGCGCGTGGCTCTGCTCCTGAATCTGCGCGACTCCCAAGCGGGGGATGCGCTGATCTTGTTTACGTTCACTGGGATCGTAAGCCTGCGGCGCATCGCCCAGGTCATAGAGATGCCGGTTGAAGAGTTTGCGCCTCTTTGGAATAAGCTGCCGCTGGAAGACATGGCAATTGCAACCCTGTTGGGGATTACACGTCAGCAGGTCATCAATTTGAGGAAGTCGGCTCGTGAACGGCTGGCACGACGAATGGCGGCGCCTTGACGCGAGGGATAAGGAGAAGTCTAGGAGTAATATTGCGGTATTCCGTGCCTCGTAGCCTATGAGGCATTGTAACGAGCCTCCTTTCGGAGGGCCTGGTCTGAAAAACAATGCCAGATCATCTTTCAGAAGAACAGATTCGGCGCTACCGGAAACGGGAGAACCCTCCGGAAGAACTCCTCCGCGTGGACGATCACATTTCCCAATGCGCTCAATGTCGTGAGCTCCTTTCTTCGGCAAGCGAATTGCGCGCTGCCCTGCAGAGCGGGGAAACCCTGTCGCTGCTCGGCCAACTGCGGCAATCAGATTCGGCTCGATTCGAACCTGCTGACAAAGGCGGGCATTTGAACGAAATGAGCAGAGCCGTTCACAACGGTGCCCCGCAAAGCAAGCATCTCTCTTATGAGCAATTGGAGACTTACGTGGATGGAAAGATGCCACGTACAGATCGCGATGTTGCAGAAGCACACTTGGAATCCTGCCGCTCATGCTCCGAAGACGTTCGGGATCTGAATACTTTCAGAGTGGAATTGGAAGGTTCGCGTGAGCCGCGAAGGATTAGGTGGTGGGCACGCACTGCCTCCCCGGGGCTGGCTCCCCGGAGAGCGGTCTTCGCGCTGGTAATGGCCGTTGTCATCGTGCTTGTGGTTACGGTAGGGAGACGCAAGCTGAGTCCTGTACCGGTGATTCCTGACGCGGGCGTGGCAAATTCAGGTGGCGCTCAGCCGAGTCTCAGTGGGGGAAGTAATAGCAGCGGCGCTCCGATGCTTCTTGGACTCGCCGACCTTCCCCCGGCGGACCGAATCGCGGTTGTCCAAGCCGCTGGACAGGAAAGAATCAAATCGCCCGACGTTCTTGCAGGACTTCAAGGCCCTCCGCAGACACTCCTCGGTAAATCGGCGGAAGGGCCGCGCTTTAAAGTTTTGCAACCCCTCGGCGAAGTCGTGCTCGATGCGCGTCCCGTTTTCCGTTGGCAACCCCTAAAAGGCGCCGACAGCTATTCAGTCACTGTTTTTGATGCGAAGCTAAATCCAGTCCAGACCAGTGCGACTCTTCGTGTCACGCAATGGATTACGGCACGCGCGCTGAAGCGCGGCCAACTTTATTTGTGGCAGGTCACTGCCAAGCTGACCACTGGCGAATCCGTGAGTTCGCCAACCCCGCCCAACCCGGAAGCAAGGTTTCTGGTTCTTGGGCAGGAAAAAGCCGGCGAATTCTTACAATTTCGAACAGTTCATCCAGAGGCGCATCTCACGCTGGGGATTTTGTATGCCCAAGCCGGCGTACTAGGAGAGGCGAATAAGGAGTTGGAGCAACTTCCCCATGGCGACCCCAACTATGATTTGGCACAGAAACTGTTGAATAGCATTCAGGAAATTCGTAAACCACATCCCTGAGCGACCCTTGTGGCATTGGCTCCACAGCTCCTTGTCACGATTACTGAGGATCGCCTACCACCACAAATCCGGCCCAGTAAAAGGGATGGGCATACTTCTGGCTGCGCAGCAACTGCAATTCAGCGCGCTGCAGCGCCCTGGCGGTCGCAAATGCTGTATTCGGCTGACTTTCCGCACCCTTCAGCTTTCGATGAAAGGCGAGCATAAGCTTTGCGGTACTCGCGGATTCGACCTTCCATTGACTAACGACCGCAGTGGGTACGCCTGCGACGAAGAAGGACCATGTCAAGCCGATCACCCCTTCTCCCGCGCTGATCCGCCCACGTGCGGTCTCACAAGCGGACAGCACCACGAGACGGGCTTTCAGATCCATCTGCATGATTTCCCATGCTTCCAGCAAACCATCTTCCTTCGAATTGGCTTCCCCGGGAGAGAGCAAAATGTGCGAATACATTGGACTCGCATCGTCAAAAATCCCGTGTGTCGCGAGATGCAAGACACGGAATCTTCCCGCATCCGCTTTGAACTTATCCTCGCCAGCCTCGGCTCCGGTTTGAATTTCGCTCTCCTCGCGACCGTAAATCTGGCCAAGAGCTTTGACTTCCGCTGCCGCTTCCGGCAAGGACTCCAACTTTTCTCCTCGATAGGCGAACGCCGCGTGCCGCACCAACTCTGTGTTCAATGCGGGATCGCCCATAGCCAGCAAAGTCATTTGGGCCGTCTTTCCGGAAGGGCTCGGCGCTGGGCGTAGCTGCCGCACCTCACGCAACACGGTCAGAGAAGGGGCATACGCGATGGCGGTCGATTCGATCATCGCCCGGCCGTTACCTGGGTCCAGCGCCTGGAATGGGAGATTCCACAGCGGTCCGTCCGGCACGATAAGGACGTCCGTCTTCCCGGAGAGTTGCACGTGCACTGGGCTCAGAAGCAGCGCGTAGAGTTCCTTTGCGGATTTTCGATATCCCAGGTTGCGGTCAGCGAGTTGCCTGCGAAAATCTTCCGTTATCCTCTCGAGCTCTTTCGCAGGAATTGGGATCGAATAGACTTGGACATTCCGCGTGTCCTTGGATCCGCCTTTCTTACTAATGAAGAAGACGTACGTATTTCGCTCGGCGACGAGGAACTCCAGGAAAGCAGACTGGCTATCGGGGAGCAGGCTCGTAGCTTCCTGAACGGTGAGCGCCTGCATTTGGCCGCGTTGTGTTTGCAACTCGGGGTGGGCGGCATAGACGGTGGTCTGAAACTCGCGATAGCCGACCCGTGCTTTATCAAGACGCGTAGTCAAATCATGCCTGCGTGGTTCATCCACCTTGGAACCGGACAGTTCTATCTGCAGCTGGCGGTTAAGCGAAACCAGTTCGGCTTGCATCTGCAGCTCGCGCTCGCGCTCGGCAGCGGTCATGGCTTTCGTGACGTTGACCTTTCCGCTTGCCATCACGCCCAAGAGTACGCGACCCTTGGCGCGCTCCGCGTACTCCAGGGCCTCCGCGGGCTCACGTTGAGCTACCAGGAGTTCCACCATGTCGATGTAGGGGGCGAGCATCGAAGAGAAAGCACTTTGTTGCGCCTCCTCTGCCCCTGCCACTTGATTCCTAAGATCTTCGGTGATGTTGATGGCTTCTTCAAAAGCCTCCCGAGCCTTGTCGGGGTCGTTGAGACCTCGATGGGCTAAACCCTCGAGAGTTCGTGATTGCCACTGGATCGCGGGGTTACGGCTTTGTTTCGCAATTGCACTGCCTCGCAGCGCGAAGGCCAATTGCTCCCGGTATTCGCCGCGGCGGAAATGCTCTTCGGCCATCTTTATGCAAATTTGGGCTTCGCTTGTCTGGAGTCCAAGAGACTCTGCCATTGCCAGCGCTTTTTGATGTGTCGCAAGGGCCTCGGAATACTGTTCCTGTTTAGCTTGCAACCCTCCAATGTGGTCTAACGCTTCCACAAGTCCGGCTTTGGCGCCAGTTTCTTCGTCGAGCGCAAGACTCTTCTTAAAGGATTCCATCGCTTCCGCGTAGCGCCCTTGCAGCTGCCTTACAGTGCCGATGCTGATCGTGACGGCTGCCTGAGTATCCTTGTCTCCCAGCTGCTCGGTGATGGCCATACTCTTGCCGTAATAATCCAAAGCCTCTTCGTAAGCCCCCTGGGACTGATACACGTCCCCCATGTTGCTTAAGGTGCGCATGGCGGCCCTTGCATCCTGGCTGGACTTCAGCTGAGTGAGACTCTGCTGAAAATAATCGAGCGCGCGGGCGCCGTTTCCCGCGTCTTGATAGACGACGCCAATATTATTCAGTACTTGAGCAGTTTCCGCCGGATCGTGCTTTTCGTTGACGTCTATGTCCAATGCCTTCTGGAAGTAGTCGAGCGCTGCAACGGTGTTGCCTTGCTTGCGATACACTTCACCGACGTTTGTCAGGGCCACAGCCATAGTCAGCTTGTCTTTCGTGGATTCAGCAATGGACAAGGACTTCTTGTACGCAGCCAGCGCCTCGACGTAGTCTCCCATTTCCTCATTTGCCACGCCAATGTTGGCAAGCGCATTTGAAATCTGCTTCTTGTCTCCAATGGACTCTCCGATTTCCAAGGCCTCTTTGAAATAGCGCAGCGCTTCCCGATGTTCTCCCTTCATGTCGGAAAGAATTCCAATATTCAGGAGGGCAGAGCTGACTCCTGGTTTGTCTCCCGAGTCTTCTGCGACCTTCTTCATCCATTGGAAACTTGTGCGTGCCTTTGCCACGTCCCCCTTGGCGCGAAGGCTTCCACCGAGGTTGAATAAAGCCAGCTTGAGCAGCTCCGGGGGCAGGTACGGATCCGCCTGGATCAGTCCCTCACGCACGGAGTCTGAATCGGAATCGACGATTCGATTCGCCAGCACGTCCGAAGCGTTTTGCATCCGCCAGATCATCCAATTACCTTCTTCCTTTCTCATAGAGAAGACGCGCTCTTCGGTGCCCGATCCCGGACCAGATTTGTCCACTTTGGGATCAGAAGTCTTAATATCAATGGAAATGCGTAGAAGAACTTCCGGGCCGTTTACCTCAACCCGCCGAACAATCGCTTTGCCGGCCACGATGTCCTTGTTTGTTGCATAGAATCGTTGGATCCTCTTGAGCCGTTCTTCACGAAACGGCGATTTGGAGCTCCAGTAGCGCATGGCGCCTTCGAAATCCTTCGCGCGGTAAAACTGTTCAATCACGGTTCGAATCGCTTCTTCATCCAGTGCAGGCAAGAAGGACGCAATGGGTTCGTTCGTCTGCTTCCCCTGAGGCCAAATAGGCGGAGAGAACGTGAAGAACAGCAGGAGAACACCAAGCCGACTGACACAGGTGTGTAACATAGATCCCCTTTGCCGCGGCTCGCGGCCTCAAAGTTAGACCCTGGGCAGCTAGAGTCTATATCCATCATTCACGTAAATCTATTGCAGGCAGGTTCCTTGGCATCCCGCCTCGTTAGCTGGCTGCCACTCAGTCAGTAATATGCCTGCTCCTTCAGCGTCATCTCTGACATACCGGTTCCACAGAAAAATTACGGTGGCAGAACCGGTCAGATTAGGGGCTGGTGACCTTGTATCGTCCGCAGCCCGGAATTGGAGCCATTCCATGAAGAAACTGTGTGGCGTATTTTGCATGGTGTTCCTTGGGTCTTCTTTTGCTCTTGCGCGCACGACTGAGAAGAGAACCAACGCTTTTGATCGCGCCGAATATATGCAGGCCACAGCTGCGGGCCAAAAGAAGGCGGCACCTGCAGTCAAGGGAACCCTATCCTTTGAAACGGAGAAGAAAAGCGTCGACTTTCTCGACGAGAAGGGCAGCCCGGCCTTTAGCATCAAATATGATTCCATCAAGTCCATTCTCTACGAGAAAACTTCTAAGCCACGCTACGCGGAAGCCATCCTCATTTCGCCACTTTTTATCCTTTCCCACTCCAAAAAACACTTTCTCACCATCCAGTACACCGACACTTCCGGAGCAGGTCAATTTGTCATCGTTCATCTGGACAAAAAGAACGTTCGCGAGGCCGTGGCCTTCGCGGAAGCTCAAACGGGCAAGAAAGTAGAGCAAGTTGAAGAGAAGTAATACTATCCAGTTAGTTATCCGAATCTCAAATCTAGCAGATGGGGAGGAAAATCACATGGGACTGAATCATCGAGCGATCACTTCGAAGGGACCATCTTCCACAATCGTCAGAAAGGTCAGGAGACGGGGAGGGTGGGCTCTGCGTACGTTGCTGGTTTCCTTGCTAGGTTGGTTCGGGCAGCCGACACCGGCCGCGGCGCAGACAGACAATGCTCCATCTCTAGAAGTGGCGGTGGGGCCATCGCTACTCCGGAACGGTGCAACGGCTCCTAACTTTTCACTCTACGGCGGCTGGCACGCCGACGTCAGCGGGAATTTCAACAAACACGTCGGACTAACGGCGGACTTCAGCGGAGAGTACCGAAGCATTTCGGGTACCCGGATTTCTCAGTATCACTACATGTTCGGGCCTCGGTTCGTGGCTCGCAGTAGCCGCGCGAGCGCATTCGCTCACGTGTTGGTGGGTGCCGGGAGTTTGCGTGGTGGTGGGGACTCGGCAAACGGGCTGGCGCTCGGCGTTGGCGGAGGCGTGGACCTCAACGCAGGCCGTCGCATCGCCTTTCGCATCGTACAAGCCGACTATCTACCCACACGGGTTAGCAACATGTGGTTTCACGACTTCCGGTTAGGCCTCGGCATCGTTTTCAAATTCGGCGGCCGTTAGCGCCCTGCCATCATGCCAGGGGCCGCTTTGATGGCGAAGGAAGGGAGCTTCGTGGCTGATCTTGCAACAAGGGGCGAGCGACTCCGCAATGTTGGGAAGGAATAATACAAAAATACATTTCGAAAGGAGAATAATCACATGACTTCACGACCAGGATATATCCTCGGACTTCGATTGCGTCTTTGGAGTGCGCTGGGATTCGTCGGCGCTCTGCTGCTCTGCGCGGCACCCGTCCGCGCCAATAACGTGACCGTGGACTGCACCGGAGGCACTCCGGGTGCATTCACCTCGGTACAATCCGCCATAGACTCGCTCAACTACGTCGGGCCCCACACCGTCACGATGTTGAACGGCAACATCGCCAACTGTATTGAAAACGTGCTAGTCCTCAACCGCCAGCGCATCACTTTCCAGCCACAGACCTCCGGCTTCGGTGTCACGATTGTCAGCCCCGATCCCAGTAACGTTCCTGTGAGAGTTTTTGGTTCGACCGGGATTGTCTTCACCGAGG
>Ga0210400_10004223_pt1 | contig 12509 bp, 7 predicted proteins | sample IncBWH26MmetaG_FD_155456 | JGI IMG/M metagenome (GOLD analysis project Ga0210400, IMG submission 155456) | Forest soil microbial communities from Barre Woods Harvard Forest LTER site, Petersham, Massachusetts, United States - Inc-BW-H-26-M | ecosystem: Environmental > Terrestrial > Soil >...
AAGTCCGGTGCCACCTTGGCCGTCGAGGCCACGGGCCGCTCGGATGCCACGCATCTGGCCGATGGCCAGCTGGCCACCACCGACAATCTGATCGATACGACCACCGGCACGCTCAAGTTGCGCGCCGATTTTGATAACTCCGACACGGTGCTGTTCCCGGGCCAGTTCGTCAACGTGAGCCTGGTCGTGACGACGCTCAAGGATCAGATCGTGATACCGGGAGCCGCGGTACGCCGCGGCGCACCGAACGGCGTGCAAAGCGCCTTCGTGTACCTGGTCAACCCGAACAACACGGTCTCGGTGCGACCCGTCGTCCTGGGCGTCGTGGACGGAGAGAACCAGGCCGTCAAATCCGGCGTCGATGTGAACGATGTTGTCGTCACCGACGGCGGTGACCGCCTGCGCGATGGCGCCCAGGTCGAACTGCCGGACACCACGGCGGCGGAAGTCGCCAAGGCGCGCGCCCTGGCGCAGGCTGAGCACAAGACCCAGGCGGGCAAGTTCCCGCCCGGCGCACGCCGTCGCAGGAACGGCCAGGGTGGCTTCGGCGGACCTCCCGGCGGCGGCGGATTCGGCGGCCCGCCAGGCGGCGGCAGACCGGGCGGTGGACCGCCGTGACCTTGGCTGCGATCCAGCAGGCCATCACATGAATCCATCACGCATATTCGTCCTCCGGCCGGTGGCCACGACGCTGCTGATGATCGCCATCCTGGTCGTCGGCATGATCGGCTACACGCAACTGCCGCTGGCCGCGCTGCCGGAGGTCTCCTACCCGACCATTCAGGTGCAGACCTTCTATCCGGGCGCCAGTCCCGAGGTGATCACCTCCGCGATCACCGCGCCGCTGGAAAAGCAGTTCGGCCAGATGCCGGGCCTGAACCAGATGTCCTCCACCAGCTCCGCGGGTGCCTCGGTCATCACCCTGCAGTTCACCCTCGCGCTGGCGATCGATATCGCCGAGCAGGAAGTTCAGGCCGCCATCAGTGGCGCGCAGAATCTGCTGCCCCAGGACCTGCCCGCGCCCCCGATCTACGCCAAGGTTAATCCCGCCGATGCGCCGGTGCTGACCCTCGGAGTCACTTCCAAGGTGCTGCCGCTGACGCAGGTGGAGGATATGGCCGACATCCGCATCGCGCAGAAGCTCTCACAGGTCAAGGGCGTCGGCGTCGTCAGTATCAGTGGCGGCCAGCGTCCGGCGGTACGCGCCGTGGTCAATCCGCGTGCGCTCGCCGCCTACGGGCTGAACCTGGATGACCTGCGCACCACCATCAGCGTCGCCAATCAGAACGGCCCGAAGGGGACTTTCGATGGACCCTCGCGCGCGTACACCATCAATACCAACGACCAGCTGAGGAGCGCCGCGGAGTATTCCAACATCGTGGTGGCGTACCGCAATGGCGCGCCGGTGCGACTGAAGGATGTCGCGGACCTGATCGATGCGCCCGAGAACACCAAGCTCGGCGCCTGGATGAACAGCACCCCGGCGCTCATCATCAACGTGCAGCGCCAGCCCGGCGCCAACGTCGTGGATGTGGTCGATGAGATCAACGCGATGCTGCCGGGACTGAAGGCAACGCTGCCGGCCGGCGTCGAGGTGACCCCGCTCACGGACCGCACGACCACGATTCGCGCCTCCATCAAGGACGTGCAGTTCGAGATGATCCTGGCGGTGCTGCTGGTGGTGCTGGTCATCTACATGTTCCTGCGGGATCTGCGCGCCACGTTGATTCCGAGCCTGTCCGTGCCGCTGTCCCTGATCGGCACCTTCGCGGTGATGTACCTGGCCGGCTATAGTCTCAACAACCTGTCACTGATGGCCCTGACCATTGCGACCGGGTTCGTGGTCGACGATGCCATCGTGATGATCGAGAACATCTCCCGCTACATCGAGGCGGGCGAGGCGCCACTGGATGCCGCCCTGAAGGGCGCCGGCCAGATCGGCTTCACCATCATCTCCCTGACAGTGTCGCTGCTGGCCGTGCTGATCCCGTTGCTGTTCATGCAGGATGTGGTGGGTCGCCTGTTCCGCGAGTTCGCGGTGACCCTCGCCGTGACCATCATCATCTCGGCCGTGGTGTCGCTGACGCTGGTGCCGATGCTGTGCGCGCTGCTGCTCAAGCAGCGCCGTCACGAGGACCGGGAGCACAAGGATCCCTCCAAGTGGCTGGACTCCACCATTGACTGGTACGGGCGCAAACTCACCTGGGTGCTGGACCACCAGCCCCTGACCCTGGTGGTGGCGGTCGCCACGCTGCTCGTCACCGCCGGACTCTACATCCTGATCCCCAAGGGGTTTTTTCCCGCTCAGGACACGGGGCTCATCCAGGGCGTATCGGTCGCGACCGAATCAATTTCCTATGCGGCCATGGCGGAGCGCCAGCAGGCGCTGGCCGCTGCCGTGCTCAAGGACCCTGAAGTTCAGAGTCTGTCCTCTTTCATCGGCGTCGATGGCAACAACGTCACCCTCAACAGCGGTCGCTTCCTGATCAATCTGAAGTCGCGCGACCAGCGCAGCGGTACGGTCACCGAGGTGATCCAGCGCCTGCAGCAGGAGACGGCGAATGTGCCGGGCATCACCCTGTACATGCAGCCCTCGCAGGACCTGTCGCTGGATACCTCGGTAAGTCGCACGCAGTACCAGTTCATCCTGGAAAGCGCCAGCGCGGACACCCTGGGTACCTGGACACCGAAGCTGGTGGCGGCGCTGCGCGATCGCCCGGAACTGGCCGACGTGGTCAGCAACCTGGAGAACAATGGCCTCGCGGCCTTCATCACCATCGATCGCGATACGGCGGCCCGTCTGGGCGTGAGCGTGGGTACGGTGGATAACGCGCTGTACGATGCCTTCGGGCAGCGCATCGTCTCCACCATCTTCACGCAGTCCAACCAGTACCGCGTCATCATCGAGGCGGACCCGAAGAGCTACGCCTCCACAGACTCCATCCAGTCACTGTTTGTGCCGTCCGCCGCCGGCGGCCAGATTCCACTCTCGGCGATCGCCAAGCTGACCATGGAGGCGCGGCCCCTTCTGATAAACCACCTTGCACAGTTTCCGGCCGCGACGGTCTCGTTCAATCTGGCACCCGACTCGTCCCTGGGCGCCGCGGTGGATGCGATCGAGACAGTCGAGAAGTCGCTGGCGATGCCGGACAGCATCTCCACGACCTTTGAAGGCGCGGCGCTGGCCTTCCGCAACAATCTGAGCAACGAGCTGCTGCTGCTGCTGGCCGCGGTGCTGGTCATGTACATCGTGCTGGGCGTGCTGTACGAGAGCTTCATCCACCCGGTCACGATCCTCTCGACGCTGCCATCGGCGGGCATCGGTGCGCTGCTGGCATTGATCGTCTTTGGCGATGATCTCACCATCATTGCGCTGATCGGCATCATCCTGCTGATCGGCATCGTCAAGAAGAACGCCATCCTGATGATCGACTTTGCGATCGACGCGGAACGCAACCAGGGCATGGAACCGCGTGAGGCCATCTATCAGGCCTGTCTGTTGCGCTTCCGGCCCATTCTGATGACCACGGTCGCCGCCATCTTCGGGGCCCTGCCCCTGATGTTCGGCACTGGTACCGGCTCGGAACTGCGACATCCGCTCGGCGTCACGATCGTCGGGGGCCTGCTGGTGAGTCAGGTGCTCACGCTGTTCACGACCCCGGTCATCTACCTGGCCTTTGACCGCATCGCCAAGCGCGTTGGCGGCAGCTCCGAGGCGGCCGTGGCACACGGGCCACTGGTGGACCAGCCGACGTGAACATTTCCGCCCCGTTCATCGCTCGTCCGGTTGCCACGATCCTGTTGACCCTGGGCGTGGCGCTGGCGGGCGCCTCCGCCTTCAATCTGCTGCCCGTGGCGCCGCTGCCGAAGATCGACACGCCGGCCATATTCGTGTCCGCGAACCTGCCGGGGGCAAGTCCCGAAGTGATGGCCGCCACGGTGGCCACGCCGCTCGAACGGCACCTTGGGGCCATCGCCGACGTGGATGACATGACATCCAACAGCAATGTCGGCAGCAGCAATATACAGCTCGTCTTCGGCATCGACCGGGACATCGACGGCGCGGCGCGCGACGTTCAGGCTGCCATCGAGGCGGCCCACGCGGACCTGCCCTCGGCGCTGACCCGCAATCCGAGCTATCGCAAGGTCAACAGCTCGCAGAATCCGATCCTGACCGTGGCACTGACCTCGGATGTGCTCACGCAGGGCCAGATCTACGACGCGGCGGATGTCGTGCTGACTCAGCGGCTCTCGCAGATCAACGGCGTTGGCGTCGTCAACATCAACGGCAGCGCACTGCCCGCGGTCCGGGTCGAGCTCAATCCCATGGCGCTTTCAAAGTATGGCATCGGCCTGCAGGACGTCGCGGCCGCCATTTCCAACGCCAATGCCAATGCACCCAAGGGAGCCATCGAAGTCGGGGACCAGCTTTATCAGATCTACACCAATGACAATGCCCGCGAGGCCTCGCAGTACCGGGACCTGATCATCGGCAGCCGCAACGGCACCGTGATCCGCTTGAGCGATGTGGCACAGGTCTTCGACATGCAGGATGGCGCCACGGAGAACCGGCGCACCTATGGCATATACAACGGCAAGGCTGCGGTCACCGTCCAGGTGTTCCAGCAGCCGGGTGCCAATATCGTGGAAGTCGTTGATGCGGTGAAAAACGAGCTGCCGGAGCTGAAGGCCGATATCGACAAGAAAATCGATCTGGAGGTCATCCAGGATCGCTCCATCACCATCCGCGGATCGCTGCGCCAGGTCGAGCAGACCCTGGTGATCGCAGTGCTGATGGTGATCCTGGTCGTTTACATCTTCCTGAACAGCTTCCGCGCGGCGCTCATTCCCGCCGTCGTCGTGCCGGTGTCCCTGACCGGAACCTTCGGCATCATGTACCTGGCCGGATTCAGCCTGGACAATTTTTCCCTGATGGCCATGACCATTGCCACCGGCTTCGTGGTGGACGATGCCATCGTGGTGATGGAAAACTCCATCCGCCACGTCGAGAACGGGATAAAGCCCATGCAGGCCGCGCTGCTCGGTGCGCGCGAGGTGGGATTCACGGTCATCTCCATGAGCCTGTCACTGGTCGCGGTGTTCCTGCCCTTCCAGTTCCTGCCCGGAATCCAGGGACGCCTGTTCAAGGAATTCACGGTCACGCTGTCGGTAGCCATCCTGATCTCGCTGGTCATCTCGCTGACCACGACGCCGATGATGTGCGCGCGGCTGCTGGGTCGGGACCGCCCGAAGCAAGCCAATGTCTTCATGCGCAGCTTCAATTCCGGGTTCGAATCCATGCGCACCGGCTACGAGCGCACGCTCGGCTTCGCGCTGAATCACCCGAAACTGATGATGCTGTCGCTGCTGCTGACCATCGTGCTGAACGTTTACATGTACGTGGCGATCCCGAAGGGATTCATGCCGCAGCAGGACGTGGGACAGCTGCAGGGAGGGATGCGCGGGGATGCGACGGTTTCCTTCGAAATGGTCAAGCGCAAACTGCAGCAGGTAACCAAGGTCATCCAGGCGGATCCCGCCGTCGACCGGGTCGCCGGCTCCGTGGGCGGGGGCGGCTTCAACCAGGGCGGCGGCGCCAATGCCAATTTCAATGTGACCCTGAAGCCCCTCTCCCAGCGCAAGGCGTCGGCGGATCAGGTGATTGCGCGGTTGCGTCCGCAGCTGAACAAGGTGGACGGCGTGATCGTGTTCCTGCAGGCGGTACAGGAGATCGGCGGCGGCGGCGGCGGCCGCTCGGCCAACTCGGAGTACCAGTACACCCTGTTGGGCGATGATCTGAACGAATTGCGCGATTGGACGCAGAAACTGAAGGTGGCCCTACAGGATGTTCCGGAAGTCACTGACGTCGACACCGACCTGCAGCCCGGCGGCCTGCAGACCGATCTGATCGTGGACCGGGACGCCGCGGCGCGCCTGGGCCTGAACGAAAGCATCATCGACAGCTCGCTGGGAAACTCCTTCACGCAGGCGCAGACCTCGACCATCTACAATCCCTTCAATCCGCAGCAGTACCACGTCGTGATGGAGGTTGCGCCTCAGTATTCGCAGAACCCGCAGGTGCTGAAGGACATGTTCCTGAGCACTTCGGGCGGACAGATATCCGGCACGCAGGCCACCCAGGCGGTAGCCGGTACCACGGCCTTCAAGGGCAAAACTGCCACCGCCGCTTCCACCGTCGCTGAAGACGCCGCCCGGAATCTTGCTTCCAATTCGCTCGCCAATGCAGGTCGCGGCAATACCTCGACCGGTGCCGCGATCAGTGTGTCGGCGGAGCACGTGGTGCCTTTTTCGGCCTTCAGCCACTTCAACACTTCCACCACTCCCACGACCGTCAACCACACCGGGACTTCGATCTCGCAGTCCTTCTCCTATAACCTCCCCGAGGGCGAGGCGCTCAGCATCGGACAGGCGGCCATCGAACAGACCATGGCCCGTATCCATATGCCCGTCGCCATTCATGGCAGCGCCTACGGCACGGCGCGGCTGTTCCAGCAGTCCGCCGGCAGTGAGCCGATGATCCTGGCGGCAGGATTGCTGGCGATCTACGTCGTGCTGGGCATGCTCTACGAGAGTTTCACGCAACCCCTGACCATCATTTCCACCCTGCCCTCCGCCGGCCTGGGTGCACTCCTGGCGCTGATGCTCACCAACACCGAACTGAGCCTGGTGGCCTTCCTGGGTATCATCCTGCTGATTGGCATCGTGAAGAAAAATGCCATCATGATGGTGGACTTCGCACTGGATGCCGAACGCAACCTGGGCCTGGTTTCCCGTGACGCCATTGCACGCGCCTGTTCGCTGCGCTTCCGGCCCATCATGATGACCACCTGCGCGGCCATCGCGGGCGCTCTGCCCCTGGCATTGACCTCGGGTGATGGCACGGAATTGCGCCGCCCCCTGGGTATTTCCATCGTCGGAGGCCTGCTCGTCAGCCAGCTGCTGACGCTCTACACCACGCCGGTGGTCTACCTGTACGTGCGGCGCATCGGCGCCAAACGCCGCGCCCGCAAGCGCGAGCAGGAAATGCGCGGGATCGCGAGCCCGGGCGGGGGCGCGGCTACGATCTGATCCGGCAATCGGTGCCGAATCGTCAGTGGACTGCGGCCGCGTTGGCCGCGGATTTCTGCGCCCGGATCCACACATCCGTCCGGGCATCCAGCAGATCCAGCGGCAGCACCCCGCCGCTCAGCATCTCATCATGAAAGTTGCGGATGTCGAATTTCGCGCCCAGCTCCCGCTGTGCACGCGCCCGCAGTTCGAGGAACTTCAACTGGCCGAGCTTGTAGGCGAGGGCCTGGGCCGGCCAGGCGATGTAACGATCGGTCTCGGACTGGATGGTGGGCTCATCGATGGAGCCAGCCTTGCGGAAGAACTCGACGACCTGATCGCGCGTCCAGCCCTGGGCATGGATGCCGGTGTCGACGACCAGCCGTTCGGCGCGAAACAATTCACTGGCGAGTCGCCCGTAGTCGCTGGCTGGATCCTGGTAGAAGCCCACTTCCTTGCCGAGCTGCTCGGCGTACAGTCCCCATCCTTCGATGTAGCCGGAACTGCGGACATGCTGACGGAATTTCGGCAAGCCGGTCAGCTGCTGCGCCACCGACAGCTGCATGTGGTGGCCGGGTATGCCCTCATGATAGGCGGTGGCTTCATCATCGGTGAGCCAGCGGTCGGCAAAATTCGAAGTGGCCACGACCACCCGGCCCGGGCGCCGTCCGTCGGGCGTGCCGATCTGATAGTGCGTCGCCATCGCCGCCTGGAAATCCGGGATGGCCTCGACGGTGACGGGTGAGGCCGGGATGTAGCCGAACAGTTCCGGCAGCCTGGGCCGCATCTGGGCGATGTATTTGCGAAACTCATCCAGAATCTGTTCGGCCGAGACCGCGCGGTATTTCGGGTTGTTCTGCAGCGACTTCTGATACGCGCGGAGATCACCGAATCCCTCATGATGGGCGATCACGAGCATGTCCGCTTCGATGCGCGCGATCTCGCGCAGGCCGATCTGATGTATCTGGTCCGGAGTGAGTGTGCTGATGGACGTGCGGCTGCGAATGTTGTTCAGATAACGCTGCTCGCCACCCGGCAGCGAGGAGACGGCGAGGCTCGTGCGCCCGTGGGGCGCGTACTCGGTCGCAATGAATGTGCCGAATGCCTGGTATGCCGGCAGAACTTCCTTGCTGACCACCTCGCTGATGGCCTGGGTCAGGCGCTGTTGATCGGCAGGGGAAATGCCCTGCGGATACTTTCGGGTGGGCAGCAGGAAGGGGTCGGACGTGACGATGGCGGCGCACTGCCCCGGGACCTTCTCGAGCAGGAAGCGCACCGGCAGCAGGTGGTCCTTGATTCCGGCCCGCAGCACCTCTTCGGTTTCGGCAAAGGCGTGCGGGATCTGGCGCAGGCGCGCGAGGTAATCCTCGTACTGCTGTACTGAATCGAACGGAACAGCGAGCGGCAGGTCGGCGAAATCCAAATGCGGGCCGTCCATCTGGCTCACGGGCATCTCGAATTCCCTGAAGTCATAATCGGCGCTGCGCTGCTGCAGCACGCGCAGCATGATCTGGCGGGAGGTCGCATCCTGCTCGGGGAATCCGCCGGGCGAGATGGCTTTGAGGCGCGCCAGGAACCGTTGGTCGTTCGCATGTTCGGCGCGGACCGCCGTCAACGAGAGCCGATCCAGCCGGTCGTTGTAGCGGTAATCGCCGTAGGCCGTCGCGCGCTGCGGGTGGTCCAGCAGATCGGACTGATACCATTGCTCGAAAAGCGCGTCCTGGGCGGCGACGCGCGCCGCAACGCCGGGCGGGATCGCAGCAAACGCCGCATGACCGGCACTCGAAAGCAACCCCACCACGACCACCGTCCGCACCGCAAAACGCATGACCCGCCCCATGTCAGCCGCGCCCGATAAAGGGCATCTTGGTCGCCATGATGGTCATGAACTGGACGTTGGCGGACAATGGCAGCTTGGCCATGCCGAGCACCGCCTGGGCCACATGCTCCACATCCATCAGCGGCTCAGGCGCCGCACTCGCCTTGGCAAGCTGCTCGGCGAGCTCGGTGCGGGCATTGCCAATGTCGATCTGCCCGCAGGCGATGTCGAACTCCCGGCCGTCCAGGGAGGTGGACTTGGTCAGCCCCGTCATGGCGTGCTTGGTCGCCGTGTAGGCGACGGAACGCGCCCGCGGTGCATGCGCGGAAATCGAGCCATTGTTGATGATCCGGCCGCCCCGCGGCGCCTGGTTTTTCATGATGCGGAAGGCCTCCCGGGTGCACAGGAAGGGGCCCGTCAGATTGGTGGCCACCACCGCGTTCCAGGTCGCCACCGGCAGTTCATCCAGGGGTACGGCCGGGGCCGTGATACCGGCGTTGTTGAACAGCACATCGAGCCGTCCGAATTCACCGCTGACCCGGGCGAACAGCGCCTGCACCGCGGTCGCATCGGTCACATCGCAGCCCACGGCCACGCCATTGCCGCCGGCGGCGCCGGCCGCCGCCAGGACCTCCCGCAGGGCGCCTTCGCGCCGGCCCGCCAGCACCACCCGGAAACCGTCGGCCAGGAAGGCCAGGGCCACCGCCCGACCGATGCCGCTGCCCGCACCGGTGATCACGGCCACCCGCAATGCTGCACTCATCGCCGCACTCCTATGTTCTGCGTACGCACATTGTATGCGCGCGGGCGCCTTGAGACGTACCTCGCAAATTCATACAGTTGCGCTGAACATGTCGCAGCACTGTAATACCTTCGGCGCAGTCTCTCGCCCCGGCGATCCCCTCAAGGCCAAACTCATGCTGACTTCAATGTCGATCATCAACCTGAGACGCGATCTGTCGGTGCGCTTCGAGAGCGCCACCCGCCAGTGGCTGGCGGCCCGGGCGGCCTACCGCCGGCTGCACGAATCCCACGTCAAGGACCTGTTCGCGCTGCGCGACGCCGCACAGCGTCTGGACCAGGTCGAGCGGGGGCGCAATGCCCTGCTGCGGGATCTGAAAGCCCTGGCGGACTGACCGCCCGCCCGGCCGCGACGCTTGCCCGACCCTGAAGGGTCGTGCGATCCTTTTCCCGTGACCCACATCGTCATCGAGCACTCCTCGAACCTGCGTCGGCAGCTGAACTTGCCCAAATTCGTCGAGGCCATGCGGCAAGCCGCGCTGGCCACGGGCATTTTTCCCCTGGGCGGAATGCGGGCGCGGGCCTATGAATGCGATCCCGACAGCATCGCGGATCAGCACCCGGACCATACCTTCGTGCACCTGTGCGTCAGTGTCGGCCAGGGCCGGGATCATGCGAGCCGCCGGCAGGCCTGCGAGGAGATCTTCGCGGCGGCCTGCGAACAGCTGCGGGAAGTGCACGCCCGGGCGCCGCTGGGGATCTCCGTGGAAATGCAGGAGCGCGATCCGGATGCCCGCATCAGGCACGGCAATATCCGCGACTATGTCAAGGTGGCGGCCCGCCGCTTGACCCCCGGGGTCTGACGACACCGGGGGCCGCAGGGTTTGCGGGGCGCGGAAGCCAGTCGTTACTTGCCGTCCTGCGCGACACCCTGCTCCTTTACCTCAATGGACGACGGGTTGGCCAGAACGTACATCACGACCCGGCGGTTCTTGGCACGACCCTCGTCGGTCTTGTTGCTGGTCACGGGCTGGGTTTCGCCGTAACCCCGGGCGACCAGCTGCTCTGCATTGACGCCATCCGCGACCAGGTATTCGCGCACGCTCTCGGCGCGACGCTGCGACAGCTTCAGGTTGTACGCGGCCGCACCGACGCTGTCCGTGTGGCCCTGGATTTCCACTTTCACGCGCGGATGGTTCTTCAGGCCGGTGGCCACGCCGTCCAGCACCGGTCTTGAGTCTGCCGTGAGGTCCGACTTGTTGAAGGCGAAGTTCACGCCTTCGAGGGTGATGCTGGCCTTGGCGGCCGGGAACTCCGGTGCGGGCGGCGGAGTGGGCGGCGGCGGCGGCGGGGGTGGCGGGGGTGCGGCCGGCGGCGGCGGGGGCGGCGGTTCGATCGCCGCCACCGGTACGGCGCTGGCTACCGGGCTGCCGCCGAAGGAATACTGGACGCCAACGGTGTAGAGATAATCCCGGAGATTGGCATCGCCCGGATTCGCCCAGCGCGCCTTCAGTTCCGGACGCAGCGAGAGTTTGCTGGTGCGGTCACTGCTCTCCCACATCTTCACCATCAGGCCGACTTCGGCCTCGACCGCCAGCCGCGTGTCATAGCCCGAACCAGACCCGTCATCGAATTTATAGTCGGTGCGCAGCGCCCCCAAACCTACCCCGAAATACGGCGAGACCCTGCCGCTGCGATTGCCGACGACCAGCATGTCCAGGGACAGGGCGTCCAGGTTCATGTGCCCGGGTGGCAGCGGCGGCGCCGTGTGATCGCTGATGGAATTGTTGCCGCTGAGTTCAATGTTGAATAGCGGGCCCAGCTCGCGGCCGACGGCCGCGCCGTAAACCACGACGTTGTGGTCCGTATCGCGGCGGTAATCGGGGGCCACCCCGCCCAGGAAGGGCGCGACATACCATTCGTCGCCGTCCGCGGCGGCCGCCAGGCCAGGCACGGCCAGCACGCACAACATCAACACTCGGTTCTTCATACAAACTCCCTGGAATCCGCCATAAAATTCGCCTGTCGGTCAATCGCAGGCGCAGCAATATGCGTGGCAGGGTAGCAACAGGGGGCTGGATGACTCCAGCCGACTAAGGTATCGGAAGCGTGTAGGCGGATCGCACCCTGTTGCTTATTTGCAGCAGCCGGTTTTGTGCTGGGCGGGGTGGGGCGGGCAAGCGCGGCAGCCTAGCCGCGGAACAGATTCAGCTCGAGGAAGTCCTGGACCTTATCGAGTGCGACCCGGGTCTGCTGCGCCGTGTTGCGGTCGCGGATGGTGACGCTCTGGCTGCGCGCGGTCTCACCATCGATGGTGATGCAGTAGGGACACCCGGCTTCGTCCATGCGGGCGTAGCGCTTGCCGATGGCCTGTTTGACATCATGCTCCATCAGGCCGCGGCGCCAGAACCGGCGGCGCAGGTCCTGATACAGCTTCTCGCTGATGTCGGGCATGCCGTCCTTGTTCACCAGCGGGAAGACGGCGGCCTTGATGGGTGCGATCCGCGGATTCAGCAGCAGCAGCTCGGGACTCGCCCGCGCGGGATCCTCGGTGTACGCCTCACACAGCAGCGCGAGCACCCCGCGATCCAGGCCGGCGGCCGGTTCGATCACATGCGGCAGGTAGCGTTCACCCTTGTGCCCGCCATTGGGCAGCAGCTCGCCGCGCTCATTGTCGAAGTATTCCAGCTGCACGCGCGAATGCTTCTGGTGCTGCGCCAGGTCATAGTTGGAGCGGTGCGCCACGCCTTCCAGTTCGCCAAAGCCCGGCGCCGTGAACGGGAAGCGGTATTCCACATCGGAGGTGCCGGCGCCCTCCTTCGCGTAATGCGCCAGTTCGTCCCGCTCATGCACCCGCAGCTGCAGGTTTTCCCCGGCGAGA
>Ga0210400_10004224_pt1 | contig 12508 bp, 11 predicted proteins | sample IncBWH26MmetaG_FD_155456 | JGI IMG/M metagenome (GOLD analysis project Ga0210400, IMG submission 155456) | Forest soil microbial communities from Barre Woods Harvard Forest LTER site, Petersham, Massachusetts, United States - Inc-BW-H-26-M | ecosystem: Environmental > Terrestrial > Soil >...
CTGCAGATCGGGCGGCAGCCGCTTCCACGCTGCGGGATTGAACGAGATGTGCAGCCCGACCCAGATGTGGTTGGTCATGCTGCAGTATTTCTGCACCTCGTAGAGCTTGGCGGTGTCGATCAGGATCAGCGGGTTTTCCTGGCCGTCGACGAGGCCGGTCTGCAGCGCGCTGTAGACCTCGCCGAAATTGATCGGCGTCGGCGAGGCGCCGAGATGCTGGAACAGCGAGATGAACAGGGGCGCGACCGGCAGGCGGATCTTGACGCCCTTCAAATCGTCCGGGCCGTTGATCGGCTTCGACTTCATCGTGATCTCGCGGAAGCCGTGGTCGAACGCCTTGTCCATGCAATAGAGGCCGGCCTTTTCAGCCAGGCCGCGGCAGTAGCCGCCGAGGTCCCCGTCCATTGCCTTCCACGCCGTGTCGTAATCGGGAAAGGCGAAGCCAACCCCGAAGATCGCCGCCGGCGGGTTCTTCTGCGCCAGGATGTCCATCGACATGCCGTAGACTTCGAGCGCGCCGGCGATCGCCTGCGACATCATCGCGGTGTCCTGGCCGAGGACGCTGCTCGGGTAGAGCGTGATGTCGAGCCGGCCGCCGCTCTCCTCCTTGATCTTGGCCACCGCCTCGCGCGAGCGGATCACCATCGGGTGGCCGTCGGGCAGGGCCGTGCCGTATTTGTAGGCAAATTCGGCCGCATTGGCCGGCCAGCGCAGGATCATCGGCGCGGCGAGGGTGCCGGCGGCGCCGATCGAGGCGCGCGACAGGAGGGCACGGCGGGTCAAACTCATCGGCAATTTCTCCCCTGGTAGTGGCAGCACCGGCAACGGCCAGATGCCGGTCCGAGATCGCGAGCGAGCCGTCTGCGACCCTTTCACACGAAATCTGGTTGAGCCGGAGCCGAGCCGTCGATGCGCCAGCGCGCGGAAAGCGGCGTTGGCCCATCCCTGCCATCGGCGAGACCCGGCCCCGCGCGGTTGGTTTCCGGCATCTTAGCCCGACTACCGGGCATCGCGGCAAGCCGCGTTTTACCGCTGAGCGGCTGATGTGAGGCCGGTGCGGCGTCTTGTCCGCTCAGGTTTCGAGGACGATCTTGCCAGCGTGCCGGCGCGACAACAGCGCGGTCATCGCCCCGGCGGCGTCGGCCAGCGGGAAAACTTTTGCGACCATCGGCTTCAGCCGGCCCGCCTCCCACCAGCGCAGCAATTCGGCGAGGTTGCGGCTGATCAGGGCAGGGTCGCGCTCGGCCTGCGCGCCCCAGACGACGCCGATGACCGAGATGTTCTTGACGAGGATCAAATTGGCCGGAACGGCCTGGATGCGGCCGGCGGCAAAGCCGATCACCAGCATCCGCGCCTCCCAGTTGACCGCGCGCAATGCCTGATCGAACGCGTCCCCGCCGACCGGGTCGTAGACGACATCGGCGCCTTTGCCGTCGGTCATCGCGCGCACCCGGTCGCGGATGCTTTCCGTTGTGTAGTCGATCAGCTCGTCGGCTCCCCGCGAGCGCGCCACCGCCAGCTTTTCCATACCGCCCGCCGCGGCAACGACCCGCGCGCCCATCGCCTTGCCGATCTCGACCGCGGTCAGCCCGACCCCGCCGGCAGCGCCCAAAACGAGCAGTGTCTCACCCGGTTGCAGATGGCCGCGATGGGTCAGGGCGAAATGCGAGGTGCCGTAGGCCACCGGAAAGGCGGCGGCGGTGACGAAATCCATCGCGTCGGGGATCGGCACCACCGCGGCGGCGTCGAGCACGATTTCCTCGGCATAGCCACCACCGAAGCGCAGCACCGCGAGCACCCGCTGCCCGACCCGCAGGCCATCGACCGCGCTGCCCAGCTCGACGATCTCGCCGGCAGCCTCGAGGCCCGGTGTAAAGGGAAACGGCGGCTTGACCTGGTAGCTGCCGGCGACCATCAGCGTATCGGCGAAGTTTACGCCGGCGGCGCGCACCCGGATCCTCACCTGGTGCGGCTTGAGGCTCGGGCTCTCCGCCTCTTCGAGCCGCAATATGTCGGGCGTGCCCCATTCGCGGCAATGGATCGCCTTCATTCCTGTTCCTCTCGCACTCCGACAGGTGGCCGTCGCCGCCTGGAATCGACAGGCGTCAGCCGACGGCGGCACGGAAGATGCGCATATAATTGCCGCCGGCAATCTTTCCCGCCTCTTCGCCGGTAAAGCCGCCGCGCAGCATTGCCGCAATGAGGTGCACCCATTGCGTATAGTCCTGCACGGTTCCGGGCGTGACATGCTGGTCGGTGCCGATGCTGACATGATCGACGCCGACGATGTCGGCCATTTCCTTCAGGCCGTCGACGTATTTGTCGAGGTTCGAAAAGAAATGCCAAATGCCGATGGAGCCGCCGGTCTCGGCGACCGCCCGCGCATGGTCGGCGGTGATCTGCCGGCCGGTTAGCGGGGTTGGTCCCATCGCCTTCGATCCGGAGACAGCCGTATGCGACAGCAGCAGCGGTTTGGTCGCGATCTTGACCGCCTTCTTCACGAAATCCTCGGTCGCGTGCGCGACATCGCAGACAAAGCCGAGCCGGTGACAGGCACGGATCACCTCGGCGCCGAATGAGGTGAGACCCCGATGGGTGACGGTGCCGGTCTGGAAATCGCCGATGTCGTTCGGCGTGTAGTGCACAAGCTGCAGGTGCCTGATGCCGCGCTGATGCGCTTCCTCCAGCCGCTCGAGCTTCCCGTCGAGAAAGTCGAGCCCTTCCACATCGGCGACAATCGCCGGCTGCCCGGCTTTATGCGCCGCTTCGAGATCGGCCGCGGCAAGGGCGCGGCGCAGGCCGTGATGGGCGACCGTCTCGTCCATCCAGGCAACACGTTCGAGATGATGGCGGTAGAGTTCACCCGGTTCCGGCGTGCGCACGGCGGCGAGAGCGCCTTCCGCATTCCTGGCGAGGATCGGGCCGTCCGGCACGTCCGCGAGACACGCGACGGCCAGCGATCCCGCCCGCATGGCGTTCGCGAGGTCGCCGTTCGGCGGCGCCTTCGACGTGATGCCGGTTTTCCCGCCATGCGTATGGACATCGACGGAGATTGTTTTGCGCAGGACACCGAGCGCGGCAGAGGCGGTCTCGGCGGCTCGCGCGGCGGCTGTCGAACCGACCGGTCCGGCGCCGCCGGCGAGCATCGCGCCGACCGAAATCGCCGCCGCACTCCACAATCCGTGTCGGGGCGCGACGGCGTACCCGTGACCGCAGCAATCCATGCCATCCTCCCGAGAGCGCGCCGGCGAGCGCCGCAGCAACCAAATTCCCGCTGCCGGATCTAGCGGATCAGCGGAACCAGCGGTCCGACATGATCAGTTCGACCTGCTTGTTCTCGATGGAATCACCCCGCATTTCGCTGCCATCGGGGTTGATGCGGCCGTGGCGGTCGACACCATCGAACGCGGCGGCGCCGATGCGCACCATGACCAGCGGCTCGTCGCTGGTCGCCTTGAACCAATAAAACGTGCCGTGCGGCAGCAGCACCCCTTCGTTCTTGCCGATCGTGCGGGTCTCGTCGTTCGGTCCGTAGAACGTCGCTTCGCCCTGCAGAACGACGAAGGTGTGGTCCTCGTTCGGGTGGGCATGCAGGCCGTTCTCGCCGTCCGCCGCGTAGGTCTTCAACACGACCCACATCTTGTCCGATGCGGCAACGGGAGTGTCGGTGCGGCCCTGTTGTGGCAGTCGCGCCTCCAGCTTGAAGAAGGCCGGCTTGGCCTCGACGATTTGTTCTTTGACCTTGTTGCGGAGGTCCTCGGGGCTTCGAGCGAGGTTCGCGGTTCCGTCCGGCGGCATGGCTTTCTCCCTGCGTCCTAGCCGGTAAGGCTAGGGCTGCGCTAGGCTCGGGTCAAATTTCTGCGAACCAGGGGACGACCGACATGGCGTATGACATCCCGCCTCCGGAAAAGCTGCCGGAGCCCGGGTATTACTATCACTTCAAACATGACCCGCACGGGCCGGTGAACAACTACGCCTATTATATCTACGGCGTCGGTCATCACACCGAGGGCAATTGCCGCCCCGAAGATGCCTTCATGCAGGTGTACCGGCCATTATACGAGGAGGCGTATGCTTACCGGAACGGCGGGCTCTTCGACCTGCGCCCGCTGCACATGTTTTTTGATCCGGCGGAGTGGAAGGGGAAACAGGTGCCGCGGTTTACCAGGATCGCCGACCCCGAGGTGATTGCGCAGCTGGCGGCGATCAAGGCCCGCATGTATCCGCACCCCTAACCGCTTCCAATGATCCGGGATCGCTTGCAAGCTCGCCCAGGAGGAGAACAGTGATGAAGCCCGAAACGGTAGGCATGTCGTCGGCCCGGCTGGCGCGGCTGGACGAAGTGATGAAGCGCCGCTATGTCGATGGCGGCTATCTGCCCGGCATGCTGACCTACATTTATCGCAAGGGTCACCTCGTCCATACCGGCATGTGCGGCCAGATGGACCTCGAACGCGGCAAGAAGATGCGCGAGGACGCGATCTTCCGCATTTATTCGATGAGCAAGCCGATCACCGCGGTCGCGCTGATGATGCTGGTCGAAGAGGGCATGATCGGCCTCGACGACGCGGCCAGCACCCACATTCCCGCCTGGAAGAACCTCGGTGTCTACGCGAGCGGCGTGCCGTCGCTGCTGGCGGATGCGCCACCGAGCTTTATGACGATTCCGGTCTCGCGGCCAATGAAGGTTGTCGACCTCGCGACCCATACGTCCGGCCTCACCTACGGCTTCATGATGCGCACCGCGGTAGACGCCGCCTATCGGAAGGCCAAGGTGACCGACCGTCAGACCCCGGGCGGGCTGTCGGGGATGATCGATCAGCTGGCGCAAATCCCGCTCGATTTCTCGCCTGGGACGGCCTGGAACTACTCCGTCTCGATCGACGTGCTCGGATATCTGGTCGAGAAATTGTCCGGCATCGCCTTCGGCGAGTTCCTGCGCACCCGGCTGTTCGAACCGCTCGGCATGAATGACACCGCCTTCCACGTGCCATCGGACAAGACCGAGCGGTTCACCTCCTGCTATCAGCCGGAAACCGGCGGCCGAGGGCTGAAGCTGCAGGATGACGGGCGGGAGAGTACCTATGCCAAGCCGCCGCTTCTGGAATCGGGCGGCGGCGGCCTGGTGTCCACGGCGCACGATTACCTGCGCTTCTGCCGCATGATGCTGAACGGCGGCACGCTCGACGGGGTGCAGATCCTCAGCCCGAAGACGGTCGCGCTGTTCAGCCTGAACTACCTGCCGGGCGGCAAAGAGGTGGCCGACATGTCGCTGCCGGGGATGTTCAGCGAATCCGGCTATGCCGGGGTCGGGTTTTCGCTCGGCTGCGGCGTCAATGTCGACGTCGCGAAGACCCGCCTGCCCGGCTCGCCTGGCGAATATTTTTGGGGCGGCGCCGCGGCGACCGCCTTCTGGATCGATCCCAGGGAAGAGCTGACAGTCGTGTTCATGACCCAGGTGATCGGCAGCGAGGCGCGGCTGACGCTGCGCCGGGATCTACGCACGCTGGTCTACTCGGCGATGACCGAGTCGTTCGCGTAGGCGCGGCTATCGCGCCTTTGGCATCTCGAAGCCGGCGCCGCGCTCGACATGACGGATCAGCGTGCTGATGTCGTCATCGGCCGCCCCCTCGAACATCGCATGCTTGTAGACCAGACGCGCGGCCTGGCAGACCCACATCGGCACTCCCAATTCCTCGCCCTGCGCGATGGCGAGGTCGATATCCTTCATCAGAATGTGCAGGGCCGCGCCGTAATCGAACGAGCGGTCCAGCACCGCATTCGGCATGACGGTCAGCGTCGCGCCGTTGTGGCCGCTGCCGGCGTTGATCGCGTTCACCATGATTTCGGGATCGAGGCCGCCTTTGGCGCCCATCACGAATGCCTCGGAAGTCGCGGCGAGCGCGACCGCGAACAGAATATTGTTGGTCAGCTTCAGCACTTGCGCCGCGCCCGGCTTGTCGCCGGCAATCGTCAGCGTCTGGCCCCACAGCGCAATCAGCGGCCGCACCCTCTCGATTGCTGCGGGATCCCCCGACACCATCACCGACAGGGTTCCCGCCCGCGCACCGGCCGGCCCGCCGGAGATCGGGCAATCGACGATCGTCACTCCGCTCGGCGCCAGCGCGGCCTCGATCTCGCGCAGGAACGGAACGCCGACGGTGCAGGTATTCAACAGCACCTTCATCGCCCGGCCGGCGGCGAGACCCTCCGGCCCCAATACGGCGGCCCGAAAGGCGGCAAGCGTCGGCAGCGACACAACGACAGTCTCGCACTGATCCCCGATATCCTTGGCTGAGGCGGCTCGCCGCGCCTGGCGCAGCAACAGGGGCTCCATCGCCGCCTCGCTGATGTCGAACACGACCAGGCCGTGCCCGCCATCCAGCAGCTTCCCTGCCATCGGCTGTCCCATGTTGCCGACGCCCAGATATCCGACCTGCATCGCCGCTCTCCCAACTGCTGTGTCCAAAAGCTGCCACAGCGCGCGGCGGCTTGCACGGCGGACGCTTTGCCGACGGCATCCTCCACGGCCTACACTGCCGATCGGGAACCAGGGAGGATGCGATGGGACCGAAGCTGGTCGATTACCTGCTGTATGAACCCGAGGACAACGGCATCCTGTGGATCAAATTCAACCGCCCGGAGCGGATGAACGCGCTGGTCGGCACCTCCGAGGAGAACGGCACGGTAGGCAAGGTCGGCGAGTACATGCGCGCCGGCGACGACGACCCCAACATCCGGGTCATCGTGCTGACCGGCGTTGGCCGCGGGTTTTGTTCGGGGGCGAACCTCGGATCGCGCGCCTCGCAGGACATCACCGGCGAGAACTTCCCCGGCAATCGGGGTGCGCATGACGGACCCGATGCGGCGCGCCAGCATTTCTTCCACGGGTTCACCGATTTGCATCGCGACATCTCGCTAATCCGCAAGCCGACCATCGCGATGGTCAACGGCCCGGCGGTCGGTTCCGGGATGGATATGGCATTGCACTGCGACATCCGGATCGGCTGCGAACGGACCCGCTTTATCGGCTATCACAATGCCGGGCAGATCATCGAGAACGGCGGCTCCTATTACCTGCCCAAGATGGTCGGCCTCGGGCGGGCATTGGAATTCGCCTACACCGGCGAAGTGAATGCCGAGCGGGCCTATCAATGGGGCATGCTGAACCACCTCGTGCCGTCGGAAAAGCTCGAGGAGACGACGCGTGAGCTGTGCGCGCGGATGATCGGCATCCCGCCGATGGTGCAGTGGATCAGCAAGCGCATCATGCGCGCCGCGCTGGACAGCTCGCTCGAGACGACGATGGTGCTGACCTCCAACGCCGGCGGCATCCTGCAGAACTCCGAGGACGCGAAGGAGGCGCGCCGCGCCTTCATGGAAAAGCGCAAGGGCCAGTTCCGCGGCGCATGACGCGCGCGGCAAGGGCGGCGGTTTCGATCAAGTAGGGCGAGGTTTTGATCCGGCTGTTCTCTTTCCCGGAGCCACTCCTCGGCGGCGACCGCCGAACGCGACAACAGTGCCAGCCAGCGCCACGCAGGTCCCCACGTCGCCGCAGATCAGGGCGGCCCTCCAACCACCGCCCCGGCCTCGGCTACGACCCTGTAATGAGTTACGCCGCGCGCCGGTGCGTTCTTTTGAGTCTGCATCAACCAATGCAGGGCTTCAGCGGCGGCAAACTCAATGCTGTCGGTGTCACATTCTCGACAGTCGATCGTTTCCGCCGGCTCCCGCCAGTCTGACCCTCGCGTCAACTCGATGGTCAACAATCGTCTCGCCCGGCCTGTTGCTTTGAGGATGTTCTTTGATGCTCGGGCGCCATCCACCTCGCGTCAAGCGCGGGAACCGTGACAAGTTTGGGCGCGGACACGTCGTGAGAGGGCTAGTGGCGCGAAGATCACAGCGCACCAAAAATTCTGTCCCGTCGCCGGATTGGCGATTGACTCCCCGACTTATCCACAGAAACGTTAATCCACACCCGGTCACGCCAGCACCTTGGACCCGCACGCCGCGGGGGGAGTAGGGACGCGTAGGTGTTGCAATGTCCGAGGAACAATCGAGGGCGGGGGCATACCTCAGGCAAGCCTCGACGATGCGGGCGCTCGCCAGCAAGACACGATTTCCGGAAGTGCGCGCGAGGCTGCTTTTAATGGCTGCCGGTTTCGACCGGTTGGCCGATCAAGTCGAGAAGTGGGAAAATGAACCGCTCGTGAGGGCGGCCGACTAAGGCGCGCGCTGTTCCGGGCCAATGGATCACTTGATCAAGGCTTCCGGTGGACGATCCCCGCCCCGGTGGTCGTGATTTCAGGCGGCGCGGCGGCTCTTGACGCGGGTGTTCGAGGATTTTTCCTCCTCGAACAACTCGGCGAGGCGCTCCAGCATCACGCCGCCCAATTGCTCGGCATCGACGATCGTCACGGCGCGGCGGTAATAGCGGGTCACATCGTGGCCAATGCCGATCGCGGTCAATTCGACCACGCCCTGGCGCTCGATCTCGCGGATCACCTCGCGCAGATGCTTTTCGAGGTAATTGCCGGGGTTGACCGACAAAGTCGAGTCGTCGACCGGCGCGCCGTCCGAGATCACCATCAGGATGCGGCGTTCCTCGGGCCGGCCTAAGAGGCGGTTGTGCGCCCAGGCCAGCGCCTCGCCGTCGATATTCTCCTTCAGGATGCCCTCGCGCAGCATCAGGCCGAGATTGCGGCGGGCGCGACGCCACGGTGCGTCGGCCGGCTTGTAGACGATGTGCCGCAAATCGTTGAGGCGGCCGGGGTTGGCCGGCTTGCCGGCGGCGATCCAGCGCTCGCGCGCCTGCCCGCCCTTCCAGGCGCGGGTCGTGAAGCCGAGGATCTCGACCTTGACGCCGCAGCGCTCCAAAGTGCGGGCGAGGATGTCCGCGCTCATCGCGGCGACGGTGATCGGACGGCCGCGCATCGACCCCGAATTGTCGATCAACAGCGAGACAACCGTGTCGCGGAACTCCATCTCCAATTCGCGCTTGTAGGAGAGCGGCAGGACCGGGTTGGTCACCACCCGCGAAAGCCGCGCCGCGTCGAGGATGCCCTCTTCGAGATCGAACTCCCAGGCGCGGGTCTGCTTTGCCAATAGCCGGCGCTGCAGCCGGTTGGCGAGCCGGGCGATGACGCTCTGCAGATGCGACAATTGCTGGTCGAGCAGGTGGCGCAGCCGGCCAAGCTCGTCGGAATCGCACAGCTTGTCGGCCTCGATGACCTCGTCGGCCGCGACGCTGAAGGCGCGGTAGACCGCGTTCTCGTCGGGGCGGCCGCGCGGCTGGGTGCCGGGCCGTCCCGGCCGGCCGGGATCGTCGTCGCTGGCCCCCGGCATCATCTCGCCATCGGCCTCGGCATCGCCATCCTCTTCGGCGTCGCCCTCGGCGCTGTCGGCGGGCGAACCGTCCATCGAGGGCTGCGCCCCCGCCGAGGTGGTCTCGCCGCTGTCGCTCATATTGTCGCTCTCGGATTCCTCGCCCTCGCCCTGATTGTCGTCGGAGGAGGAGTCGTCGAGCTCGCCGAGTTCGAGATCGAGGTCCTGGATCAGCCGGCGGGTCGCGCGCGCATAGGAATCCTGATCGGAGACGGCGCGCTCGAGTTCGGCGATGTCCTTGCCGATCTTGCCTTCGAGCCACGGGCGCCAAAGATCGACGACGCGGCGTGCCGAAGGCGGCGGCGGCTCGCGGGTCAGGGCCTCGCGGGTCAGCAGCCGCACCGCCTCGGCCATCGTGCCTTCGGTCCGCTCGGTGATCCGCTCGTAGCCCTGACGACGATACTGCTCGTCGAGCATCGCCCCCAGATTGGCGGCGACCCCGACCATGCGGCGCGACCCCAATGCCTCGACCCGCGCCTGTTCGAGCCCCTCGAACACGGCGCGCGCCAGCGCATTGCCCGGCACCCGCTTGCTGTGCACGGCATCGTCGTGATAGCGCAACCGCAACGCCAGACTGTCGGCGGCGCCGCGCAGCTGGGCCGCCTCGTCGGCTGGCAGGTCGCGAGCCGGATTGGGCAATTTGACCCGGGTGCCCGCGACTCCGGCCGGCTCCGGGCCGAAGCCGACCGTCAGATCGTCGCGCTCGGCGATCGCCCGCAAGGTCGATGCCGTGGCGCGCTTGAAGATCTCGGTCGGTGAAAAGGCCTGTGTCATTCTCGCTTACTCTGCCGTCTTTTCACGTCACCCCCTCCACCATGCTTCGCATGGTCCCCCTCCCCCGCTCCGCGGGTGAGGAACCCGCGGTTGCAGCGCAGCGAGCCGGAGGGGGGACGAGGCACCCTACATCAATGTCGCGTTGACGCCGGTCTCGGGCAATTCGGTGCCGAAGCAGCGCTGGTAATATTCCGCCACGACCGGCCGTTCCATCTCGTCGCATTTGTTCAGGAAGGTCAGCCGGAAAGCGAAGGCGAGATCGCCGAAGATCCGGGCATTTTCCGCCCAGGTCATCACCGTGCGCGGCGACATCACAGTCGAGATGTCGCCATTGATGAAGCCGCTGCGGGTCAGATCGGCGAGCGCCACCATCGCGCTGATGCGCCGGCGGCCCTCATCGTCGTTGTAGCTCGGCACCTTGGCGAGCACGATCTCCTGCTCGGCATCGTGCGGCAGGTAGTTCAGCGTCGCGACGATGTTCCAGCGGTCCATCTGGCCCTGGTTGATCTGCTGGGTGCCGTGATAGAGCCCCGTGGTGTCGCCGAGGCCGACCGTGTTCGCGGTCGAAAACAGCCGGAACGCCGAATGCGGCCGGATGACCCGGTTCTGATCGAGCAAGGTCAGCTTGCCCTCGACCTCCAGCACCCGCTGGATGACGAACATGACGTCCGGCCGGCCGGCATCGTACTCGTCAAAGCACAGCGCCACCGGATGCTGCAACGCCCAGGGCAGAAGTCCCTCGCGGAACTCGGTGACCTGCTTGTTGTCGCGCAGCACGATCGCGTCCTTGCCGACCAGGTCGATGCGGCTGATATGGCTGTCGAGATTGACCCGGATGCAGGGCCAGTTGAGGCGCGAGGCGACCTGCTCGACATGGGTCGATTTGCCGGTGCCGTGATAGCCGCAGATCATGACCCGACGGTTGAACGCGAAGCCGGCCAGGATGGCGAGCGTCGTGTCGCGGTCGAAGCGATAGGCGTCATCGACGTCGGGGACATGCTCGCTCGGCGTGCTGAACGCCGGAACCTCGAGATCGCTATCGATCCCGAAGGTCTGGCGTACCGAAATCTTGATGTCGGGCGCTCCTGTCGGAGTCGCACTCGTCGCCGCTTGCTGGACTGTTGCCATTTCTCACGTGCTTCCTGGTTGGTGCGGGAAAGTCGGCTGGCGGACCCTCTGGCGTCAGCTGAAATAGCTGGCTTTCAAGGTCGCATAGGCCTGATTGATGATCTTCAACCTCTCCTCGGCGGCCTTGTCGCCGCCATGGGCATCGGGGTGGTGCAGCTTGACGAGGACCTTATACCTCGCCTTGAGCCGCACCACGGTAAATGGCGGCTCGATGTCGAACACCGCGAGCGCCTGATCGCAGGCGGAGGCGGCACGCGCCGCCGCTTCCGAACCATGCCCGTTCGCCCGGCCATTGCTGCGGCGCCCGGAATCGTGATGCGCCTTGCCATTGGCGAAGCCGAACGGATCGCGGACCCGTTCGCCGTGCGTCGGGCTGTGCCGCTCGCCGAGCTTCCAGGTCGGCCGCTGCCACACGGTGTCGTGGCGGATCTCGGCCTCGATCTCGGCGTCGTTCATCCCGGCGTAGTAGTTCCAGGCGCTGTTATAGGCCCGTACGTGCTCAAGGCAGAACCAGTAGTAGCGTTCGATCTCCAGACGCGATTTGGGCGCGCGAAACTCGCCCCCGGCGGCGCAGCCGGGATGGTCGCAACCGCGCGCTGGCGGTTCCGGCTCGGCCGCGAAAACAGGATCGCTCGTAAAGCGTCGCATCATGCTCAGTATGGGTGGCTCGCCGACGCGTGACAAGCATTCGCCGCGCCGCAGGGACGGCGGCATCGGGCATGCAGAGCAGGGTTGCATCACAGGCGCAGCGCCCACCGTCTCGACGCGCAGTTCACGATGACCGGACGCAAGATGCGTGCCGGAGTTGAGCGCTCCACGCGACCGGCATCAAACGCAAACCGCCCGCCCGCGGTCTCCCGCGAGCGAGCGGCTTGTTTCAGTCGAACCAGGTGGCGCCTAGAAGTCCATCCCGCCCATGCCACCGCCTGGCGGCATCGCCGGCATCGCGGATTTCGGCTCGGGCTTCTCGGCCACCATCGCCTCGGTGGTGATCAACAACCCGGCCACCGACGCGGCGTCCTGCAGAGCGTGCCGCACGACCTTGGTCGGGTCGATGATGCCGGCCTGGACCAGGTCGGTGAACTCGCCCTTCTGCGCGTCGTAGCCGTAGTTGGTGTCCTTGCTCTCGAGCAGCTTGCCGACGACGATCGAGCCGTCCGTGCCGGAATTCTCGGCGATCTGCCGGGCCGGCCACTGGATCGCCTTGCGCACGATCTCGATG
>Ga0210400_10004225_pt1 | contig 12503 bp, 9 predicted proteins | sample IncBWH26MmetaG_FD_155456 | JGI IMG/M metagenome (GOLD analysis project Ga0210400, IMG submission 155456) | Forest soil microbial communities from Barre Woods Harvard Forest LTER site, Petersham, Massachusetts, United States - Inc-BW-H-26-M | ecosystem: Environmental > Terrestrial > Soil >...
CGACGTTCTTATCCACATTCTTGGCATAGACTTTTGCAGCTCTGAATTCCTTGGGGGCTTTGACTGTTCCGGACAACGTCCCGGTCCCGTCTATCGTTCCAGCCGTGCCGATGCGAGCGCTTTTTAGGGACTTATGTTTCATGGCCTTATTTTGACCGCTGACAGCAGTCTCTACGGCCGACAGAATCAACACGAAACCCATTGCCCCAATCAGGCCCGAGAGCAAAAGTTTGCGGTTCATTTGCGCCTCTCCTACAGGATATTTCAGTCTGGACGTTAACCTGCTGGCAATATAGTCCTACCCAGCCAAGGAATCAATGCTCCGCTCCCGTTGCAACCGCACACCGCAACAGAAGCAATGTATACTGCCGGTCATCGAAGATTTAAGGAGATCGTTTCATGCAAAAACGCGTCGTATATGTCCTCTCCGTGGCCGTCATAGCGGCCTCGCTCCTAAGGTCGCCTGCGTTGCTTCGTGCCAATACCTCCAACAGGCAGGCCGACGTGATACAGACGTCCCAAGGGGAACTTCGCATCACACCTCTCTATCATGGCAGCGTGATGCTTGAATTTGGCGGGAAAGTGATTCACGTCGATCCTTGGAGCCAAGGGGACTACACAGGCATCCCGCAAGCAGACATGTTTGTGATCACTCATACGCACCGCGACCACCTGGATCCCGTGATGATCGACAAGCTAAAGAAGCAAGGGACTATCATTGTCGGGCCGCCTGCCGTGATCGACACCCTCAACTGCGCCCCAGCCTGCGGTCAGGCAGAGACTGTTACCGATTCAGAGAAGAAGACGGTGATGGGCATCGTCTTCGAAGGGGTCCCAATGTACAACATAGTGCAAGGATCGGCGCCGGGAATGCCGTTTCACCACAAAGGGGTCGGGAGCGGCTATATTTTGACCTTTGGTGGCACACGCGTTTATTTTTCGGGCGACACGGAATGCACGGCGGAGATGAAGGCCCTGAAAAACATCAATGTTGCGTTCCTGGCGATGAACCCTCCCAGAACGTCTTCGACGATTGAGGCTGCCGAGTGCGCGAAAGCATTCCAGCCGAAAATTGTGTATCCATACCACTATCGCGGTTCAAAGATTGAAGAATTTGCCGATGCACTTAAGAACACGCCTGGAGTCGAAGTTCGCCTGCGCAAGTTAGAAGGCGAGCCCTAAACACTGGTGTTTTTATAATTGGCGAGTGCAAAAAGAGCATAGACGAAAGTTCGAGTTATTGCGTGACAAACGTGAGGCTGTTCACGGCTTTTGAGATGACGTTTTCCTGAACCTGGATCAAGTCTGAGTCTGCCCAGGTCATACCTAGCAGCGTGAAGGCATCGCCGCCACGCACAAGCGTCAGCAACACGACCGACCAATCGCGGCCGTCGGCTGTCCCGCGCGAGCGCTGCTCGACGGCCGGCAATGCGGCGATCGTTACGTGGCTCGTGGAAATCAGGCGGTAATTTTCGTAAACCCCGCTGAGCGCTTTCCCCGTTGCGGCGGCGTATACATCGAGCGAGTCTTTTGCACGCGTGCGGCCGATAACGAGCAGAGTCGTCTGATCGAACGTTCCTAGCGCAGCGACCGCGTCGGGTAACGCCTTGCGAGCCGCGGGGATCATTTCCCAGCTCGGCGGCTTATACATCTGGAATGCGTACGTGTGGTTCACGTAAACGCTGCCGCGAATTTCGTCGCGAATCACGGGCGGTTCCGGAGGAACTGGAGGCGGGGGCGGGGAGGGCGGGGCCGGCGCGACGCTTGCCTTAGCAGATGTGGGCTCATTTTTTGCGGAGACGGGAGATGTATTTGTGGCGGCCGGAGACCGCTCGGCCGATGCGTTCACCACAGCGGATGTATTCGTTGACGAAGGGGATTCCTTCGCGACGGCAGGCGATGCCGCAGGTTTGGCCGGGGCAGGTGGCGGGGCGGGGGCAATCGTTTTCGTTTTGGGTTCGGGCTCTTTTTTCGACGCGGAAATATTGATGTCCGCGACTTTGTCCTTCTGCACCAGCGCAAATCCGTAGGAGGTTTCGACCCGGAAGGAGTCGTTTTCGAATCCGACGATTGTGCCGTTTATTTTGGTGCCGTCCTTCAGCCGGATTTCATCCGCGCGCGCGGCTGCCGCACAGACCAGCGCTGCCAAGAGGACCAGGAAGGGGGTCGCACGGCCACTCATGGCTCCAAGTATGGCAAAGACTTCTGTCGCTCAGCAAGGCTTCGGAGCGGGACAGTTTCCTCCACGCCACCGATGCACGGTACGGTCTAATAAAAGCAGAAATAGCCCTAGTTTGTGATGCGTAGCATACACCCGGCGAGACGCCGGCGCTGCAAGACTTGGCCTGAGGCTCGCAGACCCTCTGGATGGAAAAATCTGTGATGGCTGCAGGCTTGATTTTTACCGGGAGTACCCGGTCCAAACCCCCGCGGCAAATTTTTTGATCGTGTTGAATCCCAACCGTTCGTACAGCCGCACCGCGCGCTCATTACCCGACGTAACCGTGAGCGATACCGAGGTGTAACGCCGGAACCGAAGCGCCTGCAGCGAGGCCTCCATCAATCTGCGGCCGAGCCCCCGCCCCTGGTATCCGGGTACTGCGCAGATCTGGGTGGTGTGGCCGACACCCGCAGATACGCAAGAATTCAGGACGACTCCAGCAAGATGGCCCGCGTGCGGCTGCCGAAGCACAAAGGATGCATCGGGCTGGAACTGTCCGCAGCCGGGAAGAATAATGATGTTCTTCAGAAAACGCAGCGCGCCCGACTCGCTTCGATATTGGTCATTGATTTCGCCATCGACATGATTCGCGTAGGCGAGCTGGATCAACCGCGCGCAGGATTCGAAGTAGCGGTGGTCCCATCGATCGAGGATCAGCCCCGCGCCTGGCCCCTCTCGAATGAGTCCGGGAACGACGTCGAAAGCCGGGCCATTTGGCTGCGGGAGCGAGGCAAGCATGAACTGACGCGTGAATAGCCGAAAGCCGTATTCGGAAAGGACAGGATCGAGGGTGTAGCCAAACGGAATGAGTTGCGCTTCGACGCGGTCAAGTTTCGGTATGCCACCCAAGGTGGTCAGCGTATCTGCGAGCAATCGTTGGCTCAATTCCTGTTGAGCGTAACGCGGGGACACGAAGAGCCCGCCGACCAGCCCCTTATGTTCTTCCAGCACGTAGAACGCATATCCAACCGGTTGGCCGTCCTCGATGACGGCCGAGCCCGTAAGGGATCGGGCATCCACGAATTTCTTGATCAGATCAATCGAGGCGCGGTAATCCCAGAGAAGCTCTCGCCGCCATTGCTGCGCCTCTTCGGCTAACAGCGGATCAAGCTGCCTGGAAGTCAGCTGGCGCAGGTCTACGATCTGCATGCGGTGTGTTCCCGCCCCGGGGTATCGGCCATCCAACAACCTTTTTATCATAATGTGGCACGCCCGGTGCGTTTCGGAAACATTCAAGCGATCGAGCACCGGTGACTTGCGTCCAACTGTGCTAACATGCGCGAGCCGAGCGTCGCACAACCCGCCCCCAAGTTTTCGTCCGGCCGGGCCGTGCCGCGCGCAACGGCCACGAATCAGAGCGCATGGCTTTCATTTCCGAATTCCGCGATCCCACTAAGTGGTACTCCAAGCTCCTTATCGTTGTTCTGGCGGTATTTTTCTTCACGATTCTGGCGACAGCCGCGATCTCCGGATATCTGGTGTACCGCATCATATCGCCCACGCAGAGCCATTCCGATATCGATCTTGGAGATTTTCCGGGTCACCCGGAATCTCTTTCCTTTACTGTGTCCGGCGAAGGTCCGCGCGACGGATGGTTCTTTCCCGGCTTGAAATCAGCACCCACGGTGGTTCTGTGTCCAGCGTATCAATCGAGCCGCGGCGAATTGCTTACCCTTGCTTCGGCACTGCAGGATCACCAATACAACGTATTCTTATTTGATTTTTCGGCGCAGGGAGCCAATGGTGGACGTAGCACGCTGGGTTTTCGGGAGGTTGTGGAGCTGCGTGCGGCGATGAATGCAGTGGCGAACCGAGGCGATGTGGATCCTAATCGGTTCGGGTTGTGGGGAGTGAACCTGGGCGCCTACGCGGCGCTTTCCGAAGCGACGGGGGACCGGCGCGTGCGCGCTCTCGCCGTGGAATCGCCTTACGACCGTCCGGAACAGATGGTCGGGATGCTTGTCAATCGCTCGGGACTTGGTTCGATTCCGCTGGTCGTACCCATGGCCAAGTGGGGATTTGGGTGGGTCAACTATCAATACCGGAAAGTATCGCCGCTGCGCGTAAACCTCGGAAAGCTTACCGGAACCGCCCAGCTTTATCTCGAATCCCCTGACGATCCCGTCCTCGCAGCGTATACCAGCGATTTGTTCCGCGCTTCACCGACTCCGCACGAACTCGTCGCGTTAGCTCACGGGAATTATGGAGGGATGCTGGACGAGGAAAAACGGAGCTACGAAAACCGCATCGTCAGTTTCTTCCTGACGTATCTTCCCCCGGCGGGTGAGTCTGTTCCGCTACCGCAGTGATTGCTTTTCTTGCCTCAGGACGTGCAGCAACATGATCGTAGGCGCGCTGATGGGATTTATTTCCTGGACGTGAATCCCGCCGTCCTGGATCTCCAGTGCAGCTCGAGGCGTCGTAACAATCCAATCTGGCTGCGGCGATCCAGCAGTCCATTCTCTCAATTCTCTTCCGAAGTAGTAATCCAAGCCGAACTTCCATGTCCGGGGGAGCTTGTACCGCACGACGTCGGACGCAGCTGAGTCTTTCGAGATCACGAATTGCGCCAATTCCCGCGGCGAAAACAGGTGATCCGTCTGCGGTAGAATCCAGACGTTCGAAGCCTCCACCAAAGCCGTCACCACGAGCACGACCCCAATCAAGGCAGCTTTGGGCCGCTTCAGCAAACTGAGGGCAATTATGCCTAGCCCTCCAACGATACTCAGACTCAAGACCGCAGCGATGCCGCGAAGATCAGTAATCTGATACACACGCGCTGTATCCAGGGCAGGCATCACCAAAGGTACTGCGAAGGCAAGAAAAACGATTCCTGCGGCTCCCATTTGCCAGGTTGTCCCTTCCGCCCCCTGCTCGAACGAACGCGCGACTTCGTGTCCGAGAAGGACAAAGAGGAGCGGAATGGCCGGAAGAATGTAGCTGGGAAGCTTCGACTGCGACAAACTGAAGAAGAAAACTGTCAATACAACCCAACAACCAATCAGAGCGCTGTGGGAATTCATTTGGTTCTTATTGAATTTGATTCGAGTCGACAGAGTGCCAAACACCCAAATCCAGGGAATCAAAGCGAGCAGCAAGACGTACCCAAAGAACCAGAATGGCTGAGGGTGCTCGAAAACCGGGGTTAGATAGCGTTCAAAATTGTGATGCCACAGGAAAACGTGGAGAAAGTCAGGATTGCGCAGGGCGCAAAGGACGTACCAGGGCAGCGCGGTCACGCAAAACGCGGCGATCACCAGGGGATGCAGAAATCGAAACGGAGCACGCCACTCGCGCGACAGGCCTGCCCACAGCAACGTCGCACCGCCCGCAAGGATCATGGCCGCGGGACCCTTCGCAAGCACTGCGGCGCCGAGGAAAAATCCAAACCAGATCTGCAGGGCCGGCCCAGGGCGTGATTTCTGCAACATCTCGCCGGCTACGGCCATCGCTGCTGTCAGCATTCCGGCGAATAACATGTCTGGGGTCGCGGCGCGCGCGAAGGCGATCATCGCGACTGAAGTGGGCAGCATCAGCAGGGCATACCATGCAGCGCCCACGCCGTAGGAACGCAGCGCGGTCCACGCGACGGCCATGACGGCAAGCAGGGCCCCGAGCGCGGACGGCAGCCGCGCGGCAAATTCGCTCACGCCAAAAATGCGCATGGCAATCCCGGCTACCCAATAGTACAGCACCGGTTTCTCGAACCAGGGTGTGCCCCACAGACGCGGCGTGACCCAATCGTGCGTTTCGGCCATTGCGCGAGCGATTGCGGCATAACGCGGCTCGTCCGGACCTACCAGTCCCAGTGCGCCCAGGCCGCTAAACAGACAGACGTAGAGGACCACGAGAACGAGAGGCACGCTCCAAAGCGGAATCTGGATGTTGGCTTCTTCACCGGCGTGCGAGCGGATTGGGGCGGCAGAATCCAAGCGGCTGAGTCTAGCATTGCGAGAAAGAGTTTTCAGCAGCAAGGCGCGAAGTCGCTGCTTCTCCCTACGTGCAGGCTCGACACTTCATTTGACGCGTTCCGCGTAAAAGTAGGGCCGCACCCGCTATAATCCCCGGGTGCGAGAACGCCTGGAATACTTGGCGGCGTGGCTGCTGCTCAAAACGATGGGCGCGATGCCGCGGCCGCTCGCGAGATTTACCGGAGCGCGCTTGGCGGCATTTCTGTTCTGGTTGCGGCCAGGATTGCGCCGCGCGGCGACGGAAAATTTGCAATTGGCGTTTCCTGAATGGAGCAAAAAGCAGCGACAAGCTGTGATATGGGGTATGGTGCGGCAACTTGGCTGGATGGGTGCGGAGTTTGCTCACTTCCCGCGCCATACAAGAGAGAATATCGAGCACCTTGTACTGCTCGAGGGATTCGAGAATTTCGCGGCGGCGCAAGCGCGCGGCAAAGGAGTCCTCTTCCTGACCGGGCACATGAGCGCGTGGGAAGTGGCGCCCTTCGCCCAGGCGTTATTTGGCTACCCGCTTCATTTTCTGGTCCGCGCCATCGACAACACGCGCGTCGATGACCTGATCACTCGCTACCGTTGCCTCAGTGGAAACTCCCCCATTGAGAAGAACCAGTCGGCTCGAGCGGTGCTGAAGGTTCTGGCCGCTGGAGGCACCGTGGGCGTCCTCGCCGACCACAACACGTTGCTCGCGGAAGGGGTTTTCGTAGATTTTTTCGGTATCCCGGCTTGCACGTCCGCTGGGTTGGCCCGATTTGCACTACATGCCAATGCTGCCGTGGTGCCGGGATTTCTTAACTGGGACAGTGCGCAGCGGAAATATAGGCTTCGCTTCGAACCTGCAATTGAACTGGCTCGCACCGGCGACGACGCAGCCGATGTCCGCGAAAATACGCAGCGGTTCACACGCGTAATTGAGAACTACGTGCGGCGCTATCCGGACCAATGGCTCTGGCTGCATCGACGCTGGAAAACGCGACCGCCGGGGGAGCCCCCGATTTATCGCGATTGAGCGCGCGATCTTGGTGGCCGCCGGAGCGCGGTTCAGACTCTACTTTTACGCTCAACAGTGAAGCGTGGGGCCTGCGGGATTAAAGTCGAGGAGACACAAATCATGACACGGACTGCATATGAACTCGCAGAGTTCCTGGGTTGCTCGCTCGAAGGCGACGGTGCCGTGCAGCTGTCCGGCGTCGCCGCGCCAGGCTCCGCCGGCGACGCGGACCTGATCTACGTGGAGAACGAGCGCCATTTGGCCGACGCTGCTACCTCCCGGGCACGCTGCGTGGTAATCACGCCGGGACTGCCGGTCGAAGGAAAGACGCTATTGCGTGCCGCGAATCCGAAGCTAGTATTTGCGAAGGCGGCAGCGTGGCTTGTGCCACCGGCTCCCATTGCGACGGGAATTCACCCGACGGCGGTCATTTCAGCTACAGCGCAACTTGCAAGGGGCGTTGCCGTGGGTCCTTATGTGGTGATCGAAGAAAACGTGAAGATCGGCGAGGGCACGGAAATAGGCTCTTTCTGTTTTATGGGGCATGATGCGCGGGTTGGAGCGCAATGCAGGCTCTATCCGCGCGTGACGTTGTACGCGGGAGTGTGGCTCGGCGATGGCGTGACCTTGCACTCGGGGGCCGTGATCGGTTCGGATGGGTTCGGCTATGTGGCGGAAGAGGGGAACCGCTTGAAATTTCCCCAGGTCGGCCAGGTGAGGATCGGGAACGATGTAGAAATAGGCGCGAATACGACAATTGACCGTGGTTCGCTTGATCGCACAGAAATCTCCGCAGGGGTAAAAATCGACAATCTGGTACATGTCGCGCACAACGTGCGGATTGGCGAGAATACAGTGATTGCGGCGCAAACAGGAATCTCAGGATCCGTCGTGATTGGCAGGGATGTGGCCTTGGGAGGCCAGGTGGGAGTGGCCGACCATTGCTTGATCGAAGATGGCGCGGTCATCGGTGCGCAGGCCGGCATCCCCACGGGCAAAACGATTCGCAGCGGACAGATTGTTTGGGGAACACCTGCTCGACCTCTCCACAAATTTAAGAAGCAATTCGCCTGGTCTGGACGTTTGCCCGAGCTGGCGGAGCGTGTCGAAAGACTCGAAAAGAGGGCTGGGGAGGAAAAGTCCTAACTGCGTATCTATCATTGAAACACTAGGGGCTAACTTCTCGTCTAACACATTGGTGCAATCTTTGTTGACCCGCGGTTAAATACTACACATAATAGACTTTGGACATATTGGATGGGCCTCAGGCTGGGGGCGGACGTAAGAGATGGGTTCGGGCTCGCTGGGAACTCGCCCGAGTTACGTCCAGGAAGTGCAGGGGGTTACCCAACCTGAATCATCAGCACCAAAAGTTAGCGGTTACGTGTATTCGGTGAGCTATCGGTTTACTGAGGGTATGGCATCAAACGCTATTTTGAGGTTTGGACATAAAGATGGCTCTGGGAACCCGCGTACAATTTGAGCATCCATCGGACGAGCGGTCCGCCGGACTGTTTCCGGCGCTGGCCGAGAGCCTGCATGACGCAATCGACCGCGGCGTGAGTCACCTTCTCTCGCTCCAGGCGTCAGAAGGCTATTGGCTTGGGGAACTCGAAGCAGACACCACTCTCGAATCGGACTACATTTTTTACCTTAGCGTAATTGGTAAGGCGCATCCCGAGCGCATCGCGAAGCTCGCGAACTACGTTCGGCGCCGCCAGCTCGAAGACGGCGGCTGGAATATATATTACGGAGGCCTGTCCGAGCTGAATGCGACGATAAAGGCATATGTCGCCTTGCGGCTGGCTGGTGATTCAGCGGATTCCGAGCATCTGCAGCGCGCTTGCAAGCGTATTCACGAGCTCGGTGGTCTCGAAGCCTCAAATTCCTACAGCCGTTTGTATCTTGCGCTCGTAGGGGCGGTCGGCTGGGATATGGTTCCCGCGGTTCCGCCGGAATTGATGCTCCTTCCGAATTGGTTCGCGATTAACATTTATGAGATGTCCTCGTGGACGCGCGGAATCGTAATCCCGCTGACCATTCTGTACGCACACAAGCCCCACTTTGCCGTGCCCGGCGGCCTATCCGTTGACGGGTTGTACAAGGACCCCTCGCGCAAGGCACTCGCTTTCGATTGGGATAAGCAGCTTTTCAGCTGGCGGAATTTCTTTTTGGCGCTCGATCGTGGATTCAAGATGTATGAGCGCATTCCTTGGAAGCCGTTGCGCAAGAGGGCGTTGCGCCAGGCGCAGGGGTGGATGCTCGAGCATATCGAGCGCACCGAGGGATTAGCCGCAATCTACCCCGCCATGATGAACGCGATTTTTGCGCTCTTGGCCTTGGGGCATTCGCCTGATGATCCGCTAACGGCGCGTGAGATTCGCGAGTTTTCGCGGTTTGAGATTGAAGAGGGTGACACGATCCGGGTCCAGCCATGCGTTTCGCCGGTCTGGGACACTGCGATCGCGATGGTCGCCCTGGAGGAAGCAGGCTCGCCCCCCGATCATCCCGCACTGATCGAAGCGGCGGATTGGCTGCTCGAAAAACAGATTGTCGGTCCGGGCGACTGGATGCTGAAGACACCTGGCGTTATGCCCGGGGGATGGGCATTCGAATTCCGCAATGATTTCTATCCCGACGTCGATGACACAGCCTTTGTGCTGATGGCGCTGCAGCGTGTAGATTATCCGGACAAGTCGCGCATGGAGGCTGCCACGCGACGCGGCCTGACCTGGCTGCTGGCGATGCAGAATGACGACGGTGGTTGGGGTGCATTCGACCATAATAACGACCGCCAGTTCCTGTGCCAGATCCCTTTTGCCGACCACAATGCCATGATTGATCCGTCGACCGCGGACGTTACCGCGCGCGTCGTCGAATGTTTGGGCTGGTACGGCTGGCCGGCAAGCCATCCTGTAATCGAGCGGGCCGTCAAGTTTCTATTGAAGGATCAAACAGAGGAAGGGCCATGGTTCGGGCGCTGGGGCGTGAACTACGTGTATGGAACCAGCGGCGTGCTTCGCGCACTCGAAACAGTTGCTCTTACAGCTCGCGGATACTGCCAGCGTGCCGTCGAATGGTTGCGCAAGGTCCAGAATTCCGATGGCGGCTTCGGAGAATCAATCGCGTCCTACTATGATCCCGCGCTAAAAGGGAAGGGCGTCAGCACCGCCTCCCAAACCGCGTGGGGTCTGATCGGACTGCTCGCGGCGGGCGACGTGGACGATCCTGCCGTGGCGCGCGCCGTCATTCACTTGATTGAACGGCAACAGTCCGACGGCTCGTGGGCTGAAAAGGAATTTACCGGCACCGGATTTCCGTGCGTATTCTATTTGAAGTATCACTTGTACCGAAATTATTTTCCTCTATATGCGCTGGCACGATACCGCAATACGACACGGGGGATGACCCAGTTCTGTGCGTTGCGGGTACGGCCTCAGGAGTTCGATCGGCAATCGGCAACCCAGGAGAATGGATGAGATACCCGCTAAAGATGACCGCAAATCTTGCGAAATACGTCGCGAGCCAGCGCCTGCGCGGCGCGGAAAAGTTTCCGATGGTGATGATGCTGGAGCCTTTGCACGCCTGCAACCTAACGTGTACAGGATGCGGCCGAATCCGCGAGTACAAGTCCACGATCAACGAAATAATGACCGTGGAACAATGCCTCGCGGCGTCCGATGAATGCGGAGCGCCGGTCGTTTCCATCTGCGGCGGCGAGCCGATGATTTATCCGGAGATTGGCCGCTTGGCGCGCGAGATTTTGGAGCGCGGGCGGCACATCATTTTGTGTACCAATGGAATGTTTATTCGCAAGCGCCTGCATGAGTTCAAACCCACTTCCAGTTTCTTTTTTAACGTGCATTTGGACGGGTTGGAGCGAACGCACGACCTTTGCGTAGAGAAGGATGGAGTGTTCCGCGAAGCCATCGAGGGAATCAAGGCCGCGAAGGCCGCGGGATTCATGGTCTGCTCGAACACCACGATCTACAAAGAGACGGACCTCCACGAAATCGCCGATCTCTATGCATACCTGGATACGCTGGGTGTCGACGGATACATGCTCTCGCCGGCTTACGGCTACTCCGCCGTGCAGACACAGGATATTTTTATGTCGCGAGCGGACATCCGCGAGAAATTCCGAGAGGCGGTCGCACTGCTCGACAAGCACAACTTGATGGTCTCTCCGATCTATCTGGAATTTTTAAGAGGAGAACGCGAACTGGAGTGCACGGCCTGGGGAACCCCTACGTTCAACCCACGCGGTTGGAAGGGCCCATGCTACGTGATCACGGACAATCATTACAAATCCTATCGGGAAATGGTCGATACGACGCCTTGGGAAAAGTACGGTCCGGGTCGTGACCCTCGTTGCGCTGATTGCATGATGCACGTTGGATTTGAGACCACCCCAGTGCTGGGCGCCAAGCGCCAACTGGGCGATACCTGGAAAATGTTGAAGTGGCAGTTTTCGGGGCGGATGGGCGGTCATCCCGACAGCAACGCAGGCAGTGGGCCTACCAATGGGCACACGGGGGGCGGCACACTAATGCCTCCTCCGCAGAACACGGATTTGGTTTCTTCCGATGGGAGACTGCGAGTGCTATGAAAACGCTGGTCACCGGGGCGACAGGTTTTCTTGGGAGCCACGTAGCGCGGCAGCTTGCCGCGAGAGGCGAACAAGTGCGCGTCCTGGTGCGTCCATCGAGCGAAACGCGGGCCATCGATGGATTAGAGGCGGAGCGTTTCATTGGTGACTTGCGGGATGTGGCGTCGCTCGATCGCGCTCTCGCGGGTGTCACGCGCGTATTTCACATCGCCGCGGATTACCGGCTGTGGGCGCGTAACCCGCGCGACATCTATGAATCCAATGTGACGGGGACGCGCAATTTGCTCGACGCCGCGCGGCGCGCGGGCGTTGAAAGGTTTGTGTATACCAGCACGGTTGCGACGATTGCTGTTCCACGCAAAGGCGGATTGCCCGATGAAACGACAAACTCGTCCATCGAGGAAATGATCGGCCATTACAAGCGTTCCAAGTTCGAAGCGGAGCGATCTGCGATGCGCGCGGCCGAGACGGGACTACCGGTCGTGATCGTTAACCCGACCACACCCGTGGGACCGGGCGATTGGAAACCGACGCCAACGGGAAAGATCGTTGTCGATTTTCTGAACGGACGTATGCCGGGCTATGTGGATACTGGTTTGAACTTTGTTCCGGTGGAGGATTGCGCGGCGGGGCAGTTGCTCGCCGCCGAGCGCGGTCGTATCGGGGAGCGTTACATTCTCGGAGGGCGTAATCTCACCCTCCAGGAATTGCTCGACA
>Ga0210400_10004226_pt1 | contig 12502 bp, 20 predicted proteins | sample IncBWH26MmetaG_FD_155456 | JGI IMG/M metagenome (GOLD analysis project Ga0210400, IMG submission 155456) | Forest soil microbial communities from Barre Woods Harvard Forest LTER site, Petersham, Massachusetts, United States - Inc-BW-H-26-M | ecosystem: Environmental > Terrestrial > Soil >...
ATGTAACCAAATTATTTTCTTCTTAGCATTTAATTTATGAGAGAATATATTTGTTCTCCAGCTAATAAGAATATTGAAGTTATCTCTGATATTAAAATCAATAACATTCTTATAATGGACTCCATGATAAGTACCTTCCTGTTCGCCACAGTTATTAAATACAGTGACCTCATATCCTAATGCTGCTAATTCTCTTGATAAATAAATAACAGCTTCTTCTGATCCGCCTATACCTTTATCAATGGCCTTGGGCGACCAATCTTCAAGGTCTGTAAGCGCGAATATACAGATAGAATTATCTCCCCAATTCTTAGGCTCATCATAGTGATGCTTTAATTTAATCACTACTTCATTCTCCTCTAATTCTTTAGGGATGGCCTTGATTAGTGCAGGTACTTTAGATTCTTCATTCTTATCTTTAAGAAAATTAAACACGGTAAGATAACTTTCCATAAACTTCTTATGCTCAACGGCCTTACGGAACATCCCTTCATTTTGTTTAATAAAATCTAATGTAGGAACATCCTTCTTAGCTAATTCAAATAGCTTCAATGCTTCTTCAAACTTATTTAACTGAAACATTGTAAAGGCCATACTAAGAATTGGTCGCCATCCATATGCAGAAGGGTCGATCATCATAAAGTTTTTAGGAATTGCCTTTAATAATCCCTGACGACCCCAGAATTCAGCCTTTTGCCAATTTTCTTTTTGGAAATAAATATCATGTAATTTAAGATATGAGTCTGGAAATTCTGGACATTCCTGCATAGCTTCAAAACAAGCAGCTATAGCCATGTCCTCTTTTTCTTTTTGTCTATAGCAATCAGCTAATTGACACCATGACATATAACGATCTTCGTCCCAACCAGAAGTCTTTATATGTAATTCTAAAAAATAAATAGCCTTATCAAATGCCCCAACACCATGAAGCATACGGCCTAAATAAGATAGTGTTCTTGAATCACAATCCTCTTTATTCTCATTATATTCTTCTAAAAGATATTTAATATTTCTCATCAATGATGCGTTAATCTTTTCTTCTGACGACAAATGATTAATAATAACACCATCGCTCATGGTCATCTTAAAACTGTCCATATTACTGCAAATCAAATTCTCGTGTATCTTCTTATTCCATTTTAAAATATCTGTATTCTTTATTAATACCTCACGCCAATGAGCAGCATTGACATTGCCCCATTGATCCCTGGCATAGTTGTAATAGCCATAAACAATTATAGTCCCTGCATTAAATTCTTTTTCAGCAATAGCCCTTAAATGCTGAACTGTTTTTTCACTAATCTCATCATCAGCATCAAGGCGCATATACATATCACCTGTAACATGATATGCAACAAAATTGCGCTTATGGGCGAAGTCATTGCACCATGAATAGGGGAATATCTTGATATTCATTGATGGATAAGAGCTTGCTATTTCTTTAAAATCACTGATTCTATCGTCAACCGCAATTACAATTTCATCAAATAAATGACCATAGGCATTAAGGATTCTCTTAAATTGTGATGTTTCGTCTTTAAATATCATTCCAAGGCTTAGTTTCATACTTTTTCACATATCCTAAATTCAGGGAAAGACCTCATAAACTCATCCATCTCGTCTTTATCTTTCCACAAAGGTTCTTTTAAAGTGTTTATCGAATATTCTTCCAAGTCATGCAATAGCCGTGGCGTAATCGCTATCCCCCATCGCATTGTCTTGTCTAAGTTTGAAGCGAAATCATTATGCCTTGATTCTCTTAGGTCTTTGTTCTCTTGAATCAGCATATATAAAAATATGATATTTGTTCCTATGTGTGGCTTATCACAACATTTATCCCAACCTCCGTCGGGATTCTCTTGGTATATTGTTCCACAATAATTACAATACTGCGTTTCATCTTTCGCCCATTCAGAGATGAATGCTTTTATTGCTGTTTCTTTTGATGTTGTGAGTTTGAATGCCATATTAAAAAAGGGGTGGGGTATTACCCCACCCCGACGATACTACGTCATGCTGCTGCTCCAAAATCCAGCTTGATAATGCTGGGCCTCGAGCGTGGCTTCTACTACAACCTGACCATCAGTAGAATCTCCAACTTTAGCTAACTGCTGAACAATCGGCTTACGAAGATAAGCAACTTTGAAGAAGTCTTCATTGATTGCCACAACGTCATAAGCAGGGTTAGCAGAAGCATAATCTGTGCCTTGAACTGAAACATAACGGTGAGCAAACAATTTCACCATTGATGCAGCATCAGCTTGATAAACATCAATAGCGTTAATCAAACGGCGATCATCTTGGGTGAAATATTTGGTTGCAGTACCGCCAGTAAAGGCAGAGATTTTACGCTTAATATACATTGGCCCGTAAACGGCGTTAATCTGAATCCCTGTATTATCCCAAACTAACTGGAACAAATCGTTGAGGATTTTTTCTGTCAACGATACGCCAGATTGGCTTGTGATTAAAGACAAGGAATTCTTTAAACCGTTTAACTGACGTGCTGTATTAGTACCAGAACCAGTCGCCAAAGAACCTCTCATCAAAGCATATTCCATGTCATTCTTGATGAGTTTAAGAGCCTTGGTAGCTTCATACTGGAACCTATCGTTAAATGCAGCTTGATTGGTTGCCCTATCGGTATCAGACACACGGAAACCTTGTTTAAAGATTTGTGTGAAATTGACCTGACGAACAGGGTTAGTTAAAGTGTTGAAAGTAGCAGCAGCACCATCAATGTTTGCGTTTACTTTTACAGCATTTAACGTATCAATCAAGGTTTGGTGGTAATAACTTGTAGCCATAGACGTGCCAAGTCCGCTAACAAGTTGAGTTTCCGTAGGAGAAATGTTTTGCAGAATCGCGAGTAAGTCCTCACGAATCGCATTATCATCATACGGAACGGCGGTATTTAATAAGTTTGCCATCTAACTGCTCCTTTAATCTACAATGATACCTCTAGCGCGAAGGACTGCTCCCATAGCGCTTTCAGCATCTTTAATGTTTCCAGTTTTACGGAGAACATCAACGGCAGTCTGTTGAGGAGGTGCAGAAATTTGAGTTCTACGACCAGCCCCTTCAGTTAAACCTATCTTTTGAGCTTGCTTGACATCTGCTTTAGCTTGCTGGACTTGTTTCTGTAGAACAGGAGTTTGGCTACGAGCGACACGACCATAGGCAATGTCAGCAGCAGCAGCTAAACCATTAGGATTATTAGATAACTCTGGATTTCTCATTAAACCAAAAATCTGTTGCGTAATAGGACTAGCCTCATCCCAAGACAAGGGACGGCCTTGTGCATCACGCTTAAATGCTTCTGGATAAGTATTTTGCACATACGCCAAAGACTGTTGTTTAAGATTTTCCGTTTGAGTTACCTTCTCCCGTGATCCAACAACTTCCTCAAATAATCTCTTATTCTCGGCTTGTTGCATCTTTCTTTGTTCGCCAGTTGCCCAAGCAACTATATTAGAGTCGGCAACATTTTGAAGTTTATAGGCTTCAAGTTGCTCATAAGTATAAGTTGGTTGCTGTTGAGTTTGCGTTACCTTGCTTAACTTCTCGTCTATCATCTGCGGTAGACGTTCAGCAAGTTCTTCCCGTTTACGTTTTTCTTCCAACGCAATCTCTCTCCAAGGCTTTCCAGTGTACTAATCTATGTCAGGTGACATTGGTGGAGGAGCGACGATTGGAGTTTCGGTAGAAGGAGCTTCAACAGGCACTTGTTCTAATTGCTGTTCTGTTGGGTTATCTTCTACTTGCACTTGTTCTACGGGAAGTAAATTCATAGGAATTTTAGCTTCCTGACCAGGCGCACTCCTATCAATCATTGGTGTTGGTGTTTGACTTACGTCAACAATTTGTTTTTGATCTGCCATTTTAAGCTCCTATTTTTCCAATCTAGCCCTCATGGAATGGGATATGCTAATCTTGCCCTCATAGCATGGGATTGTCATTTACCCTGACTTGGGTTGTCTATCTTGCCCTCAAGACACGGGAGATTGATCCATTACATTTGATTCATCAGAAGGAATTAATGTCCCTCTATTCATAGCTGCTGATACGGCTAAATGTTTTTTAAAAATATTCTCATCGTCTTTAGACTTGAATTTATGCTGCATAGCATCTGTAGTATGAGCTTGTGCAATTTCACTTTGTTGTTCTGGTTCAGTAATACGATGATAAATACCAGAAATATTCTTAGTCGCATTTCTGCTTTCACGATGGAAAGCTATTGATGCTATTCGTTTTACTGTGTTGTCGTTAAGTCCGAAACTCATTTGAATGTCCCTAGAGTGGATGCTAAATTAGCCATTTTTCGTATGTGTTCATTAGGACTACGTTTAGCTTTAGCTAGTTTATCAGCAGGAATCTTTTGTCCTTGTGGGACACCTAATGCTGCATGAAGTCTGCCCTTATGTGAAGGTGGTATAGCACTCTGAATCCATTTTTCAGCCATATTAATATCTCCCACAATCAGGCGATAAACTCTCATCTACAGGTGGCATACCAATGCTCTTACCATCTAAATCGCCAGAGAAATTAACTTCCTTAGCTTCAAAACCATTATGAATATCTTTAAAATGACCTTCAGATTTCATAGCTACTCCATGACTCTTTTCCCATGCCTGATCTTCAACGTCATCAGGTTGTGTGTTATCCCAATTAACTCCTTTATGTCCATCGCCTTCTGATTTTGGTTCATGCTTTTGATATTCATGTAACCCTAGAGGAATAACTTCAGCAATTTGATCTGGCATTGGAATTATAGGAGAACCATTCTTACCATTGGTTTGATCTCCATCAAAATTTACTCCGTGCATTCCTTTTCCAGATTTCCAAGGATTATGCAACTCACCTAATATTTCTATATTTTCATCATTTTTTGGAAACATAGTATTCCTCCTAATTGTAAAAGAATTGGTATCCTCTAAATCTATAAAAAATATATTCTAAATCTGGATAAAACATAATTAAAAACCGTAGGTTACAGGCCCATACTCCCCATTCTTATTAATCACCCCTGCACCATCAGCCTTAGAATCACCACCATTGTTATCAAATATTTCTGCTTCTGCGCCACGCTTCATTTTAGCGCCAGCATTAAATTCTAAGTCAATAGTATCGAATTGCTTGTGCATTCCAATACTTGCTTCATCTTCTCTTACATTTAGAATCATTCCATTGCGATTACCTGTAGTATCCGCAAATGTCTTTTCTTTACGATCATCCATATAAATCTCCTTTTTAAACGTACATTCCTGTTTTCTTCATAACATTCTTCATTGCATGACTAATTCCATCAGTGGTCATTGTATTAGCTTGACTCATTCTAGGTAATTCTACAGGCTTAATTCGTAGAATTCCTAAATCTCCATCGTGTGTAGGAACTGATACTTCAGAAGTCTTTACACGAGGGGTTTTATGATGTTTGGTGCTTTCTTTAGGATATTTGCTTCTATTAGGTTGTTTTTGTTCAGTATGAAAATTAGCCATATTTTTCTCCTATTAATTATTATCGTTATCTTTTTCAACAACTGTATCTGAACTTTGAAATTCTTTTAATTTCTCCTGCAACATTTCTAATTCTTCTAAATATTTCTTAGGCAAGTCTACAATCTGTTTACAAGCGATCTTTATTACACGAGCTTCTTTGAATTTATCAGAGTCAGGAAGCAAACTCTGCCAATTATCATCCAACATCTTAATCATTGCTTGAGCGTCCTGAACGACAATTCTCCAAACATACTTATCAGCCAACTCATTTAAGACCGCCTTACATTCATTTATCCGCATCACAAGAGTTTCTTCTGTCAATTCGCCCTGAATACGATTCAATGTTTCAAAATAATGTGTCCCGCCGTTATTGTTCATCACCTGCTCCTACTGGTTGTGGCGTTGCTCCTTGTGAAGCCATTTCCATCATCTTCATTTGCTGTTCATGCTGCATTTGTAATGCTTGTTGGCCTTGGGCTATATTAGCTTTATGACGTTCTTGTAATACGGCATGTTCATGCTTAATTCCTTCAGCATTACTATCTTCTTGCTGTTGAAGCATCATCCCGTGCATATCTGGTTGAATGCCAAACTTCTGTTTGACCTGTGCTTGCTCCATAGGTGTTAGGTCAAGCATGTTCATCTTAATAGGAGGTGGAGGAGGTGGCATTTGAGGCTTAGGCTGTGGGAAGGTAACAAGTTCTTGCCAGTTCTCCACGTCTAGTAATTGATAAACATTCTTTAAGGCATTAGCCATATTCACTGGCGTAATAACTCCACTCTGTAACAAGACAGGATTTTCCATTTGTTGCAATATAGCTTGAGCTTTTTGGAGCCTAACTTGCGGATTGGTATTTTGGTCGTTACCGCGAACAGTGATCTTGTATTTACCTTTAACTTCTTCCCTATTAAGCCTAATTTTCTCCCAACCATCCTTACCAAAGTAAGCAAATTCTTCTTCATCGTTGCCATATTGACACCATAAATCCCAATACCAGTTAAATAATTCCTCAACTTGGCTTCTAAATAAGTCTGCATCAAGAGAAAATGTCGTCTGCGCTCCCTGAACTTGCTGATTAACCTCGCCAAGCGTCCTTGGTTGACGTTTATTAATCATTGATTGAAGTGTAAAGTCAACTTGACCTAATAATTCTTCAACTTTTGACTCCAATATCATCTGTTCGTCTTTATAAGAGAAGTCAACGCCAGGATTTTGATTATTCATCGGCAACATCACATCATTTAACGGTGTCATGCCCTGAACAGGGATGCCTTGACCAAAAACAAACTGTACAGCCTTATTATTCATCATCCCAGCACGATACATGAACATTGGAGAATTACGAATCGTCTGTGAATCAATCTTCTGCATATGTTGTATGTCAATTTCCTTAACGATGTCTTCAATCATCTCTGGAATACCACGATGAGAGAACCATCTATCATCAATAAGTTCATAAAACATCTTCACAAAAGGCCATTTTTGATTAAAAAACGGCAAAGTTGACTTACGAAGTACTTTAAGAAAATCCGGCGCTAATGTCGCCACAACCTTCTCTTTAACTCCATCGCCATTAATATCATACCAACAATAACACTCCCAAATCATCACAAGCTCGTCAGGAGTCTGTAAACGCATGATCCCTTCACGAAAATCCTTGATGATCTGAATATTCCGTTGATTCAGATTCACCTGTTTCATTGCCCATATTTCAGTAACACCCTTAACGTCCCATCCTTTTAATTCAGCATTCTTTTTAACAGTGTCCAAAGGCATAAAGAACTCGTGGATAATCCATTGGCAATCTTGGGGATCATAGCCAGAATCAGTGCCCACATAAATACGCTCGTCCATACAAGTATCTGCATCAGGATGATTCTTTGTAACTTCCTGTAAATTAACTTTGACATAATCTTCTCCAGCATGTATTTTTTCAGCAGCCTTACGCAATGTTGTCATGTTGACATTCTTAACATTATCCGTCATATCTGCTTGAAAGTATGATACCAACATCTGCGCCAAGTCTTCCGTAGATGTATTGACTGAATGAACCTTCTCAACGTCCGAAATAGACAAATCATCCAAAGATGCTTCTTCAATGCGAGTCACCTCCTCATAAGCCCAATACGGCTTCATGCAAACCCAACCCTTTTCAAGAGTTTGGTCTATAGAAATAACCACCTTCTCTTTAGTATTCGTCACATCCATAATCAAATGATCCAGAAACTTCTCAATTTTTTGTGCATTCTCAAAAGTCCCCGAAGGTGTAGGTATACATTGAACAACAGGACGTATCCCGAATATGACATTACACAAAGATGCCTTTAACTTACGAATTTTAGTTTCTATAGTTGGCATACGAAGATTGGCGCACCCGACGAATGGAAAGTTTTTCACTTTCTTAATCCGCATACGCATCTTTTGCCATTTCATTTGATTGATTTCCCACATGGAAGTAAGTCCACGAGAACTATCGCGCCACTTCCTAATTTGGTCAACCAACTTACGATCTGGGTCTAATGTTGATTCTGTTTGTTCTATTTTCTTACGAGCCATTATCGTTTAATTCCTTTAAATAATATTTTATAAGCCGTAACATCCGATGACGCATTCGGAGAATTCTTTTCAAGTAAACAACAGAATTCAAATCCTGCCTTCGCTTGTCTTTCTAGTTCTTCGACTAGAATCTTGTCATTAATAACTAGCACCTTATATTTCATCTATCCCCCCGAAGCCCCAGGAGCAATGATTTGCACAAATGCTCTAATAGCATCAGGGCAGCTAGTTCCAAAATTATAAGACACAGAATTATACATAAAGGTAGGACTTGTTATCCATGTGTTGAACATGTCATAAAGTGTCCCAGAAAAACCAGCCTTAGATAAATAGTCAGTCGCAGCATCATTCACAGTACTACCATTACCACCTTCTGCATTCCAAAACCCAAGTTCATTACCAAATGATGTGCTACTAAATACATTTCCAACTAATTCTGTAATCATATTACCCGCCAATAGTTATATCCACAGGAGCCGATGAATAATCACGACCACCACCTAGTCCCCATCCATAATCACTAGCTGCTGCTACTTGCATCTCGACATTATTCCCTCTATCATCTGTCGTATTCTGTCCGTAATAAGGCTGCAATAAATTTTCAGCGTATGTCATACAATCAACAATATCATCATGGCGACTAACCCCAATCGACATCAATTCATCCCGCGCTTCCAACATATCAGCACCAATATAGTATTTCCCTTGCTCAAACAAAGGCTGTAAAGCAGCAATCACCCTTGCTGTCTTATTCCTGATGCTCACACCCGTCCCTGACTGTACAAAAGCATTCTTCAATTCCATCACAGGTGGATAATACTTTCTATCTTGGCATTTCCTTAAAAATGACTCAAAAAACGCCTTTTCAACCCCGCTATTAGGAACTCCAATAGCCGTGATCTTATCCCTATTACGCAACCACATATTAATCACAGCGTCCTGAAACTCCCCAATCTTGTCATGTGTCCGTATATAGTGAGCCAAAAACCTATTCCCCGCCTGGTCACACAATATCAAGCAAGCCGTTTTCCAATCCGCCGTATCATCCTCGCTGTACGCCGGATCAACAGCAATGACCGCATTAAACATCTTAGGCAATTCCGTCCAACACCTAATCTGCGATTCCTTAATCGGAGCAGTCTCGTCGCTAATTGGGCTATTCATAAATTCACTACTAAACGCAAAACTCCCAATTTCCTTTTTACGCGCCTGGAGTCTATCGTGACTCCACAGCAACGGCCACAATTCGTGTCCCGCAGTCTGAACACCATCCTGATACGCCATATACTTCTTTTTAGTCCATCCATTGTCCATAGCCAGTAAATCCGCCAATACTGATAACGGATGTATAATTGTCCCTACAATAATAAACTGTCCTTCAGGTACAAGGGTATTCAAACAAGCCTTGAACAGCCAGTCCTTTAGTTGTTTACGCTGTTCTTCTGACCTAACAGAATCATCTGTTTCCAAATCGTCGCAAATAATAACATCAGGACGAAACCCACGAATTTGACCTCCAGCACCACGAGCGCGAATATTAACCCCATTGCGAAGGATAATATGATTCTCACTCCATTTATCACTGACTTGCTCCCCGAAGTATTCTCTGACGAGAGAATTGTTACACAGTTCAAATTTTATCTTTCGAAGCCAATCAACAGCGAGGGTTTCCGACGCAGAGATGATGCAGATGTCTTTAGCCCCTCCCCACAGGGAAAGCCATATAGGGTAGATTACCGACACAATGGTTGACTTTGCAAACCCACGGGGAGAGGCTAAAACAAGACGTTTACCAGCAGGAAGGGTTTTGTAAACTTCCAAATGAAACTCCGGCGAATCACATAAAAGCAAGTGTTTAAGAAAATACTCTGCAAACAGATATATGCTTTTCTGTGTCGCTTCATGCAATTCAATATCTTTGTCCGTCAACTGTTTCATATCAATTCACCACAAGGCAGCTTCTTAATACACATCCTCAAGTGTGCCTTAGTAGTCATTATCTTTTTACATTCCTTGCTTACGCGACGACGTTTCGCACGAACATACTTCATCACCTCGCGCATAAACGGACTCATAACTTCCCTCTCAAGTTCAACACCCTATTCGCCTCCGCCACAATCGCAGGGTCGTTAAATATCCCCACCTGTGTCACTACCGATTTGTCCTTGATATGTTTATTCAATTCCAGTATCAACGCAATCGCCGACATACGCGCCCTATTATCCGCCCCCAAGTCAATAGGATCACCGTCCCTATCTTTCGCAACAACAACAGCATTTAAAGCAATATTGTTAAGTTCTTTATAGATCTCCAATAGATTTACACCAGCCTGTCTACAATATTCTTCAGGCGTGTCTGATTTAATTATTTTATCTATGGTCTTATTTAACGAAGGGATCGTCGCTGGCGTCGCTGGTTTAGAATCTATTTTAGATTCTGATGACGGAGGATTATCTGTAGGGGTATTCACAAATTTATCATTATGTGAATTTTATATTCTGTCAATATAATTATGAATTTTTTTGTTGTAAAGTCAATAGTACTGGAGTATTATAAAATATATGAAAAATTATAATGAAAAAGAATTAAATAAAGCGTTAAAAAAAATCTGGACAGAAGGAATAAATAAAGCAACATATTATCCTCCAAGAATTAAATCCAAAAAGCTGTCTCTAAAGAAACGTCTAAAGTCCTACGACGCGAGGTTTAACCACATTGAATCACTCCAACATACCAATGCGTGACGTATCGTCAAACGATACGCTACCACAAGACAAGTATTCCAACCCAGAGACATGGGCAGAGACCCAACAGCACGAACACTGGAAGGGTACTCGCAACAAGCTCATTCGCTACTACTTCTACATCAATACAGGTCTCAATGTCTTCAACAATTTCAAGTACCTAGTCGCAGCGATCATTGGCATCTACTGGACGCTACATCTTCATACGCCAATCCTTATCCTGGCAATGTTCATAGCCTGTATACCTGTTCTTGGTATTATAGGTTACTACTCTATCCATCATGTCAATAAGGTCATCGACTGGCTATCAGTCAAGTTCGGCAGTCACTACGGTATATACCAAATCAAACTCCTAGAGGACATACGCAATGAACTTATTAAAGACCGTCTGTAAATTAGTAGGCATGTTAGTAGGCATGTTCTTCTTCTTCCTAGTATTCACTGTCGCCCTGGAGTTCCTATATTGCATATTCCCCTGGGGTACGCCCTAGTATTATCCTTCAACATCGCCCTATACTTCCCAACCTTGTTTTATGGTTTAGTCATCGATGATATAGAGTGGTATTCCCTTATCCGTGGTGGTATGTTCAAGCATTGCAACCCATTGTACCGCCTTTATGGAGCAGGTACATTCACCACCAATATATTCTGGGATCACGCCACGACCCTCACTCTCCACACCATCACCGCCATTATCATCGCCACCAAGTTCGGGATCATACCAGCTTTCCTATGGTCAGCCCACCCCTGCAACCACCAAACCGCCATATGGATGACGGGACGTAGGTATCAGTTTATAAACATCACCTTCCTTTTATGTCCTTGGTTGTTGGTACTATATGTCCCATTCGTCATACGTCAACTACGCGCCCGTCAATCCAGGCGTATTCCTAGCGGAGTGTTTACCGCATCCTCTATTGCCAGGTGCATATGGGAAACTATTTGTAGACTATCTGGACTCCCTAAATATAGTTTCCTATACCCAAACCGCAACACAGCTAGTTACCTCCCATACTCACAACCAACCGCTGAACGATACCTGTCTATCCCCATCATCCTTCTATGTACACACCTCCCTGCTTGGTCTGTATGGATTTTGCCCATATATGCCTATAGGACGCTTCAACTCATGCCAATGTACCATTCTATTCAGTCCTTCTATCGCTATCACTACAGTGCCTACCCTGCGCTTGAGAAACTGGCATTGCTGAAACGGTTGTACAAGGGTTGTGATAGTGATTTGAACTGATTTTAGTGATCGGATTGGTGAGTGGGTTTATAGTATCACATGCCCCCGTCTGGGGGTGGTGAGGTGTTCTGCCAGGGAAGCAAAAGCCATCAAAATACCTTCCTATAATGTAGGTTATGTTAAGTTGTAAGTGTAATCATATCAATAAGTTACAACACAAATTCTACTACTATATATATAAGCAAGCGGTAATAACAAAAAGCATAACGCAATTCAATAGTTTCTTCCCTTATATAATAGCAAATAACGGTAATAACTATCATAACACAATATTATATCAATATATATAACTCTATATTTATAGGTATATAAAAAAAAATATATAACACAATAGAAAAAATACCGTTATTTAAACCAAATACCGTTATGTTTTCCATAACTCATTAATATTAATACACTTACACATAACGCCTTTTTTTCAAAATACCGTTATGAAAACCCTAAAATAACGGT
>Ga0210400_10004227_pt1 | contig 12500 bp, 15 predicted proteins | sample IncBWH26MmetaG_FD_155456 | JGI IMG/M metagenome (GOLD analysis project Ga0210400, IMG submission 155456) | Forest soil microbial communities from Barre Woods Harvard Forest LTER site, Petersham, Massachusetts, United States - Inc-BW-H-26-M | ecosystem: Environmental > Terrestrial > Soil >...
ACAAACGCAAACGTCGGGTTACCGTTCGTCCCGTTACACTGCAGGTTAGTTGAGCCTCCCCCGAAGAACTGCTTGCTCGCCGTGGCGAGACTTGACGTTACTACCACCTGGTTCGCGTCCTGCGTCACCCCCGTCCATGTGCGCGTGCCGGTAGCTGCGTCACCCTCCGCCCCGATCACGAAGCTGCCCGCCGGGACAACCGGGGTGACGTTGATGGGGTTAGTGGTCGAAGTTCCGAGCGTGGTCGAGGTGCCGTGTGAATTGATCACACGATAAGCGCTGTAGATCGCGGTTCCAGTGCCGCTGTAAGTGAAGACAATGTTCCCGGTGGTGCCGGTAGGAACGGCCGCCGCCGCAATCACCAGCTGGCTGACACCATTACTTGAAGACGCCAGATTGGTAGCAGATATCCCGCCGATTGTCATGCCGGAGAAGGTCGAGCCACTTGCTACCCAGCCAACCACTACGACGTAGCGCGTAGGGTCGGCGGCACCGAAACTGACGCCCGCAAAAGTGGTGGTGTTGCTGGCGCCACCGGAAGCTAAAAATGAGCCGAGAGCTACGCCCGAGGATTGTGGGATGGGGGTGAGTAGGCCGCCGGGGGCGATCTGGGGAAACGCTTTTATACTAAATACAGCAATCGACACAAGCACAGCAAGTACATACAAAATAAAAAATGCGACGTAGATTTGACCGCGTTGGATCATCTACAACCCTAAAGTATGAGGAGCACCGAAGACAGAGACAGCACCATTGCCGCCCCCGCATTGGTCAAAGTCTCGAATGGCTAGCCGCCAGCGATAAAGGTACTCGTTCGCTGCAGCTTCTTCGACCGTCCTGCCGCACTCCAAGCGCCAAGCCAAGCGGATCACGGTGTCCATCCCCGGAACGCGATAGACCACTCGATCGTACCAAGTCTTAAGCATCGTGAAAGCTTCATGTGCGGCGCTCTTATGTGTCTCGTAAGCTGCTAGGTACTGGTGCATGTCGTCCTCCCGTTCAACACACCAATCCTACCCGTAGCCAAAACAAATGTAAAGAAGAATCTTACATCCGACCTATCTTTGTTTGAACTTTACCACCCTCGATTTGCGGTGTAACCCTAACCTGAGAAGCACCAGACTCGCGCGCTGCGATCTCTTCCTTAACCTGGGCTAATTTCTCCCCTGAAAGTTCGCCTTTCTCAACCCAACCTTTCAAATCTTTCAACGTATACGAAGGATAAAGACGCTTGCGCTCATCCCTTCGCCCACACAAGCTATCGAACCGCGCACTCAGCTTCTCGACACTATCCATCACCTTCCGAAGGTCCATCAGACTATCCTCATTGATGCGCCAGCACGCGGTACCCCGACGTGCCCCCCACTCGCCATATCGAGATCGTGAATTTGTTGGTATTGGTCGTGGTCAACGGGTCACCAGTATTCGAACCCACCGAGAAACCCGAAAACGTGATCGCCCCTGCGGCCCCCGTGTTGGTCACGAGCATCATGCATGACCCATCACTGGCTGGCGCCGTAATCGTGAAGGCCCCGCCGTTGTTAATCGTCTGCAATGGCCTTGCTCCGCAGTCCACCGTGATGTTGCCGGCGGATTGGGCGAGCGAGGTCACGTTCGCACCCCCGGTCACCGTCTGGTCTGCGAGGTCGAGCGCAGCCATCGTGTGGGCGCCGGCCGGGAAGGTCGCGTTGGTGGCTGCGCCAAAGGTCAGTGTGCCGTTGTTCGAGGCCAACGTGAGTGTGGTGCTGTTGCTTACGCCCGTGCCGCCGTTAGCGGCCGTCACAGGCACCGTCAAAATAATATTCCCCCCGGACGAGGCGAGCCCCGCACCGACACCGAGCGTGGCTGCCGCGCCGAAATTTGTGCCGTTGGTCTTCAGGCACGTGACGTTCGGGCTCACGAACGTACAGTCCCCGCCCATCGTGAACCCGCCAAGCGAGCCCGCCACGTTGACCTGAATCTGCCCGTTGGACCCGCCCGCAGTGGCCGGGGGGGCAGAAACCCAGGAGGGCACCCCGGCCGCGGTCTCCTGCAGCACATTGGTGCCCGAGTTGTTGCCGGGCAGTGTCACCCATACCGTCCCGTTCCAATAGGCGATGTCCCCCGCCCGCGTCGGTAGGGGGAACCCTAACGGGAGCGTGGCGCCGGCCACGCGGGCGAAGATATTGGCGGAGGTCACATAGAGGTCCCCGTTGGCCGGGGACGAGGGCGCCGTGCCGGGGGGCAGGTTGAGGCCCGAGGCACCCGCGGTAGGGGCGGTCGTGATTAAAGGAGCGGTCAGCGTGCCGCCGACGAAGGGCTGGGGCTGGGGGCCGGGCTGGGCCGTGACCGGGGGGAATCCGAACTGCAATATCAGGCCGAACGCCGTCACGAATATCAGAGCGAACGCTGACGCAAGCCAGGTTCCTAACACAAAGATCATGATTTTGCGCAACAGTAGCTTATTCATTGGCAGTGTTTCCTTAACAGCCCCCGGAAATCCAAGAACGAGACTCTTCCTTTCTGGGAGATACCTAGTATCTGAGCCATCTGATAGACGTAGGTCCTACTTGTGTTCACCGTTCTCACTATCTCCGGGATAGGGACACCTTCCCCCAAAAGCTTAACGATCTGCTCTTTTTTACTAATCATCGTGGCCCCGTCGTTGTCTCTCGGAAGAAGCCCCCTTGTTCTAAATACTCTGCTGCTCGGCGTAAACGGATTGGATTATCGTGAAATCTACCGAGGCCATAGTTACAACTTACACACAGTAAACCCCTAATCAATTTAGTTCTATGGCAATGATCTACGGATAGCCGTTGATGCGTAGGTGGCTTTTTACAAATAGCACAAACACCTCCTTGTTTAGATAACATCTCGTAGTAATCATCAAGAGTAATACCTACACGCCAAAATAATACCTGACTACTTTTTTTATACGGGTCTTTTGCTCTGTCGTTTTTCGCTCTTTCCCTGTATGGTTCTGGGTTATTTCAATAATATTTATTTTTACGTTTCCTGTTTTTGTCAGAGCACTCTAAACACCACACATTCCGACGATCAATCCCTCGTCTGTCCATTGGAAAATCAGATACAGGTTTGACCCTGCTGCATCTCAAACATTTTTGTGTTAGCAAACTCTCCATTCTTTCACCAAAAAACGCAAGTGAACCTATGCCCATTCGAAGCAGCATTAACACTCACCGCCGTCGTCTGCCCCGGCACAAGGGCAAACGACTGCCCCGCCTGGAGCGCGACCGTAGTGCCGTTGCCGCTCGTTGTGGCGTTCGTCACGATGTTGACGTAGAGCGGCTCAATCGCCCCGAGCCCCTGGTCGCTGGCTGTGAGCGGATTGACCACGTAGCCGCCGTTGATACCGTTAGAGACAGCCAGCACGGCCGTGACCGGCACGCCGCCGGTTACAACGGTGGATGTGTTAGGGGGCTGCGGGGTGACGGACATTTAGCCCATGATCTCTTCTAGGAATATTGAGGCGCCTGTAGCTGTGGAGATCGAATAGGTCACCGATGAGGCCGTTGCCGGCACGTCCAGGATCGTGGCCGAGACGACGTAGCTGGCTGTCCCTGTCCCCGTGCTATTGTCACCCACGGTTTGGGACAATAACGTTGTAGCAGCTCGGATAAAATTGACCGTGGCGAATGCTGGTACCGACACGTTTATCTGAGTGGAGGCCGTGAAGCGCACCGGATTTGCTGACGAGAGCGGAACAATGGCTTGAGACGTTGAAGTACCCACCGCTGGCTGCAGTATTTGGACGACTTCCCCCGGTCTGCGAGTGCCCGGTGCTAACAGCTGAACTATCGTAGGACCCGTGGCCCAGGTACCCGCGACTGTCTCTTGTATTTCAATGTAGCCAAGTATTTTGATTGCTTTGGCTGTGACCGCCGAGGTAGAACAGTAGATTGTCTGTGCAGTGCTCCCCCCGGTTGTGCCAGCGGCGCTGGTCTTTAATGTGTCTTCATACAGAGGTTGAACACTGGCCGCGTGCCCGGCCACGCCGTCAAAACTGAGCTGGTTGCTGGCACACAGAACTAGCGTGCCCCCATTGTTCATGGCCGATATCCACAGCCGGCAATTCGTCGCGGAAAGACATCCCATAGTGTTAGTACTGGCGACGGTGAATGATAGTGCCGCTTGTTGGCTGATTATGACCGGGTCACCACTCGTTAGCGTCACGTCACGGAACGGGATCAACACCGGATTCGTGGCGCTCGGGTCGGCGCCGTTGTTGCCCTTAAGCGCGATCGTGAGTGCATTGGCACTGACTGTAGCGTTAAGTTGCATATTGATTGGCGATCCGAAGGTGAGCGCCGAATTAGCTAGCGACGTACTGTTGACGGCGGCCGGGGGGATCACGGCATTACCATTGAGCAGAACGTACTCCGTGCCATCGTATAACGTTGTAACCGGCTGGCCGATTTGCAGCTCGCCGCCCGAGAGGTTAACTAGGCCGCTGCCGCCAGGTTTCTTGATGAGGGTTGCCGCCGTGCCGGTAACTGCGAGCGTCGTCGAGCCCGTATTCGCTATGTTTGGTACCCACCGTATCGGCACGCCCAGCACGTCGTTGATCGTTGAGACGTTCGCGATCGTGACGGTCTGCGCGTTGGCAGTACCCGCGCCCGTACCGCCCCAGGTGGCCTGCTCGGTGAACTGGGCTCGTCCGGGGGTGAGCGCTGCAGCGAGCAAAACGACGACGAGTAAGAGCCTCGTCAAGTTGGATTGAATCCCCACTGGTTGCCTCCGTAGTAGAGAAACGAGCATGTCTGCCCGTTGACGTTGAGCACTTGCGTCGTGGCACCCCCCGGCCCCGTGTGGCCTACCGGGTAGGAGATCGTCACGCTGTTCGGGGGAGCAAAGTTCTTCGCGAGGTCCTGGATGACGTACGATTGCCCCTGCACCGCGCCCGAAGGCAACGTGGCGGAAGACGTGGCGACGCCCGAGGTGCGATTGAGCCCGATGAAACCATTCGCGTCATTGGTCGTGATCGTGAAAGCGCCGGAAGTCGTGACGATGCGCGTGGGCTTGAGCGTTACCTGTTGTACCATCGCCTGCATGGTACCGGCCGTGTTGAAGTTCGCCGCCACGTCGCCGGCTAGCCAGGAACGAGCCCCCGTGCCCTCTTGCCCACGGGTCACGGTCAGCGTGTCACCGGATACTGCCGTACAGTTGCACACCTCGTAGAGCAGGCCCGTAGCTGCGTCGTTTAGTACCAGCTTAAACAAGTCAGGGTTGCTTGGTGACGGGAACAGCGCGCCAGTGCCGCTTGCCACGTTAAGCGTGGTCGCGACATTGGAGATGGGGCCGGCGAGCGTTGTGCTGGCGAAGTTGGCGAAGAGGATGGACATTATTCACCCTTGCGCAGTGGCGTTCCGTCCCGCCAATCGTCAAACAATACACACCCAGTCAGGAAGTCTTGAGTCAATTTTTGCTCTGTCCTGCACTTGAGTGCTGCGTCATGATTACTAAACACGAACACGTGTCCTGTCTTAGGATTTCGAACGACGTATAGTTGCACATTACCCCCTTATTGAACCGTCACGTTAGGAGTGAACTGGAAAGGAAACTCAAGAGCGCCGGACGCAAGTGCCTCTTGCAATAGCGTCGCAGCCGGATACTGGTGCGGGTTGGACGTGAACTGAGTTACGCCATATCCATACCCCAGCGTGCCGAAGGTATACGTCCCAAGCTGCCCCCTGGTCACCTTCCGCGTGCCGGCCGAGATTAGTATCGCGACCACGCCGCTCGACCCGAACTGCACGCTCACGTCGTAGGTCTGATTCACCCCCGGATCAACACCATTCACCCCGTTGAGGAACCGCATCACCCGGCGCTTGAGCCACCGCACGTTGAAGACCCGGCCATCGCCGTGATAGAGCGCCCACGTCATGACGCGCTGGAATGTGTCATCGCTGGTCGCTGCAACATTGAGCGGGCCGAGGCGTTTCAGACTTGCGTAAGCCGGGGGGGTGCCGAACGCGTAAGTGCCGAAGGGGCCTAGGTTGCGGTTGCCGCCGGAGCCGAGGGTTGGTCTCATTAAGCCATAAAGACCTAAAGCGACCCAGTCGAGTAGCGCACCGGAGAGCGTGCGGTAGTCCGCTAGGTTGGTGTCCCGTAACCAGCCGACGTATTGGCGGGCGGCTGCGTTGAAGGCGGCTACGAACGCCTGCAAGTCCTGGTCGTCGTTATATTGCTGGTATAAGTACGACGGAATCGTGTCCGTCATCGTAGTTGGTCCGGCCGGGGGGAAGCCTTCGGAATTGCTTGTGTCGGTCGGCGGAAACATTGTCTGCGTCTGGACGACGTAGCAGGAGAAGCGGTGCATTGCCGTTGGGGCATTGACCCATAGAGTGCCGCCAAAATTAGCTGGTATGGTGAAGCTGGCGCCGGGCAGTAGCTCGACGGTGGTAGGCGTTTCAGATAGAGCGGCGGGGGCTGTCAGGTCTGCAAAGAGCGGCTCGGCGGTCTGTAGGCCCTGGTCGGTTGCAGATAGCGGGTTGGTGAGGAGGCCACCTAAAATTGGCCCGTACGCGGCAACGACGGAGACGCCCGCCATACCGACGAAGGAGGAGGCGCCGGGATAGATGGAGACGGGGGTCGTCACCGCGCAGCCACCTCAGCTGCGTGGCGCTCCCAATTCTTGAGCGCTCTTTCAGCTTCTATCAGGTTGGCTGCAGCATTAGCACACCACTCATCGTACTTTTGTTTGTCGCCTACGTTGTTGATAGCTAGTCCATAACCAGCAACAGCTCTCTTTATAAACTCTGCAGCGTCGGCCATTCCTGACAAAGTAGACCCGTATTTTTTGACTGTCTTTCTGGCAGCTTCTGCTCTAGGACGGAGTTTCTCCGCATTTTCCTTATTTGTTTGAGCAACCTTCAGACGTTCAGTTTTACGCTCTTGCATTGCAGCGAACCACTCAGGGGCAGCGTCTCGGCGAGCCTGCATGCTGTCAAATCGCTTCGACAGCTTCTCCACACTATCCATCACCTTCCGAAGGTCCGTCATGTCGCCACCACCGTCACCGCATTAGGCGTCGCGAAGAAGTAGCTCTCCGGATCGCCGATAAACAACCCCCCGGTTGGGGAAACTCCCACTCCGTTGACGTTCACCGCGAAGGCAAGCGTCCCGATCGTGCCGGGGTCGAGCACCGACATAACGCTATCGATGAACACCTCCTGCAGCACGTAAAGCGACAGCGGCTGCCCGACGAACACGCTATTAATATAACTGACCAGCGCCGGCGCCGCCAGCTGCGCCACGGACGACTGCGACGTGAAATTCGGCTGCGTTGTGTGATAGGTCACCGTCACCGTGACCACCTGCTGCGGCGGCACCACGAACGGGATCGAGTACACGTCCGGGTAATCGAGGATAGAAACCACCACATTCCGCAGGTTCGGCGTCAGCACACCCCCAGATACGTAGGCCGGAAACCCACTCGTGTCGATCCCGATAGAAAATGTCTTCGCCCCCGTCACTGTGGCCGTGAACGGAGTCCCATTCAGGTTCACCATCCCCACGACGCCATTGACTTGCGCCACTTGCCCGTTCGCGTAGCCGTGGTTCTTATCTACGGTAATCACCCCCGGATTCGCCTTCGTGATCCCCGTCACGTTGAGCGTTGAGCCCACGAGCGACGACACGTCAAACAGCCCCTGGAATATTGCGTAAGCAATCGCGTATGGATCACCCGTGCCGCCGACGATGATTTCCCATTGGTTCGTCTGCTGCAGCGGCGACACGAGCCGCGCCTGCACACCAGGCACTTGCTCAAGCATCGTTCGCATGAACGTTGGCATGCCCTGCGCCGCAGCGAGACCGGATTGTAGTACACGAGACCTATACTGCTCCTCCGTTTCGGTCGTACCCCCCGGCGTGCCGGCGAGCGGATTGACCACCGTCACGATTCCCACCGAGGTCGGGATGGATGTTATGTTCTGTGTCACCGTGTTCGGGGGGACAACCCACGAACCGGGGGTTAACGCGAGACAGAACAGCGGAGGACTCTGCCCACCTGATCCGATAGCACCACCGTCCTGCACCGCATATTGGTAGGTGCCGTCGCTGACGACAAACCCTTTCGCGATCACGAAGCCGACCGCGCCGGAGAATACCACATAGACCGCGGTGTTGGTCGGCGATGCGGGCGCAGCACCAGACCCCAAGTAGATGGAACCTAAAGCTAACAAAGCGAACGCATTGGCGCCGAGCGGGGTGAGCGAGTTGATAAGCTCGGAGACGGCGGAATCGCAGGTGACGAGGGCGCCAACGTCGGTACCTGCCACGTCATCAATCAGCGAGCCAGGGAGCGCTGTGTAGCCGGGGCGCACCGCCGAGACCGCGGCGAGAAGGTTCGCAAGCAGCGTGGCCGGGGGCGTGGGGACGCGGCCGGCGGGACCCATGACGATGGGGAGATCAGCCATGTGGCAATCTTACTCCGTAGCACCCCCACGGTGCGCCGGCCTCACACGCAAGCTCATAAACGCCGCGCTCAGCCACCGCCGCAGTGCCGAGCGCCAAGGCAACCAAAACTATCAAGAGCACAACCCTCACTGATCCGCCCCCGGAACGAAGCACCGGATAAAGTAGCGGTTCGAGGTACCAGCCTCCGAAGAGTTGCCCGGCTGATTGTCCACGTACCAAACTACGCCGTCCCCGGTCGGGTTCGACGCAGCGTAGTCCTTGCTGACGACGGCCTCGACGGGCACCTTCCGCCACTCGGCAGCCACGTATACCTCGAATCCACTACCACCCATCACTCGCCGCCAGTCCACACGGTAACCGTCCGCTACGTCGCAGCACGGCACTCCTCGCGGCGAGCGCACGCCACGGAACCATTCGCGCACGTCCGGGGGGACGTTTTTGTATTTGTCGGGGTCGCCGCCGTTGCCGGCGAGAGCCCCCCCGGACATGAGCAATAGGAAGAAGAGCACTCTCATATCGCCACCGTTGCCTGTATCTTCACGCCCTGGTTAGTCGTCACGTTCACCCGATAGGCCGGATAAGGGAGCTGCTGTCGTGAGATCAGCAGCGCTGCGAAATGCGAAGCGAACCGCTGCTGTGTCCACGTCACGTAGTAGTCGGGCGAGACCTGTTGCACCAACGACTGCTCTGCCGGGATGCCGTACGTCGCGAAGAACGGCGATTCCCCATAATTGAGCAAGAGGCACTGAATTAAGGTGGTCAACCACACATAGTCGTCGTTGCCCTGGGCGTCGGTCTCTACGACGGTCCAGGGGCCAGGGGAATTCGAACTTGTGCTGATCCTGCCGTAAGTCCTCATCCCACCGGCCCTCCCGTGCTACCACCGCCCGTCGTGACGCCCGTGTGATGATGCGTAGTCAAGCCCACGCTATTAGCCGTCATGGTTCCCGTCGTCGTCAAGTTGGTGTTTCCGAAATCGATCAGCCCCCCGGTTCCGCTCACTTGGTTGAGAAACTGCACTGGTCCGTCAAAAATGATCGAGGTCGCGTGCAACCGGATCACCCCCACTGCCACAGTTAGCACTGAATCCTTCGCAACCGTGCGAATCACCACACCATTCGGCCCATAGATCAGCGCCGCGTTAGGGTCGTCGGAGGCGGAGAACGATTTCGAAGCCACTGGCAGGAACACCAGCGCCGACAGATTGGCCTGCAGTGAGAGACCCGCCGTGCCGCCCCCTAAACCACTCACCCCGCCCAGGTACGTATCGGCCGGCACCACGAAGCCCTTGTCGCCCACCTGTGTCGGAGTTCTGATCCACTCGCTCTCTGCCTTCGGGACTGTGACGCTCGGCAGCGTGTAGGAGGACTGCACCTCAAACTTGACCGTGACAATGGACCCGGAGACTGCTACCACCGAGCACGGTAGCGACTGCCCCAGCTCCTGGATGGCGTCGAGCGCGCGGCGCTGCGCAAGCTGATTGAGGGAGCGGACTAGCGGCGTCTTCTGCGAATTGTCTGCCAACACTCTCCCCTTTCTCTTCTGATTTGGTACTTCGAAGTGCCCGCAGTCGGGGCGCCTCCACACGCACCCGCTCACCAGCCCGTAGCGCTGCGCCAGCGCGATCTGCACGGCCGGGGGTGGCTGTTTTAGTGCCGTCCGGTTGCGCGCCGTCTGGTTGAATAGATCACACGCACCACCCCAATGGTGCTTGCTGTGCCGCATGTGCCCGGAGGATAAGCAGCCTGGTCGCCCTACATCGTAGCCCATAGACTGCAGGTCCGCTACCAGACCGTGAAAGGACAACGCGGCCCACGCTACGACATGAAGGACAGGACTCAAGGAGTGCTCCCTGGCAAACTCGTCACACTAGTCGGCGCCGCCGTGAAGTTCGTCACCCACGAAGCTGCGTCCGGCTGGCGATAATTGCCCACGTGACGTACAGATTGCACACGAAACGTACCCTGGAAGGCGGCCCGCCGGTCAATCGGCTGCGTGCTCGGGCTCGCGGTCTCGGTCGCGATAACCGGGGGCATAATAACGAGATCGCCCACCGCAATGTCCGCACGCACCGGGCACTTGAACTGGATGAAGGGCGATTCGATCCAGGTCGGTTGCCCGATGAGGTCGCGGAAGTCGATAGTCTTAGGGGACACGGTTTGCTGCGAGCCGTCAAAGAGCGAATAACTTGTTTGTGTCGGCTGCGTGATGCCGATACCTAAATAACCGGGGTCAGTGATCACGGACGCGCTCGCTTGCTTGGCCCACGTCGCCATCTGCCCCACTGTCTGGTAAAACGCCGTCTGCGGTGCTCTGGCTATTAACCGGGGGGACGTGTTGTCCGTGACGACGTATCCTGGAAACGCCGTAAGGAGCGCATTCTTGATCGCGAGCCCAAGCGTCTGACCGGCTAACCAGTTGACCACGATATTGCGCGGTTGAGCCTGAGTGCCCGTCCCGTTTGGCCCCTGCCCGGCGCGAATCACGAGGTCGAGCGTCTGTTCGGTGTCCACCCAATTGCCGAACGCCTGGTGCACGTAGCCGGTCATGAGCAAGCCGATCTGAGCGGGGTTGGCGAGCGGCAGGCCCTTTTGCATTCCGCCCCATATCTGGAATGACTTGCCTGTCAAGTCACGCGCCTGGTTGATGTCGCGGAGTGAAACACCATGAACCTGTACCGCACCGGCCGCGTCGCCCTGGCCGCCCGCGTAGTCGAACGTGCCGACAGGCAAGTCGAACTCCACATTGAGCGCGCCGGGCAGCGTGCGTCCGTTCGCGTAGCTAGTGAACGTCGCGGTCGGGTCAGGAGAGCCGCCGAAGGGATAAATGACGTTGCCCGTGGTGCCGAGGCCGGGGTCGGTTATGATGATTTTGTAGTAGCGCACTAACCAACCTTAAACGTTTTTCCGATGACCTCGGACTCGCTTGCAGGCTTACCAGAAAAATGTCTCTTCTTGATGGTGATTTCTTTCAACCCCTTTAGATCAATGTTTCGAGCAATCTGCTTGACGGCTTGCTCTATATTCGAAGCAAGGACTACCTGGTCTCCTGAATTTTTCCATCCCTTTTCTGGGTTGGTATATTCATAAGAAAGGTGAAACCTACGGTCTTCTCCCGAAGGCCCCTCAATCGCGTCCATTCGTTGTGACAAGGCATCGATCTTTTTCTTCACTTCGCCCAGGTCTGTCACGTTGTTGCCCTCCCCAAATATCTCCACCCATTATGCGCCAAATACTCCGCCGTAAACGCCATCCTATTACCCCCCGGCCGCGCCCAAGCCCGCTCGCGTGCCACCCATCGCATGACGAGCGGTAGCGTGCGTCCACGTGGCCCCGGCGGCAGCAATAGGTGCGGGCTGCCGTTTGATGCGTCAACCGGGGGATCACATTCGTTGCCGCGATAAGTCAAGAGCAACGGCAACGGGGGTGCGACGCCGTGGTCCCAGTAGAGGCCGTTGCGGTGCTCGTGCCGCGTGGGGGCCAGTAGGGCGACGTGCTCGCTGGAAAGTTCGGCTCCGAGGATCACGGGCTCACCTCAAACTGCCCATTTCGATAGACAACCGTCGAACTAACAAAATACCCACTCACCAAGTCCACATCATAGCTAGCCGTCCCCAACACGGTCGCATCCCCCGGATCGCTCGACAAGAGAAACGAAAAACTCATCGGCCCAGTGATCAGGCATGGGTTCGTCCCATTGTAAGTGTCTGGTGTCATTCCATCCACTGTCAGCCGCACCGTGTCCCCTATCCGCAGTCCAAGCGGCGCAGCCGTAACTAAATTTGCTCTCCCTCGTTGCCACGTAGCGCTCTGCACTGCAACTCCCGCCAACGACGCCACCAGCGCCCGGTAAAGCACCAGCGCGCCGGAGAGCGTGAATAGCTGCAGGTAGAACCGCCGGCCGAACAGGTTCCACGGCACCACGGCCGAGTAGGGTACACCATCCAGCGTCGGTTGGAACGTGAAAGCCTGGTTGGCCGGGGGGGTGAAAGGGAAGAAAGTGGTCATAGGGTGGGCCTAGGTGCCCCGCGGTTGGTCATCGCGCGAACTTGACCGACGGTCCAAAGCAGCAGGATA
>Ga0210400_10004228_pt1 | contig 12498 bp, 9 predicted proteins | sample IncBWH26MmetaG_FD_155456 | JGI IMG/M metagenome (GOLD analysis project Ga0210400, IMG submission 155456) | Forest soil microbial communities from Barre Woods Harvard Forest LTER site, Petersham, Massachusetts, United States - Inc-BW-H-26-M | ecosystem: Environmental > Terrestrial > Soil >...
TTCTCCTTTCGTATACCGGCTCGCCGCCATGATCGAAGCGCGCCACCTGCACAAGCGATTCGGCGCGGTCACGGCCGTGCAGGATGTGTCATTGACCGCCCGGGACGGCCGCATCACGGGGCTCCTGGGACCCAATGGCGCGGGCAAGTCCACCACCTTGCGCATCCTGTACACCGTGCTGCAGCCGGACAGCGGCGATGCCTTCATCGATGGCATCAGCGTCAGCGAGCAGTCGCTGGAGGCGCGCCGACGGATGGGGGTCCTGCCGCATGGCGCGGGTGTGTATCCGCATCTGACGGCGCGCGAGAACATCCAGTACTTCGCCGAGCTGCACGGCCTGCCCCGCGCCGAGTGCGCGCAGCGCGCCGCGCGCATGATCGACCTGCTGGAGATGGCTGATTTCGCCGACCGTCTGGCCAAGGGCTTCTCGCAGGGTCAGCGCCTCAAGACCGCATTGGCTCGCTCGCTGGTGCATGAACCGCAGAACATTCTGCTCGATGAGCCCACCAATGGCCTGGACGTGATGGCGGTGCGAACCCTGCGGGCGCTGTTGCTGAAATTGAAGGCCACGGGTCGCTGCATTCTGCTTTCCAGTCATGTGATGCAGGAGGTGGCCGCCTTGTGCGATGACGTCGTGGTCATTGCCGGCGGCAGGGTGGTGGCCGATGGCACGCCTGAACAATTGCGCGCCCGGGCCGGCACCCCGGACCTGGAGGAAGCCTTCATGCGCTTCCTCGAACCCGCCGCGAGTCCGCTCTAGTGCGGTTCGTGCTGACGGTGCTGCGCAAGGAGTTGCGGGAAAACCTGCGCGACCGCCGCTCCTTTCTCTCCGCGCTGATCACCAGCGCGGTGCTGATGCCGGTGGTGGTGGTATTGGTGGTCAATCTGACGGTGCACCGGGGCCAGACCCAGGACAACCAGACCGTCACCCTCGCAGTGGTTCATGGCGAGCGCGCACCGAATCTGTTGGCGAACCTGCGCCAATACCGCATCGATGTGGTCCCGGTGGATCTGGATGACCGTACGGCCCGTGCGGCCGTACGCCACCAGCTGCGCAGAATTGTCCTTGCGATTCCCGACAACTACGCCAGTCAGCTGGCGCTGGGGCAGCCGGCACCGGTGCTTCTGTACACCGACTCATCGGACGCGGCGGGCGCCAGCGATGTGGGACGGGTGCGCGCGGTGCTGGCGCGGCAGGCCTCGGAAATAGCCCGGCTGCGGCTCATGGTGCGCGGCGTGGATCCGATGGTGCTGTCGGCCCTCGCGGTGCAGGATGTCGATGTCGCGACTCCCACCAGCCGCTCGGTGCTGATCCTCGGTGCCTTCACCGTTTTCATTGTGATGGCCATGCTCATGGGTGGCCTGCATGTCGCCCTGGATGCCACCGCGGGGGAACGCGAACGCGGTTCACTGGAACCGTTGCTGACCGTCCCGGTGCGTCGCGAGCAGCTGATCTACGGCAAGATCCTGGCCGCCTGTGCGTTCATGCTCCTGTCCCTGACGGTAAGCGCCTGCGCGCTGGCCCTGGCGCTGCGCTATGTGGGACTGGAAAGGCTGGGCATGAACCAGAACATGAATGCGGGCACCATCGTCGAACTGATCGCCAGCTGCGCCCCGCTGGCGCCGCTGGCCGCCGCACTGATGACCATCGTGGCGGCCTTCACGCGCAGCTATCGCGAGGCCCAGACTTATGTAGGCCTGATTCTGCTGGTCCCGACTTTCCCCCTGATCTTCGCCAGCACGCTCGGGCTTCGGCCCAACGCCTGGCTGATGATGGTGCCGTCGCTGAGCCAGCAATTCATGGTCACCGGACTGTTGCGCGCAGAGCCGGTCTCCGCGCTGTACGCCGCGCTCTCGGTGAGCGTGTCACTGGCGCTGGGCGTGATCGCTGCCTACGCCGCCGGACGCCTCTATCATCGCGAGCGCCTGCTGGGCTAGGGATTGCCTTTGACTGGCAGCGCGGCGAGCTGCGCAATGGCCCTGCACCCCATCCGGTAGTACTTCGCGTCGCGTTCTGTGCCGACGGCGTGGTAGCCCACGGCCTGTGCGGCCGCCAGCGTTGAACCGCTGCCGGCGAAGGGGTCATAGACGATGCCAACGCCCAGCGGCAGGCACGCGCGTACCAGCTGGCGCAGAAAGCCCTGGGGTTTCAGCGATGGATGCGCCGCAATGGCGCGCTCCGCCCGTCCGGTCGGCGCACTGAGGATCACATCCTTGAATGGCGCTGCGGCCGACCTGCGGCGCAGTCCACCGGTGCCCCAGCGATTGAGATTTTCCGCCACGGTGCCTTCCAGCGGTTTGCGAAACATTCCCCACGGCTCCCACCCCGATCGCGCCATCACCGAGACATCCGCAAAGGCCGTTTCGGCGCCCTTGGGCCGATCGCCGCCGCGCAAGGTCTGCACCAGGCGCACCACCTCGCCGCGCTTTTCCAGTCCTGCCTGCTGCAGGGCGTGGAAGGCCAGGGTCGAGAGCAGCGGATTGGAGGCGACAAAGACATGCGCGCCGGGCACCAGCACGCGGATCAAGGCCGTTCCCAGCACCGTGAAGAACTCCGACAGCTCCGCGCGCTGCCCGGGCGAGAGCACCGTGAAGCGCGGCAGCGGTCGACGCGGCACGCCATCCAGCACCGGGGGGATGCGCCACACCCCACCGCGGCCGGCGCGCAACTTGCGATGATCGCGCGCGGCGTATTCGATGAGGCCATAGGGTGGATCCGTCACCACGGCGTGGAGGGAGCAGGACGGCAGATCCTGCAGCCAGGTCAGCGCATCGGCCCTGATCAACGTCGCACGCCCGGACAGGTCGGTGCGCGGCTGATCACCGTGAGTGCGCACCTGTTGCCAGAGCCCGTTCACTTGCCGATGCAGAAGCTGGAGAAAATCTTCCCCAGCAGATCCTCATTGGTGAATTCGCCGCTGATTTCATCCAGCGCCCGTTGCGCCGTGCGCAGTTCCTGGGCGACCAGTTCCCCGGCACGGGTCTCCTGCAGCACCCGCGCCGCCGCTTCGACGCTGCCGCGGGCGCGTGCGAGGGCTTCAATATGGCGCTGGCGGGCCGATACGCTGCCGTTTTCGAGAGTGAAATATCCCATGCTGGATTTCAGATGGGTGCGCAGACCGTCCAGTCCATGGCCGGTGAGCGCCGAGACATCGATGCGCGGCACGCCCGGCGGCACGGTCACCGCAGCCGCGTCCGTCAGGTCGGATTTGTTATAGACCAGCGTGACGGGCACCTGAGTGGGCAGCGTCCCGGCCAGTTCACGATAGGCCTGTGCGGTGGGATCCTGCGCCCCGTCAATCACGAACAGCACCCGATCGGCGCGCGCCATTTCCGCCTGTGCACGCCGAATGCCTTCTTCCTCCACCGGATCCTGTGCGGCGCGCAGACCCGCCGTATCGAGGATGTGCAGTGGCATGCCGTCAAGATGAATGCGTTCACGCAGGACATCCCGGGTGGTCCCCGGAACGGCGGTGACGATCGCGGCATCATAGCCGGCGAGACGATTGAGGAGGCTCGACTTGCCGGCATTGGGAGCCCCGGCCAGCACGACGGTCATGCCATCACGCAGCAACCGGCCCTGGCCGGCACTGCGGGTCACGGCATCGAAGTGCCGGCGGACAATGGACAGTCGCTCGCCCAAGGCCTTATCCGCCAGAAAGTCGATTTCCTCTTCGGGAAAATCGATGGCCGCTTCCACATAGGTGCGCAGCTCGATCACCGCGCCGGTGAGCACCTGGATCATGGTGGAAAACTCCCCCTGCAAGGAGCGCATGGCGGCGCGCGCGGCCTCGGCAGAACCGGCGTCGATGAGGTCGGCGACGGCCTCGGCCTGTGCCAGATCCAGCTTGTCGTTGAGGAAGGCGCGCTGCGTGAATTCCCCGGGACCGGCGCGCCGCGCGCCCAGCTCCACCAGCCGCGCGATCAGCGACTCGACAATCACCGGGCCGCCGTGGCCGTGAAACTCGATGACGTCTTCCCCGGTGTAGGAGTGCGGTCCGGGGAAGTACAGCACGAGTCCAGCATCCAGGGTCTGGTGTTCGGCATCGCGAAACGCCGCGAACACGGCGCGGCGCGCGGCGGGCAGCGTACCGAGTACGCCGGTGGCGATACCCGCGGCCGCCGGTCCGGAGAGCCGGACGATGCCGATGCCACCTCGCCCCGGCGGGGTCGCTGCCGCAACGATGGTGTCGGCTTCGCCCATGTGCGGTTGAGTGCTTAGGTCTTGCGCGCCGACGCCACGGAGATGCGGCGGTTTATGTTCCACTGCTGCAACACGCCGAGCGCGGTGTTCGTCACGTAGTACAGCACGAGTCCCGAGGGCAGAAACATGAACAGCGCGGACATCGCGATGGGCATGAACATCATCACCTTCGCCTGCACCGGATCCGGCGAAGTCGGGTTCAGGCGCTGCTGCACGAACATCGCGCCGGCCATGAGTATCGGCAGGATGAAGAAACGATCCGGCGACGAGAGGTCATTGAGCCACAGCGCAAAGGGTGCCTGGCGCATCTCCACGCTTTCCATCAGCACCCAGTAGAAGGCGAAGAACACCGGGATCTGTACGACCATGGGCAGGCACCCGCTGACCGGGTTCACTTTCTCCCGCTGGTACAACTCCATGGTCGCGCGGCCCAGCTTCTCCTTGTCGTCCTTGTACTGTTCCTGGATGTTCTTGATGCGCGGCTGCAGGGCGCGCATTTTCGCCATCGACTTGCCGCTGGTTTCCGACAGCGGATAGAAGATCAGCTTCAAGAGCAGGGTGACGATCAGGATCGCCACGCCCCAGTTTCCCGTCACCGAGTGCACCCAGTTCAGCGCCTTGAACAGCGGCTGGGCGATCACGAACAGTTTGCCGAAGTCCGTCACGCGCTGCAGGTTCGGTCCCGCCGTGGCGAGTTGTGCCTGAAGCTTTGGCCCCAGAAACACGGTCAGCGGAAAGCTCACCGTAGCCCCGGGGGGTATTTCGGCCATGGACGCGCTGCTGGCGGCCAGCAGGTATTCATCGCCCTGGGCGTTCAGGGTAAAGCGGTAGTCGGTGTCCGCCGGCGGAATCACGGCGGTCACGAACTGATGCTGGATGGCTGCGATCCAGCCATTGCGCACGGTCTCATTCAGGCGCCGATCATCGCTGTCGGAGGTCTTGAGCTTGCGATAGGCGGTATCCCAGATGGCCGGGCCATGCGAGGCGAAGCGCTCCGGGTTGGTGCTGAACAGCGAGGTATGGGTGGGCGGGTCATTGCGCACGATCTGCGCGTAGGCACTCACCGGCCAGGGCGCGGCGGAATGATTGTCGACGGTCTGGGTGATGTCGATGGCGTAGCTGCCACGATGGAACACGAACTGTTTGGTCACCTCGACGCCGTGCCCGTCAGTCCAGTGCAGCGGCACGCGCAGCTCATCCGCGCCCGCGGCCATCTGGTAGTCGGACTGGGTACTGGTAAAGGTCGCCAGCTGATTGGGGCGCTCGGTGCCCGCGGGCCCCGACAATGCCACCTGCAGCAGGTACAGCGTTTCGGGGCTGTCATGGTTTTCCAGCCGCACGGGCTGCGCCTGCCCTTTGCTACGGGTGTAGTCGTTCAGATCCGCCTGGGTGATCGTGCCGCCGGTGAGACTGACCGTCAGATCGAGCAGGTCCGTGCGGATGTGCACGCCAGGACCTGCGGCGACGCTGGCGGCGGAGGCCAACGAGCCCGCGACCACCGGTGCGGTTGCGGCGCCGCTGCCGGCGTCGATCGTTGCCGCGGAACTGGCCGCGCTGGAGGGTGCACTGCTGCTGCCGGACTGCGGAATCTCCGTGGCGAGGCCACCGGCAGGAACATGGGCGGCGGCGACCGCCGCGGCGGCTGCATCCACCGCGGTGTAGTCCTTGAGCCAGGCTTGATAGTTAAGCCAGAGGGCAAAGCCCAGAATGATCCAGAGCGCGTAGCGGGAATAGTTACTTGTCATGTCCGTAATGAGAATGCAGGCGGTGGCAGGCGGGCACGGGGTCTATGCCACCCGGATGCCAGGGATGGCAGCGGCCCAGTCGCCGCAGGGTGAGCCAGCTGCCGTGGAGGATACCGAAGCGCTGGACCGCCTCGAGGGCGTAATTCGAGCACGAGGGATAAAAGCGGCATTTCGGACCGAGCAGGGGGCTCAGGGTCCGCTGATACAGGCGGATCAGGGCTGTGATGAGGGCGCGCATTGGACTTTGACTTTATCCCACAATCCATCAAGGCTCGCGCGCAGCTCGGCGGCCGGAGCATCCTTGGCGCGTGGCCGGGCGCTGACCACCAGATCCACACCGGGCAACTCATGCTGCCGCAGTCGGAAGGATTCGCGGATCAGGCGCCGGATGCGATTGCGCGGCACGGAGCCGCCAAAGGGCTTCGAAGCAACCGCGAGGCCCAGGCGCGCCAGCCCCAACGCGTTGGGCTGCATGGTAATCCCGAAATGGTTGTTGCCGAAGCGCTTGCCGGCGGCATAGAGCTGATCGAATTCCCACTTGCGGCGCAGGCGCCGCGCGGCGGGAAAGGTCAATCGCTCGCGGTCGGCCTGGGCCACGGAACTTAAGGGGCGCCTAAGGAATCAGCTTCTTGCGACCTTTTGCGCGACGCCGATTCAGGACCGCCCGTCCGTTGGACGTGGCCATGCGGGCGCGGAACCCATGGGTACGCGCGCGGCGTACTTTGCTGGGCTGATAAGTGCGTTTCATCTTCCGTGGGCTCCGACGAGGGGCCGGAAGGCTAAACCTCGCCCGTAAGGGTGTCAATACAGCCAGTACTTAATCGCGGGGTCTAGAGGTAGACTGCGCCTCTTTTTCCTCAAGTTTGCGCAGTGGTAGGGGGAGTAGGCGGTCAGTGGCGTCTTTGTGGTCCATTTGCATATCGACGCTTGAAGCGGAGCTGGCCGAGCAGGAATTCAACACGTGGGTACGCCCCTTGCAGGCCATTGAGGGCGAGGGTGTCCTGAAATTGCTGGCGCCCAATCGCTTCGCGGTCGAATGGGTGAACAATAACCTGCTGCGGCGAATCGGTGAGTTATTGCGCGGCGCCACCGCCGGTGGTGCGCCCATCATCACCGTGGAAATCGGCTCACGGGCGCGGCCCGAGGCGCCCGCCTCCAGCACCCCGCCGGCGGCGGCCCCGGCACCCCGCCGGGTCGAGGGGCTGGTCGTGGGTGCGCGCCTGAACCCGGACTATGACTTCACGAACTTCGTTGAAGGCAAGAGCAATCAGCTGGCCCGTGCGGCCTCCCAGCAGGTGGGCGAAAATCCCGGCAAGGCCTACAACCCGCTGTTCCTGTATGGGGGCGTGGGTCTGGGCAAGACCCACCTGATGCATGCGGTCGGGCATCTCATGAAGCAGCGCAATGGCGAGGCGCGTGTGGCGTATGTGCACTCGGAGCGCTTCGTGGGCGACATGGTGCGCGCCCTGCAGCACAACACCATGAACGACTTCAAGGCGGCCTACCGCTCGCTGGATGCGCTGCTGATCGATGATATCCAGTTCTTCGCCAACAAGGACCGCTCGCAGGAGGAGTTCTTTCACACCTTCAACGAACTGCTGGAAGGTCAGCGCCAGGTCATCCTCACCTGCGATCGCTACCCGAAGGAAGTCAGCGGACTCGAGGAGCGCCTCAAATCGCGTTTCGGCTGGGGACTGACCGTCGCCATCGAGCCCCCGGAGCTCGAGACCTGCGTCGCCATCCTCATGACCAAGGCGCAGGCCGTCGGCGTGGCGCTGCCGGAGGAAGTGGCGTTCTTCGTCGCCAAGCGTATCCGCTCGAATATTCGCGAGCTGGAAGGCGCACTGCGGCGGGTGATCGCCAATTCACGCTTCACCGGGCAGCCCATCACGCTGGACTTCGCCAAGGAAGCCTTGCGCGATCTGCTGCAATTACAGGCAAAACTGGTCACCATCGAGAACATCCAACGCACCGTCGCGGATTACTACAAAGTGCGCGTGGCGGATCTGCTCTCGAAGCGTCGCAACCGCTCGATCGCCCGGCCGCGGCAGGTGGCGATGGCGCTGGCGCGTGAATTGACTACACACAGCCTGCCCGAAATCGGCGATGCTTTTGGCGGCCGCGATCACACGACGGTGCTGCATGCGTGTGCGAAAATTGCCGAGCTGCGCACCTCCGATCAGCGTGTCAGCGAGGACTATTCAAACCTGTTGAGAACCCTGACCGGATGATGTGGAGAGCCTGGGGACAAGTGGGGTGTCCGAAGTTATGCACACACCACGCACAGGCAGTGGACAGGTCGACCATGTACTTACCCGGTGACTCGGAACGAATGCAAGATCATGATGTGGATGGCACAACGAGAAGTTATCCCGGTATCCACAGGCCCTGTAGCTACTACTACAATCTTCTTTTAAGACTTAAGACTATTAAGAGCACGCCATGAAGCTCACCGCTGCACGTGAAGATTTCCTGACCCCGCTGCAAAGCGTTATCGGCGTGGTTGAACGCCGGCAAACCATGCCCATCCTGGCGAACGTGCTGCTGTCGGTGCGCGAAGACCGGTTGAGCATGACCGGATCGGACCTGGAGGTGGAACTGGTGGCGTCGCGCCAGGTGTCCAGTCAGCAAAGCGGTGATGTGACCATCCCGGGGCGCAAGCTGCTGGATATTTTCCGGGCGCTGCCGGAGAAGACCGCGGTAACGGTGAGCGCCGAAGGGGATCGGGTGAGTATTCGCGCGGGCCGCAGTCGCTTCGCGTTATCGAGCCTGCCGGCGACCGAGTTCCCGGTGGTGGACGACATCAACGCCCAGCAGACCCTGACCATCAGCCAGGGGGATCTGCGCCGGCTGATCGATAAAACGCACTTCGCCATGGCGCAGCAGGACGTGCGTTACTACCTCAACGGCATGCTGCTCGAAACGGACGGCAAGACCCTGCGTGCAGTGGCCACGGACGGACACCGGCTGGCCCTATGCGAGGCGCAGCTGCCGGCCATGGCCCGTACCGCCCAGCAGGTCATCGTGCCGCGCAAGGGGGTGCTGGAGCTGCAACGTATTCTGAGCTTGGAAGGCACCGTGGAACTGGCGATCGGTACGAATCACGTTCGCGCCCAGATTGGCGATATTCGCTTCACATCGAAGCTGATTGACGGTCGTTTCCCGGAATATAGCCGCGTTGTACCGACCAATCCCACCAAGAAAATCCACGCCGAACGCGAACAGCTCCGCCAGGCCTTCCAGCGCACGGCCATCCTGTCCAACGAAAAATACCGGGGTATCCGGCTGGCCCTGAAGTCCGGATTGCTGACCGTCCAGGCCCACAACCCGGAGCAGGAAGAGGCCGAGGATCAGGTCGAAGTTCGCTATGAGGGCGAGGATCTGGAAATCGGTTTCAACGTGAATTACCTGCTGGATGCCTTGGCCGCTCTGGACGGGGAGACGGTGGAAATTGGCCTCTCGGACGCCAACAGCAGCTGTCTGGTGCGGCTACCGGATTCCACGGACACCAAGTACGTCGTGATGCCGATGCGGCTCTGAGGTCAGGGGTATGTTCCACGTGGAACAGTCCCCATGAGCTTAGGCTCGCTTTCCATCCAGAACCTGCGCTGTCTGCAGCGGGCTGAATTGGAACTGCACCCCGGCCGCAATCTGATCATCGGTCCCAATGGCTCGGGCAAGACTTCCCTGCTCGAGGCCATCTTCCTGCTCGGCCGCGGCCGCTCCTTCCGGACCCGCAATTCCGAACGGCTGATTACCCATGGGGAAACCCGACTCGTCGTCTTCGGTCGCACCGCCCCCTCCGAAGCCCAGGCCGTGCCCACGGCGCTGGGGGTGCAGGTCACCCGGGGGGAGGCCACGGTGGCCAAAATCCAGGGGGAGTTCGCCCACACCCTGGCCAGTCTGTCCGAGGCCCTGCCGGTTCAGGTCATTGATCCGGGTGTGCACAAGCTGGTGGAGGACAGTGCCTTTCGCCGGCGACGCTGGATGGATTGGGCGACGTTCCACGTGGAACATGGATTCGTGGATGTCTGGGCCAGCTATACCCGGGCCCTCAAGCAGCGTAATGCGGTCCTGAAACAGGTCCAGCTGGCGGGCGCTGCGGCCAGCGGCCAACTGGCCGCCTGGGATGTGGAACTGGCCCAGCTCGGCGAACGACTTGCGCACTCGCGGCGACGCATGCTCGAGGACCTGCAACCGCACTGGCAGGACACCGTGCTGGCGCTGGCCGGCTTGAACCTGGAGCTGGTGTACTTCCAGGGCTGGGCGCGGGACAGCACCCTGACGGCGGCGCTGGAAGCCTCACGCGAGCGGGATCTGATCCGCGGCAGCACGCAGGCGGGTCCTCACCGCGCCGACGTCCTGTTAAAGCTGGATGGCAAACTGGCCCGCGACAGCTTGTCGCGCGGGCAGCAGAAATTGGCCGCGGCGGCGATGATCCTGGCGCAACTGCGGCTGCTCAACACGATTCTGCCCGAGGCACCTACGCTGTTGCTGGATGATCCTGCCGCGGAATTGGACCCCGAGCGGCTGACTCGCTTCATTCAGCAAGTGGCGCCGCTGCATTGCCAATTGGTTTTGACGGCACTCACGGCCGACGGACAGCCCTTCGGGCCGCCAGATCGGACGTTCCACGTGGAACAGGGGCGGGTCCGGGAAGGGTAGTGTCGTTCCCCGTGCGCAAACGTGCCGCCAATCGTTCCAATTCGGTGGCTATCGGCTGCTAAATTCGGGCAAATGGTCACTTCGGCGCTCGCCGGCCAATGCGCGGATTCGCAGCATTGCAAAAAAGCCGCCGGACGGGCCGGCCGCGGTTCTTGAACGGGGCCGATCCGCGTTCAAAAAACATAGACCAAACAAAGTCTTATGCATGTTCATATACATGGATCGGGACGCCCCGGACGGCTATAATGGGCGGTCATCCAAACGAGCGCTCGCATGTCGCAAAACGACGTCTACGATTCCAGTAAAATCAAGGTCTTGAAGGGTCTGGACGCCGTCCGCAAGCGACCGGGTATGTACATCGGCGACACCGATGACGGTTCAGGCCTGCATCACATGGTCTTCGAAGTCGTCGACAATTCCATCGATGAGGCGTTGGCCGGGTATTGCGACCGGGTGCAGGTCACGATCCACGCCGACGAGAGCGTCACGGTCTCCGACAACGGCCGGGGCATTCCGGTGGATATCCATCCGGAGGAGGGCGTCTCCGCGGCCGAAGTCATTATGACCGTGCTGCATTCCGGCGGAAAATTCGATGACACCTCGTACAAGGTCTCCGGCGGTCTGCATGGCGTCGGCGTGTCAGTCGTCAACGCCCTGTCCGACTATCTGCTGCTGACGGTCTGCCGTGACGGGCAGATGCATCAACAGGAATATCACCTCGGTGAGCCGGCGGCACCCATGAGGGTGGTGGGCCCGACCACCGAACGCGGCACGACCATCCGCTTCCGGCCCAGCTCCCAGATATTCACGAACATCCAATTCCACTACGACATTCTCGCCAAGCGTCTGCGCGAGCTGTCATTCCTGAACTCCGGCGTGCGCATCGAGTTCAATGACGAGCGCGAGACCAAGGCCGAAGTCTTCCAGCACGAAGGCGGCCTGCAGGCCTTCGTGAAGTATCTGAACCGCACCCGCGCGCCGGTTCACGAGTCGGTGTTCTGGTTCCGCACCCAGGTTGGCCCGGTGTCCGTCGAAGCGGCCATCCAGTGGAACGACTCCTACCAGGAGAGCATGTACTGCTACACCAACAACATTCCGCAGAAGGATGGCGGCACGCATCTGGCCGGCTTCCGCAGTGCGCTGACGCGCACGCTGAACGACTACATCGAGAAGGAACTGTCCGCCAAGAAGGACAAGCTCGACACGACCGGTGATGACTCGCGTGAAGGCTTGACGGCCATCCTGTCCGTGAAACTTCCGGATCCGAAGTTCTCCTCGCAGACCAAGGACAAACTGGTCTCCAGCGAGGTGAAGGGCATCGTGGAATCTGCCGTCAACCAGAAGCTCGGCGAATTCCTGCTGGAGCATCCGCAGGAAGCCCGGCTGATCGTCAACAAGATCATCGAGGCGGCCCGCGCCCGCGAGGCCGCGCGCAAGGCGCGGGAAATGACCCGCCGCAAAGGCGCGCTCGACATTGCCGGCCTGCCCGGCAAGCTCGCGGACTGCCAGGAGAAGGATCCGGCGCTGTCGGAGATCTTCATCGTCGAGGGCGATTCCGCCGGCGGCTCCGCCAAACAGGGTCGGGATCGGCGCACCCAGGCCATCCTGCCGCTGAAGGGCAAGATCCTGAACGTCGAGAAAGCGCGCTTCGACAAGATGCTGGCCTCCGCCGAAGTCGGCACGCTGATCACGGCACTCGGCTGCGGCATCGGGCGGGACGATTTCGACATCGCGAAACTGCGTTACCACCGCATCATCATCATGAGCGTGGACGGCGACGACCACGTGTTCGTGCGCCATACGGGCCAGGGCGTGCGCATGGTACGAATCGGCGAATTCATCGATCGGGCGCTCGAGGGAACTTCACCGCAGGCGGACGGCGTC
>Ga0210400_10004229_pt1 | contig 12497 bp, 9 predicted proteins | sample IncBWH26MmetaG_FD_155456 | JGI IMG/M metagenome (GOLD analysis project Ga0210400, IMG submission 155456) | Forest soil microbial communities from Barre Woods Harvard Forest LTER site, Petersham, Massachusetts, United States - Inc-BW-H-26-M | ecosystem: Environmental > Terrestrial > Soil >...
CGGATCGCGTTGAAAGAGGCGGACCCAGTCGCCTTGAAGGCCATAGGCGGATTGAAAGGTTTCTTCGCAACCGGGCTTGACTTCGTACTCCCAGAGGGCTACAAACATAGTTGTCCCATCTCCTGCTCTCGTGACTCGGCAATCCAGGAACACTTCATTGGGGAAGGCTGGCCTGCCGAGCGATTGTAGCAACCCGATTGGATACAAGACGAAAAGAGACCCTCTCTGTAATTGTGTAAGCACCCTTTGAAGTGGCAGTCCGTTGAGGCTGACGGACGGAGGCGTTTGTGGATCGCAAGTACGGCCACCGCGGCTATCGTGACGCGGAAAAGCACGAAAAAAAAGAAAGACCAGATCGCAAGCCTCCGCAGGGAGGCCCACGTGGAGCTACGGACCACCTGGGTCCGCGGACGCCGCGAATGGTGGGAACGGTGACGCGGGCGCGCTGCTCGAATTGCGGGGCGGTGCTGGTTTCGGGATTTGACGCCAACGGGAAATGCCCGAAGTGCGGATCTGAGCTGCACTGTTGCAAGCAGTGCCGGTTTTTCGATTCGGGCGCACAGTTTGAATGCACGCAGCCGGTGACGGCGCGGGTTACGCCGAAAGACGCGAAGAACGAGTGCAATTTTTATGAGTTCCGGATGACGGTGGAAAAAGATACGGCGCCTACGTCGTATATGCAGCCGGCGCAGGTTCCCGTGGAAGCGCCCAACCCTTCACGGCCGCTGGATGCCCGCCAGGCGTTTGAAAACCTCTTCAAGAAGTAGTGCCCTTCGATTTTTTTCCAGTTGATGAGCCCAGCGGGAAAAGTGTCGGCGCGGCGGGCATTTCGCTGGCGATCTCTTCGAGTTGCGGGTAGTGCTGGCGGAGATCGTCGGGCACCTTCAGTTTTGTCCCTTTCAAAATACTGAGAAGTTGCAGAGCGTTCACGACGGCTTTGCCCTGGTAGTGATTGTTCGTGACGATGTATGTGTCGCGAGTTTGCTTCTGGACTTGCTGGATGCGGGAGACCCAGGGCTGAAGTTCGTCGAGTGAGTAAAGATAGTTGTAGCGTTCGTGGGCGGGGAGCTTGGGATCATCGCTGAACCAGGTGTCGTAGCGGCGACCGTGGAATCGGACGTACCCAGTGGGTGAGGTGCTTTGCGCCGTGGGCGTGACGGAATTGCCGATGACCGGCTGATCGATGTTGCAGAAGCCGACGTTGTGCTCGCGCAGCAGATCGAGAGTGGCCTGAGTTTGCCACGAAGAGTGACGGAGTTCGACGACGAGGGGGTAGTCGGCGAAGCGATTTAAAAGCGCCGAAAGATGGGCGAAAGTATCGGGCGACTTGTGAAAGGAAAAAGGGAATTGTAGGAGTACGGCGCCGAGTTTGCCTGCGCCGCGGAGAACGTCGAAGCCGGCGCGGACGCTATGCTCGTCTTCGGGGGTGGCCGAGGGTTCGTGGGTGAAGCGCTGCCAGAGTTTTGCGGTGAAGAGAAAGGAAGGGTTGGCGGATACGCGCTCGATCCAGCCAGTTGCGTGGTCCGGGCGGATCGGCTGATAAAAGGAAGTGTTGATTTCGATGGTGTCGAAAAATTGGGCGAGGAATGTTGCCTCGTGAAAGTTCTTTGGGCGGCGTGAAGGATAGACGAAACCGGACCAGTCGGGATAGGACCAGCCGGCGGGGCCGATGCGTAAGCGTCCTTGTGCTGCCGGTTGCGGTGCGGAGTCTTTTTTCGCGCGCATTGGATGGCTGCTGTAAGGCTAGAAAGTCTTGCGTGGACTGTCAATGAGCGGGCGTTGCACGGAGGATTGCGGCTTGTTATGCTTGCGTTGTTATGCGCTGCAGAATGGGACTGCTTCGCTACCCCGCCAGATTTTCGTTTCAATCCTACAGGTGCAACCATGAATGTATCCATCAGCTATAAGCACGTGGAAGCGCAACAACCGGTGGCAGTGGAGGTGATGCGAAGGCTGGACAAGCTGAATCGGCTGCTGAAAAGTTACCAGCCGGACATGATTCAGCTGAAGGGAGTGTTTTCGAAGAATCAGAGGACCGAGGAGCAGTCCTGCGCGCTGACGTTGTCGCTGCCGAATGGGACGCTGCACGCCACGGGAAACGGCAAGAATGTGCTGGCCGGGTGCAAGAAGGCGTTCAGCGAAATTGAAACGCAGGTGAAGAAACATCAGTCGCGGCTGCGCCGGGAACACGAATGGAAACGGAAGCGGCCGATGGAATGAAGTAACCGAGAAAATAGCGGCCTTTGATCGCGGAGCGGGATTCCAGGTTTTCCTGTACAATTAAAGTTTGTGTCCGCAGGGGCGTAGCTCAGTGGTAGAGCAGCGGCCTTTTAAGCCGAAGGTCGTGGGTTCGATCCCCACCGCCCCTACCAAAACATCCTTTGGTTTTGCGGAATCGCCAATCAGTTAGGCACCAGTCCGAGCCTTTGCAAGATCGCGAAAGCGTGGACTACGTGGCACGAAAATCCCAAAGCAAAGAAAGTTCGACCCCAAGACCCAGGTACCAAAAACCGGAACCTGGGGCACCCGCCGTCTCTCTCTACTTTCACGGGAAATGTTGAAGTGATATCCTCACACCGGTTTCCATGCCGACCAATTTCAATCTACCTGACCCGGGCCGCCCGCCCAATCGTCTTCGCCTCCTCAGAATTGGAATATCGCTTTCTTCGTGGTCTGTTTCAAACTGAAACGCGGCTGGAGGATTGCGGCACAAGTTGCATCGCGCTTATTCTTGCCCCTGTTTTTGGCCCCACAACCTATAGTTTCTAAAACAGTTGGTTGGACACAGCGAACTCCTTTGCCAGCGGCAGTGGAGTCCTGCTTGCAACACACAGAAATAATGTTGTTATGTCGAATATTCGTCGTTTTCCCATCGGGAATGCCATCTTCCCGAGGGTCTCGCGCTTACCGCAGGATGCTGAATCCCGCGCTGCTCTTTGGGGCCCTACTGATTGCTTCTGCCATCTATGGGCAAGACCAGCCACCTGACTGGCAAACGCTAGTTCGCAAGTACTCCGAGTCCCAGGATTGGGATGCAGCCTTGGGCGTTGTGGATCAGGCGGTCGCTCGCGCTCCGCAAGACATGGACGTGCGGGCATGGCACGCGCGCGTGCTGACCTGGTCAAGGCATCTGGCGGAAGCGGAAAGGGAATACCTGGAAATCTTGAAGGCCTCGCGGAACGATCCGGACAACTGGATGGGACTGGCAAACGTGTACTTGCGCGAGGGGAGAACACTGGAAGCGCTCCAGGCACTTGACGCCGCTGTGGAGCTCGATCCCACCCGAGCTGACTTGCGTGCCGCCCGTGCTCGCGCGCTGCGCGCCGCGGGAAAGCGAAACGAAGCGCGTCTGGAATTTCAGAAAGCGCTGAATCTGGACTCGACTAGCGTGGAGGCTCAAGCGGGACTGATCTCCCTCCACCCGGAACCGAAACACGAACTGCGGTTCGGCCAGGACACCGATTTTTTCAATTTTGCAAATGCGAATAACGACGAGTGGATGAGCCTGGCGTCGCAATGGTCGCCGCACTGGGCCACAACTGTTGCCGGGAGTTTTTACCAACGTGGCGGCGCTGACGCCGGGAAATTTGTAGCAAGCGTCACACGGCGCCAATCGAAATGGGGAGCAATAACCGTGGGCGGGGCGATTGGTCATGACAACGTGGTAATCCCGAAGAGCGAAGCCTTCTTTAATCTGGACCATGGATGGAAGAGCGGCGAGACGACTTTTTTACGCGGCGTGGAATTCATTTACGGGCAGCACTGGTATTGGTATCAGTCTTCCCGGATTTTAACTCTGAGCGGCACCACCATGGTCTATCTCCCCATGGATTGGACCTTATCACTGGGAACGACAGGTGCGCGGAGCGCCTTCTCTGGGGCGGGCTCCGAATGGCGTCCTTCCGGGATCTCGCGCTTGGGGTTTCCATTGGCGGGTTGGGGCGCGAAACGCCTCTCGGGAAACATCTTCTTCGCGGTCGGCGCGGAGGATTTCGCACGAATAGATCAGATCGGAAGTTTTGCCTCGCAAACCTACGGTGGTGGAGTGCGGTTCGAGATAACCGCACGGCAGGACGTAACGGGTTACGGCTCGTATCAGAAGCGGACGCAAGACAGAACGGACACAGCCTTTGGGCTTACCTATGGAATCCATTTTTGAACGGTTCTGGAGGCTCGGACCATCGGCCTTCGTTCTGAAGGCCATCTTCGCCGCCGTTGTGGCCGACGGGCTGCTGCTCGCGTTCATTCTGCTCCGGCGAGCGTACCGGAAATGGTATTTCGCGCGGCGCGATGCGCGCGTCTACGAATTGCGCCAAAGATGGGACGCGCTCATTTCCGGAGAGATTCCCTTCGAGACATGGCGAAGAAAAGCTTTCGATCGGCGGATTGTTGAGACGATTGCGCTGGATGCCTTCGAGGCTGCCGGGCCTGAGGAATCCGCCCGATTGCTGAAATTTCTGCGGACCAGCGGCCTGATCGAAAAACGCATCTTCGAAGCCCGCCAATTCGGCGGCTGGCGGAAGATGCGGTCGTTGGTGGCCCTGGGGCGCACGCGGGCGCCGGAAGGTATTCCAGCTTTGGCAGAAGGCTTGCGCGACGCTGATCTGGAAACAAGGTTGGCGGCGCTCCGGGGATTGGGACGGATAGCCTCTCCCCAGGCGGGGGAAGAGATACTCGCATGGTTGGGGGAGAAGGGGCTGATCGTGCCGGCGCTGCCACTGCAAAACGCACTCGTCCAGTGTTGTGCGGAGCGTCCCCAGTTGCTGCTTCCCTATGTGCAAAATGCGGAAGGTCGCCTGCGCGAAGTGCTTGGGCGCGTGCTCGGAGAGGTAGCGACCCCATCGCTGGGTTTGGACCTGCTGCAATTCGTGGGAGATGAGCTCGACGAGTTGCGGGCCGCAGCCGCAAGGGCAATGTCCCGGTCACAATCGGGCATTGCATTTGACGTTCTGAACGAATTGGCCCGAGACTCCGTTTGGTTCGTTCGCCTCCGCGCGATCGTAAGTTTAGGCCAGCAATCGGACGGCCGCGCGATTCCGTCGCTTCTCCGAGGGCTGACAGATTCCAACCGCCTCGTGCGCTTGCGCGCGGCGGAAGGGCTCGTGGCACTCAAGACGGATATGGTCGCGATCTTCGAGCTGGTCGTAGCCTCGAAGGATCGCTACGGTCTGCACGCCTATCTTACCGCTCTGGAGAATGCGAATCTGCGCGGAAAACTCGAGGTTCAACTCCAAGACACCCCGCAAATTACCGAGGAAGAGAAAACTCGGCTGCTGAATGTCCTGCGCGCGGGGTCGTTGGCTGCGGCAGGGCCTGCGGCCGTGGAACGCGAGTCAGAGAATCTGGTGGCCCCGCGATGATTCGCCTTCTGGATATTTCGAACCACGCCCTTTTCTGGTACTACCTGGCCGGCAACCTGGCGTATCTGGTGATGTTGATCGTGGCGCTGAAGACGAGTGCTGCTCATCAACGGAGACTGGAGAGCCGGCGATTGGATTGGATTAAACAAACACCCCTTGCGCCGCCCATCACGATTATTGCGCCTGCGCATAACGAGGAACGCTCGATCCGGCTTGCGATAAGAAATCTTCTGGGGCTCGATTACCCGCAACTTGAAGTGATTGTGGTCAACGATGGCTCAAGTGACGGAACCTTCGATGAGCTGCGGGGGGAGTTCCACCTCCGGTCGGTCCGGTCGGTGTACGTGGCAAAAACAAAGTGTGCACCCGTTCGCGGATTGTACCGCAGCGACGTGGACCCGAGGCTGCTGGTAGTTGACAAAGAATCGGGAGGAAGCAAAGCCGATGCCGTCAATGCAGGTCTGAATGCGGCGACATCGCCTTACGTCTGCATTGTCGATTCGGACTCAATTCTCGAGCAGGACGCACTGCTGCGCATCATGGTCCCCATCCTCGAGGATCCGGAGCGCGTGGTGGCAGTGGGTGGAATCATCCGTGTCTTGAATGGATCGGAGATCGCGGGGGGACGACTGCGGCGCGTGCGTCTCCCGCGCAAGAGCATTGAAGCGATCCAGGTGATTGAGTATCTCCGCGCTTTCCTGATTGGTAGAGAAGCGTGGGGGCAGGGAAACATGCTGACGATTATTTCCGGCGCTTTCGGTGTTTTTCGAACGGAGCAAGTCCGGGCAATCGGCGGCTATCGGCCAAGCGCGATTGGTGAAGATTTCGACCTGATTACGCGGTTACACCGCTATTTGCGGCAGCAGCGGGCGGACTATCATATCCAGTTCGTTCCGGATCCCATGTGCTGGACGGAAGTCCCTTCCGACCTGAAATCCCTGGGGCGGCAGCGGGCCCGTTGGCAGAAGGGATTATTGGACGTGCTCTGGATCAACCGGGATATGCTGTTCAGGCGGCGCTATGGCAGGATTGGTTGGCTGGCGCTTCCTTACCTGTGGCTGTTTGAGCTGATGGCTCCCGTAATTGAGATCGGGGGAATCGCAACCATCGTTCTCGCCGCCTGCTTGGGCGTGCTGAGCCAGGAGTTCTTCGTGCAGTTCCTGCTGTTCGGCTATGCGTTTGCGACGGTAATCTCACTCGGTTCGGTCTTGCAGGAGGAAATTACCTATAAGCGGTACAACGACTGGCAAGATGTGGCGTGGCTCGTGACATTTTGCTTCCTGGAACACTTTCCCTACCGCCAACTGCACATGATCTGGCGACTGCAAGGCCTCTGGCAGTACCTGCGCGGCGACAACGTGTGGAGACCGCTGACTCGCAAGGGGCTTGCGTCCGCGAATGTCCCATAGGTCTCCCGCACGCTTCCGCGAAGAAAGGTCCGCGTGCTGCGCCTGAATTTCTCACCGGACCTCCAGTGACTGCGCAATGCTCATGTAACGGCCGCATAATTTTAGAATTTGTGAAATTCATTTGAGAATTCTGGCCGAGCTGCGTCCTGGTCGAGGTCTGCGCAGGGTCGAAATTGTCAGCGACTCTCCCAAATCCTCATCGCGGTCACAATACAGGGAATCGCCAGAAGGGAAGAAATTCCGCGCGTGCAAACCTCCACGCCAAATCGACAACTTGGGTTAGCTAAGTGATGATGCCAAGACCAATGCCAAGTCGATGGACCCCGGTCCTCTCGCGGACCTCTTTTGAAAGTCCGGCAACCTGCCGCTGATTTCTCGCGATGGTCTGCCAAATGTCTTTGGGAATATTCAAGAACACGTTTACGACGTGTGGATCGAAATGGCTTCCCGAGAGGCGGCGGATCGTCTCGCGCGCGGATTCGAACGAATCAGCAGCACGGTAAGGCCTGTCGGATGTAATGGCGTCGAGGGTATCCGCTACGGCGAAGATCCGTGCGCCTGGCAGGATTTTCTCCCCCTTGAGTCCGTGCAGATAGCCTCCGCCGTCGTGTCGCTCGTGGTGCATAAGAACGATTTCCGCCGCGTCGGCAAGAAAAGGGATGTCCTTGACGACATCGAAGCCGATCTGCACATGTTGCTGCATGATTGTCCGCTCGCTTTCGGTGAGCGGTCCCGGCTTGAGTAGAATGCCATCAGGGATTCCGAGCTTGCCGATGTCATGCAGATAGGCTCCTCTAGCGAGACTTTTCAGTTGCTCGTCGGGCCAATCCATTGCTCGTGCAATCTCGAGAGAGTAACGGCAGACACGCCGGGAATGGCCGGCGGTTTCATCGTCACGAAGATCGATCGCCGTACCAAGCGCTTGCAGCGTGTCTTCATAACTTTTCTGTAGCTGCTCAAGGACTCCTTGCAGCTGTGCAGTCCGCTCCTCGACCATTTCTTCAAGGTGTTGGCGGTAATGTTCGACTTGTTTTTCAAGCTGCCGCTTTTGAATCGCACTCTCGAGGCTAGCGATGACGGCGTCGTCGATCAGGGGTTTAACGAGATAATCGTCGGCGCCGGAGCGCATAGCTCGCACGCCCACGTCGACATCATCCACGCCCGTTGTGACCAAGAACGCCAGGTGTGGGTAGCAACGCCGTACCTCAGCGAGCAGTTCCATGCCGCTGATGCCGGGCATATGCAGGTCGGAAATGACCGCGTCGAATTGCCCGCCTTGCAAAGCCACGAGTGCTTCCTCGCCGCTGCCGGCTGTAGTGCATTGGAATGATGGCGGTCCGAGGATGAGAGAAAGCAGTTTGCGCGCCGCGGGTTCGTCGTCAACGACAAGGACGCGTCCGGCAAGTTGATCATCGGATGAATCCGCCCCGTGGTTAACTCCACTCTTTAGGGGACGAACTTGTCCAGTTTCGGTCATAAAGTTAAGCAACTCGCTTCTTACTGCAGCACCCACGGCCCTGTCTTCTCAAGAAAATGACACCCATAGTGACGAACGGACCCGCCTTTTAAATCAGAATGAACGATTTTCGCTTTGCCCACGTACTCTTCCCCCTTGCTCGTCAGATAGACCTTCACAATAGAATCGCTCGGGATTTCCGCGGTGCAACTGCACAGAAAGCCGCTCAGACTCACGTTCTCAGTAGTCGCGGCCTCTTCAAACTTCTTTCCCTGACTGTCGGCGCCCCGCAGCTTCAGTGCGACTCGCAACCGCACACGCACTTCAGCTCGGGGAGTAGACCGGCCATTTTGCGGGATTTTCTGGAGGTATGCGCGCAGCCCCTCGAAGTCGATCGGCTTCTCGAAATAACCGGCTGCGCCGAGTTGCTTGCAGTGTTCTTTTGTCTCTCCACCAGCCTCACCGCTCACGATAATCACCGGGATCCTCTGGGTGTGGCTGAGAGCCGTAAACGTCTGAAGGAGTTCATAGCCGGAGTATTTCGGCATGCGAAGATCCAACAGGATGGCGTCGGGCTTGTGTTCGAGCGCGAGTGCCAAGCCTTGTTCCGGTTCGCCAGAGTCGATCACTTCAAAGGTGTCGCTCAACTCAAGGCGCATCAGCCGCCGTAAGGCTTCATCGTCGTCCACTACCAATAGCTTTCCCATCGTCGAGTTCCTCCTACTGACTGGAGCGGACCGTGCTTCCCGCAAGTTCGGCAACCGGCTTCATGGCGGACGGCGGTTGCTTCCCGCCATCGAGCACCTCGCGGACCTTCCGGATGAGAATCTCTTCGGTGAATGGCTTGTGCAAAAGGTGGGTTCCAGGTTCCAAAACTCCGTGGCCTGCAATAAAACTGTCGGTGTAGCCCGACATGTAAAGCACCTTCATTCCGGGATGGCGCGGCAACAATTGCTCCGCCAGAACGCGGCCGTTCATGCCGGGCATCACCACGTCCGTCAGCAGAAGATCAAATGTGCTCCCATGCCGCGTTGCGATTTCCAGCGCTTCTTCGCCGCTGGAGGCTGACAGCACATGGAATCCAGCCGATTCAAGATTGGTTTGCGCAAGCTTCCTCAATGACTCGGAGTCTTCTGCCAGCAGGATGCTTTCCGTACCACCCAAATTTTCTGCATGCTCGATTGGCTGTGGCTCCGCTGCCGGCTGCCCCTCATAACGTGGGAGATAAATTTCAAAAGAGGCTCCCCGTCCGGGGAAACTCTCCACTGAGATATATCCACCGCTCTGTTTAACAATGCCGTATACGGTTGCAAGTCCAAGTCCCGTTCCTTTGCCGCGTTCTTTGGTGGTAAAGAATGGCTCAAACATATGCGCCAGTGTTGCGGTGTCCATGCCGGTTCCCGTGTCGGTTACCCCCAACATCACAAAGTCACCGGCTTTCGAACCCGGATGGTTGCGCGTGTACGTTTGATCGAGCACCACGTTGGCCGTCTGGATCTTGAGTTTGCCTCCCGATGGCATCGCGTCGCGCGCGTTGACTGCCAGGTTCATGATCACTTGTTCGATCTGCCCCTGATCCGCTTTCACATTGCCAAGCTCCGGATCCAGTACCAGCGAGACTTCAATGTCCTCGCCTAGAAGCCGCGGAAGCATTTTTTCCATATCGGTTGCGAGTGTGTTCAGGCTGAGAACAGCCGGTGTCAAGACCTGCTGACGGCTGAACGCCAACAACTGCTTTGTCAATGAGGCTGCCCTCTGTCCCGCTTTTTCGATTTCCAGGGCGTGCTCAAGCAGCGCATTGTTTTCTCCCAACTGACGCTTCAGCACTCTGCTGTATCCGATTATCACCCCGAGAAGATTATTGAAATCGTGCGCGATCCCCCCCGAGAGCCGCCCAATCGCTTCCATCTTTTGTGCCATTCGCAGCTGCTTTTCCAGGACTCGCTTTTCGGTGACGTCCTCCGCAAATACTTCAAAGTACGCCGGAACACCGTTTTCATCGTTAACGCTGCGTCCCGAACACCGGACGGTAATCGGCGTGCCGTCCTGTCTCTTCCACTCCATCTCCATGTCTTTGATTTCTTCCGTGCGGCTCAGGATCTCGGTCAGCCGTTGATATTCAGCCTTGTGCTCGAAGATGTCCGTTGCCACATCCTTTCTCATGAGATCCTGCCGATCCTCATAGCAAAGCATTTTCTGGAGCGCCGGATTGACCTGTAGAAATCGGCCGGTGATGCTTGCACGATATATTCCATACGGCGCGTCTTCCACCACCGAGCGAAAATCTGCTTCCGAGCGGCGCAGAGCTTCCTCGGCTCTTTTGCGTTCCGTGATATTGCGGTTCACAATCACAAGCTTCTCGGGCTCCCCATTTCCGTTGTGAATGACACTGCAAGTGGATTCCAATACCAGCCAGGTGCCGTTCTTATGACGAAGACGATACTCTAGGGTTTTCCCAATCCCCGACCGCCGCGCTTCATCCGCCGCGTTCTTGACGCGCTCGCGGTCATCGGGGTGAATCTGTTCGAATGCTGAGAAAGCCTGCAATTCTTCCGGCGAATATCCCACCACCGTTTGATAAGAAAGACTGTTGAAGATCCGCCTCCCATCCATATCCACGATCGCGATCATGTCCGCGGCATTCTCACTAATGAGTTGGAACAGCTCCTCCCGCTCTACTAGATCTTTGCGGATCCGGTGGATCAGGAGATGCTGATATATCGTGTATAGGTCAAAGAGAAAAACCAGCGCTACTAAACCTTGCATCGCATGCGGCAGCGCGGATTGCGACTCGGCGTCCGCATGTTCATGCAGGTTCCTGATGGGAATGAGAAACGATGCCAGTCCAATCGTCAGGAGCAGGGTTATGACAATTGCTGCGGCCCATAGCCACCACTCCTGGCGTTCAAGCCGTCGGAAATTTATCCGAACGGCGCTCGCCAATGGGTCCGGCGGACTGTTCTTTGATGTCGGTTGGTGTAGGTGCAATGATCACCCGCAGGAGCCTACTACTAGGCGCGACCTTAAAAGATTTCCGCGGCCGGGCGCTTATACGCAATATGGTCCCCTGAAACCTCCACTCTACTTCTGCACGAAGCCGACCATCGGAGTTCTCTCTTTTGTCCCGCGGACGAATGCAAGATGCTGAATTGTCAGACGATACTCTTTTAGAAGAGAAAATGACCATTTTGAAATCCAGTCGCTCTTGTGCCATTACGAACCGAGCGCCTGTTTGTGGAACAAGCCCGGAGAAAGAGGACGCCTCTCGAGCTCGCGATTGCTTCGGGCAACTTACTGTCAAGATTTCCTCAGGTTCCTGCGGCCGGATGGATTCCTTCACGTTGCCATCCACTCCTGCAGCAAGGCATCGATCGTAGTCTCATGCCATGTTTCGCCTTCATCTCCGATGCGTTCCGTCCCCGAAAAGTACCGGCAACGAGAACCTCCGGCGTGTTCACATGAGAGGCGATGGTTTTCGCATTAGGTGGCCCTTCCCAATTTGGATTATAGGTTCGCAAGCCCAGGAGATAGTTGTGGTTGGAGTAATTGATTCTGTTGCGGTTATGAGATCGTGGCCGGCAGGATTCGGTCTTTGACGTGCACACAGCAAGGGGTAGCCGTATGACTCTCGAGGGGTGCCCGAGGCGCTTGGTCTAAAAAAACTCTGGCAGTCTTGGGGAGTACCTTGACGGTTCTGATCGGCAACCTGTGTGCTGCCTCGTGCAAATTTCGTTGAGTGGGTTCGCGAGACTCTAAAAGAATTCTGCCTGGAAATATTTGAAAAAGTGGAGAAACTGACAAGCCATGGCAATTTTTCAAGAAGGGATTCGGTTGATGCGATCCGTACTCTGGATAGCGCTTGCGATTGTCTCATTTCTTTTTCCCGCGCGGCTCTGGTCCAACGACTGTAACCCGAAATCATGCATCAGCTTGGCGGGGACTGGATGTGGAGAACGGCGGAAGTTGTTCCCGCGAATGCCTATGACCCTCATGTAACCGACAAGGGTTGGAATTTCATGTCCGTGCCTGGCAACTGGTTCTTGCAGGGACAAGACTTGAGCGGCCAAGTTTGGATGAGGAGGATCGTTCAGGTTCCTTTGTCACGCCGGGGCCAGCGCGCACGACTTACCTTCGAGGGCGTTGACTATATCGCGGACATCTGGTCAAACGGCACCTTTGTTGGGTCCCACGAAGGATATTTCCAGCCATTTTCCTTCGATGTGACGAAGCTACTGAAATTTGGCGAAGACAATCTTCTCGTCGTGCGGGTAG
>Ga0210400_10004230_pt1 | contig 12496 bp, 11 predicted proteins | sample IncBWH26MmetaG_FD_155456 | JGI IMG/M metagenome (GOLD analysis project Ga0210400, IMG submission 155456) | Forest soil microbial communities from Barre Woods Harvard Forest LTER site, Petersham, Massachusetts, United States - Inc-BW-H-26-M | ecosystem: Environmental > Terrestrial > Soil >...
AAAGCCCCTCGGTGATGAATTGGCGGCTGAGGCGAGCACCCGTGGCGCCAAGGGCTCCGCGGACGGCGATTTCGCGACGACGCGATTCTGAGCGAACGAGAAGAAGACTGGCGACATTGACCGATGCAATGAGCAGCAAGAGTCCCGCTGCGGCGAGCAGAGTGAGTAGAACCGGCTTTATCGGGCCGATGACGATGACGGAAAGCGGCTGGACGAATGCTCCCTGCCCTTTGTTTTCCGGATACCGAACGGCCAATTGTGCTGCGATGGCTTTCATTTCTTCGAGGGCGGCCTGCATCGCGACGCCATCGCGGAGCCTGCCGACGGCGAAGAAGTTATGACAACTGCGACGTTGTTCGCAGCCATTCTTGTCGAGCAACGGGACGTAGAGTTCGGCATTGGCGCGCGGCGCAAACGCAAATTCACGCGGCAGGACGCCGACAATCGTGTAAGCACTGCCATCGAGAGTCAACGACTGACCAACCACATCGGTGCGGCTGCCAAATCTCTTCTGCCAGGTGCCATAGGTAAGCATGACGATCCTGGCGCTGCCGGGATGGTCTTCGCCGGGAAGAAAACTGCGTCCAAGCATGGGTTTAACGCCGAGAGTGCTGAAGAAGCCGTCGCTGACGCGAGCTGTGGAAACGGGCTCGGAACCGGAGGGAGTGCGCAGCAGATAACCCCCTCCGGTATAGACGTCGAGCGAGCTGAAGGAATGGTTGAGACGCTTCCAATCCTCGTAGTCGGCACGCGAGAGGTCGGAGCGCTGAAACGAGGAGCCACTTTCGGCCACGTCCATCAGGCGATTTGGAGCAGCGTACGGCAATGGTTGGATCAAGGCGGCATCTACGAAACCGAAGATGGCAACGCTGACTCCCATGCCGACCGCAAGGATGAAGATGGCGGTGAGCGCGAATCCAGAATTCTGCCGCAATTGGCGCAATGCGAAACGAATATCCTGCGCGACGCTCTCCCAGCGGAAGGCTACAAAGCCATGACTTTGTTCGCGGAGGTTGGTGGCGTTGCCGAATTGGCGCATGGCGGCGAAATGAGCCTGCTGCGGCGGCATTCCCGTGGCGATGAAGCCTTTTTCGGCCTGTTCGCGGTGGAAGGCCATCTCTTCGTCGAGCTCGCTGTGAAAGCGATTGCGATGAAACAGGAGATCCAACCTTGTTGCCAGTTGCGCGATGAAGTTCACTTTGTGACCTCCAGCATAGGATGCGTTGAAAAACAATTTCCCTTTACTCGGCCCGCAAGGCTTCGGCTGGGCTCACCGACGCAGCTCGGCGGGCTGGGAGAAAGCTTGCAAGCAACGAGGCGAGGGCCAGAACCGCGGCGACTGCGGCGAGCGTTGGTGCATCCCAGGCGCGTACGCCGAAGAGCAGATTGCGCATCAGCAGCCCCGCAGGAACGGAGATGACAAGTCCGAAGGCGACACCGATGACGATGAGCTGTCCAGCTTCAGCCAGCACCATCCGATAGACTGTGCGGCGTTCGGCGCCCATCGCCATGCGAACGCCGATTTCGCGAGTTCGCTGGCTGACGGAATAGGCAATGACGCCGTAAAGACCAACGACGCCGAGCAAGAGCGCCGTGACGGCGAATCCGCCGACGATCCACGCGGACGAGCGATGCAGATAGGTTGAGGGAGCGTCATGAATCTTCTCGTCCATGGTCATCGGGTTGTATATCGCCATGCCGCTATCGATGGATTGCAGTGCGGCTTCGACCGCGGGCAGCATGGCTCGCTCGTCCTGGACGGTGCGCACGAGAACCACGAAGCTGCTGCTCGGATTCTGGACGAAGGGCAAATACATTGCTCCGCGCGGGGCAGCATCCAGCTGGCCTTCCTGAATGTCGTTGATGAGGCCAACGATCGACATCGCCGGGTCCTTAGGACCGCCGAATGTGATCTGTTTCCCCACCGGATTCTCTCCGGGAAAATATTGTTTCGCCAGGGCCTGATTCACAATGACGACCTTTGCCCCGGAGACGTTATCGGCGTCAGCGAAGTAGCGGCCGCTGACGAGTGTTGTACGAAGAGTCGTCATGTAACCGGTGCTCACGAAGCGAATAGGAACTTCGTTGTGTTCGCCGTGATAGGGGCGTCCCACGACGCGGAATCCGGTCGTTCCGTCAGCATCTTCAATTGGCAACTTGGTGGTAATGGCTGCGGACTTGACACCCGGCAGCTGGGCAAGCGAGCTCACAATTTCGCGGGCGAGCGCAACCTGCTTTTCGTCCTTGTTGTACTTCTCAGGTTGTGCGTTGATATGAACCGTGGCAATGTGGTCTGGCTCGAGACCGATATCAACGTGCAGCAGGCGATAGAAACTTTTGCCGAGCAAGCCGGCGCTGGTCAGAAGCACCATGGCGGTTGCGAGTTCGATGACGACAAGCCTTGAACCGAAGTGGCGCCACACGATGCCCGCAGCGCCACGCCCGCCTTCCGACAGCCCTTCGCGGATTTCGCTGAAACGCATGCGCAAGATCGGAGTGAACGCAAATAAGGCGCCTGCAAAGACGGCGAGCAAAACGGCAAATGCCAGAACCCGGGCGTTCAAACCGAGGTTATGCAGGAAGGGCATGGCAGCCATCATGTCCTTGGGTATGAGGGTGGCCAACAAGCGCATGGACTTTTCGGCGCAAGCAATACCCAGGGCGCTCCCGACACACGCGAGCAACATGCCCTCGGTGATGAACTGGCGAACCAGCCGACGCGGCGATGCACCCAATGCGCCGCGAACCGCCATTTCGCGCCTGCGGCTTTCCGTACGTACGAGCAGGAGGCTTGCCACGTTCACGCAGGCGATCAGAAGCAGAAGCCCCGCGCCAATCAGCACTGTCAGCAAGATCGGGCGGATATCTCCGACAATTACATCGGTTAAAGGCAGCATAAAAGCCCGCTGATCACGATTCGAATCGGGATACTGACGTTCCAGTTGCTGCGCCACGGCCTCGATATCCGCAAACGCTGCGGAGAAGCTCACGCCGTCCTTGAGACGCGCCACCCCGAACAGCCCATGGCAACCTCGGCAAGAGCTAGGTTTCAGAATCGCCCAGAAATCCGCGGGCTCCGCGGGCGCAAAGCTGAAATCGCGCGGCAGGACTCCAACGATAACGTACGGGTCACCATCCAGCACAACGGTCTGCCCGAGCACGTTGGGACTGCCGCCGTAGCGTTTTTGCCAGGCTGCATAGGTCAGCAACGTGGTGCGTGGCGCTTCGGGACGATCTTCGCCGTAGTAAAAATCGCGGCCCAGGATTGGCGTCACCCCCAGGGTGCGGAAAAAACCGTCGCTCACCCGCGCGCCATCCGTCTGCCGGAGGCCATCGGGGGTTTTCATCATGAACCCGAACGGCTCAAACACGTTCAGGGATTGGAACACTTTGTTGTCGCGTTTCCAATCGAGGTAGTCGGGATAGGACAGATGAAAGCGCGGGCCAAGCGGAATGCTCTCGAAGAGCTGCACGAGGCGCGCTGGATTTTGGTACGGCAGCGGCTGGATCAGAGCTGCATCGACGAAAGCGAATATAGCCACGCTGGAGGCAATGCCAAGCGCGATGATCAGGATGGCCGTGGCAGCGAACCCCGGATTCTTGCGCAACTGGCGCAACGTAAATCGAAGATCCTGCACGACCGTTTCCCAGCGGAATGCGATGTTATTGTGGCTCTGCTCCAGGATTTGCGTGGTGTTGCCGAATTGATGCGCCGCTGTCGAGTGAGCCTTTTCAGAGGAGAGGCCCGACACAACCAGTTCCCTTTCCGACTGCGCGCGGTGAAATGCCATCTCTTCGTCAAGTTCCGTGCGGAAGCGATTGCGGCGGAAGAGAAGCGAGAGTTTTCTTAGAAAGATTGAGAACGGGTTCATCTTGACCTCCTGGTTCCGCACGTGAGTGGAGTAGCGCTCACCCGGAACGTATGTCCATGGCCCCGCAAGTGGTTACGCAGGTTCGCTTAGAACCCGTCCAATGGCAGTGATCATCTGCTCGAATTGCGTGACCTCGAGGCCCAATTGCTTGCGGCCAGCGGCGGTAAGCGTGTAAAAGCGGGCACGACGATTCGTTTCTGTCATCTTCCACTCGGCTTTCACCCAGCCTTGCAGCAGTAGGCGCTGAAGAGCCGGATAGAGCGAGCCCTCTTCCACGGTCAGAACGTCGTCGGAAAAACGTTTGATGGATTGGGCGATGCCGTAGCCATGGAGGGGCGCGCGGGTAAGCGTCTTAAGGATGAGCATGTCGAGCGTGCCGGGAAGGAGATCCGGTTTCTTCATGCGTCTATGTATAGGTTATCTATGGATAGAAAGTCAACGGCACAGAGCGGATTAGTGACCAATGGCGCGGGACTGGGGACGGGGAATAGCTCCGTTGGTCAACGATTCTATTCCCCGTTCTCTGATCCCTGCTCCGTGTTCTTAGTGTTTTGCGTACATGTCCATTACGTCTTTGCGGAGGGCGGCGCGGCTGTCGTTGCGGGTGTAGAACATGTGGCCGCCGGGGAATTCGTGCACGGACACACGCGTTGGGTCACCCATCACGGGCATCTGGTCGACGGTGAGGACGGAGCCCATGAAGGGACAGGAAAGATCGTTCCATCCGTGGACGATCATGATGCGCAACTTGGGGTCGGCGGCAACTGCTTCGCGCAGATCGGGCACCGAGCCGCGGCGCAGTTCGGCGTCGCGATCCCAGAGGCGATTGACTTCGAAGGAGAGCGCGTTGTAGCGGGCGTCGACCTTCCAGCCTACGGTGCGGGTAACGAAATCGACCATGGCGGTAGTGAGCGGAGCAACGATGCTGGCCAGGATGGGATCGTTGGCGCGCTGTTCGGGCGCAAATGGAAAGGGGTCGAAGGAGGTCACATTCGAGTCATAGACCGAGCCGAGCTTGCCCTCTTCGCGATGGACTTCGCGCAGGTAGGCGCCAGTTTCGATGCGGCCGCCGGAGACCTTCACGAATGCAGGATCGAGGCCGGTGAGTTCGGTGACATGCGCGATCATTTTTTGGGTCGCAGCTTCGTCGGCGCGGCCCTTAAGCAGCGTCGTCGCGTAATCACCCTGGGTGTAGGCGATGACGTCAGCCATGGCTTCAGGGGTGAGCTTCTTTTCGCGCTCGAGATGAGCCGCGGTGATGGAGGGCAGCGTCATCATCCAGGGGAGCGGGGAGAGGTCGCCGTTATTTTCGATGGTGGGGTTGAGATACGGCGAGACGAGGACAACTCCGTTCATCGCTACGCCGAGTTGGGATTGGAGGTAGTGGGTGATGCGTGGTCCGCGGAATCCGCCGTAGCTTTCGCCTACGAGATATTTGCGCGAACTGAGGCGGTCGTTTTTGACGAGCCAGTCATAAACGATGCGTGACAGATATTCGATGTCGGGTTCGGTGCTGTAGAAGAGTTTTTTGGTCTCGGCTTCCGGTACTTTGGATCGGCTGAAACCGGTGCCGATGGGATCGATGAAGACGAGGTCAGTGAAGTCGAGCCAGGTGCCGGGGTTGTCGACGAGATTGGTGGGATCAGAGGGGCTATCGCCCTCGTTGCCGGCGTCGAGGTGCTTGGGGCCGATGGCTCCGAAGTTCAGATAGACGGAGGATGCGCCGGGACCGCCGTTGAAGGCGAAGGTGACGGGGCGGTTGGCGCCTTCCATGGTGTAGGCGGTGACGACCACTTCGCCGGCAACTTTGCCGTCGTTGTCGCGAACGGGAAGCGCTCCGATGGTGACGGTGTAGTGCAGCGTCTTGCCATCGAGTTGGATGCTTTGCGCGGCGTGCGCTTCAGGGGGCAGAGGCGGCAGGCCTGGTTTGTCGTCGGCAGGTTTTGGAGTCGGCTTATCTTTATCGGTTGCGGCTGCCGCCTTGTCGGCCTGCGCCACAATGCGCACAGGTGCGACCCCAAGGGTCAAAAGAGCGCAGACCAAAACGGCGAGGCGCCCGGGGAAGTTTTCCAGATGTGTAAGGCTCATGCGAATACAATACATGCAGGGATTGCAGTTTCGCTTCACTCCCTGCCTCCACATCCTCTCAAAAGAAAAACCATGTCCCGTCGAATCTTCTACTGGATCTGTACCAGCTTACTGGCGCTCTGGCTTGTCCCGAGTGGTGTCCTCGACATTCTTCGCGCGCCAGCAGTGGTTGAGATCCTCCACCACCTTGGGTACGCCGCCTATGTCGGAGTGATCCTTGGCGTCGGAAAGCTGCTGGCGATTGCTGCAATCCTGACGCCGCAAACGCGGCTCCTCCGTGAATGGGCCTACGCGGGATTGACGTTCGACCTGATCGGCGCCTTCATCTCCCATATGGTTGCCCGCGATCCATTGCGGATCGCGCTTATCCCTCTACTTGTGCTGGGACTGGCCGCGGGCAGCTACTTCCTCAGGGCAGACCGCCTGCGGTTGCGATCATCGTGATTTGCCCCGGACTGGCACCCTGGGAGCGCGATGATTTACCCTCAAATTCGGCATGAAATACAAGCTCTTGTTGATTACACCGATTGCCGCGGCCGCCTTTGCAGCGGCCGCGATTGCGCAAGAAACAACAAAGCCCGCAGAACCCGCGCTGCCCGATGCTCCGCAGGCCACGGCTGCAGCGATGATTCATCCCAATGGACCGACGGTCGTAATGGACACCTCGATGGGGCGGCTGACCTGCCAGTTTTTTGAGAAGCAGGCACCGAAAACGGTAGCCAACTTTATTGCGCTGGCGCAGGGGACGAAAGATTGGACCGATCCGCAAACCCATAAAAAAATGCACAACAAGCCGTTGTATGACGGCACAGTGTTTCATCGGGTCATTCCTGAGTTCATGATTCAGGGCGGCGATCCGACGGGCACGGGCACCGGCGATCCCGGATTTACGTTTGAGGATGAATTCGATCCCAACCTGAATTTCGATGTTCCGGGGCGGCTTGCGATGGCCAATTCCGGACCTGGCACCAATGGAAGCCAGTTCTTCATCACTGAAGTACCGACAGAGCATTTGAACCAGCACCACACGATCTTTGGACAGTGCGATGAGGCGAGCATCAATGTGGTGAAGACGATTGCGCGCGTTCAGCGCGACGAGAACGACAAGCCCGTGACGCCGGTGGTATTGAAGAAGGTCACGATTATTCCGGAAGGCCAAGCGGTTCCACCTGATCCGGCCGCAACGCAGGCTCCTGCAGCGCCGCAACAGTAATCTGATTGCTCGGCACGCTTACCCAAATTCGATCCGATCCACAAAAGGAGTTTTTATGGCACTCGCACCAGGAACTTACGCAGTGTTCAACACGAGCGAAGGCAAGATTGTTACACGGCTCTTTGAATCGGAAGCGCCGATTACAGTGAAAAACTTTACGGAGCTGGCGGAGGGCAAAAAGGAGTGGACGCATCCTTCAACGCACACAAAGTCGAGCGACAAGCTTTTCGACGGAACGATTTTTCATCGCGTCATTCCTGACTTCATGATCCAGGGCGGTGATCCGACGGGCACCGGCATGGGTGGACCGGGATATCGCTTCGAGGACGAGACGAAGGGATCGAAGCACAGTTTCGACAAGGCGGGCAAGCTGGCGATGGCGAATTCCGGGCCTGGAACGAATGGATGCCAGTTCTTCATCACAGTTGCGGCGACGCCATGGCTGACAGGAAATCACACGATTTTCGGCGAAGTAATTGAGGGCCAGGATATCGCGGACAAGATTTCGAAGGTCCCGCGCGGTGGGCAAGATAAACCCAAGACGCCGGTGGTGCTGCAGTCAGTGACAATTGAGCGCGTGGCGTAAGGACAGTCGTCAGAGATTAGTGTTCAGTGATCAGTTTGGCTCCGCATATCTCCAGGATTGCGGGGCCAAATTTTTCGATTTTGGCCGGACCGATGCCGTCAATTTCGAGAAGCTGGCGCGGATTGGTGGGGCGCGCGAAGGCTACTGCCGTCAGGGTGCGGTCGTGCATCACGCAGTAGGGTGGCACCCGCAGGCGTTTGGCCTCACCGGTACGCCACTCTTTGAGTCGCGCTTAGAGCGCTTCTCCATCGGCGGACAATGTCTGCGGAAGTTCTTCTTCCCTGCCCGAACGTTGAGCCTGCGTCGGATTGTGGTTCGTGCCATTGGCTGTCGGATTCGCATGGTGGCTGGGGGGTTTCCGAATACGCTTGCGGATTTCCGGTCCGGCAAATTCATCCGCGATGCCGTCGTCGAGTAATAAGTCGACTCTTGCCATGTTGCGGGTTTGCAAGCCGGCTTCAGTCAGGCTGACTTTGCGGTAGCGGCGGACTTCACCATCTTTTTCATACGCGGCATCTTCGATGGCGATGAGGCGAGAACGGGTCATGGCATCGAGCAAGGAATCGAATTCGTCGCGGGTAATTCTGCCGGAGGGATCGAGGCTGCGCTGCAATGTTCCGGTGGCTTTGTAGTCAACGTTGCGGAGTTCGTCAACCATCGCCTGAGCCAGCGCGCGCTCAACACTGGTAGCGTGGCGGAACATGCGCAGGATGGCCTTGGCTGGATCGCAGACGTCGCAGACACCGCAGGATTGCGCGGCATCTTCATCGTCTCCGAAGTGGCGGACGAGGGCGCACATACGGCATTCGCTGGATGTGGTGAAACGCAGAACCTTTTCGAATTGCTCGGCACGGTGTTGCGCCTGCACGGAGTAGGTCTTCTTCCAACCGGGAGCGCCCAGCGTGACGTTGCCGGCGAAGTCAACGCGGGCTCCGCCGTGGATTTCAAGTTTCTCGAGCGCCTTGTCGAATTCTTCGTCGGTGAGTTTCGATGAAGCGCGGAGGTCGTCGATGGAGCGCGCGTCTTCACCCAGCATGCGGAAGACCTGGTGAAGATGATCGGTGGGTGGGTAATCGCGATTGAGGAAGAAGTCGTGGGTGCGCTGGTCAGCGTAGGAGTGCATGAGGAAGGTGCGGCTGGGCGCGCCATCGCGGCCGGCGCGGCCGATCTCCTGGTAGTAGCCTTCGAGCGTGCCGGGAAGTCCGGCGTGGATGATCGTGCGGATGTCGGACTTGTCGATGCCCATGCCGAAAGCGATGGTCGCCACCACGACTTCAAGCCGGCCGGATTGGAAGGCGCTCTGCACACGCTCGCGAGTTTCGCCGTCGAGGCCAGCGTGGTATGCGGCGGCGGGCATCAGTTGCGAAAGTTCTTCGGCGAGACTTTCAGACTGCTTGCGCGAAGTGGCGTAGACGATGGCGGGGCGGCGACCGCGGGATGAGAGCAACCCGCAGATGGCACGAGGGCGCTGGGGGACGGGCAATTCCACGACTTCGATGGCGAGATTGTCGCGACGAAAGCCGTGGATGAAGCGCGAGGGATTCGCCATTCCGAGCTGCGCGAGGATGTCGGCCTGAACGGTTGGTGTTGCGGTGGCGGTAAGGGCGAGGACGGGGACGGGACCGGAGCCATTGCGCAGCGCGGGAAGGTACTGCCCAATCATGCGGTAGTCGGGACGAAAGTCGTGGCCCCATTGCGAGATGCAGTGAGCTTCGTCGATGGCAATGAGTGCGGGCGGGCGCTTGGCGAGCATCTCGGGGAATCCGGGAACGCGCAGACGTTCGGGGGCGATGAAGAGGAAGTCGAGCTCACCGGCGAGATAGTCGACGCAGGCCTGGCGAGAGATGGAGCGGTCGAGTCCGGAGTGAATGCGGGCAACGCGCAGGTTGAGTGCGGCAAGTTTGGCGACCTGGTCTTCCATGAGCGCGATAAGGGGCGAGATAACAAGGGCAGTTCCGCCGAGAGCAATGGCGGGAAGCTGATAGCAAAGCGACTTCCCTGCCCCGGTGGGCATGACGAGAAGCAGGTCGTGGCCCTTGACGGCAGCCCGGCAGACGGCTTCCTGGTTGGCACGGAAGCGTGTGAAGCCGAAGACCGATTGAAGAAGCTGGGCGAGGTTTTCCGGGTTGGAAAAAGTGGTCAAAAGCGGCGGATCTCCACCCCGCGAACTAAGACCTGTTCGCGAGAGCCCCGGAACTGAGCTGAGGCAATTCCCTGCTTTAACTTTACAGAAGCGCGGAGGAGCACGTCTCTCAGCGACAGTCACATGGTGAAGTGACCAGTCTGGTACAACGACTTCGGACACTTTACAATCACATCTCTTAGCAGTTTCCCCAACTCCAGGGATTTCGCAAAGATGAACAGTCACGACAACGCCGCCCCACAAAGGGCCAGCCTGAGCGATTACCTGGCCGCCGAACGCACGCTGCTGGCCTGGATTCGCACTGGTTTGGCGATGATGGGATTTGGGTTCGTAGTGGCGCGTTTCGGATTGTTTCTGCAAGAACTGCAGTTTGCGCGGAATGCGGCAACCGCGCAGCATTACGGGTTGTCGCTGTGGTTCGGTACTGCCCTGATCGCAGTTGGAGTGGTGGTAAATGTGGCTGCGGGATTCCATCACCTTCGCCTCGTGCGCCAACTCGACCGCGGGGAAACATCGCATACCCACGCCACAGCACAGGCTGTCACGGCTGCATTCGTTCTCGCGCTGCTAGGACTCGCGATGGCCATCTATCTCATCTCCGTCAGCGGCGCATCAACATCGGGTCCCGAAGGCAAAAAGGAGGTTTCCCTTGTCCAGCGACAGCGGCATTGTTCAGATTCCCAGCAAGCATTCGGTGGATGAAACTGCACAGAAGCTCAAAGACATTTTGCAGGCCAAGGGCGTGACGCTGTTCGCGGTCGTGGATCACAGCGGAGAGGCGGCGAAGGCCGGGATGAAGATGCCGAATACGAAACTGCTGATCTTCGGGAGCCCTAAGGCGGGGACGCCGGTGATGCTGGCCGCGCCGAGTATCGCGATCGATCTGCCTTTGAAAATCCTGGTCGCGGAGGATGACGCGGGCAAGATTTGGATCTCATATAACAGCCCGCAGTTTCTTGCGGAGCGGCATGGAGTGCCGGCGGAATTGATAAAGAATCTGGCGGTGATTGAGACGCTGGCGAATGCAGCTGCGAGCTAACAGGCTACGATTGAAGGGTTCTCCTCCACCTCTGTGGGTGAATCCTCTGGAACGGGATCAGGCAGCCCCGCCCCGCGCATACTCTGCAAAGAAATTCTCTTCAATGGTCTATGGAGAGCCGGCGGCGAGACCGCGGTTGCGACCTACCTCTCGGGCGGCTGGCATGGGTGATGGCTGCGACGAGCGTGAGCACTTTCGATTCACTTCCGGATTCGAGGGCGTGCGGTTAGTATTCGTGTGATTCGCAATAGTCCTCGGAAGGAACGGTGAATTTGGTGATGCGTCGTTTTGTCTATTGGTATTGGTTGATGGCTTCGGCGGTTGCGCTGATGGCTGCAGGCGCGGTTGGCGCGCAGAAGCCGGATTTTCTGAAGAGCTACAAGGGGACTCCTTTCCACGACAGCAAGTACAACGGCGGGGCGCAGAAGATTCCGGGGACCGTGATGTGCGCGTACTACGACATCGGCGGCGAGGGGGTGGCGTATCACGATTCCGACGCTAAGAACAATGGAAGCGGCGCGCTGAATCCGGCGAACGGAACGTATCTCAATGAGTTTCGGATGAACGAAGGCGTGGATACTTCGTACACGAAGTTCGGGCTCGATCCGAAGATCGATGACAATCCTTACGACAAGGTGACGCCGCCGGCGGGGCTGCTGTATGTGGGATGGACGGAGCCGGGCGAGTGGTTCAACTTGACGGTGGATGTGGCGGAGGCTGGTGAGTACACGGCTGATCTACTGTATACATCGAATCGCGGCGGGACAGTCTCGCTGGATGTGAATGGCGTGGCGGCAACGGGCCCGCTGACGATTGTGTCAACGTACGATGCGGCCGATCCAGTGGCGTGGCGGCAATGGCATCACTGGAATCTGGCGAAGGGGTTGGTGAAGGTTCATCTGGAACAAGGCAGGAATGTGCTGACGGTACATACGGTGACCGAGGGGCAGATGAATTATGCGACGCTGGAGTTCAGGAGAGTTCGCGGTTCATAGTGGTGAATGTTGATTGTTCCGCCAGTGCGAAAAAGCAGATCCTTCACTCCGCCGACCGCACGAATCATTCCTCATGCGCGGGACCCCAAAGCGCTCCGTTCAGAATGACACCGCGATTTTGTGGCGCGGGAGAAAATGAGTTGCAAGGGCGGGACGAAAACAGTTCCGGGCTGGATCGCAGTTGCGGTCCAGCCCGGATGTGCAGGCGGGGAAGCCCGGATCTTTTATCCCTACGACAGAGACTTCTTGTTGGGAACCCGGAAGAGGTCAGTGCTATCCCACCCTTGAATTACAAAACGATTCAAGGATGGGGCACCCAGCGTCTTCTTCCCTGTTAAGTCCTACTCAGGTTTCAGAATCGAAACCCGGGCACCTAAGTTGTGGGTGAAGCAAAAAACAACTGCAGGTCCTTCGACTCCGCTGCGCTCCGCTCGGGATGACAGCGCTTGTCTTGGTTAGTCGCCGGCTACGGCTTCGGCGATTGGGTGGGTTGACGGGGGAACGGCTTCTTTATGCCCTTCTCTCAAAAGATCGAAGCGATCCGAGTTCATCACCTTGTT
>Ga0210400_10004231_pt1 | contig 12494 bp, 13 predicted proteins | sample IncBWH26MmetaG_FD_155456 | JGI IMG/M metagenome (GOLD analysis project Ga0210400, IMG submission 155456) | Forest soil microbial communities from Barre Woods Harvard Forest LTER site, Petersham, Massachusetts, United States - Inc-BW-H-26-M | ecosystem: Environmental > Terrestrial > Soil >...
GAAACTTGCTGCGTGGCCGCAGCTGGGCCTGGTGGTTTGGTGTGGTGCTTTTTGCCATCGATGCCTGCGGCAATATCGTCAGTTACTTTGTTATCCATGACCCGCTGCGTTCTGGAACTGGCGCGATCATCTCTTCAACTGTTTTATACTTTTTGTGTCGCGATTCCGTACGCTGTTACTTTCTCCGCCAGGCGCTGACGCCAAACCATAAGCCATAGAACGCCAGCAAAAGAAATCCGGCGCTTGCTCCTGCGGCCCCGGGTGATCGCGTGACTTTTGCAATTACGACAAACAAATCACCGGCCATGCCCGGTCCCAGAAAAACCAATGCCGTGAGCAACAGGCGGCCCGCAACCTGGTGAAAGTGTTCCGTATCCTCGCCCGCTTCATGGATGCGGTGATAGGCGGCGGGTGTGATGAGCAGCACAGTAGAAATCGTTGTGGCCAGCAGGCTGGCAAAATGGATAAGTTGCCATGGCCGCGGTAGTTTTTCAAAGCCCTGGGCGAAGACAATTGCAAATTGAAACCCCAAAAAAGCCTGTGCGCCGGGCAGGGCCATGCGGCACTCCAGCAGCACTTTCTTGATCCGGTCGGAGAGGTCGGGTTTGTCTTCGTCCTTCAGTTCTTGCTGCTCCAGTTCTTTGGCTACCTTCTCCTTCGTTCCCGGCTCTCGGCCTACCCGGGACCAGCCGTACCATACCGCAACCGCAAAAGTTCCGCCTGCCGCTCCGATCACGGGCGCATAAGGCAGTTCGAGGGCGGCGGCAACCGGATAAAGTGTGAGGGCCAGCCCCAGGGCCAATGGCAGCAAGGCCGAATCAAGAACATCGGTCGCGAAGCTGTGGATGGATGCCGTCATGCGGCCGTGTTCTTTGATCTGATGAAACGCGGCGGGCCATATGAGCCAGCCGAGGGCAGCCGTCATGACCCCGAGCCCTGCGATTTCCGCCAACTGGGCGGGACGGGCAATCTGCTTAAATTTTTCCTCAAAACAGATGCGATAACTGAAGCCCAGGAGAACCTGGCCGCCCAAAAGCAGCATTCGCGCTTCACTGAAGACATTGTCAATCGCGTCAGTTAACTTGGGCATGGCTTGTTCGGGAAGTTATGGCGGCGAAACGGTTACCCGGGGCGGTGCAATCTTTCGAGCACCTTGTGGATCGTTCTTCTTCCAGCCAGGTCCGCTGGCCAGAAAGCGAAGAAACCTTCCTGGTCAGATGTTTCGTTTCGGAACTCTGTGCCATAACGGTTTGATGCAGAAAGTTTACGGTGAAACTCTGATCCCAGGTCGCGCAAAATTCGGCAAAACCCTGCTTTTTCCCGTTGAAAAAGCCCTGCCAAATGCGGATAATAGGCGACAAACATGCCCAAAAAATCAGATAAACAGTCTGAGGTTTCCAAAGACCTTTGGATTGCCCCGCGATACAGCCTGAAGGGGCCGGCTGGTGAACGTGCGTGGGAAAACCGTCCCGGTGGCGCGCCTAATAGCAGCCGTTTTCTGGAATTGGCTGATATCGCGCTCGGTGTAAAAAAGCCGGCGGCCAAGAAAAAACGCACGCCTGGCGCCAGCGCCCATCAGACCGCGAAGACCGAGCCCTACTCTGGAATGGATTACAACGCGAAAGATAACATCAGAAGATAGTCAGGAATCTTCTCACCGAGTAAGCTGGCTCAACTTAAACTGTCAGACGTTTGGATGATTGGCGGACTGCAAAGTCTGCGAGACAGTTTTCCCGTATTCGCGCAGCTTGTCGAGCGATGCTGAAAGGCTGTCAGCTTTTTCCGCCAGTCCGCGGCCGCGCGCCACGGCGATTACCTGCTCGGCCTCCATGCTCAGCCGTTCCAGCGTGCTTACCAGATATCCCAGTGCGTCCGCGTGCGGTTTCCACAAGTAGGCGGAACTCGCTTTGTGGTTGTATTCGTCCACTTCAATTACCATGCGCGCAAGGTACGCCACAATCGTCATCATGACGCTGGCATAGTCGGCGCGAAAGCTTTTTTCAGTCTGATAATCTGCCTTGAAGGATTCCACTTCCGCAGCAGAAAGAGTGATTTTTGAATTCTTGACCGGAAAGATGTGAGCCAGCTTGGGATCTGAGACCCGAACGTGCTCCTTGATAATCTGTCGCGCGCTCTGAATTTTTCCTTCCTGCACCGCATTGTGTACGGCTTGCGATGGCGCTACCGCCAATACCTCAGGGCCCAGATTTTTGCCGCTGCTCCCCGGTGAACCTGTTGCAGCTGGCGCCGGTGACAAGTTGAAAGTCATGGGCGATCTCTGCGTTACCGTATTTGCCTGGGGAATCGCGGGGCGGGGCGCGGGCGATGATTCTGCGGCAGGCCGGGCCGGCTGTCGCGGCCCGCCTGCCGCAGACATTCTGACCGGGCGTCTGCTGTCCACCGCTTTCTTGTACTTTGATACCTTCCGGAATTCGTCCTGCGCGGACTGATAGTCCTCCGCAAGAATCTGCTTGGTTTCCACCTCGCTCAGGTTTTTTACCGTGATATCGCCCTCAACTTTTGAAAGGATGCTGCCGCCCTCTTTCTGCACCGTCTCGGCGAAAGTCTTGATCTGCATTGCGGCGTCATGGAATAGCTCGTCAAACTTCCGTCCAAACACATCATTCCACACCGCCAGTGTGGCCAGCGAATCCGGATGATAAAATGACGTGCCCAGAGAGTGCTTCAACTCGCGAACCCGTTGCACGATTCCTGAATCGATAATCTGGTCGAAGTGCCGGAACTCTTCCAGTTCCTGATAGAGATATTCGAACTCCTGCAGCAGCGTGACGTGCTCCGGCGGCATTGCCGCAGAGGGCACGTCCGCCAATGCGCGGTACAAGTCGGCTTCAAAGGCAAGAGCCGATTGCGAGATGAAGGCGTAGGAACTATCCACCTCGGGCCGATGCCAGGCGGGCGGAACGTCACCACGGGACGGCGCCCGGAAAAGATAGGTGATGATGCAGTCGGTCTTGTCGCGGTCGCCGGCGCGTTGTGATGCCTTGGTAGTAAAGTAGCGCAGCAGCGCGTGCGCCGTTTCGAATCCGGGAAGGCTTTTCAGCGCGTCGCGCAGCAGCGGCGGCGTCAGCGCCAGATCCAACAGGTCCAGCCACAGCTTGAAATCGGCTATCAGCGCGACGGCATTTTCTGGCGCGTCTGCTACATCCTTTATCTCAACGGGGAGGGGCACCCCGTGCCCCAGGTTTTTTTCGAGAAGCCCAAGATAAAAGGTGTGAACGATTTTAAGGTCTTGCAGTTCCTTCAAGGAATCCTGACCCAACGTTGACTCCTGCCCTTATCGATTTGGCACTATGCCGTGGGGGTGAGCAGCCGGAAATTTCCCGCTAGTTTAAACCACCTTATTCTTTAGAAACAATCGGGTACTCCCCTAGGCAATACCCCGGATAACTGTAATCCTATGATTCTAAGATATTTAGGTGGTTTAGACTGGTGCGTTTGAAGATTATTTTCCTCCCAGCAGCATCTTGGCTATGGTTTGCAACTGCATGTTGGACGTGCCTTCGTAGATTTTCCCGATCTTGGCATCGCGATAATATTTTTCCACCGGATAATCTTTTGTGAATCCGTTACCGCCGTAAATCTCCACCGCCAGCGAGGCCACGCGCTCCGCCACCTGCGATGCAAACAGCTTGGTCATGGCGGCTTCCTTCACGAAATTCATTCCCGCATCTTTCATGCGCGCCGCGTTATAAACCAGCATCTTCACGGCTTCAATCTCGGTGGCCATCTGCGCCAGCTGAAACTGAATTCCCTGGAAGTCTGAAATGCTTTTGCCGAATTGCTTTCGTTCCTGGGAATACTTGAGCGCGCTCTCCCACGCTCCGCGCGCCAGGCCCAGCATCTGCGCGCCGATCCCGATGCGCCCTTCATTGAGCGTTTCAATGGCGATCTTGTAGCCCTTGCCCACCTCGCCCAGAACGTTTTCTTTCGCCACGCGCCACTCTTCCAGAATCAATTCACACGTGCTGGAAGCCCGGATTCCCAGCTTGTCTTCTTTCTTCCCGACCGTGAATCCGGAAAAATCCTTTTCCACGATAAACGCCGTGATCCCCTTATATCCGGCGGCCGGGTCGAGCGTCGCAAACAGGATAAACACGCCTGCTTCCTTGCTGTTGGTAATCCAAAGCTTGCGTCCATTGAGCACATACTCACTGCCCTTCAGTTGCGCGCGCGTCTGCATGGCGAAGGCATCCGAGCCGGATGAGGCCTCGCTTAAGGCGTATGCCCCCACGGTGTTGCTGGTCATCCGGGGGAGATAACGGCGCTTCTGTTCTTCAGTGGTCCAGCGCACCAGCGCGTTATTGACCAGAGTATTCTGCACGTCGACAATCACACCGGCAGAAGCGTCTACGCGAGATATTTCTTCTACGGCCAGAATCGCCTCAAAAAACTTTCCCCCGGCTCCGCCGTATTGTTCCGGGACCTCTATTCCCATCAGGCCGAGATGGAAGAACTGGTCGATCAGTTCCTGGTCGAAGACGCCTTTTTCATCCATCTCGCGGACTTTCGGGCGGAGCGCCTGGTCGGCGAACTGCCGGACGTTATCTCGAAACAAAACTTCATCGTCAGTAAGCGCGACCAGCGGCAGGGGTGGAGGGGCGATTTGGGCGGAAATCTGGGACATCGTGAGGATCCTTTTGACAGACTCAGGGAAACCTGAAATTGTATCACCGGGAAACAGCATTCAGCATTCAGCAATTCAGCACTCAACCCCTAAAACCGCCTCGCGAATGTAATGAAAACCTTTGAAACGCAGAGCAACGGAGGTAGCAGAGGAATTTGGTTTCTTATCCTTGATTGCGCCGTTTACTCCTTACCTCCATATTTCAAGGTTTTTGCATTTTATCCGCACAGTTTCAGGGCTGAATGCTGTGCTGACTGCGGACTGCCTCCCACTTGACGGCATCCGCCCTGAGACCGTCTAATGCCAAGCATGCGCGTAGCCTTTTTAGGTCTTGGAATTATGGGACGGCCCATGGCCGTCAACCTTGTCAAAGCCGGACATGAAGTAACCGTCTGGAACCGTACGCCCCGTGAGGTGGAAGGGGCCACAACCGCGGCCACGCCCGCTGAAGCCGCCAAAGACAAGGACGCTGTGTGGGTCTGCGTCTCTGATACCAAGGCTGTGCAGACCGTCCTGTTTGGGCCCGGCGGCGCGATTGAAGGCCTTACCAGTGGCACCGTGGTTGTTGACTCAAGCACCATCTCGCCTTCCGCCAGCCTGCTTTTCATGGAAGGTTTGCAGGAAAAAGGCTGTGAATTTCTCGACGCCCCAGTCACCGGCTCCAAGATCGCGGCCGAAAGCGGCCAGCTGATCTTTATGGTCGGGGGAGCGCCGCACAACATTGAGCGAGTCGAACCGCTGCTGCGCGCCATGGGCAAAAAAGTCATCCACATGGGCGACAACGGTAAAGGCCTCTCCGCCAAACTGGCGCAGAACATGAATATTGTCTTTATCTATGAAGGCCTGTGCGAAAGCCTGACGTTGGCCAAGAAGCTTGGCGTACCCGCGGAGAAGATGTTTGAGCTGATTGAAGCGTCGATGATCCGCTCCGGCGTGGCGGAATACAAAAAGCCGTTCATTCTCAACCAGGATTACAGTCCTAATTTCCCGCTCAAGCTGATGCACAAAGATATGCACCTGATGATGGACGCAGCGAAGGAAAACGGCGTCGATCTTCCGGGCCTGATCAAGATCGATGAAATCTACGAAGAAGCCAGCAAGGACGGGCATGACGATCTGGATTATGCGGCGACGATCATGTTGATAGAAGAACGCGCAGGTTTGCGGTTGAAAGGGAAGCCCTCGTAGCCCAATCTGCGCTTATCCGCTTTGATCCGCGGTAAGTGTCTTCGGCGCACCGCTGCTCAACATGTAATCCTGTTCCGCCACAGCCCGTGTTCTGCGCTTGTAGGCGACGACTGATCCAGGCCAGATTACGGGGCTTTCACCGGTCCTGGCGTCCTGATACCAGCTCCGACAGCCGCCGGACTCCCACACCGTTCCCGCCAGCCGTTTTCGCAGTTCGTCGACAAAGCGTTGCTGCGTAGCGGCCTTGACCTCCATCACTTTGCTGCCCCGTTTACGCATCAGGCCGAGGCAGTCCATGACGTAACCGATCTGGGCTTCGCTCATCAGGACGACCGAGTTGTGTCCCAGCCCGGTGTTGGGGCCAAGGAGCATAAAGAAGTTGGGAAAGCCGCTCACGGTTACCCCCAGGTAGGCGCTGATGCGCTCCTGCCACGCCCGATGAATATCAACTCCATTGCGGCCGATCACGCGCGTATCATGCAGCGGCTCAGTGGCGCGAAAGCCTGTACCGTAAATCAGCACATCAACAGGGCGCTCTGTGCCATCCTGCGTCACAATACTGTGTTCGCGGATCTCCCGGATGCCATCAGTAACAAATTCAACATTGGGCCGCTGCAGCGCCGGATAGAAATCATTGGATATCAACACGCGTTTGCAGCCGAACTGGTAGTTAGGCGTGACCCGGGCCCGCAATTCCGGATCAGGCACCTGCGCGGCAATATGGTCGCGCGCCATCTTTTCTCCGCGCTGGCGTAGCGCCTGCACTTTTCCCAGGAAGCCCCAGACGCGAATTTCGTACAGCCAGAACAGCGCGGTGCGGAAGAGCCAGGTGAAAAAGGGAAGCTTGCGGAAGCGGTTCTTCCAGCGGTCTGGGATGGCAAAGTCTTCTTTGGGAACAATCCAGGGAGGCGTGCGCTGGAATACTGACAGCTTCGCCACTTCAGGCGCAATCTCCGGCACGAACTGGATTGCGCTGGCGCCCGTGCCGATCACGGCCACGCGCTTGCCTTCGAGCGGCACGCTTGCGTCCCACCACGTGGAGTGAAACGAGGGCCCGGCAAATCTCTCCATCCCGGGAATTTCAGGAAACCTGGGAACATGCAGAGCGCCCACGGCGGAGACCAGGACGCGCGCGCGGATGATCGCGCCATCTCCCGTTGTAACGCGCCACAAATTGGTGCCCTCATCCCAAACGGCTTCCTGCATGCGTGTATTCACGCGTATGTACGGATTCAAACCAAAGCGTTGAGCACACGATTTCAGATAACTCTGAATTTCATTGCGACCGGAATACATGCGGGTCCAGTCTGGATTGCGGTCGAAAGAAAAAGAATAAAGGTGCGAAGGGATATCGCAGGCGCATCCGGGATACTGGTTCACGTACCACGTCCCGCCGATGTCATCGGCCTTCTCAATCACCAAAAAATCCCTGGTACCCTGCTGCAAAAGTTTGATTGCCATGCCAAGGCCGGAAAAGCCGGCGCCCACAATCAACACATCCAGCACACCAGAGGGAATACCGGAGGCATAAGGAGTTTCGGCCGGTGATTGTTCCAAAGTTGGCAAGGGAATGAGCTACTAGCTTGCCATGCCACGACAAGTCGCGCAAGAGATACATGTGAAAACCCAACCGCGGCTCCGCCAAAGGCAACTACAGGTTTTTCTGAGGAGGAGACGTGGCGGCGCGGGGTTATTCCGGTTTGGTCACGAATTGATAACCCAGGCCGCGGACGGTGATCAGGTGCTTCGGCTTGGTGGGATCAGTCTCAATATAGCGCCGCAGGCGAACGATAAAGTTATCAATCGCTCGCGTATCGGTATCTTCTTTCATGTCCCAGACCTGCTCCAGGATTTCTTTGCGTGAAACCGGCCGGCCGCCATTGCGAATGAGATAACGAAGCAACTCGGTTTCCATCAGAGTGAGTTGGAAAATCTGTTTGCCATTTTGCAGCTGTAATTTCTGGAAATCGACTGTCTTGCCGGCAAAGCTAAACTCGTCTGACGGCGGAAGTGTGGTTCCATTCACCGCCTGCAGCCATCTTGTCCGCCGCAGAAGCCCGCCTATGCGGGCAACAAGGATATCCAGGTTGAAAGGTTTAGGCAGATAATCATCCGCGCCGGACTCAAAACCCTTCAGCACGTCTTCCGGGCGGCCGCGAGCCGTGAGCATCAGGATGGGCGCAAAGTTTTGCCGCTGACGCAGTTCGTGGGCCACGGTGAAGCCGTCTTTGCCTGGCAGCATCACATCCAACAGCACGAGATCAAAGAGCTGGTTCTTAACCAGGATGCGATCCAACGCATCTTCGCCGTCTTCCGCAATGTCAACGGAATGGCCCTCGGCTTCCAGGTTGAAGCGCAGGCCGTGGGCAATATGTGACTCATCTTCCACTATCAGAATGCGGCTCATAAGTGATAGACCCTGGGCAGCCGGAGAGTGAATGTGCTGCCGTATCCTTCGCCGTCGCTTTCAGCAAAGGCCTCACCGCCGTGGCGGCGCGCGATGGATCGGACAATGAAGAGTCCCAACCCGGTTCCTTTTACCTGTCCAGTGGCCTGGCTCTGCACGCGATAGAAGCGTTTGAAGATGCGCTTCAGTTCGTTGCGCGGTATGCCCATGCCCTTATCTCGGACGCGCAGGATGACCGTGTCGATATCTGGTGTGGTCACGTCAACGCTGATCGAAGGCTGCGGGCCGGAATACTTCACCGCATTCTCAATCAAATTGGCCACTGCGGTCCGCAATTCTTCGGGATTACCCAGCAATGTGATCGGCTCCGGCGGTGTGTCGCCGAAGCGCAAGGCATCCATGGAGAGATGATGGCGAAGGCGCGCCAGTTCCAGACTGTCCTCGACGATGGCAGTGAAGTTGACATCTTTCCAGTGATCGCGCGACCGCCGCTGGCGAATCTCTCCCGCGCGCAGCACCTGCTCCACCGTGGCCATCAGACGGTCAGCATCATCCAGCATCAGGCGGTAAAAGTCGCGGCGCTGGTCGTCGTTCAACGTGCGTCGTTCCAGCGTTTGCAGGTACAGGCGGATAGAGGTGATCGGCGTTTTGAGTTCGTGGGTGACGGCGTTCAGGAAGCTGTCCTGCTGCTCGCTGCGGCGGATTTCGCGCACCAGAAAGATCGTGTAGAGCACCAGCCCGGCAATGATCATGCCGAAGAAAATGATGCCCAGCACCAGCGGCACCACATTGCGCCAGTTATGCACGAGCCAGACAATATTGAGATAAATGGCCAGCCCCACCAGGCAGGTACCCAGTGTGATGAAGAACGCAATTGTCCTGGCGCTGCTTCTGATGCGCATGGTCGCTGAGGAAATTGTAACGGAAGCAGCCTGTCAGGAAGAAGGAAGGATTCTTGCGGGTTTGGTATTTGGCAATTGGTACTTGGCTTGACCATGTCCAGGTTCGGACAGTGCCAAATACCAAGTACCAAGAGCCGGTTTTCTAGTCGTCGCCGGAGGCGGTGGCGGAAAATGTTTCCAGCGGAACCTTGGCCGGCTTGAGCTTTACCGCGTCTTTGAGCTTGGGCGCTTTCACGTCCCAAATCAAACCAAGAGCACGCAGAGCGCAGATGCCGTACCAGTTCAGGTCGATCTCATACCATGCCAGACCGTGGCGGGCTGCCTGAGGATGAGCATGATGATTATTGTGCCAGCCTTCGCCAAAGGTCAGGAGCGCCACCCAGAAGCTGTTCTTGGAAGTGTCTCCAGTCAGGAAGCGCTGTGATCCCCACATGTGTGTGGCGGAATTGACCAGCCATGTAAAATGCAAGCCCATGACGGTGCGGAAGAAGATGCCCCAGAACATCACAGACCAGCCACCGAATACCAGCAGGCCGATACCCAGGGTCGTGATCGGAACCCAATGCCACTTGCTGATGAACGTGTGAAATTTGTCTTTGCGAAGATCGGGAATGTAGGGAAGGAGCGCGGCGGAATGGTTGTGCAGCGTACGCCCGGTCATGATCCAGCCCATGTGCGCCCAGAGCCCACCATCGCGCGGAGAGTGGGGATCGCCTTCCACGTCAGTATTCTGGTGATGGACGCGGTGCGTCGCTACCCAGAAAAATGGGCCGCCTTCCAGCGCCAGCGTGGCGCAGACGGTGATGAAATATTCGAACCATTTATAGGTCTTGAACCCGCGATGCGTGAGCAGACGGTGATAGGCAATGCCAATGCCAAGGCTGCCGGCAACCCACCACACGAAAATTGCGACGAAAAAGGCCTTCCAGGTAAACATGAAGAGCGCTGCTACCGCACCTATGTGAAATGCGACCATGAAAAATGTGGTGAGTTTGCCGATGGGTTCCCGAAATGTTCTATCCCGCTTGAAAAAGTTCACGAGTGTGAGTCTCCTTGGTGGCTCGTGCCTGCCTGTTTCATTTGATTCAAGCCTAGCAGCGGCGAAGCGGGCGGATTGTAATACTTGTGTAATCGTAGGGGCGGAAGGACAGGGCCGAACGAATTGGGCCTGTCCTAAAGTGCACACGTCACTGCAACGCGGAAGTCGCGGCAGGCCGCGTTTCAAACGCAAAGTGTGCGGAAGATTCCTTCGGCTAGTCAGCGCACGAAACAGCAAGCCAACGGCTGATGTATTGCGCCTTGGAATGAGCGATTGCTCAAAGTGCTGCCTGCTCCCCAGTGCCAAATTGGAACTAAGTCACTCGATTTCTCAGCATGATTTGATCGTGCCAGCTTTAAAATTTGCTAAGATTCGGATCGGATTTGGCAAGTAACTTTTTCTCTCATGACTCCGCGAGGAAACAGAACATGAAGTGGAGTGTTGCGATCTCGGCCTGCTGCGTTGTGTTGCTGGCGGCGAACATCGCCCTGATTCGTCAGAACGGGCAACTGAAAGCGCAACTCTCCCTGCCGCCGCCCGCACTGGAGGCCGCTGCCGGTACCCAGATGCCCGACCTGCGGGGCTTCGACCCCGACGGCAAGCCGGTTGAGGTGCTCTACGGAAAAGACGCGCGTAAAGTCCTGGTACTGGTTTTTTCTCCAACGTGCGCTTTCTGTGATCAAAACTGGCCAAAGTGGGAGCAGGTGATTTCATCGCTCGACCGCTCGGCCGTTCGTCCAGTGGCGGTGGACGTGACCTCAACAACAACTGCGGGCTTTGTTTCGCAGCATCAGCTTGCCAGTCTGCCAGTCTTCCTGAAGGTGGATCCGCGGGCAACGCTGGACTACCGCTTTCATCTCACCCCGCAGACAATCCTGGTCGGTCCCAACGGAAAAGTGGAGAGGGTCTGGACGGGAGTGCTGAATGACTCCGCCATGGCCGATCTGAAACAACGCCTGGGCGACAGCAAGGCCGCTTCTCAAAGTTCTGATAATCATCCGGGTTTTCATTAAAACAAGGAGTAGTCATGACGAAAAAGATCAAAACCGTATTGCTCATGCTAATGGTTACAGCCGTCCTCTGCGCGGGAACGGTATCCGCTCACCAGTTGTTCCGGCCTTTCCAGACCACCTGCCAGGGCTTCTGCACCAAGAAAACAGGTTGCCCCAACATTCTGGGCTGCGCCTGCGTCTTCAACAACCCGGGAGCCACCGTAGGCGTGTGCAATTTCATCGCAGCCAAGCCGGCAAAATAACAGGAACTCGAGGTTCGGGCCCCCGGTCCTGCAAATTGGAAACGAGAGAGAGTATGAGCAAAAAATTCATTAAAAACACATTGCTTGGAACCTTTGTTACGGCCGTCCTTTGCGCGGGAACGGTTTCCGCTCGCCAACTGCGGTCCGATGCAAAGGGCTTTGCCGCTTGTAAAGGCAGCTGCAGCAGTACGCAACCTTGCTCCACCGGCTGCATCTGTGCCTTTCCTCTGGAATCAACAACCGGGTTTTGTTCGTCGCATCCCACGGGACTCCAATCCCCGCAAAATAGCGCGGACGGAAGTCCAGGCCATCATCCGGCTTTTTAACTGAAAGGAGCTTATACATGGTTAAAAAGATTGCCAAAACCACACTGTTCGCAACCATTCTGGTAACCGTTATGTCCGCCGGGACTGTTTCCGCCCTGCAGTTGAAAAAGGACGCTAAGGCGTTCGGATTCTGCCGGGGCGCCTGCAGCGCGACGGTGCCTTGCGCCGGTCCGTGTTTTTGCTACATTCCCAGCGGGACCACGGGCTCATGCGTCGCAGACCCGCCCGGCGTAAAGGCCGCAACCAAATAGCGGAATGAACGATTGAACTCGCTGCCGCAAGGTCAGCTCCTTCATTTCGTGAATATAAACCTATGCCGGCTTTGGCATAGGTTTACCTGGAGGCGTGAAGGCGCTCAAGCGGTTTGTCGCGGAACATTAAAAGACGGATGCGCTGCCAGCCAGCTCTCTCACTGCGTCCAGCATATAAGTCCGTGCCGGAGCGCCGGGGGCCAGGGCCTCTAAGGGGAGGGTGGCGGAGAAATGCGGAGAGCGGCGCTGAAAGCTGACTTCCAGGAACTCGCCGTTATCGCCTTTGCTGAGCGACGTCATAGTACAGGCTATTTCTTTTTGGCTCTGCGTCCTGGTGCTGATCATTACTGAGGGCAAACGTTCGAACTGCCAGCCCGGCCGGTCGATTTCCGCTTTAGGGCTGCTTCGCGCGAACCAGCGGAAATTTTGCATCTGCAAAGAGAACGTAGGAGGACAATCCAGATCTGCCTGAAACGTCAAC
>Ga0210400_10004234_pt1 | contig 12491 bp, 8 predicted proteins | sample IncBWH26MmetaG_FD_155456 | JGI IMG/M metagenome (GOLD analysis project Ga0210400, IMG submission 155456) | Forest soil microbial communities from Barre Woods Harvard Forest LTER site, Petersham, Massachusetts, United States - Inc-BW-H-26-M | ecosystem: Environmental > Terrestrial > Soil >...
GATCGAGAGAGTTACATTCATGGCCACAGTATACGTGTACACATATTATGTGTTAACACGCGGGAGCCATTGCGATTAGTGGATTCTCAATCTGCCGTCTAATTTCGTAACGCACCGCTTCGCCGCACTTAGCGAGAGCCAGATCGTCACAATCGCGCTCCAACCTGTGGATTTCTTGCTGAAATAAAGTCGGTGTGGCAACCTGCCCGTTGCGGTCCGCATCAGTCGCAGTGAAAGTGCCATGGGTTTGAGAGAAATTGATGTTGGACTTGTACTCGACCCAGGCAGGCCCCAATCCACGGACCCAGGAGCGACAACATGAAACCCGCTCTCGTAGCTGTTCTCTTCATCTGCTCCGCATGGGCGCAGGACAAGCCCACCAGTGCCGCTGTTGCTCCGGGTTGCGGTCCGACCGATGCAAAGTTCGACGTAAAGACGGACAAAGCTCAGCACCCGATCATCCCGGCCGAGAGCGGGAAAGCGGTGGTTTATTTTGTGGAGGACGACACGCACTTCCAGTCAAATCCCAAACCTACCACCAGAATAGGACTGGATGGCTCGTGGGTAGGGGCGAACCATGGCAACTCCTATTTTTCTCTCACTGTCGACCCCGGAGAACATCACCTCTGCGCAAGCTGGCAATCCTGGATCGGAGCCGGAACTCGCAACAACGCCGCGGCTGTGCACTTCACCGCGGAAGCCGGAGGCGTGTACTACTTCAGCGTGAAGAACAGCTGGCTCCGGGAGAGCATGATCATGGGCATCGAATTGGTACCTTTGGATAGCGATGAGGGACAACTTCTCGCGAGCAAGTTTTCGTTCAGCACCTTTCATCCGAAGGAATGACCACCGAGGGCGCCGTGTCCCAGCCGGGACTTCATTTTTGCCCGGGGGTGCCCCGCTCAAGCTCCGCTCGGACGGGGATTTTGACGTTCATCGTCCCAGTGAAAAATATCCATCGTGCGTCCGCTTTCCTCAGGCCATTGTCAGGTCTAACCGTGTGCGCGCAGTCTTAATCGCGCGATCATGACCGAGGCGCATCCGGCAAATTGCAAGGGTCCTTCGTCCGGCAAAGAACGCCCTCCTCAGGATGACAAGTCTTGGGTGACAACTCTTGCTTAGAGCGCGCTCAATTGGATGCTGGCACGCCGCCGTACTTCTGCAGCCACTTTAATTCTTCGCGGACTTTGATTTTGCCGTGCCAGGGATTCTTGCGCAGGCTGTGGCCTTCGCCGGGGAAGATCAGCAGCTTGTTGGGAATTCCTAGTGAATACAGCGCGTGCTCTAAAAGATAATCTTCCAGCACCGCGACCCGGATGTCGTCGGCGCCGGCTACCATGTGCGTTGGCGTTCGGACTTTATCGATTTGGAAGATGGCGGCTTCGTCGTGATAGCGCTGGGGGGCCTCCCAGGGACGTCCGCCGAGGAAGTAGGCGTCGTCCATGGTGTCGTCGTCGTTGCCCCAGTTGGCGATGTGCTCGACGGCGCCCGCGCCGGTGACAGCGGCTTTGAAGCGCGTGGTTTGCGTGATGAGCCAGTTGGTCATGTAGCCGCCGTAACTGTAGCCGCCGACGGTGAGATGATCGGGATCGGCGATGCCGTCTTTGACCAGAGCATCGACGCCTTCGAGAATGTCTTTGCCGGGGCGAGAGACGATTTGGGGAACAATCTGCGTGAGGAACTTGTCGCCGTATCCAGACGACCCGCGGTAGTTGGGCTCGAAGACGAGCCATCCGTTGGTGGCGGCTAGCTGAGACCATACGTACCAGTCGGCTTCGAAGTGGTTGCCGTCGGCGTCGGCGGGGCCTCCGTGAATGAATGTGAACATGGGCAGATGCTTTGCTTCAAATTTGTCTGGAGGATAAATCAACATGCCTTCGACGGTGGTGCCGTCGTCGGCCGTCCAGCGGTAAGGCTTGCCTTGAGGAAGATCGCGCTCGGTGAAGAGCTGGTTGAACGAAGTGATGGGACGCGCCTGGTCGATTTTGTCGGGGCTTTCCGCGACATAGACTTCAGCCGGCTTTTGCAAGGAGGAATAGACGAAGGCAACGCGGGGAGAGTGCGCGGTGGTGGACAGAATTTCGTAAGAACCCTCCCATCCCTTCAGTTTGTGGAGGGACTGTTTGGGCTGGGTGACGGAGTAGATCGGCACTTCCGTTCCGATGCGCGCTGACGCCAGCACGCCGTCAGCCGCAACGGCATAGTGGTCGACCGGACCGATGAAGTCCTTGCTCCACTGCTCGATTGCGCCGGTTTCGCAGTCAAGCCAGTAGAGGTGCGGCTGGAGGTCGCGATAGGGGCCGGTTACGTCTCCGACCTCGACGGTGAAGAAGATGTGGCGGCTGTCGTTGGCCCAGCGCAGCTTGTTTTCGACTGCTTGGTTGTGGGTTAGTTGGCGCGGTTTTGCGGCAGGCTTCGTCTCCCCACTGCCAGTCGCGGGCGAGCCGCCCGCGCCCACAAGGGTTAGATCGATGGCATAGATCTCGACGTCTTCGGCCTTTTCCTGGCGCCGGTTGATCGCGTTGGTCACGAAGGCTAGTTTGCCGCCGTCGGAGGATGTGACCAGATCCTCAAGGCGCAATGGGGAAGTTGCAATGGCGCGCGCGCCGGGGGTGAGGTCGGATTCCTTCTCGGTTTCAGATTCCTCTTTCGTGCCTTCAGCAGCATGGTGGGCAAGAGCGGCGGCCACGTCGAGGGCGAAGATGGTGTCCCCACGTTCGGCGGTGCGATATTGCACGACATCTTTCCATTGTTTTTTGTAATCGTCTTTCTGCGCCTTGGTCCACGGGTTGCGCGTGGCGAAATAGAGAGTCCGCGAGTCGGCGGACCAGGAGAACGTATGGACTTCTTCCTCGCCCTGGGTCAACGGAATCGCCTCGCCGCCGGTGGGAGAAATCAGGTAGATCTGGGCGGTTTCTCCTTTATCGTCTTTGTCTTTATTTTTGTTCTTGTGATCGCCTGAAGCGGAGTCCTTCCCGGAGGAAGGCTTGCGCTCGGAGAGGAACGCGATCCAGCGGCCGTCGGGCGACCATTTGGGCTCGGAATCGTGACCCGATTGCGTGAGCTGGATCAACGTGGGTCCGTTCAGCGATCCGGACTTGGCGTCGTCGCGGTAGAGCCAGAGGTCGGTGCGGAATAAATTCTGGTCCCAATCGGCGCGCTCGGTGCCGATCACGATTGCGTTGCCGTCAGGAGAAATAGCGACGGTGGGGAAGCTGACCGAGTTGAAGAATTCATCGAGAGTCAGCTTGGGCTTGCCGTCGGCAAAAGCTAGCAATACGGAACAGAGAATTGCGCTCGACAGCAAAAGATGTTTAGAGATTTTCATAAGGGCCCTTGGTGGGAAGTAGGGTTATACAACGGCGAATTGTCATAAGCAACTTTGCGCGGAGGAATGACTCGGAGTCAGAGCGTTCAGGGCCTCCGTAGTTTCTAAATCTTTAACACAGAGGGCACGGGGGAACACAGGGTAAAGAGCGAATGCGCGTTTATTGCGCGGGCTCGGCATTTTTCAGAGCATCGTCGAGAGGTTGGCCAGGATGGGCCGCACCTTCTACGAGGCGCCAACCGTCATCGTAATCGCGAAAGGTTGCGCTGGAACGGTAGTGCGCGTCGGCGGGATAGAGAACCGCACCAACTTCGTTTAAGGGAATCCATCTCCAGGCAAATTCGACATCGGCAACGTTGCCCTGCTTGGCGATGCCGGTGATCGCAACCAGTTCGCGGCGCGCTGCGGGGATGCTGAAGATTTGTTTGTCGGCATCCCCCGGGGCGATGAGGCTTTGAAACGTGTCCACGCCAGAGGGGGTGAGCATGACATCCCAGCAAGGCGGCGGGGCCAAAGCCGGAGGGCAAGGGGCGCTGGTGCCGGAAATCCAGCCGCGATGCTGCAGCACGCGATAGTCAGGCGAGAGGTAGTCCTTGTTAGGGAGAATGCCGGTGCGCAGTTGAAATCGCTGCTGGGAGCGGAATGTTTCGGAAGCAGCGATCAGATCGGCGGCCAGACGGCGGGTGAGGAAGTCGCGGGGAGAGCACGATATGAGCAGGAGCAGCCCCGCAATGCATAGCGCGAGGATTAACGGTTTCCGCATCAACCAACGGGAATCTCGGGTCACTGATTTTGGATTGTAAACAAAAGCGCGCTCTTGCGCGGTGAGAAAGGGCGGGAAGTAATCTGACCTTCGAAGCGGGCTGACCAGCGGCCGGGAATCGCGGTTGAACATTTGGGGCAGCGGCCTTCGGGAGTGAGGCGGTAGTTTTTGATCAGGTAGCCGTAGCGCTCGATCAAGGTTTCATTGCATTTTGGACAGCGTGTGTCTTCCCATTGGCCGACCATGCCGGGAAGGTTGCCGGCGTAGATGTAGCGAAGCCCGGACTGGCGGCCGATTTCGACGGCTTGCAGCAAGTCTTTCGAGTTCGTGTCGCGCGCGACATCGTTTTGCATTTTGTAATCGCCGTGAAAGGCGGTCACGTGCCACGGGATGTCGGGGGAGATGCCGGCCAGGAATTCGGTGAGGTGGCGCAGTTCGTCGGCATCGTCGTTGAACCCGGGGATAAGGAGGGTGACGATCTCGAGCCAGAGTCCCATCTGATGAATGCGGCGGATGCTGTCGAGGATGGGAGCAATGCGGCCGCCGAGCTCGTGGTAGTGACGGTCGTCAAAGCTTTTGAGATCGACTTTGTAGAAATCGAGCCAGGGGCGTACGTATTCGAGAACTTGAGGAGTGGCGTTGCCGTTGGAAACGAAGCCGGTGAGAAGTCCGGCGGCTTTGGCTTCTTTGAAGACGGCGACCGCCCATTCGCTGGTGATGAGAGGCTCGTTGTAGGTGCTGACCAGAATCTTCGCGCCTTGGGCGACTGCGTCGCGCACCAGAAGTTCGGGCGAGGCCTGAAGCGGGGGTGAGACTGCGCTGGGATCTCGCAGAGCCTGCGACGTCACCCAGTTCTGACAATAAGAGCAGTGCAGATCGCAGCCCAGCATGCCGAAGCTGTAGGCGAGAGCTCCGGGATGCGCGTGGAAAAACGGCTTCTTCTCGACTGGGTCGCACTGGGTTCCGGCAGTGTATCCCCAGGGGACATAGAGTGTGCCGCCGCGGTTGTAGCGGACCTTGCACACGCCGGGCTGGCCTTCGGGGATAGGGCAGCAATGTCCGCAAGCGTAGCAGCGTACGCGGTTGTTCTCGAGTTTCTGGTAAAGACCGCGATCGGCCTCGCAAACTTGCTCGTCGAGAATACTGCGGAGGGTGCGCACGGACGACCTCTGCTTCTATTCTACCGCCGCGGAGTGGGGACAGGCTTCGGGCTTCCTGAGGATGATTGGACATAACCGCGGAGTTGCGAGCGGCCTGGTTCAGGCTTGGCGCGCGATTCATACTGCTGGTACCAGATCTCAGCCTGCTGCTCGATGGCCGCGGCTTGGGCACGCGTCATGCCGCTCGCGAGAACTTTGGCGAGATCCTTGCTGCCCTGCTGGCCGCCGGCGCGAGCCAGCACTGCCCAGAAGTAGGCTCTGTTGGCATCCTTGGGCACTCCATGACCGCCCCAGTAGAGCAGGCCCAACTTGTATTGGGCAGACACGCTGCCATGCTCGGCGGCTTTGGTAAACCACTGGGCGGCCTCACTCTCGTCGGGTTTGATTGCCTGTCTGTCATCACCCTCGGCGTAGAGAAGTCCCAGAGTGTTTTCGGCTGCGGCGTCGCCTCGCGCCGCTAACTGCCGGAGTTGTTCGACATCGGCGAAATCGACAGAAGGGCTCGGCGATTTGGAAGCATCGGCAGGTGCTCGGGATGAAGCAAGCACAGTGCGCTCCCCACTTCGGTCGCGGGCCTGGAGCTTTTCCTGAATCCACGGGGCGAGGATGAAGCCGAGAGCCAGGAAAATGGTGGCAGCGGCGCAGACAAGCAGGTAAAGGTGAGCGCGAGGCAGACGAATCCCGCCGACCTTGTCCTCATCGCCGGATGCATCTCTGTTCTCAGTATTTTCTTCGGGGTCGTGCGCAAACAGAACGCTTCCGGGCGGCGGGGTAAAAGGTTTCGGAGAAGGCGGGGGTGGGGGCGAGAGATTGTGCGCACGGGCAGCGCGATTGACCGCGGCAAGAATGGTCTCGGCAAAACGCTGCAACACAGCGCTGTCGTTCTCCCCAAACGCGCTGGGTTGTGCGGAAAACACCTCGAGCAAGCCAATCACTCTTTCGCCCAGGCGTACTGGAGCCGCGAGCATGGAGCGAATGCCAAGAGCGCGACAACTTTCGGGGTTGACACGTTCGTCGTTCTCGGCGTCATCGCAGCGCGACATTCTTCCGGTTCGCACGCATTCGCCGGAGAAACCTGAACCCACTTGCAAGGTTGCGCCCACGGGCGGGGCGCTCTGGCCGGCGCTGGCCTGGCAGATCATGCTGCCGGCATCTTTTCCTGCCAGGGCAATGGCCGCGCCGGAAGCGCGAAGCAGCGACTGAGCCCGCGAAGCAACCAGGGACAGAACCGCTTCGAGGTCGGGCCCGAGGGATTCCGCTTCTCTCTGCACTGCCGAGACGGCCGTGAGGGTGTCGGTATAGTTCTGCCGGAGTACGGAATTCTCCAGCGTCGTCGAAGGGGGCGCAGCGGAAGCGGCATTGGCAGCCGCAGCCATCGCATTGAGGAACAGCCACTCCCGCAAGCGACGCAGGGCAGGATCAGTCAGAGCCGGAAGATCAAGACCGACACGTCCGGTTGAGTCTGACCAAACGACGCGGGCGGTGGCGGAAATCTGCCCACGGGCTTCCGCCAGATCCAAACACAGCTCCACTTGCTGGTCGATCTTCATCGGCGTTGGACACTGGACCGCCACGCCGACCTCGCTGATGTCGAGGATCTCGTAGAGATCAAGCATCTCGCTTCTGGAGGCGCCGCTGAAACTCGCGTAGGCGGGGGCATGAACTTTTTGACGCACACGACGACGGCGGTTAGGGGAAGCAGGTCGGGACGTCTGAACGATGGCAGACATGGGGGAACCCGGGTCGAAGTCCTGTTGGTACATATTACCCCGAGAATGTGGAAAAGTAAGTAAGAAGAAAAGAACTCGGAAGGGCAATGGTGACCGGGGATCACCAAAACGGCAAGAATCTATGCCAAACGCCTCAAAATCCGGGCCTGATGGAGGCTGGAGATGCGGGAGATGGCGGCGACCATCATGCTGGAAAGGAGCTGCATGGTCGCGACGTCGCGCTCGTCGAAGGCGCTCGGGGACGATGACAGGACCTCGAACACGCCCAGAGTCCGGCGATAGTAGCGCAGAGGAGAGACCAGAATAGAGCGGACTCCCAGGCGGCGGCAACTGGCGAGGTCGACGCGCGGGTTGCGCTCGGCGTCGTGGCAAAGCATGACTTCGCCGGTGCGCACGGCCTCGGCGGAGATGCCGGCATCGGTCTGCAAGCGGACACCCAGGTCGGGAGCAGTGCGGCCGGCGCGGGCGCGACAGACGATCTCGTCGCCAGCGCGCAAGGCGATGGCCGCGCCAGTGGCGCCGGTGAGATGCTGGGCGCGCTCTGTGATGGCGCTGATGGCCGGTTCAAGATCCAGATCCGCAGCATGAATGTCGGCTTCTTCTCCGACGTGGACAGCGCGAAAACCAGAAACGGGATGGGCAGCGTTGGCGACGCGGAGCTGGCTGCGAAGAGCGATCGAGGGCACGCGAGCGTGATGATCCGCCACGTTTAGAACCTGAGGGTCGGGGACGGTACGCAGCAGGTCGCGGACAAGGCTGTCGAGTTCAGAATCGGTGATGAGGTGAGCCGTCTGCTGGTGGCCAAGGGATCCGCCAAGGACACGGGAGAGACTGAGCAGTGAATGATTTCCGCAGGCCAGGCAGTATGGGCGGCTATTGGTACTGATCAGTTCGCACTGAACGCAGAACGTGGCGGACTGAAGAGGAACGAAATTAACGTTCTTGAATGTAGTGCCATAAACCGTCTTACGAAACATGATTGCGTGTCCTCGCCTACAGCAAGAGAAGACTTAAGGTAAATAGGGACAGCGGGGTTAGGCAGTGTCCGGAGTGGTTCGTCGTTGTGGAAAAGTGGGGCTTTATAGCCGGGGAGGCGGCAAGCGACTCCAACCAGGTTGCGAGTGTGCAAGAACTTGCAACTACATGCCATTTGGCCCCATATAACGCACGGGGCGGGCGGTTTGACAGGTAAGGTTTTCTCCGGCTGGGCTATTGATTTGGAGAGAGGGCTGGGTTAGAATCACAAAACGCTTGAGGCAGGACGCTTTGAGCGATTGGGGGGATACATATGCAGTGGACAGCACCGGCTTTTGAAGAAGTTTGCCTGAATTGTGAGATCAACTCTTACGTCAGCGCGAAACTGTAGCCCTCAGCCCTCCCTATCACTTCCTCGTGACTGAGCCAAGGCCGCGATTTTCCGCGGATCTTGGGCCTTCTTCGTTCGTCGTCCTCCATAAATCATCATCACGGATCCGCCTGAGCGGCTTCGCATTTCAGATGTGAACTCAAGAATAGTTGGAGAGCCGGACCGCGTCCGTGACTTGAGACGATCTCCTAGCCAGCCTGGGCAGCAACAAATCCCTGATCGTCCTGATCGTCTTGTTCGCCGCGCGGAATAACCTGCACAGTACGCTGCAAGGTACGGTCTAAGGCATCGGCTAGGGCGACAGGGAAAACTGATGTAAGAAGATTAATGTCAAGCTGCAGATTTCGCTGCGAATACAGCCGGTGCACCACCAGGGCGCCGCGACGTCGGTTGGACGAGCTGACCAGATCGAGCGATAGAGTCCAAACCGCCAGATGTTCCAGCGAGCTCGATTCTCTCGTCTTGCCCCAATGAAAAAGCACGTCTCCACGCCGCGAGTGCGTGCCAGGCTCAGCGGCGCCCAGGGGACGGGATTCACCCGGAAAAAGCTTGAATCGAACATCAAACCCGTCAAAATCGTTGGAGGTGAAGGCCGCCTCCAGAATACGTCGAACCTGTTCGTAGTCACGAGCCGCTTTGAGTTCCTCAGTGGCTCGCCGAATGGCAAGGTTGTTGATCACGATCTGGCGTTGTTCGAACGTGCGCTGGGCAACACGACCCAATTCACCCAACTCAAGATAGCCCAAGCGCTGGACGCCCACCCAGATGCCGGTTCCAAGCACGGCGAGAACCAGGCCCAGGGAGCTGCCGGTGGGCCAAAGCAGAAACAGGCTGAGGAGAGCGAACACGGCTGAGACCGCATAAAGCACAATCACGACTTGACGATGAGTGAGGCCGTGCTGCAGCAGCTTGTGATGGATATGCTCACGGTCAGCAGTAAAAACGGGGCGCCCGCTGATCAAGCGCCGGAGAATAGAGAGCGACGTTTCCAGAATCGGCAGGCCGAAGGAAACAACGGGAATGGCAACCGCGACAATGGTGGGGGCCTTCTGCGCTCCTGCCAGAGCGAGCGCGCTCAGCAGGAAGCCGATGAAAAGACTGCCCGAATCTCCGAGAAAGATGGTCGCCGGATTGAAGTTGTAACGTAAGAAGCCGAGAATTGCGCCGGCCAGCGCAATGGTCATGACGGTGACAAGGGAGTATCCATTCACCAGGGCGACCACGAACGCCACCAGTGTGGAGAACAAGGCAGAACCAGCCGCCAGACCGTCAAGACCGTCGATCAGGTTGAAGGCATTGGTGATCGCGAGAACCCACAAAATTGTGACGGGCAGCCCCACGAACCACGGCAGTTGGTGCTCGCCGAACAGGACGGGGATATTGAGAATGCGGAGACCGCCCAGGAACAACATAGTGGCGGCAAGAGCTTGAACCGCGAACTTGACGTAGGGGCCTACGCTGTAAGATCGTTCATAGACTCCCAGCAGGAAAACGAGGGAGGCGGGCACCAGGATGGTCAGCAGGGTCTTCAGAGAAACGGCTGAATGCAGGTAGGGAATGTAAGAGGCCATGACGGCAGCCGCCACCATGCTCAAGGAAAAGGAAATGAAGATCGCCACGCCACCGAGGCGCGGCAGAGGGCTGGAGTGCAGGTGCCTGTCTTGCGAAGGGACGGCCACCCATCCGCGCCGGGATGCAAAGTCCCGCACGTAACGAGTAAGAACAAACGAGAAGAGCAGCGACAGGAAGAAAATCGCAAAAAAAGCTACGGTCAACGATCCCCCTTCGCCCCACTAGTAACGAACGTCAGCGCGCCGCATCCTCTTCCGACAGTAAAGTATCGCAGCAGACAATGCTGGATGATAGTGAGTCAACAGGTTCCGCCTGCGACTGTCTCCATTCGAGGTTTACTGGGAATCTAGCAGCATGAGCGTGGGGTTTCAATTCCTTGGTGTGAAAAACCTGTGGAAAACGTTGCCCGGCAAGGCATCGCCGGCCAACCCGGCGCGATTGGGGTTGGGGCGCTGTGCTAGACTTTTGAACGATCCTTCTTCCGCCTGAGGCTTGTTAATGGAGTTTGGCAGATTCGGTCTTGCCCGCAGCCGCAGCCTGTTGGCGTTCTTCCTAGTTTTATTCTGCGGTTCGGAGTTCAAGGCGTGGGCGCAGCAAGCGCCCTCATCCCCGCCTGTGGAAAGTACGGTCCCGGCACCGCCTGCGGCGCAACCACTCTCTCAAGCTGCGGCTGGAAGCGCTACCGACGATGCTCAGGCTGCAAAGGGTTCCCGGAGAGGCCCTGCGACAAGTCCGGTCATCGCTTCCAATGAGAATTCGTCGCTGATGAGGCTGGGTCCGGGCGACTTGCTTGAAGTAGGCGTTTACAACGTGCCGGAGTTGTCCACCAAAGCAAGAGTGGGCAATTCAGGAGATGTTTACCTGCCACTGATTGACTACGTGCACGTGGGCGACCTCACTGTGGAAGAGGCGCAGGGGTTGATCGAGAAACGCCTCGAAGACGGGGGCTTTGTCCGCAATGCTCACGTCACGATCTTTCTAGACGAGTCTGCTTCCCAGGGGGTGACGATTCTCGGTGAAATAGCCAAACCAGGCATCTACCCAGCCCTCGGGGACCGCAAGTTGTACGATTTGATCTCCGCCGCGGGGGGATTCACGCCGTCCGCGGGTCGAAAGGTAAGCATCATCCGGCAGCACAGTCAGGCCGGGCCGATCACCGTCAACCTGCCCAGGAATCTAGCTGACGATCTGCAAGATAATATCGAGATCCTTCCGGGAGACACCATCACCGTACCCAAGGCGCCGATTATCTACGTCGTCGGCGATGTGGGCCGTCCTGCCGGTTTGCTTGTGGACAACGGGAACTTGACGGTATTGCAGGCGCTCGCGCTCGCGGGCGGGACGAATCATACCGCAAAGATGAGCGGAGTCTGTATTATCCGCAAGGGCCCGGCGGGAATGACCGAAACCCGAGTTCCGCTGAAGAAGATGCTGGAAGCGAAGGCTCCGGACATAAACCTGCAGGCCGACGACATCCTTTTCGTGCCCCTCAGCGGCGCTCGTGTGGCGGCGGGAAGAGGGTTTGAAGCGGCGGTATCGCTGGCAACCGGAGTGGCAATCCTCGCCGCCCATCCGTAAGCGGGAGACGCAGGACAATCTTTTCACGCAGCCAGTTCTGGGCTGCATCGTTCCGGTAGGTTCAACAGGCGTTCAAGCACACCAATGTATTTTTCCGCGGTTTGCCGGCGGGAATACTTGTGTACCATGTGTTCCCTGCCGTTCTGTCCCAGTTGGCGAGCCATTTCCCGATTTGCTGCCAGACAACAAATCGCGCTCGCTAAGGCGACAGAATTTTCCGGTTCGATCACGAGTCCGCCCCGGGCTTCCTCAAGAATCGTGCGGGCTTGCCCATCTACACCGAGGACGACCGGGCGCGCACACGACATGAATTCCAGCATCTTGGTGGGGATGACGGTCTTGAACAGGTCGGTTTTCTTAAGCAAAACCAGGCATGCATCCGACGCGCAGATGTAGGCGGGAATTTCTTGGCGAGGTTGTTGAGCGACAAAACGCAGATTGTGGAGACCGCGCTCCCGCGCCAGCGCGACGATGCGATCTTTGTCGGCACCTTCTCCGAGGATCAGAAAAACAATCCCCGGATTCGTATCCCGCAACTGGGTGGCGGCGGCGAGGATGGTTTCCAGCCCGTGCGCCATTCCCATCGTACCGATGTAGGAGACGACGAACTTTCCCTCAACGCCCAATTCCCTTCTCAGACCTGTGGCCGGTTCCGGAGCGAAGAGTTGGGTCTCCACTCCATTCTCGATCACCGAAATCTTTTCACGCGGGACGCGCCAGTGTTCCACGAGGTAGTCCTCGAAAGCGGGCGTGACCACCACCACGCGATCCGAATGGCGGTACAAGAAGCCGGCGATTTTTCCCAGAGCCCGGTGCAACAGCGAGTTGCCGTCGCCCATGCCGACCGCGGCCAGAGACTCGGGCCAAAGATCGCGCACTTCGAAAACAAACGGTACGCGCTTCCACCGGGCCAGCCACCAACCCGAGAGTCCGACCAGCAACTGCGGGGACGTCGCAATCACAACGTCAGGCCGCGACAAGAAAAGACCGGTAC
>Ga0210400_10004235_pt1 | contig 12488 bp, 6 predicted proteins | sample IncBWH26MmetaG_FD_155456 | JGI IMG/M metagenome (GOLD analysis project Ga0210400, IMG submission 155456) | Forest soil microbial communities from Barre Woods Harvard Forest LTER site, Petersham, Massachusetts, United States - Inc-BW-H-26-M | ecosystem: Environmental > Terrestrial > Soil >...
TCCCTCGGCTTTGGCGTGCACTTCCGGAGTCAGCTTCTTTGTGCGCTTCATGTAATCGAGTGCCAACACATTAGGATAGGTGCTGGAGGATGTCTGCTCAAAGCAGCCGCCCGGCATGCGCAGAATGCTATCCATGCCTTCGATCACCTGGCTCAGCGGGCCGGGATAAAGCCTGACGAAGATCTTGCTGGCGTCCGCAATGGAAGTCACCGGGAAATTCAATTCGTGCCGGACTGTGTTTTCCAGTCGCCCGTTAAAGACGAGGGTTTGCTCGCGTCCGTTGGGAATGACTTCGATTTCCCGCACGACGATATCCGCGCGGCTGGTTTCGCCATTCATGCGCGCAGAAAGCGTCACCTTGAATTTCCCTATCCGCCTGGCTTCCAGCGTGAACTGCGATCCGCCCACGCGAGCGGACTCGACTGCGACGGATTTCTCTGGGACATCGTCTACCAGTGAGAACCAGTCGTCCGCCTGCAGTTGAAGATGGACATCTCCGCGCGCGCCCGAGTAGTTGTATACAGCGACGGGAATCGAAACGCGATCACCCTGTGTGATCGTGACCGGCAGATCGAGGTCAACGAAGAAATCCTGGAAGACTTTCAGACTTGAAGTTGCGCTACCCAGCGCCCCGTGTGCCGTGGACGCGACCATCGCCATACGCCACGTCGTGATGGAGTCTGCCAGCGGAATGGTAATGCTGGCCACGCCGTCCTGGTCGGTGATGATTTCCGGATTGATGTAGAGAGCTTCGGGGAAGTAGGACCGCACGTGGGCGGCGGGCGAACCGGGGTCTTGTTTCGCGAGAGTTGCGCTGTTGGCCGCCTTTTGCTCAATCTCCATCCGGTCCATGAAGTTGCGGCCTTCGATCGGCAAACCATGCACTGCGCCCCCCATCACACCTCCCGCTACCCCCGCTGGCACAGGAGCACGAAGCATGGCCATTTCAGTCTGGAGGACCGGACTTACAGCTGTGACCTCAACAACCTCCGAGGATTGGCCAAGCGACAGTGTTGCGGACAGCACCGCGCGGTCGCGGGCGTGGATCGTGAGTTCCTGAGATGCGATCTTGAATCCTGGCGTGATCACTCGAACCGCATACCTGCCGGCAGGCAACCCAGACAGGCGGAATTGCCCAGCCGCATTGGTGAACGCATTGCGCAGCTTCGCGCTGGAGACTTCCCGCGCCTCGACGCGAGCCCTTGCCACGACTGCGCCTGAAGGATCAGTAACGGTTCCCGCGATCTCCGCCAGATCGTTGAACGGTCCGCGATCGTGCTCAAGCTCTACCGCAATTGCGGTTGTCTGCGAGCTCGGACGGCTCACCGCATTTCTGCCCTTGAACAGCAAGTAAGAACGATAATCGTCGCCCGTGTTGAACCGCCCATCGGGACCTGCACTGTGCACTATGTAGTACGTCTTGGTGGAATCCCATCCAGCGGGTTCGATACTCAGATTGTTTCCCCACGAGTCGCGGCATCCGTCGCCGCAGACCTGCACGATCTTCGCGTGGACTTGAGCCGGCGTGCCCATTCTCGGGTCATCCGCGTAAGCCTTGCTGAGAACCTCTGCCAGGCGGTTTACCTGTTTCTGAAAATGTGCCTGATAGCGTCCCGCATATTCGTCGTACTTCGTCATCGGCACCCCGCGGCCGAATTCCGTCTCAAACTTGTTCGTATTCACCATTTCGGTCGCTGAGAACAATGCGCGCGCAGCGCGGTCGTGTTGCTCGACCTTCGACTCTTCCGCGGGTTCGACGACTTCCGGCATACCGATGGAGTGGATCTCGTAGCGTGGCTTCATCACTTCTTGCTCAAGGTAGAAAAAGACCTTGGCAAATCCGGGCTGCTTTTCAGCCAGCGCAAAGACAGCTTCATCCACCACCTGCAGACCCAGCGCAGCACTTACGCCCTGGCCGCGAGAGTTAGTCACGCGGAAGCGGACGCGCGCTTCTCCGCCCGGCTTGTAAACGGACGCGTCTGCCACGGTCTCGATCTTGAGTTCATCAGCCGGCTGCACGAAAACCAGCCGATGGTCACCGACTGGCTGCGCGTTGCGACCGAACAGGTAAGCGTTGAAGTCCACGGTTCCCGCCAGATCCGGCGTGGCGGTCAGGGACAGTTCAGCCTGTCCATTCTCGATGTCGAGATCACGCGTGAGGACAGTCTGTCCTTCCTTGACGATGTCCACATATGCGGTCCCTCGTTTCCTGGTGGAGAAAACTTTCAGCTCGATGCGATCCCCGGCATGATAGACAGCGCGGTCCGTCCGCAGAAGAATCTGGTCCTCGCCTTCGCGCGCTTGCAGTTGAACTGTGCTCGACGCGTGGTTTCCTTCCTTGTCCTCCGCTTCAATCTTCAGGGTCTCGATCCCGGCGCTGGGGCTAATTCGCACAACGGCGACTCCGCCATCATCGGAGGTCGCTTGTTGCTCCGGTGTCCCTCCCACATGAACCTTCAGGCTGGCGCTGGCCGGTGTTCCGTCCGGATAAGCGGTGAGGATGAAAACCTGGTTCTCCAGATTAGGGGCGAGCGTACCTCCCTCTGGGACGGCCGTGATCAGCAGAGGCGATTCGCTGACGGTAATAGGCGCACCGCGAGTTTCCGAATGGTCAGCAGAGTCTTTCACGGTAGCCTCAATCAGGACGCGAGCCGCGCCTTGGCTCAGGGGGCGTCCGGCGAAGTAACTCGGCAGTTGCAGATCAAAATGATAGGTCCCCTCATGATCTGTCTTGCCGTGAACCGAGCCCACTTCAAATAGCGAGACATCCATACTCGAAGCTTTGACGGTGATTTCACCGTCGTCCACCGGCTTGCCGAAGAAGTAGTTGGCGTGGACGGTTCCGGTAACATGATCGCCGGGCCGGTAACCGTGCTTCGCATGGCTGTCTTTGCCCGCGAAATCGACCGCGACTTTGAATTTCGGTAAAACGTATCGCTCTACGTTCAGAGCGATCTCTGCTGTATTCGTGGGAGCTTCGCCTCCGCCCATCAGGGCTCGGAGATGGTACGTACCCAGATTCACTTCGTCGGCAAGTCCAAACTCCGCGGACGCTATTCCGAACTTGTCGGTCTGCGTCAGTTTTTTGAAGACCTTGTTGCCGCGAGAGTCTTCCACTTCAAAGGTCAGCTTGCGGTTAGCGGTGGCCTCATGATTGGCGCGATCGAGTGCCAGTGCGCGCACGTGAATGGTCTGACCCGGCTGGTAAATTGGCTTTTCGGTGGTCAGGAGAATCGAAACCTTGTCTTCCAGCCGCACCGATTGAGTGAATTCCGTCGAGCCGATCGACGTGTCCACAAGGTAGCGCAATTGGTAGCTGCCAACCATTGCGGAAGGGAAGCGGAACTGCGCTTCGGTGGTTCCCCGCCGATTCAGTCGCCCCGTGAAGAGCGGGCGGTTTTTCTGATCGGGAACCAGCAACTCGATTTGCACCGAGCCCCGGCCTGCGATGGCCTCATTCTGTGAATCGGTGACAATCACTCGTACCGCTGCTTCGCCACCTGCCAGGTAGGATTGCTGGCCCAGGATGTGTATTACCGGCGTGCGCAGGATCTGCGAGATCGATTCCGTTCCCTCGATCTTTGCTCCCCTGCTGTCTCTGGGTTCGAAGCGGTAGTGGACGCGATGCCACACCAGTTCATCAATGGGCAGTGGCTTTTCGAGCCTGATCCTTTCCCGCCAGTGCCCCTTGCCTTCGGTAACCTCGATAGGCTGATCCACGCGCCCCAGGACCTTGTCCTCCGGATCTAACACTTCCACGCTCAGTTGCCCTGCGCCAGCGTGAGCGGTATGGTACGAGATGGTCAGATCAAGTACGCCGTGCGCATACGTCGCGCTCGTGACAAGTTCGCCACTGGCCGCTTGGAAATTCTGAACCGTCACGATTGCGGCGATGACCAACAACGCGGGGAGGGAAAGCAACCAGAATCCTGATGGGGTGGTGTGTCCATCGAAATCTTCCATGGTGTCTCCGTGAAAGCCCTTCAGCAACGCGGGTACAGCTTTCTCGCACTCAGGGATGAGAACGCGCCGCTTCTCGATTCTTGCGCCCAATGCTGAGACTAGGCGTCGTTTCCACCTAGATTTCATTGACACCGGAACACCGCAAACAGGTGCATTCAGGGTGACGCTGGTACGTTTTCTCAGCGCTCCCTTCCCTCAGAACCCCATCCATCGCAGCTTCCTCCCTTTAACGGGAAATCAGAGTTCAAATTGCACTGTCAGGGAAATCACGGATAGTGGCCGCTACTTGCCCTCGGATTGAACGCAAGCGGTGCATGGCGGTATCATCCATCTGAGAAGAGAGGAGAATCTCCATGAGGAAATTGTGGTTCGTTCTGTGCCTTTCGGGCGGCGTCCTCCTGGCGCAGGACAGCAGTCCCGCGAAGCCTACCCAGCAGAACTCGAAGGCTTCTAAAGGCGAGGTTACCGTACAGGGCTGCGTTGGCAGATCTAGCGGCGATTACGTACTGACCAGGCAGAACCCAGCCATGACTTATGAACTGCAAGCGACTGGCAAGACCAGGCTCCGCAATTACCTGGGGCAACGAGTGGAAGTAATCGGCAAGGAATCAGCAACCCTCAGCACAAGCTCCGACGCCTTGAATAAGACGGGTTCCGCATCTGCGGTGACGTTGACGATCACCTCCATCCGGACCATCGAGAAGGAATGCACGGTACGCCAAGGCTCAGAGCAGTAGGTTTTCTACACGGTTCGCTTCAGTTCGGATCTATGCGTCAGTCACAGTCCGGCGGCATGGCCATGATTTCTGAATTCGAGTCGCAGGGAGGCTTCTTCTTGGCCGGCTCCAGCAGCGAGGGGTGATTGTAGCGGAGAATCCACAAGCCCTCGTTGTTGGTGAGATAGATCAAGCTATGGCTGCTGTCGGGAAGAATGCCGGTGACCTTGTTGAACGTTTCCAGGGTCTTGGGATTGCGCGGGTCGGTTAAATCGAGCACGCGAACGGTTTCGGTGGGATGGCTGCTGCTGCTCAGAGTTGTCGGCGTTTTTTCCGGAGCTTCCGCGATGGCTACGTCGGGGCTCACCATCTCCAGGTTTCCGGAGGTTGCCTGGTTCGACTCTGCGGTGCGCTTCAGAAGGCTCGGCTTCTCGGGTTTGGTCACGTCTACGATCATGAAGCCTTGCTTGGCCGCCTGTTGGACGTACAAGTACTGCTTCGCGTTCTCTCGCTGCAGGAGCATTTGACTACCGGTCGCCTGCGGCAAAGCCAGGTGTGCAATCACGCTCGCGGGGACGTCGGTCGGTTTGGGTACAGGTTGTTCCGAGGACAGCGCGGCACTACAGAGAACGGGCAAAAGCGACACGATTAGGAAATGGCTCCGCAGGATTCCTCTAGAAATCTCCATGATCCACACCTCTTACTCCTAATCCTACCCCGAGCGCGGGCCGACCGACACTATATTCTCGCGCTTGTCTTCCGACGGCGACTTAGTTGCGTCTGACTCTGCCCGGGGAGCCAGTGTAGCGATCCGACACCCCGGGGTTTGTTATTTCTATTGCTGGGCGTAAACACCGACACAACCGTTGGCACTCTGTGTCGTGCAAATGGTACCCGCCTGCAGCGGCACGAACACATGATTATTCGTGGAATCGACGGAGATGCTGTGCGAGTTTGAATTGGTGGTCACGTTCGCCAACCATGTCCTTGTCTTGGCATCGATGACGCCCATGACCGCTCCGTTGGGCATATCCCGGGCTGCCAGGTAGTAGCGATTGTCTCCAGGGTTGTACCAGATTTCGTCGACACCTCCGACATTGGTGATGGTGGCGAGAATATTTCCGGACGTCCCATCAATTATGTACTCGTTCGGAGGGAAGGCTTCCCCATCATGGTCACCGCAGCCGACAAGGAAGTCGTTCCCTGGCCCTTGCACGATGCTGGTGGGCATGCAATTCGGCATGCGGAAAGCATTTTCGACAAATGGCCCGTTTGGACTCCCGAGGTTGGGATTGATAACGTCCACAGTGCCATATGTCAGATCAGCGGGACTCGCATTTGAATTGGTCACCAAAAAGCGTCCGGAGTTGGGATTGAATGCCGAACCACCAATCCCAGCTATGGCGACGGCTCCGAAGCAACCAGCAGCAGGGGGGGCCTGACTGGAGCAATAGGATCCGTTAGGGTCGAGCATCGGCCCGTGGTGGCAAGGGCGGTCGGGACCCAGAATGTTTACCCCGCCCCCGTGACCAGTTACGCCCGACGCCACGGTCTCGGACGGATCGGGACAGATGAAACCGGCTGGGCCATTCAGACCACCGTCGTCGATGACGACCGTCGAATCATTCTGAGCTGCACCGTCGTAATAGATCTGACCCAGGATGCAGGTTGGAGGATTGACCGGCCCGGGAGCTGGCGCCGTGCTGCCCTGTCCGACTACACCATTGGTTGTGACCACCGGAGGTCCGTAGGGTGTAGTTGAAGCGACGGGGAGGCAGTGATCCGTGGGAAAGCTGGCCATTGTGCCCGTCGGGCTCAGGATGCTCGTAACGTCAGCTATCGTAATGAACGGGAATCCCGGGTCGCCGTTTGCTACCAGGAGAAGAGTGGTGCCATTCACTACTCCGATGGACATTTCATCAGCCCGCAGGTCTCCACAACTGCCATCGGAAAACGCCCTGCCGTTGGCGGAAGCGATGCAAGGAGCAACACCGTTTGGTCCGTCATAATCGGGAGACACTCCCGTCGAAAATTCGGCGATGACAAATGGCCCAGCCGGAAGGCTGGTAGCGCTCGTGCTGAATGTAGTTGTCCTAAGATCGAAAGCTGCTACGCTGGCGCTGCCGTTGCCCACGAATAGAACGTTATTGTCAGGGCTCAAAACCTCGCCATCCGGGGCCGACAGCGGATTCACGCCGTTGGCGCGCGCCGCGCAGCACTGCGCTCCAGGAAAACCGCCGAACTGATCGCCGGCACCAAAACCGGGTATGTGGAAACTACCCGTGCGGCAACCGAAGCGAGTCCAATTACCAAACCCGGTAACAATGGGCGGGATGAACTGAGTGCCAGCAGGCGGAGTGGCGTCGGTCGCGCAGAGGCTACCATTGATTCCGCCGCCCGCGACACCGTTCGCTCCAGCAAAGAAGTTCACCGCTATATCTTGTTGGGTGTCAAAAACCGCTACGTCCAAACCAATGCGGTCGGAAACGAAGAAGCGATGATTGACCGAATCCACCACGCTGATGTCGAACGAATTGAAAGGACCGCCGGGTTCGCCGGTGGGGTTGTGTTCTGGCACAGGCATGATATCGATCACGGCGTAGCCGTCCGCTGTGGTCGTGCCGCACACCGGGCAGTTCTTCACGCCTCCGCAGCCGCTCATGATCACAAACAGCGTCGTGAGAAGAATGGTTAATAGAATTCGCGGTCGCATCGAATCTCCTCCTGCACTCCCGTTTTAGACCAGGCGGCCGGCGCCCGGATTATGGCCAAAAATTGTCCGTCGCTCGACGGACGCACTCGACGAATCTAGAATCTGAACTGCAAGCGTTGCAAGATCACAACGAAATTCTGCGGCACCTGTCCGGTAACGCTGGGCTGATGAAGCTGATCGATGCCGACATTCACCATGTACTTGATCCAATAGTTCGGGTACCAATTGAGGCCGAACGTGATCTGGTCGGTGTGGAAGTCGTAGGTCGGGACTAATCCCGGCGTGAAAGGGTTAAAGATTGTCTCGCCCGGCGCATTCGCCTGAATGCCGGTGTAGCGGAGAGCCACTTCCCAAGCTCCGTAACCGCGTCCTTTGCCGCCAGGAGTATCGGGGCCAAAGAAAGGGCTCTTCACTCGGGGCGTGCCGTTTTCCGGACGCTTTTCCTTAGTCAGCAAATAAGTTGTGCTGATGTTCCACGCCTTGGCGCCGACGCCGGGAACGGAGAGAAATCCCAGGCCGCCGGGCGTTTCCGATCCTATGTCGTAGCGCTGTTGCTGCATCTGGACGTACTCTCCGCGAAGCGCGAATGGCCCGTAGAGATAAGTGAATTCGCCTTCGTAACGCTCGATCGGGCCGTTGATGTGCAACGATGGGAAGAAGTTGTAAGCGGCATCCGGCATTACGCCACTGAAACTGAGATCGCCGGAAAGGCCGCGAGAACGCGCATGATCGATCGATCCGCCAAACGCGAGCTGTTTCAGCCAATCCTTCTTGCCCTTGCGGAAAGGATAGAACCGCACCCTGCCCACGAAATCGGGCTCGTTCGTGTTGTTGGCGGTGACCCCGTTGCGGCCGTTGAACGCACCTGCCCACCACTGGATAATGCCGCCCTTAATGTCCCCGTGCAAAGTCATGCCGGGACTGCGATAGGCGGTGCCCGGCGAGGGGTACAACAGAGACTGTAACCCGCGTTCGACAAAGTCCAGGTTGGTGGCTCCGATTCCAGTTTCTTGCGCAAAGGGCTCTTTGAACTGGCCCGCCTGGAATTGGAATTCAGGCCTGATTCGGATGTTGAGATAGGCGTCGCGAACGATTGCGCCAGTCGTGGCGTTGGAATCGGTCAGGATTGCGAAGTCGAAGTGGGAGCCGAAATTGCCCTGGAATCCGAAGCGAGCGCGGCGAATCAGAAATGTGTCCGAAGGCGCGCCGTCGCCTTTGTAGGCGCGATAGTCGGTATCCAGGTAGCCGTAGGGGCTGATGCTGAATTGTCCATCCGCACTCTTGATGAAAAAATGCTCGCCGTTCCATCCCGCTGAGAGCGGAGCGTCGAGCTTTTTTTCCGCCGGCTTTTGGTCCTTGGCGGCTGGCTTCGCCGCCTGCACGGGTTCCACCAGCACTGCGTTCATCAGGCGGGCGCCGCCCTCGACCGGAGCACTGGCCGGCTGCGAATTGGCCTCTACCGAAGCGGCGTCGGCCACGGGCCGAACCTGGACCGAGCCAGTGTCGGTTGGACGGGCCTGCCCCTCAGCCAGCTTCACGACCAAAGCCTTCAGTTCCTCAATGGTCTGGCGTTGCGCCTCAAGTTCGCCGCGCAACTGGCTGACCTCTTCCTTAGTAGCGGCCTCGGAATTCGATCCTGCGGCCTTGCTCGCGGGATTCGCGCCTTGAGCGTGGGCGAGCGAACCTGGCTCGATGAAAACAACCAGAAGCACGAAAAACGTTGTTAGCGAGCGCATATGTTTCCTCTCCCCGGATGATTTGCAGAACGTGCCTGCCCTCAAGGCTTGCGGACTCGCAGGCCGCGCGCTTCCTTGTCCGTTCGGGCAACGAACCGAAAGATGTCCAGAGTTGCGAATGAGTTCCTGTGCGGTACGAAAAGCGCACCAGTTACAGTGGTGCGGTTTACCACATTCAAGTGGAAACTGTCAAGCAAACCTTTTGAAGTTTTTTCGGGCGACTGTCTGGGATTGACGCTGCCTCAACCGCCTAGTTTTGTTCACGACGAAAATTCGTTGCCGCCGCGGGTGTCGTTGCAGGAGCATTCCCGGCGGGTGATTAGTAACGGACGGTCTTTGTGGGCCGTCGGTTTTGGAAGCCCTCCACCGCTCCCATCAGCTTTTTTTATGTGCCCAACAAAAATTTTTATGGGGGGCTTGACAACGGGGGTATACTTCCCAGGTCGGCTGGTCCACTTGTCGGACCTCTTGGAGCCTATGCCAGCAGTCGTCAAATCCGACTTCGAGGTTGTGCGAAGGAACAAGGTCTACGAAGAAGTCGCCAAACAGATCGAACGTCTGATCCTGAAGAAACTGAAACCCGGTGACAAACTGCCGGCGGAGCGCGAACTGGCGGAGATGCTGCGAGTCAGCCGCAGTTCTGTGCGAGACGCGATTCGGGGCTTGGAACTGATGGGCCTGGTTGAGCCCCGGCAGGGTGCCGGGACGATCGTTCGTGAAACCTCAGCCGAGTCCCTGATTAATCCATTCACCGACGCGTTGAAGCGGCGGCGGGAACTGGTCAGCGAGCTTTTGGATTTTCGCAAGATGCTCGAACCGCCGCTGGCAGCGCGCGCCGCGACGCACGCTTCTGCAGACGAAATTGCCGAGATGGAAGAGATCCTGCGGCGGCAAGAGGAGAAGCAGGGTGAGGGCGACCCGGCTGTCGCCGAGGACGCGGAATTCCACTACAGCGTCGCGCTAGCTTCCGACAACAGCGTCGTGCTGAAGGTGCTCGACATTCTCATGGACCTGCTGCGCGACACGCGGGAACGCTCCTTACAGGTGGACGGGCGCTCGCAAAAATCGCTCGCTGGCCACCGGCGAATACTGGCTGCCATCAAGCGCCACGATGCCGAAGCTGCCAAGTCTGCCATGCGGCGGCACATTGAAGACGTCGAAGAAATCGTACTGAACAATTTTAGATAGACAAGTTCTGCTAACGGAGGTTTCGCCATGGGACGGCTGTTCGCAATCGAGATCATCTATCGAGGAATCTTTCAAAAAACTCTGGCCACTAGAATCAGCCGCGCGATCGTGATCGCCGCTCATCATGAGGGCAAGACGGGCATTTCTTTTGGCCGTTATGGTGACAGCCCCGAGCGCAATGGCATTCCCGCCAAGAACTTCGCGATCGTTGCCACCGACGAGCAGACCCTCCAGGAAGGAATGGCGAAGTACGAACCCAAAGAAGTCGATATCACCATTTGCGTCGATGACACGCTGTGCAAGGGCGTGGAGTCGTGGGCATGGTACGGTCTTCAGCCGGTCAATCGGCTCCTGAAACCCGGCGGCACGCTGATCGTGACCTCCCGCGAAGGACCCGAAACCATCATCGCCATGGCCCACCGCAAAGAGAGCCCTTACCAATTGTCCATCCTCAAAGGTACGGTCAGCTTTTCCGGTCTGTGGGTGTATAAGGACGATCACACCGACGTGCGCATTCTTGGGGCGATTGCCAAGATCCTGCCCGAGCTGCTCAGCCTGCAGTCAGTTCAGAAAGCGATCGTCTCAGAATGGAAAGATGAACTGAAGGCGACCTCCGCGGCCAAGTCCTATGAGCGCACCACGAGTGTCACGGTGCGGCCTGACCAGGGCAATCCTGAAGTGCCTTATAAGTTTGACCTGCCCAAGTGGCATGAAATGGGAGAAGGCATTGCCATCCCCAGCATTCCCGCCGGACACAAAATGGACGATCCCACGTCCCACGCCCACGGGGGATTCCAGCCCGATCGCAATCCCACCTTCAAGAAATTCAGCACCAGAACCATGCGGCCGGTGGTGAATTTCGATACCTGCATCAAATGCACACTGTGCTGGCTGCAATGTCCGGATTCATGTTTCGATGTGACTCCGGAAGGTTTGTACGACGCCAACATGCAAGCCTGCTGCGGGTGCGGCGTCTGCGAGGCGGTCTGCCCGGTCAAAGAATGCGTCACCATGGTCAATGAAACGGAATTCAAAGACAACAGCAGCCAGTGGGAAGACTGGCGCAAGGACAAGGACGGTTACAAAGTCTGGCTGGAAGAGAAGATTAAGTCGCACCCGGAACGGTCCCACGGGTTCCGCTACCGCGGGCAGTATGAAGAGCAGATTCCGGAGATGATGGAGATTGCGAACGAGAAATAAACGCCGTTTACAGCGTCCCTTATGAGGAGAGTCCGTCATGGCCGTGGCTACAGTAATCGAAGAACAGAAACACAAGATTGAAGAAACTGCCCTGATCACCGGCAGCGAAGCCATCGCGGTGGCTTGCAAGCTGGCCGACGTTGACGTAATCACGGCTTACCCAATCCGTCCCTACGACACCGTGATGCAGTACGTCTGCAAGCTCGTGGCTAACGGCGAAATGGATTGCGAATATATCGTCGCGGAGGGAGAGCACTCGCAGTTTGAAATTGTGAAGCACGCCTCCGCTTGCGGAGCGCGCGTGTTCTGCGGCTCAAGCGGCGTTGGCTGGATGTATGCCATGGAAGCGCTGACCGTGACTCCGGCGCTGCGTATTCCCATGATTGCCATGGTGGGGAACCGGGCGCTGGATGATCCTGGGGCTTTCGGAGTGGAACACAACGACGCGCTGGCGGTTCGCGATCTGGGCTGGCAACTGGTATGGGTGGATAACGCTCAGGAGGCACTGGATACGGCCCTCATCGCCTATCGAGTGGCGGAGGACCGGCGTATCTTCCTGCCCTGCGCGATCAGTTGCGACGGTGCATTTCTGACTCACTCGCAGGCGATGGTCAAGATCCCATCGCAAGAGAAGGTGAACGAATTCCTGCCGCCTTACAATCGAGGGGATCTGCTGCTCCACCCCGACAATCCCATCACCGTGGCGCCCCAGGGCAATGAAGACTGGGTTATGGAAATTCGCCGCCAGAATTTCGCGGCCATGGAGCGGTCTTATGGCGTGATCAAAGAAGCGTATGCCGATTTCGAGCGTATCTTTGGACGCTCCTACGGCAACCCGTTCTTCGAAGAGTACATGACCGACGATGCGGATATCGTTCTCATGGGCATGGGAACGCTGTCGATCTCGGTGAAGGTGGCGATCCGGCAGATGCGCAAGGAAGGCAAGCGAGTCGGTTTTGTGCGCATGCGCTG
>Ga0210400_10004238_pt1 | contig 12476 bp, 8 predicted proteins | sample IncBWH26MmetaG_FD_155456 | JGI IMG/M metagenome (GOLD analysis project Ga0210400, IMG submission 155456) | Forest soil microbial communities from Barre Woods Harvard Forest LTER site, Petersham, Massachusetts, United States - Inc-BW-H-26-M | ecosystem: Environmental > Terrestrial > Soil >...
GCGGTGATCGAAGCCGGCGGCTTCAGCCGTGCGGCCGAGCGGCTGGATCTCTCGCAATCAGCCGTCAGCCAGGCCATCGCCAATCTGGAACATCGATTGGGCACCAGTTTGTTGCGCCGAGGCAATCCGCCGCAGCCGACCGAGGCCGGCTTTCGGCTGCTGCGATTTGCGCAGACGACGCTGAACGAGGAACGCGAAGCGTTGGCGGACATCAGCCAAATCAAGTCCGGCGCGCTGTCCACCCTGTCGCTGGCACTCTCGCCGGCCGCCAACTCGCGCATCGGCGTAACGCTCCTAAAGGAATTCTGCGAGCGCAACCCCCTTACGCGCCTCAAAGTGGTGGTCGCTCCCAGCCGCGAAATTGTGCACGGCGTCGCCGAGGGCCGATGGGAACTGGGATTCGGACCCTTTCATCACAACATGCCGGCGCACTTCGCGTTGCATCCCTGCTTCTCGGAAACTCGCCGCTTGATGATCGCGCGCGATCATCCGGCCCGCGCCGCATTGGCACGCGACGCCGTCGGCACCATCCGTGAATTGCCGCTGGTGACTTCGTTTCTCGACGAGACTGCGCGCCGCTCCACCGGCGAACGATTGCGCGATGCGTTCGGCTCGGTGTGGGAGGTGAGCCACATGGAATTGCGGCTGGCGCTGGTCGCCGACGGCAAGGGCGTCACCTATGTCTCGGATTTGCTCACAGCGGTGCCGCCGCAATTGATTCCCGTCGAAGGCCTGCCCTACTCGAGTATCGATCGCCAGGTCGGGGCGTACGCCTTGAGACACCAGCCAACTTCGCAGGCGGGCGCCCGATTCCTGGCGTTGTGCCACGAGAGATGGCCGAGGAGCCTGTCCGAGCATTCCACCTGAGCCGCTTTGGCTTAAGCCTAAGGGAGCGGACGCAAGGCGCGGGAGCGGATGCAAGGCGCGTGGTGGGCGCCGGCGCCGCTTGCGCTAGAATGCGGCCTCAAATAATCACAGGCATTTAATCACAAGCATCTCGAAGGAATCGCCATGAACACGCAGGGCCTGTTCTCGCTCAAGGGACGCGTTGCGCTCATAACGGGCGGATCGCGCGGCATCGGCAAAATGATTGCGGAAGGTTTCATCGCGCAAGGCGCCAAGGTTTACATCTCGGCGCGCAAGGCCGAGGCCTGTAATCAAACCGCAAAGGAATTGTCCAAGGACGGCGGGACCTGCATTTCCATTCCCATGAACGTCTCGACCGTGGCGGGAGCCAAAGGGCTCGCGGCGGCCGTGATGGCCCAAGAACCGAAGGTCGATATCCTCGTGAACAATGCCGGCGCGGCGTGGGGCGCGGCCTTTGACGAATTTTCCGAGGAGGGTTGGGACAAGGTGCTCAATCTCAACGCCAAGACGCCGTTCTTTTTGACGCAAGCGATGGCCCCGGCATTGCGTAAGGCCGCGACGGCCGCGCGTCCGGCCAAGGTGATCAACATTGCTTCCATCGACGGTATTTATCTGACCCACCGCGAAACCTATTCCTACGTGACCAGCAAGGCCGGTCTCATTCAGCTCACGCGGCTGATGGCGGCGCGCCTGGTCAAGGACAACATCTACGTCACTGCCATTGCCCCGGGGGCGTTCAAGTCCGACATGAACAGGGATGCGCGCGATCATGGGGATGAGGTCGCCAAACGGATTCCCGCGCGGCGCATCGGCACGGACGAGGACATGGCGGGCGCGGCAATTTTCCTGGCATCGCGTGCCGGCGACTACGTGGTCGGTTCGACGCTCACCGTCGATGGGGGCGTGGCCTTCGCCTCTCCCGCGATGCGCGATTTACAATTGGAATAGAGCTCCTTTCACGATGGCGACGGCGGAGACTCACTACAAAACGCATCTGGGGCCTGTTTACTCTTGGATGCTGGGCGACTTGGACGCCGCATTTGTGCGCAGCGCGGCGGAAATTGAGGATCTGCCCCTGCCCGCGGCGCGCGGCGTGGCGGTCGATCTCGGCGCGGGGTTGGGATTGCACGCGCTACCTCTCGCGAAGCTGGGGTTTGATGTCGTTGCCATCGACAACTGCAAGGTGCTGCTCGATGATTTGAATTCGCGCCGTGGGTCTTTGCCGATCGCGATTCACAATGCGGATCTTCTGGATTTCCGCCGCTTGGTGACCGGTCAAGCGCAAGTCATCGTGTGCATGGGCGACACGCTCACGCACCTGCCTGTACTATCGGCCGTTGATTCGCTGCTGGCGGCGGCGGCGGCTGCGCTGCCGCGCGCCGGGGTGTTCGCGACGACGTTTCGCGACTACGCGACGTCGAAATTGGAAGGGGACCAGCGTTTCATTTTGGTCCGCGCCGCGGAGACACGAATCTTGACCTGCTTTCTCGAGTATCAAGAGCATCAGGTCCTGGTTCACGATCTGCTGTACGAAAAAGAGCACGGCCGCTGGCGTCAGGCGGTCAGCAGTTACCCCAAGCTGCGGCTCGCCCCGGCGTGGTTGATGGTCAAACTCTCGGCACTGGGATTCGGCGTAAAGCGCGATACCACATCCGGCGGCATGGTGCGCATCGTCGCGACCAAGAATTGAATCGGTCCTGAAAGCACTATTCCGGCGATCGACGCGCGCGCTGCTCGATGCGTTTCGCCAATTCATCGAGATCCACTTCTTCGTCGATCGGGATTTCCAGCGAATCGTCTTTCGGCGCGGCCGGCGCGGCCGTTTGCCGTTGCAGCTTCGGCGGCGCGGGGGCCACACGCTCATCCGGCAACGGCGTCGCCAAGGTCGGCTGCACCCAATCTTTCTTTTGCGCGACCCAACGCTGGTAGCGGTCGAAGTTCCACATGCCTTGCTCGCCGCCGGTCTGCAGCACATTGGCTATCTGACTGAATTGACCGCCGCGAATCGTGCCCTTGGAGGCGGCGCTCGGCAGGAGAATTTCGCACACCGGAATTCGCAGCTGGTAATCGCTCAGGAAATCGAGTCGCTGGCAGATGAAGCCGACAAAGCAATCGGCGAGCTGCGCGCGAATACCGCTCTGAATTTCCGCGGGGAACGACATGCAGATGCGCGTGAGCGCTTCGGCGCAGGTCGACGAGTGCATGGTTGCGATGACCAAATGGCCGGTTTCCGCCGCGCTCAAGGTCAGGCGCATGACTTCGGGCGTTCGCATCTCACCGATGACCAGCACATCGGGATTTTCCCGCAGGGCATCGATGAGCGCCTGCTCGTAGCTCGGAGAGTGCGTCGGCACTTCCCGCTGTCTGATGAAGGATCGACGATTGGTGAACACGTATTCGAGCGGGCTTTCGATCGCGATGATGTTGCGGGCGGAGGAGGAATTGATTTCCTCCACCAGCGCCGCCAACGTCGTCGACTTTCCGCTTCCGGTGGGTCCCGATATGACGATCAAGCCGGTGGTCATCTCCGTCAGCCGCTTCAAATCCGGATGCAGGTTGCACGCGCGCAAGTTGTTTTGGAACGAGCTGAGCAATCGCACTGCCATCGCCACGCCGCGAAGGGTCTGGAAAATGTTGATTCGGCAGCGCACGCCCGAAATCGTGCGCGAAACATCCGCGGAGCCTCTGCTGACGAATTGCTGCCAGCCATCGTTGCCCAGCAGCTCGCGTGCTGCGTGGACGAGTGCCGGGCCGGCGATGGCCTGACCGATCGGCGCGAGTTGGCCGCGGACGCGTGCGACGGGGACGGTATCCGCTTCGATGTGCAGATCACTCGCGCCGAGCTCACGGCCCTTTCGAATCCACTCTTGAACCGTCATATTGATCCTCGGTGCAAATCCCGCACCACGGGCTGGTCTTGTTCTAGACTCGCGGACGCCCGTTCAGTTTCCCAGGGGTCTTGAATGCCGAAATTTATGCTCGCATTGGCGATGCTGATGCCGACCGTGCTGTCCGCCCAAGTGGCGCACCGCGCAGGATCGGTTCATACACCGGAGGTCGACTTAGGCTATGAGACCTTCGGCGCTACCGGCTCCGCGATTCCCATCGTTGCCGTCAACGGCGGCCCGGGGCTCCCTCACGCCTACATGATGCAGAATGATCTCTGGCAGCGCGTCGCGGCACACCGCCTGGTCATCCTCTACGACCAGCGGGGCACCGGTGCCTCCAAGCACGTGCAAGCCAATGCGCCCCAGACCATGGAGGCGCAGGTAGCAGATCTCGACGCCGTCCGTAGCGCATTTAGCCTGGACCGCGTTGCGGTCCTGGGAGATTCCTACGGCGGAATGATCGCCATGGCCTACGCCGCCGCTCATCCGGAACATGTCGCCCGGCTGATCCTCTCCGATTCCGCCGCGCCGTCGTGGAAGGGCTTGGTTCATCTGCTTCCGCAAGTCTTTCCCGATCGCGAAGAACAAGGCGATGCAGAAGGCAAGCGACTGGTTGGCGATCCGGAGGCCGCTGCCCAAGCCGGTTTGGTCAATCATATGCGCATGATGTTTTATTCCACGGACTTGCGGGATGCCTATCTTGCACACATGGGTGATCTCGGATTCGTACCTGCCGTCGGCGCCGCCGTGCAGAAAGCCACTGAGAATCTCGACCTCACGTCAAAATTGCCGGGCTTCAAGTTTCCGGCGCTGGTCATCACCGGCCGTTACGACATGAACGTGGCGCCGCTTACCGCATGGCGCATGGCCCACGCCATACCGGGGGCGCAAATCGTCTTTTTCGAGAAGAGCGGTCATCTTCCCGCGTACGAGGAGCCTGACAAATATCTCGAAGTCATTGAATCCTTTCTCAAACGCTGAAGCCATGGACTGCCGGGTGGGGCTGGCTTGACATCATGCGTACTGCACGATCGACAACAGATTGCCGTCAGGGTCGCGAAACCATGCCACTCTCGAACCATCGGGCGTCGTAAGAATTCCCATTGAATCGTGAGGAAAGCCCGCGATGCGTTCGAAGCGGATACCGCGCGCCGTCAACGATTCGACCATGGTTCTGACATCCGGCACGGCAAAACCCAACACCGTGTGGGCTGAAGGCTGCGTTGACGGGACGGGTGAAACACGAAGGTCGCTGCCGCCGACGTCGAACACCAGCGCGCCGTGAGACTTCCCCTTGAGGGGCAATCCCAAGGCGTCGCGATAAAATTTCTCGGCTTCTGGAATGCGCGAGGTCCAAACGATCGTCTGCAAGCTGGAAGATGCGAGCATCGAGACTCCTTGTCGTGGGCCCAAAAAACAAAGCCGCGATCTGACTTTCGAGTCAGCGCGGCCCGCGGAAACGGAAAAGCCGCGACGAGCGCGGCTTCGATGCAAATTTACGCCGTGCAACCGAGCGCCGTCAAGGAGGGGAGACGCAGGTACCGTGTGCTGACATGCGTCGCCCGGCGGTTCCCGTCTGGAGCGATCGGTCGTATCCTTGAGCCATCCACCGAAGCCGCACGCCACGGGCCCACTTGTTAAGGATCACAACATGCAAATGCGCAAACTTGGAAATAGCAATCTAGAGATCTCGGCCCTCGGGCTCGGCTGCATGGGCATGAGCACGGGCTATGGCCCGGCAGGGGACAGGCAAGAGATGATCGCCCTGATCCGAGCGGCGGTTGAGCGCGGTATCACCTTCTTCGACACGGCTGAGGTCTACGGCCCTTATACAAACGAGGAACTGGTGGGCGAGGCGTTGGCGCCGTTCCGCGGACGAGTGACGATCGCCACCAAATTCGGCTTCAAGCTCGGCACTGGCAAGCAGGTGGGACTTGACAGCCGACCTGAGCACATCCGCGAAGTCGCGGAGGCCTCGCTCAAGCGCCTGAGAGTCGACACGATCGATTTGTTCTATCAACACCGGGTTGACCCGGCCGTGCCGATCGAAGATGTCGCGGGCACGGTGAAAAAGTTGATCCAGGAGGGCAAGGTCAAGCGCTTCGGTCTCTCCGAAGCGGGAGCGCAGACCATACGCCGCGCGCACGCAGTGCAAGCGGTGACGGCGCTGCAGAGCGAGTACTCGCTGTGGTGGCGGGAGCCGGAAACGACGGTGCTGCCGACGCTTGAAGAACTGGGCATTGGCTTCGTCCCCTTCAGTCCGCTCGGCAGGGGTTTTCTGACCGGGAAAATCGACGCGAGCACGGCGTTCGACAGCACGGACTTCCGCAATAACGTGCCCCGCTTTACACCGGAAGCACGGAAAGCCAACAAGGCCCTGGTCGATGTGCTCAGCTCCATCGCAGCGCGTAAGCATGCGACGCCGGCGCAGCTCGCCCTGGCGTGGCTGTTGGCTCAGAGGCCCTGGATCGTTCCCATTCCGGGCACGACCAAGCTCCATCGACTCGAGGAGAACATCGGCGCCCTATCGGTCAATTTCACAGCAGATGAACTGCATGACATCGGAAGCGCCATCTCCGAGATCGGTGTGCAAGGGGCAAGGTACAACGAACAGCTGGCGCGATTGGTCGGGCGATGAGCGGGCGTCACGCCGCCAATTTGTCGGGAAGGAGTCGGTCGTACTCTTTTTTGACGACCGAATAGCATTCGCAGCAGCGTTTCTCCAACCCAGGACGGTCGAGTATTGCGATGTGGCCGCGCGCGTAACTGATCAGCCCCGCATGCTGTAACTTAAGTGCGCCTTCGGTGACACCCTCGCGGCGCACACCCAACATATTGGCGATCAATTCCTGGGTCATCACCAGTTCGTTCCCCGGCAGCCGATCCAGGCTCAACAATAGCCAGCGGCACAATTGCTGATCCAAAGTGTGGTGGCGATTACACACCGCCGTTTGTGCCATTTGCGTAATCAGTGCTTGGGTGTAGCGCAGCATGAGACGCAGCACAGGGCCTGCACGATTGAACTCTTCTTTCATGAGTGACGCGCTCAAGCGAAGGCCCATGCCGGCGCTTTGGACCACGGCGCGGCTGGGCGTGGATTCGCCTCCCATGAACAGGGATATGCCGACGATGCCTTCGTTACCGACCACTGCGATTTCCGCGGACGCGCCATCCTGCATGACATAGAGGAGCGAAACGATCGCGGTTGTCGGAAAGTAGACATGGCTCAACGTCCCGCCCGCCTCGTACAACACAGCGCCCAGCGGCAATTCGACTTCTTCCAACAGGGGTAACCAATGCCCCGCTTCAGCGGGCCGCAATGCTCTCAGCAGGTAATTTTGGCTCGGTTGGGAGTGCGAAATCACGTGCCCACTATCCTTTGGGTCCGGCGAGCGATTCATCGCTCAACCTCAGAACATGACCCATCGTTTGAGTCCAGTCCGTGCGGTACCGAACATTAGCACAATATGCCGCTCGAGTCCTCATTATGTTGGGCATCGTACGGACTCCGAGTGTCCGGGTTCGTAATATTGCGAAACCAAGCCGCCTTTGCGGGCAGAGGATGATCATGGATATGAAAGCGATGGATGCTGCGGTGGCAACCGTTGCCCACAGCGATTCAATCGCAACGCTGCTGCTCCTCGCCAGCGAGATAGCCGGGTCGAAAGTAGCACTGTTGGCGCGCGTCACCGACGAGGTATGGACGGTGTGTGCGGCGCGCGAGGTGAGCGCAGCCGGCGCCAGCGTGGACTACCGCCTCCCTCTCGGGCTGCCTGTGCGCGTCGGACTCAGTGCGATGGGTGTACCGATTTACATTACCCATTCGGGTCAGCAGTCTTTTGCTGCATTGCCGTCTTCTCCTATTGCGTGCGGCTTTGCGGCACCCGTCGTTCTTGCGAACGGACGTTACTTTGGTGTGCTGTGCGCGCTCGATCGTATTTCTCCGGATCGCGTCGACGGCCGCATCGAATCGAAGTTCAAGCGCTTGTCCTCGGTCGTTGCCTCGCAAATCGATCAGCTGGAGCTGCGAGATCGGGAGAAAACCGGATTGCTGGTTGAACGCTCCGCAGGTCAACTTCGCGAGCAGTTCATAAGCATTCTCGGCCGCGATTTGCGCAATCCCTTGCAGGCGATCTTTGCCAGTTCCGATCTCCTGGCGCGCCAACTCCTTTATCCGGCACATGCGCAGCTCGCAGCACGCATAAAAACCAATGCGCGCCGCATGGCTGCGTTGATCGATGATGTGCTTGATTACGCTCGCGGCCGCCTGGGAGGGGAGATCGGCGTCGAGTTGAGTGAAGTCGAAAACATCAATACGGGATTGATGCCCGTGGGCCCGGAACGCTCGGACGCCCGAGCGGACTGGGAGATCGTCCCTGATGGTGGTCAGAGTGCGCTGCACGACCTCTTGAGTGCGAACCGCGCGCTCTTGATCGACCGTTGTCGGGGCATGGTGGCGAGCAGGTCACAACCCAAGCTGCCGCTTCCTGAGCGAGTGCACGGAATACCGGTCTTTTTAGATCAGATCATCAAGACGTTGAGGATCGAGCAACGTTCCGACTATGTGCCTCAACCGATCGCGTCTGACGCGCCCGATGATGGATTGGACCCCGACGTCGTACCGATGGCGGCGCTGCACGGGCGCGACTTGCTTCAAGAGGGGTTCACCGTTGAACAGGTCATTCGCGATTATGGCGATGTCTGCCAAGCGGTCACCAACCTGGCGGTTGAGGCCGGAGTGTCCATCTCCGCCAGCGAATTTCACACTTTCAATCGTTGCCTCGACGACGCGATAGCAGCAGCCGTAACGGAATATTCGCAACAGAACAGCCAAATAGCATTGACGCGCACCGAGACGGCACTATGCGCAGCGCAGATCGATGTGCGCGATGCACAGTTGCGCGCCATGCATGACTCGCTGACCGGGCTTCCCAATAGAAAATTGTTCGACAATCGCTTGGCCCAGGCCATTGCGCTGGCCGACCGTCACCACTGGACATTGGCCGTGATGTTTCTCGACCTGGATCAATTCAAGCACGTCAACGACGCCCATGGGCATACAGCGGGTGATGCCGCATTGAAGTCCGTTGCCCATCGGCTGCTGCGATGCGCCCGGGAAGAAGATACGGTTTGCCGCAACGGCGGCGACGAATTTCTGTATTTGATCATGCATCCGCGCGGGAAAAAGAACATTGAGCAGATTGCCAATTCGGTGATGCGCACCGTTGCTCGACCGCTGGTCGTCGCCGCCGCGCGGCTTGCCATCAAGCCGAGCATTGGCATCGCCATCTATCCCGAGGACGGCGCCAGCGGCGGCGAATTGATTAAAAAAGCCGACGCCGCAATGTATGTCGCGAAAAGGTACGCGCGCGGCATAGCATTTTTCGACAGCCGCGAAACGCGCGGGGTGACTGCCTAAGCGGTGTCCGGCCGATGTTGGCCAAGCACGCGTCGATGGTTCTTAGATATCCAGGTTCGAGACGTTCAACGCATTTTTCTCGATGAATTCGCGCCGTGGTTCCACGGCGTCGCCCATCAGCGTGGTGAAAATGTCGTCCGCCGCCACAGCGTCCTCGATTCGGACCTGCATGAGCCGGCGCGTTTCCGGGTTGATGGTCGTGTCCCACAGCTGGCTGGCGTTCATTTCGCCCAAGCCCTTGTAGCGCTGAATGCTCTGGCCTTTCTTCGCTTGTTCGAACAGCCAGGACATCGCAGCCTTGAAGCTCGTGACCTCCAGTTTGTCATCGCCTCGCTGCACGAATCCCCCCGGTCCGATCAGGTCGCTCAAGGTCTCGGCGAGTTCAGCGATGCGCAAATATTCCGCGGAGTCGAAGAATTCCCGCGGCACGTGTCTTTCAGACGTCAGGCCATGCTCGAAGCGCTGCAGATTGATCCGGTGGCCGCCAGCCGGCAGCGTGTCCACCACCACCCGGTAGCGGCGTGAAGCGTCATCCAGCGAATTCAGACGCTGCTCCAGATTTCGGCACCAATCCCGCAGCACATCGATCCGGTCGAACGCCTCAGGCGTCAGTTTGGGAACGTACAGCAGTTGCTCGAGAAAGCGGCCGTCGTAGCGGCGCGCCCAGCGCGTGACGATGCTTTGCACCTCGACATACTTCCGCGCCAAGGACTCGAGACCCAATCCGGACAGCGGCGGGGCCTCCGCGTTGACATGCAAGGCTGCGCCCTCCACAGCGGTATTCAGCAGCACGGCATTCAACTCCATATCGTCCTTGACGTAGGTTTCCTGCTTGCCTTTCTTTACCTTGTACAAAGGCGGTTGCGCGATGTAGATGTGGCCGCGTTCGATGAGGATGGGCATTTGCCGATAGAAGAAAGTCAGCAACAGGGTTCGTATGTGGCTGCCGTCAACGTCGGCATCGGTATTGTGTACGCATATGCCGCCCATGCCGGCAACGAAGTTTTCATCGCCCTCGACGGAGAAGTCGTATACATAACCAGTCGACGCAGGCACTTCTTCGATCGATTTGACGGGCAGCGCCATCAGATCGCCGCCGATCAGTTCGAATCTCCGATTGATCGTTGCTCGGGTCGATTTCAGCAACTCGTGCATATGGGAAGCGCTTGGATGATCCTGCCAAACGGGTTGCAGCAGCCGCAGATCTTCCCGTGCTCCGACCGTTACAATCCAATGGACATGCTTGGTTTCGCACGGTCGGCCGTTGATATGGCGAACGACGCCGTCAGGCTGAAGTTCAGACGTCGTGGGAACAACGCCTAAGGAACTGAGCAAATAGACCAAACCGCTGGCGATATCGTACGAGGAGGTCGAGAAGGCAATTGCGCGCTTTCCAACGGTGCCATCGCCGAGGAGATATCCGCGCAGGAAGGCCAATCTCATCGGCTCAGAAACATTGAACAAGAGATCGGGTATTCGCTTGGTGAGCGAATCGGCATTCGCGAAACCGAATACGTGCTGCCACACGAGCGCCGCGACGCGATTCACGAGCTTCAGTTCGCCGCAGCGTTCATCCGTGGAGTAGCCGATGGCCGGTAGTCCGAACAACCGAGAGAACTTCTCCGTCATTTCTTTAATAAAGCGCTGATTGCTCTGACCGATCGCAAGGCGAATTCCACCGCGATCGGAACAGGAACCTTCGGCGAGATAAAAGCCCAGTAATCCCATCAGATCTTCGTCGACGGGCAGGTATCTCGGAATTCCATTGCGAGAGTAATGCTCCGGCGTCAGCTGCAATTCGTTGCGACCGGAGAACCAGGCGAGATCCTCCAAGTTCAAGTCGGATAGGCGCACTTGGTCGCGAACTAAGTTGCGTCCAGACGCCTTGTATTGTGTTTCCCAAACGCGGTCTAGGCGGCTCGGGGCGATGCGCGCACGTGTCAGTACATCCGCACGATCCGCCCCGATGGCTTGGACATAGGCGTTGAAGTGATTCACCGTCGGACGAGATACGCCCTTCTCCCACGCATAGAACGTAACCGGTTGGCGAATCCCGACCGAGGCACACAACGCCTGGTTTGTAACACCGCTCATCCGTCGGCGGTCGGCCAACTCCGTGCGGAGCTCGGCGGGAATCTCAACGCGAAGATCGGTCAATTGCGCATTGCCCGAGCATTTCGCGCGAACGGCATCTTTGAACCAGGACTCAACGGCCGGGCCGCGCAACCAGATCTGTTTCGCGGCTTCCGGAACCGCGTGAAGCATGTGGAGCAAATCGATTTTGGCCGGGGCGTCCGTGGGAAAACGAATCCGTGCCGGCGCAACCATCCGGTCGCCCGTTCGCAGGTCAGCACCGCGTTTCAGCTTGATGCCATCCTGATCGTGCACAAAAACACTGTGGCTCGAGGTGACGCGAACCGTGCGGCCATAAGCCGTGCGCACCTTGAACAGTTTCTCCTCCAGCGGATGGCGGATGATGGCTTTTATTGGACGAAAGCGTACTGCGTTATTTTCCAGGCCGAAGCAAAGCACTTCACCGAGGCCTTCGCCGCTCAGCTTATCGACGCCGCCGTTCGAGGTTTTACCCGCCAAAGCCTTGTCGATGAACGCCCCGATGCGCACCATGCGCACGCCGCGATCATCTTTCACAAAGACATGGTCGTTCCCGTCCACGCTCATGATGATAATACGGTGATAGCGCAACTTATCGACATTGAAATCATCGCGCCCGATGCCGCAACCCAACGCGGTGATCAGCGTGCCGACTTCCGCGGAGGCGAGCATCTTGTCGAAGCGCGCCTTCTCGACGTTCAGAATTTTGCCCTTGAGCGGCAGGATCGCCTGCGTGCGCCGATCGCGTCCTTGTTTCGCGGAGCCGCCGGCGGAATCGCCTTCGACCAAAAACATTTCGGAAAGCGCCGGATCTTTTTCCTGGCAGTCGGCGAGCTTGCCGGGCAGGCCGGCGATATCGAGGGCGCCCTTGCGGCGAGTCATCTCGCGCGCCTTGCGCGCGGCTTCGCGCGCATAGGCGGCTTCGAGAATCTTGTTGACGATGGCCTTCGCTTCCTGCGGATGCTCCAGCAAGAATTCCTCGAGCCGGCCGGCGACGGCGGATTCGACCACACCCTTTACTTCGGATGAGACCAACTTGTCTTTCGTCTGCGAGGAAAATTTGGGATCGGGCAGTTTCACGGAAAGTATCGCAGTCAATCCCTCGCGCGAATCGTCGCCGGTGGTCTGAATCTTTTCCTTCTTCGACGCCAATTCTTTTTCGATGTAATTATTCAGCGTGCGTGTCAGTG
>Ga0210400_10004239_pt1 | contig 12476 bp, 6 predicted proteins | sample IncBWH26MmetaG_FD_155456 | JGI IMG/M metagenome (GOLD analysis project Ga0210400, IMG submission 155456) | Forest soil microbial communities from Barre Woods Harvard Forest LTER site, Petersham, Massachusetts, United States - Inc-BW-H-26-M | ecosystem: Environmental > Terrestrial > Soil >...
GAGGCTTCCTACTGTCAAAAGTTACATACCTATCGTGCCGTTAGTTCTGATTAACATGTATGATAATCGCTTCTCTCGGAGGTTTGAGGCGTCTTCGCCGTTAGCCTTCCGAACGTGGCGGACGAAATGTACGTAAGACTTGGCTCCGACTCGGCTCCTAATTTGGTGTCACCGGCTGCGATACTGCCCTCCTTATTCCCACGGTTCTCCGTCTTTCCCTGGATTCGGCATATCACTCATCGAGACACCCGCGGGTTTCTGCTATTGGTGGCGGCATATTGGTGGATGTACCTACACGCCGGGTCGAGGATCATATGAGCTCGTTCGACAACCGTCCGTCAGTCAGCGCAGCGAATCTGGACTCCAGTTTCCGCACGACTATCCTAGCGTTCTTTACGGCTACCGTGTCCTACCTGGCTGCGAAGCTGGGTGGGGCTTTGATCATAAACATCCCTCAAGCGGTTTGGCCACTTTGGCCAGGGTGCGCGGTTTTAGTCGCCATTCTCTTGCTCGTGCCGCGCAAAATCTGGCCGGTTCTTCTCCCCGCGGGACTGGCCGGTTTTGTTCTCTATGACTTGGAAGCGGGTGTGTCAATTCCTAGGATTGCCTGGCTCATTCTGGCCGACACTCTTGAAGTTCTTATCGCTGCTTGGGGACTTAGCTATTCCCTGGACGGCCTGCCCCGTTTGAACAGCTTGAAAGCCCTCGCCAAGTATTTATTCTTTGCGGTGTTCCTCGCGCCGCTCATCGTCTCGTCTATTGGCATACATGGCTTACATGGGGGCAGTTGGCTCAGCTGGAAGTTTAGCTTTCTGTCGGAAGCATTGGCCTTTCTCACTGTAACTCCCGCTATTTTGGGTTTGTTTGGCCGAGGGTGGCCGCCATTACAGTCGTCTCGGGCGCAGTACGTCGAAGCCGTGGCGTTGGTCACGGCGCTAGCTTCCTTGAGTTATTTCATGTTCGCAGCTCCAGGGCGGAGCGCTCCACCGGCTCTGCTTTATTCTCTTGTGCCATTTCTAATCTGGTCCGCTTTGCGTTTCGGGTCCACGGGCGTCGGCGCCTCGGCAAGCATAGTTGCCCTGATGTCCATTTGGGGTGCAGTCCACGGACATGGTCCCTTCACCGAAACGGACCCAATTGACCGGGTCTTGTTCCTACAGCTCTTCTTATTATTCGCTTCCATGCCTTTTATGGTCCTGGCGGTTCTCGTAGAAGACCGCAAGTGCGCGCAAGACGAGCTGCATACAAGCGAAGAACGTTTGCGCTTAGCCATGGAGGCCGCCAAGTTAGGGGCGTGGGAATGGGACGTCAAGAGTGGGCGTACTTTGTGGTTTGGCGAGGCGTATACGTTGGTCGGTATGACACCCGCTGAATTTTCCCGATCCGTACAAGACTTTTGGGATCGGGTGCATCCGGAGCACGCCCAACAGCTAGAGAATGCCATCGAGGTTGCAAGACAGAACCACGCGGAATTCGACCAAGAGTTTCGTGTCGTGTGGCCAGACGGGACGCTGCACTGGCTGCGATCAGTGGGAAGGTTCTTCTACAGGACCGACGGCCAGCCCCAGCGCATGCTGGGTATTTCGGTGGATATTACCCTGCGCAAGCAAGCGCAGGAGTCGTTACGGCAGAAAGAGGCGGATCTTACGGAAGCGCAGCGCTTGGCCCAGGTAGGCAGCTGGGGGTGGGATCCAAAAACCGATACCGTTACATGGTCGGAAGAACTTTATCGGATCGCGGGAATGGATCCCAGCATGCCCGCAGTCAGCTACAAAGATCATTCCAAACTCTACACGGCTGAAAGCTGGGAACGCTTGCGACCCGCGGTGGAAGACGCGCTTCGCACCGGAAGGCCATACGAGTTGGACTTGCAGATGATTCGCGTTGACGGTGCCAGGAGATGGCTCATTGCGCACGGCGAGGCGCATCGCGATGCATCGGGCGCCGTCGTGCAGCTTCGCGGAACGGTGCAGGACATTACGGGCCGCAAGCGAATAGAGGAAGCTCTGCGAGAGAGCGAAGAACGGCTTCGTCTGGCGATCCAGGCTGGAAAGATGTTCGCTTATGAATGGGATGCCACCACTGATGTGGTCGTGCGGTCCCCAGAGAGTGCGCAGATTCTCGGAATAGATGAGGGGACACCCCTTACCGGCCAGCAAGTCTTAGCGAATGTTCACGCGGACGACCGAGAAAGACTTAAGGCTGCAATTACCGCGCTCACTACCGAGACGCCATACCTTGAGATTAGCTATCGCATAGTTCGTCCCGACAGCACCCTAATCTGGGTGGAAAGAAACAGCCGTGCTCACTTCGACGACCAGGGCAGAATGCTGCGGATAGTAGGCATGGTGGCGGACGTTACGGAACGCAAAAAGGCCGAACAGGCCCTGCGCGAGGGCGAGGAGCGCTTACATCTGGCTATTCAGGCTGGGGGGATGTATGCATACGAGTGGGATCCGTTAACCGACAGAGTGATACGGTCTGCGGAGTGCGTCGATATTCTCGGAAAGGATGAGCCGCTGCAGATTACTCGCCGGGAATTGACCACCCGGGTCCATCCCGACGACCGCGAGCAGTTTGCGGCCAACCGTCCGCAGCCCACCTCTGAGCACCCCAATTCCCAGATGACCTACCGCGTCTTGCGTCACGATGGCAGCGTGGTTTGGCTAGAGAAGAGAGCGCGGGCCTTCTTTGACGACCAAGGCAGGATGCTCCGCACGATAGGAGTGGTCGCCGATATCACCGCGCGCAAACACGCGGAACAGGCTCTGGCGCAGTCACAAGAGAAGTTTTCGAAAGCATTCCGGCAAATCCCGATGCTACTCACGTTATCGAACGCCAAAGACCATCGCTACATCGAGGTTAACGAGACCTTTGAACGTATAACCGGCTGGCACCGTGACGAGGTCATTGGACGCACGGCGTTTGACCTTGGGCTCTGGGCGGATCCCGCACAAAGAGTTGATGTCATAAAACGGCTTCTGGCCGAAGGCAACCTTCGTGACTTGGAGGCCCGTTTTTGTATGAGAGACGGAAGCATCCGTATTGGCAATGTGTCAGCAGAAGTGATCGAACTTGACGGTCAGTCGTGTGTGCTAGGTGTAATTGCGGACGTCACCGAGCGCAAGAATACCGAAGAGGCCCTTCGCGAGAGCGAGACGCGATTTGAATTGGTCGCCAACACCGCTCCTGTCCTTATTTGGATGTCCGATACGAATAAGTTATGCACCTATTTCAATAAACCGTGGCTGGATTTCACGGGGCGATCCATTGAATCCGAGATTGGAAACGGCTGGACCGAAGGGGTCCACCTCGAGGACTTTAAAGCTTGCCTGGAGACCTATGTTAAAGCGTTCGATCGCCGGGAGAAGTTCAGCATGGAATATCGCCTCCACCGGTATGACGGAGAATATCGGTGGGTTCTAGATATTGGGGTTCCTAGATTCAATCAGGACGGCTCATTTGCCGGTTACATTGGATCCTGTGTTGATGTCACCGACCGTAGGGCGACAGAACATGCTCTGCGCGAGAGTGAGGATAAGCTTCGACTCTTGCTCGACTCGACTGCCGAAGCCATTTATGGGATTGACCTCGAAGGCCGCTGCACATTCTGCAACCCAGCGTGCCTTCGTGCTTTAGGATATGAACGCAACGACGAACTCCTCGGCAGGGATATGCACGATCTGATTCATCATTCTCGTGCTGATGGCATGGTGTTCCCTGCGGGGGAATGTCGAATTATGCGGGCATTGCAAACGGGACAAGGCGTCCACGTCGACGACGAAGTCCTGTGGGCAGCAAACGGAACAAGTTTCCCTGCGGAATACTGGTCCTATCCCCAGCGCAAGGGGCAAGAGGTTGTTGGAGCGGTGGTCACCTTTCTGGACACCACCAAGCGGAAACGGACGGAAGCGGCCCTCGAAAACCTGAGTCGCAGGTTGATTAGCGCCCAGGAACAGGAACGTACCCGCATCGCCAGAGAGCTTCACGATGATATCGGTCAACGTATCGCCTTGTTGACGGTCGAATTGGGGCAACTCCCACAATATTCTCCACACTTGCCCGCAGAAATCGGCGCTCGCATTGACGAACTAAGGAGACAGTCGTCTGAGATAGCGGCCGACGTACAGGCTTTGTCCCACGAATTGCACTCCTCAAAACTGGAATATCTGGGCATTGTCACGGCAATGAGAGGGTTCTGCAAAGAATTCTCCGCGCAGCAGAATGTAGAAGTTATCTTCGCTCATGATGCTATTCCGGGAATGGTGCCATCCGATATCTCGCTTTGCCTTTACCGCGTCTTACAGGAAGCCTTGCACAATGCGCTCAAATACAGCGGTGTACGGCATTTCGATGCGGAACTGCGCGCTTCTCCCGATGCGATCGATCTCACGGTACGCGACTCGGGTCCGGGTTTTGATGTCGAAGAGGCGATGAAAACCTCCGGGCTCGGTCTCGTCAGCATGGGGGAGCGGATAAAGCTGGTGGGCGGACAGCTTTCCATTGAATCGCACCCTGGATGCGGCACGACGATCCACGCTCGGGTACCTTTCCGCGAAGCAGCGCGAGCAGCGACGTAGGAGCCTAAACCATTGCCCCGCGGCAAGAGTTAGAGCCTCACGCGCCACAAACCGCCCTAGGCTGTCAGTTTTGCCAGTGCCGAGCACGGGAGCGATTGTCTATCGTCCCTTTGCATGGCGATGATCGGAATTGTGTCTGCAAGTTGAGATCGAGGCTTTATGCCCTGCAAGAAGTGCGGATCAGAACATCAGACGCAGCTTGACGCAGAGGTGAATGTCCATTTTCCCGGGCCTGATGGCCGAGACCAGGGGGCCGTCTTGCTCTACCCGAAGCTCGCGCTTTGTTTAGATTGCGGCTTTACGGAATTCACGATTCTGGAAAAAGAATTGCCCAATGTTGCAAGAGGTGTCGCGCACTGAGGCTAGTGTCCTAGGATGCGCCTTGATCTTGATGAACAGTCGAATGTTCGCCGCAGATTCTTTGGAAAATCTGTCTGTTTTCGTCGCACTGAAAGCTGTCATATGAATATCCACAAAGAATATCCACGGCGTATATTCTTGCAACCTCGTCCCAGAGTTGTTCGACGCGAATCGCTGCTCCCACGGACCATTCGCCCAACAGGGTGGGTGCGCATTCTCCACATGCAGAAACGCCGCGATGCTTTCCATTTACCGCTTTGCTCGCTTTCCCGATGAGATCGGCGGCTACTCTCAGCAGGCGGTCCCGGTCGGGAAAACCATCGACCATGAATGCCGAAAGCATTTCCTCAACATTTACAGGGACATAGGTCCCCTTTTGAACTCCCGTGGCGACGTCTACGCCTCGTGCCTCCAATGTCCGGCGAAGACTACCGAGATGTGACTCAGTGGCTACAAACAGCACCGCGTTTCCAGACTCCAGAGCAGCAGCAATGAAACGACTGAAGATCTTCAGAAAAGATGCATCATCGCGATAGAAGATAACCTCGTGACGGCGAGCGATCTCGGTTTTCTGAGATTCGACCGGCGCACACGACGGGCGCACCTCTTGACCTGTCACACCTCTGCTGACAAAGCGCCTGCCCCGAAGGACTGCTTCCACTGCTGGTAGCAGTTCGCTTCCAGCGAGCGCTTTCACAACATAGCCCAATGCCCCCGAGCTTAGGGCTTCTTGTACGACATCGTCAGAAGATTCTTGGCTGAGGAAGATTATTTTAGGCTTCGGGACGAGCTTGCGGATTTGCCGAGCGGCATCGATTCCATTCAATGTGGGGAGACCGATGTCCAGAAGAATTAAGTCCGGGTTAAGTTCTTCTGCTTTCTGCACAGCGGCTAACCCATCTGAAAGTTCAGCGATAACTTCCAGTTCCGGCTTTTGCTGAAGGGCCGAACACACGAAGGCCCGAAAAGGCTCGAAATCGTCGACTACGAGAACGCGTATGCGAGACGTTGTCAGCTGGCTCCGTTTCTGAAAGGGGGACACAATCGAAGTCGGCCAAACCTGCGAAGAAGGTTAGTCGAGGTACTGTGCGGACGCAAGTCGTTAATGACGTAATGCTCCGGCCGGACTGTGGGTAAGCGTAAGCCGGTGTACCTTCCATTCGCCTGCGAACTCACCACCGAGGTGCTCCGGTCATTCGGGAACTGGACTTCCTCTGCGAGTGCTGCATTCTGCGACTGGAAATGTCCCTTGAAAAAGAAATCTGGAGCGAGGACGCAGCCAATTCCGACAAGTCTTGCTGGCCGAGCGCGACTGTGACCTCGACGCCGGGATTTATCATCAAATACTGAGTAGATAGCCTCCGTTCAGATCATCGATTCAAGGGTGCTGTGCGGAGGTTTCTGTTTGGCTCCTCGTTTTGTTTTCTCTCAGCTTGGCAACGTACACCATCGCTCGTGTCTCAAGCAGTTCTGCTTCGGCTTTCCGTTTTGTCTTCTGGAGCAACCATGCATAGTTTTTCAACGCATCGATCAGAGCAGGATAGTCGCGAGGCGAAGATTTCTCGAGAATATCCAGCGATCGCCGGCAAGGCGATTCGGCCTCCGCATAGTAACCGCGGGCTAAGTCAGCGAGGGCTACCTTACTCAGAGCCTTTGCGACACTCGGGTGTTCCGGCCCTAGTAACCGGACCTTGATTGTTACTGCCCGTTCGAAAAGCGCTCCGGCCTCGTCATACTTGCGTTCATCAACATACAGCACTCCTAAGTTCTCGAGCGTCTGTGCGAAGTCGGGCGAGGGCGTTTCGGCAGGGGCTTTTTCCCAGATGCGCAGGGCCTGCCTATAAAGTAACTCGGCATCAGGGAAGTTGTTTTGCAACTGTTTCGCTGTCGCCAAGTTGCTTAGGACGGGCGCCACGTCCGGGTGGTCTGGGCCGAGCAATCCTTCTCGAATACTCAATGCACGCTGGAACAGCGGTTCAGCTATCGAGTATCTGCCTTGTTGTTGTTGAAGTGCGCCTAAGTTGACGAGGAGAGTAGCCACTTCAGGAGCTTGCGGGCCGAGCGTCTTTTCCGAAATGGTTAGAGCACGCTGGAAAAGGGTCTCCGCTTCCAAGTACTTGCGCTGTGAATTGTAGGAAGCAGCCAAGTTATTCAGAACGGACGCAACCTTGGGGTGCTGTGGACCGAGAACCTTTGTGCGAATGGCCAGCGCACGTTGGAATAACTGTTCGGCTTCGGAGTATTTGCCTTGCGCGTCCAGTAGAGCGCCTAGATTATTGAGCGTAGACGCCACGTCCGGATGCTCCGGTCCAAGCACTTTCTCCCAAAGTGTCAGCGCACGTCGGAAGAAAGTTTCGGCCACTGAATAATTGCCTTGCTTTTGCTCCAGCGTCCCTAAAGCGTTGAGCACGCTGCCCACGTCCGGGTGTTCGGGCCCAAGCACCTCTCGACGGATGATCAAGGCACGCTCCGAGAGTGCCTTACTTTCTGAGTACCTACCCTGGTCCATTCGGAGCGCTGCCATGTTGCACAAGACAGTGGCTACCTCCGGGTGCTGCGGACCACGCACTTTCTCCCAAATGTCGAGCGCGCGCTGCAAAGACCTCTCGGCTTCCGGATATCTGCCGGTCTCATGGTAAAACGTGCCTAGATTGTTGAGGACCGTGGCGACGGCCGGGTCATCGGGCCCAAAGGCCTTTTCGCGAATCGTTCGGCTGCGCAGCAACAATCCTTCCCCGGCTGAATAGTTTCCCTGCTCCTCCTGAATCGTAGCCAGGTTATCGAGGACCGTGGCAAGATTGGGATGGGTTGGCGGAAGCGTCTTTTGCCAAATTAGCAGAACGCGACTGTAAAGTAGTTCGGCGTCCTTATAGTTGCCTTGCGAACGGTAAACTGCAGCCAGGTTATTAAGATTTGCAGCGACATCCGGGTGTTCAGGCCCCAAGGCCTGTTGACGAATGGCCAGAGCACGCTCGAAAACCGACCGGGCTTCCGAATATTTGCCTTCCTCTCGCCAGAGTGAGCCGAGACCGTTGAGCACGAGAGCTGTGTCTAAGTGCTGCGGACCAAGTATTTTTTCGCGAATGACCAGAGCGCGTTGAAAAAGCGGCTCAGCTTCCGAGTACCTGGCTTCGTCCTGCAGAAGCGTGGCCAGATTGTGGAGGCTGCTGGCTGTGTCCAGATTCTCTGGTCCATAGATTGTCTCCCAGATGCCCAGAGCGCGGCGGTATAGCGGCTCGGCTTCGGCATATTTGTTCTGCGCCTGCCGCAGCGAAGCCAGGTTATTTAACGATGTCGCCAACCGGGGATCGCGATCTCCGAATTGTTCTGCTTGATGGAGCGCGTCGTTCAAGAAACTTTCGGCGTCCGCATAACTCCGTTGTCGGAGCGCCTGTATTCCTGCTGCGTTCTTACTTTCCCACAAGGACACCTGAGCAGAGCTTGTTGCCGCCCATAAGGTGATGGCTAGCAGTGAAACGATATGTTGAAACTTCATTGCCCGGCCTTCTTAAATAGAGTCTCGTTCCGACTCTCGAATTTTTGCAGCCAGCAATGCTGCGAAAAACTGTCAGTATTGCCAGTTCGGCAGGGACTCTGTGTACGTGAGTACTGAAGAATGCCAAGGTTTCGCCTGCCGCATGCGCGGCTCTCCTAATTAGAAGTCGGGCCTGCTCCGGCGAAAAGCCCATATGGCTGCTTGAAAATGGATTTCATGATTCCACAGCATTTGCTATTTAAGATTCGCGAAGACCAGCTCTAGTGTTCTTCCAGGCTTTCGTTCGCCAACGCGGGACAACTCATCTCTTCACCAAAATCCGATGGGCTGTAACTTCTGACAGTTGGTGGCGGTGCCCCCTGGTGACAGGCTCGTGACATGCGTGAAGCGCGCCACGTTCACGTTGGTAAAGGTACTCCTTGCGAGTTAGCGGTCCTATGTCTCTTGGCGTTCGCCGTGCTCCCATTAGGAGTTTTCACGTTCATTCCCGGCGTGGTTGGCCAAGACCAGGTGCCAATAATCAAAGCGGAAGTAATGAGTGCATTCGTGTGGGGAGAGGACTCCGCATCGGGCGCGTCCTCTTCAACCCTTCAAGACCCACTGACAGGCAATGCGGTACACAGCCTGAGCTACGCGGGGGTGGAGGTCACTTCCCGAATCGGTTTCGAGGGCGTAAGCACTGAAGGAGTAGGCACTTTCCTCAACTACACGACAACCATCATCAACAGCACAGATTCAACGCTCTCAGTCCGCTACGGAGGAATCAGTGTTGATGGGCATGCGGCCGCGCCCCTGTTGGTCGTGCCCGCGGGCAAGAAACTCAATAAGCAGGAACGTAAAAGCAACCCAAAGGCAGTAAAGCTCGGGGAGATCCACTGCTTAACGAGCGGGTTTCTTTCCAGCGAAAACTTGTTTTCGGCAAACGCGTCATCTCAGGTTCTTAGCGTTGCGCCCCGCACCGCGCTGACGGTTTCGTCTGTAATCCGAGACCCTCGCAACTATCATTCGGTTCTATGCTCCGTCGACGGTTGCCACCCGACTGGCACCATGCGTTATTACCTTCGAGTTGATGATAAAGATTATGTGTTTGTCTGGCCCGGTCGAGCTGCCGTTTATTGCGGCACGTGACAGATTTTAGGCCTAGACTGGTTTTATTCGGTGAGTCGGCGATGTCGCAACCCCGTCTTCTCAGGTGCTATCTCTGAAACAAATAAATCGTAGAACTTGTTTTCTGATCGTCCTTCTTCGCGTGTGTCCTGTCTCTCGTTGCAACTGACGCATATAAATTCCTTCTTGTATGGGGCCGGCCGGTCAGCCAGCAAGAAGCCGACCGGAGTTATAGCCCTCGTCAGTTCGCGTCTGTGCGCATCTCCGCGTGTGTCGAAATGGATGTCGCGAGGCTCGAGTAGTACGCATGCCCGGCAGCCTAGCGTGGACTGCTGGGCACGATGGGTCTACTGTCGGGCCATAGCGATGTGGACAGCTTCCTCCGGGGAGACGAGGTGATCGACGCTTACAGCGTCCTCGGCAATGGCGAGTTGGACGCCCTTGACGCGACCCGAAAACTCGTTCCCGCGCGACCCGTAGTCCGGTGAAACAGGAGACCCCGTATCCACCCCCACGTCGCAACCATCATCGGCAGAGAAGACCATCGGAGCCGTGGCACCGACCTTACCTTCGCCCGCCTTTTTCCCATCGACGTACAACGTCACCGTGCCGCCCTTGCCAAGGCCACCACCAGCGTAGGCAAACTCCATACGCACTTGGTGCTCACCGGGAGGCAGCGGGCTGCTTGACTCGGCGTAAAATTGCTGAATGCCGAGCAAGTTGTAGCAGTATTTGAGCTTGCCACCCTTCGCGTAGAGGCTCCAACCGCCAATGTTGCCGCCCTGCGCGATAATGACGCCCTCAGCCCCCGTTTTGGGCACCTCGATTACAGCGGTCACCGAGTGCGACTTGTTCTTGATATTGACGACCGAGTTTTCCGATAGGCGCCCCATGCTGCCAAATAGGATTTGGGACTTGCCCTTGATCAGCACCGGCCTGCCGGCGAGGTCTGGGTTCATCCGTCTTGCGAGGTCATCATCCATCGGCAACACGTTGTACTTGACCGCTTCAATCAGCCACAAGCGCTGCAGCTCATGCAATTTTTCGGGCATCTGCTTGGCTAGGTTGTTTGCCTGGCTCCAATCCTTGTTGGTGTCGTAGAGTTCCCAATTGTCGTCGTCAAATGCCGGGGTTTTCTCACCTATCAGGAGCCATGGTGTCTTGTGCCGTGTGACCGCCGTCCAGCCCTTGTGGTAAATGCCGCGGTTTCCGAACATCTCGAAGTACTGCGTCTCATGCCGCTCGGCCGCCTTCGCGTCGTTGAACGAGTACGCCATACTGACGCCCTCGATGGGGTGCTGCTGGACTCCGTTGACGAAAATCGGTTCGGGCAGACCGGCCAGTTCGAGGATGGTCGGCGCGATGTCAATTATGTGAGCGAACTGACTTCGGATCTCGCCTCTCCCCTTGATCTCCTTGGGCCAGTGCACGATCGTTCCGTTGCGCGTGCCGCCCCAATGCGAGGCGACCTGCTTGGTCCACTGATATGGTGTGTTCATGGCGTGCGCCCAGCCCACAGCGTAGTGGTTGTAAGATTCCGGCCCGCCCAGCTTGTCCAGCCTTGCCATCAGGAATTCGGGGGTCTCCAGCGCGGACGCGCCGTTGAAATTGATCATCTCGTTGTACGTGCCGCGCAGTGTGCCCTCAGCGGACGCGCCATTATCGCCGATGATGTAATAGATCAGCGTGTCATCGAGCAGATTGAGCTTTTTCAGCGAATCCACCAACCGCCCGACATGGAAATCGACATACTCCATGAACCCGGCGTAAACCTCCATCTCCCGGATGAGCACGGGCTTGAGCGCGGCAGGCATCTCATCCCACGCCGGGATCTCTTTGTGCCTTTGCGTAAGCTGGCAGTCCGGTGGAATCACTCCCAGTTTCTTCTGTCGTGCAATCGTCTCTTCGCGTAACTTATCCCAGCCCTGGTCGAACTTGCCTTTGTACTTATCCGCCCATTCCTTCGGGACATGGTGCGGGGCATGGGTGGCGCCTGGTGCGAAGTACACAAAGAACGGCTTGTCGGGAACGAGGGCCTTTTGTTGTCCGATCCAGTTGATGGCTTTGTCGGTCATATCTTCGACCAAGTGGTAGCCCTCTTCCGGCGTCTTCTTGACCTCGACCGGGTTAGTGCCTTCATAGAGCGACGGATACCATTGGTGCGCCTCGCCGCCTATGAAACCGTAGAAATACTCGAATCCGCCACCCCCGGTGGGCCATGCATCAAAGGGGCCGACAGGACTGGTCTCCCACACCGGCACTTCATGGCACTTGCCGAACTGCGCCGTCGAATACCCGTTGAGCTTGAGGGTCCGAGCCAAGGGCGCGCAGGTGTTCGGTAGGATCGAGTTATAGCCGGGTGATCCGCTGGCGATTTCGGTGATCCCTCCCATGCCAACGGTGTGGTGATTGCGTCCAGTCAGACAGGCTTGTCGCGTCGGAGAGCAAAGCGCGGTTGTGTGAAAGCGGTTGAATTTAAGACCACCAGCCGCCAGGAATTCCGCCGTCGGAGTGTTACATGGACCGCCGAAGGCGCTCGATGAGCCAAAACCCGCGTCGTCAATCAGAACGAGCAGCACGTTGGGCGCACCCTTGGGCGGGCGCAATTGGGTGATCGGCGGGAACTTGGTCTCCGGATCCTTCGCGTCATAGGTAATCAGGCCTGTGCGTGGTTGATCCGGGATGGGGAGAACTGTTCGATGAATTTTTTCTTGGTCATTCACGGGAAAAGTTTCCTTCCTTTAGAAATTTGCAAAGTTCACGCGACGATGAACAGAACAGCGCACACTCGTCTGCATCTCATCAAACTAGGATCGCCGCCTCAGCGAGACAACTGTCAGAATATACAGAGGGGCTCCACCTTTTCGGGTAGGTAAACACCTTCACCTAGGAGCAATCTGGCTAATAGGTTGATTTAGAGATATCGAGGTTTA
>Ga0210400_10004240_pt1 | contig 12475 bp, 11 predicted proteins | sample IncBWH26MmetaG_FD_155456 | JGI IMG/M metagenome (GOLD analysis project Ga0210400, IMG submission 155456) | Forest soil microbial communities from Barre Woods Harvard Forest LTER site, Petersham, Massachusetts, United States - Inc-BW-H-26-M | ecosystem: Environmental > Terrestrial > Soil >...
CGGCCGGGATGACCGACATGCGAAAGCAGGAGATTGAGCATCCCCTGACAGCGTTGGCCCTTGCGTCGGCAAACGCCGGTTTTGCGTTTGTGCCGGCTTCAGCGCAAGAATTGTCGGCAAAGGGGGAGGTCTTCCGGCCTCTCAAAGCCGATGTTCCACCTCTTGAAACCGTAGCGCTCTGGTCGAACGCGAGCCCAGATCCTCTCGTGACCCGAGTGCTGGACATCCTCAGACGTTTGGGGAGCGAGAAGAAAAAGGCCAGCTTCCCAACCGAACCAGCGCGGTAAAGTTAAGCTCTTTGCACGATCACTCCACGTCTTGGGATACTGTCCTAATCTGGCTCGTAGATGATAGGCATCACCATCCCGAAAGGCACTGAGATACACGACCTCACATTCTCGCTGAAGGGGAACCAGAAGAAATTCAGTTAGTTTATGAAGAATTTCTTGGTCCATCTGGCACCTGCTTTCCTTTTGCGTTTCTTAGCCAAAGATTTCAAACGTCTTTTCCTGCCAAGCCTTGTCAGCGAGAATGCCCGAGCCGTGGTGTCCGGGGTGTTGTAATGGGAAATTCTCTCGATCACCGTAGCCTAATGCGTCTGAAAAAAGGTCCGAGCATTCGGCAGATAACCGAATAATGCCCGCCCACTGGCGACCCAAGGTCCACTTTCAGACAACGGTCTACAAGACCGTTGCAGCATCAATACTGTTTCCGAACGGCTCCGCAACGGTTTCAAACACCGTTGCACTGACCGTTGTGGCGCAAGGTCAACGGTTCCCTAGACCGTTGTATCCGATTGCGGAACTAGAACCGCTGCTTGGGAAGGCAGTGCCGCTACTCACCTTCGAAGAAATTATGTCGGCCTGCCATTCGGCTCCGAACCGGAAACCTCCACCACACTTGTGACACTCTATTTCTGGCTGCAACACCATTCCCAACACCGGTCCGGTGAACCCCATCTTGAGACAATTCTTCTCGTGACACTTGTGACTTAATATTGAGTTCTGATTTGTCAGATAGCTTCTCGCCTGTGACTCAGATTTTGAGTTGAGCCATATCTGCAATGCTTGCCGCATCAGACGACACGGTCGTCCGCTCGAATTCTGCTGGCGACAGATATCCGAGGGCTGAATGCAGTCGCTTTTGATTGTAATAGCGCTCGATGAACTCCCCGATGTGAAGGCGAAGGTCCTCAAGGCCCTTATAATCATTTATGGAGAACCTATCTTTCTCCATAAGGTGTAACAAAGGCAATTTGTCTCAGTTAGGGGTTCACTACAGCCACCGCAACAAGCTACATTTGGGCCGAGTAGCACTGCGCCCCTTCGGCTTTCACCGAAGGGTCGCTGATGTTGGTAACCCCCGCGAATCCTGGCAACAGTCTACAAGACTGTTGTCCCGGTAAGCGGTTTACCAGGAGCTGAGTCTGGTCCAAGGTCGAACCGGGCGCGGTTGCGGGTGCTACAATCAGTCCTGCTCAATTTGTTTGCCGGCTAGTGTGCTCAACGCCCTACGTTCGTATGCGCTAACGAAACTACTGCGCTATTTCCCATCCTCCCCCCAGAGAACGGTAAAGACCTACGAGTCGTGTATTGATTTCAGTGTCGACATTTACAAGCTGGCTTTGGCTCTGCAATAAGGCAGCTTGAACTGAGATTACGTTCAAAAAATCGATTGCACCTTCGGTATAGCCCTGGCGTGCTGCGGCCAGTGCTAACTCATTCTGATGAACTGCCGTCACGATCTCGATTTGCGCTCTCTGTGCCTGGGCAAGGTCTGTAAGAGAGTCATCTGCCTCACGCCAGGCATTGAGAACAATCTTTTGAAAAGAAAGAACTGCCTCGCGCTGCTGCGATTGGCGAAGGCGCAATGTTCCCCTAAGCCTTCCACCCTCAAAGATAGGGATGGAGATAGAGGGACCAATGTCGAATGCGCGAGACGCCCAGACCCATGCGTTGCTGGGACTCAGGCCTTCCGTACCGAAGTGGCCCGTCAACGAGACATCAGGGTAAAAGCTCGCGACGGCGACGCCAGTCTCTGCGGTCGCAGCGTGCAAGACCGCCTCCGCTTCGCGCACGTCCGGACGACGACGGATCAAGTCTCCGGGGAGCCCGACCGGAACGGAAAGAGGAGTGGGTGGCTGGGGGGCAGTCCCTTCCAACTCCCTTTCAAGAACACGGGGAGGCTGGGCGAGAAGCATTCCGATCGCATTGATGAGGCCAGCCTTGTATGCTTCGACGGGTGGAATGAGCGCGGCGATCGAAGCTCTCTGCGCTTGCGCATTCGCAACATCCAGGGTCGTGCTGACGCCGTTATCGAACCTGTCTTTCACGAGCCTCAGGTTCTCCTCCGCGAGCTTTAGATTGTCCTCGAGAATGGCCTCTCGTGCCTGCACGCCACGAAGTTGCATGTAATCCTGAGCTACTTCCGCGATAGCAGCCAGGGCGATGCCGTGTCTCGCCTCGATTGCGACCTGAGTATTCGCCTCTGCGGCCTCAACACTGCGACGAACGCGACCGAAGAGATCAAGATCCCAAGAGGAAGAAAGATTGTCAGCAAAAAAGTTGTACTCGAGGGGGGCGCCGGGGGCCGGTGTAACAAGCGACAGAAATCCGTTCTCGCTCTGGCGTACCCGCGTATACGAAGCATTGGCATTGAGCGAAGGAAGTCCCGCAGCTCTCGCGATCTGCCGCGCATTTCTTGCTTGCTCAACTCTCTCGGCCGCGGACTTGAGGTCAAGATTCTCCTTCGCCAGCCGAGTGACCAGCGAGGTCAGTTCGGCATCCTGGAAACTGTTCCACCAGATGGAGTCAACCGCTCCACCGTAGGTCTTTGTGGCCGCATCTGCTGGTTCTGAACCCCACGCCGGTGGAGCGGGCATCCGCGGGGCCTGATACTTTGGTCCCACAAGGCATCCCGAAAGTGCGAGCGTCGCGAACGCGCTTAAGAACAAGGTTGCATTGTTGAAGCGAACTCTCATTTTTCTGTTACCGGGGGGGCAGTGGATGCCCTATGTTGTTGGTCCTCAACAACGCTTGCGCAGGTAGTGTCAATGCTGGTTTCTACTGACATACCGACGCGTAGCAGTTTGGTCAGCGGCTGGTTCGCGGTGGTGCGGATCTTGACGGTGAGGCGCTGGACGATCTTGGTAAAGTTTCCGGTTGCGTTCTCAGGCGGGATCGCAGCGAAGGTGGCCCCGGAGGCCGGCGCGATGCTGTCGACGACACCATCCAGATCGATGTTGTACGTATCGATGTGGATCCTTGCGCGTTGACCCGGCTTTACATTCCTCAGTTCTACTTCGCGATAGTTTGCGTCAATATAGACCTCTTCAAGCGGCACCACGCTCATGAGCGGGGTGCCCGGAACTACATAATCGCCGACTTGAATGGTGCGCTGACCTACAACGCCATCGAGTGGAGCGACGATGCGCCCATACGAAAGATTGAGTCGGGCCTGCTTCAGAGCCGCCTGATCGCTTCGCACCTGAGCTTGCGCCGCTACGCGATCCGCCTCTAGGACTGGTAACTGCTCCTGCTGTGCCTGGAGGGCGGCTTTAGCTCCATCAAGTTCAGACTGCGCCTGTTGAAGTACCGATTCTGCCTGCTGACGATTCTGGAGAGTGCCCGCCCCGGTCGTTGCGAGATTTCTGTATCGCGTGGCGTTGGCTTCAGCAAGACTCAGGCCGGCTTCAGCAGCGGGGACTTTACTTTGCGCCTGCCGCACCAACGATGGTTGACGAACTATTGACGCAGATACGTCACTGACGCGAGCGGCGTCTCTTTCGAGCGCCGCCTGGGCGTTTCGAACCGCAGTCTCCAGGTCGCGAAGATCGAGTTCTACCAGGATCTGCCCCGCCCTTACGCATTCGTTATCGTCAACATGTACGGCCGCAACCTGGCCTGAAACACGCGGCGCAACGATCGTGTAGTGCACTGCGACCCGAGCATCATCCGTTGTGACCAGAGGCGAAGGTTTGACGATGCACCATAGAACAACCCCGATGAACCCCAGAACAAGAATCCCGACAACGAGAAACGGCCAGATCGAACGTCTCTGCTTCTGCGGTTGGGCGTCTGCGTGGCTGGGCGCTGACTGCTGAGCCGTGGTGTTCTTTTGGGGGGACATTCGGGGTTCTCTCTAATGCTTCGTTAAAGCAATCCGTGGCGGATAAGTACGAACAGGTAGAAGAAGCAGGACCAGCATCAAGGCGACAACCACAGCACCGACAACGAGGAATGCGTCACGCATGGTGAGTACGAGAACCTGTTGGCGGGCCAATTGATTCAATTCGCGAAGGCTGTCGGCTACACGCGGATGACCATTGGGCAGCAGGAATGCATGCATATGTGGAGATCCGAAACCCTGAATCAGACTGAATCGGATTGCTCCGAGGTGATCGGTGATTCGCTCGGAGTGCAGATTGCCTCGCAGGCGAATGATCAGAGTCAGAAGCCACGCACTGCAGGCTTCCCCGACGGCCCTGGGTGTATTGATCAGGGCTGAGGCAAACGGGCCTTCGCCCGGCCTAACAGTATTGGTGGTCATTATGAGAAGCGGCATAGCGATCATCGCCAGGCCAACCGATTGCAATCCTTGCCAAAGATAGAATTGATCACGGTTCCAGCTACTATCGAGATGGTAGCCGCCAATGCAGGCCGCCAGAATCGCGCACATTCCAATAAAACTTACCCATCGTGCGTCGAGCCATTCCCAGTCAAGGATCAAGACCATCAGCGGAAGCAGGATCAACTGAGACGCGGCAATCTCGAGGCTGATCAGATGCGCCTGAAGAGGACGGTATCCCTGTATTTCCGTAAGATAGGCGAACGGAATCTCTGATGAGGAAAGGTCCAACGTGAGGAGCGAGAAGAGAGTTAACGTGCCGTAGGCAAAGTTCCTGCGCCCGAGCAATTGGAGCTTAATGAGAGGAACTTCGTGGTGCCATTCATTCCAGATCAGAAGCGGTATTGCCACAACCGATGTGAGTGCAAGAAGACAGATCGTCGAAGAATTGAACCAATCGAGCCGATCTCCCTGCAGCAGCATCGTCGTCAGAGATCCCAGACCGATTATGACTAGCAGGGTGCCCCGCCAATCAAAGATCCTGAACCGCCCGTATTGAGGTGCATCCTGCGGTAAGCCATACCAAACGAGGACTGCGGCTAGGGCAGCGAGAGGAATGGATTGCAGGAAAATAAAGTGCCAATCCACGTAGTCGGTCCAAAGCGCAACGACAGTGGCGCTGAGATTGGGGAAAAACGTCGCGGTCAAGGCGTAGGCGGCAAGGCCATATAGACGTACCGGAGGAGCAAGAACGCGCAACGCCGTCGTCATGAGTAAAGGAACCGTGAGGCCGCCGCATAGACCCTGAACCAACCGGAGCGAAAAAAGCCAATGCAGGTTGCCACTCCAGGGGATCAGAATCGTTGAAGAACAAGCGAGGCCAATAGTGAACAGAGTAAAGCGACGCAACGTAAGCGTAACTGCAAACCAGGGAGCCAGCGCCATGCCGACCACCTCAGCGGATGTATAGAGGCTTGTAAACCAGGTCGTCGCGTCATGTGACATACCAAGGTGCCCCGCAATATCAGCGAGTGCAACGGCCGAGAGCTGCGCATTCAACTGCGTGCTCATCGTGGCTATGATGACGCCTGCGAATCCGATCAGGGGTGCCTTATCCATCTGGTACCCTCGTTTCTTTCCCGGCTTAATCGCGATCGCGAGTGCCGCGCTTTAGCCTGTATGTGTGCCCTTCGCAACGCTGGGGAGGTCATATCTCAACTTCTTCACTACCCGAAACTCCTTCAGTGAACTGATTGATTTCGACCAGTGGCGTACCTGCCCTTACATATGCGTTGATGGGCCGACACATCCGATTTTTCGGCAAGCCCTAGTTTCTGCATGCGGGAATAGAGCGTCGTACGCTTGATCCCAAGAAGAACGACAGCCCCTCTTGGCCCATGGATAATCTGGTTCGTCACCTTCAGCGTCCGGCTTATCAGATCGCGTTCGCTATCCTGCAGAGTGACGGGTGACGGTTTGTTATGGTGGGTCAACGTGAGCATCCGGTTCGAGTTTAGCGATAGGAGCACAAAGTGTATTACTGGTTGTCAAGATCACGCTGCGTTCGACGAAGTTCTGAAGCTGCCGAATATTTCCCGGCCAGGAGTAAGAGAAGAGGATGTCCATGACCGCCGTTGGAATCCGATCAATCTGTTTCTGCATGCGTGTAGCGTATCGATCCACAAAATGTGTTACTAGCAGAGGAAGATCTTCTAACCGATCCCGTAGAGGCGGAACCGGTATCGGAAAGACATTAAGGCGATAATACAGATCGCTGCGAAACCTTTTCTCTGAAACCAGCTTCCACAGGTCCGCATTCGTCGCAGCGATCAGGCGCACGTCTACCCGCAGCGTCTGCGTGCTGCCCAGCCTCTCGAACTCCCCGTCCTCCAGGATTCGCAGCAGCTTGGCTTGCAGTTCCAGCGGAATGTCCCCAATTTCATCGAGAAAAAGTGTGCCGCCATTTGCGGCTTCGAAACGACCCATCTTGCGTGCCACCGCGCCGGTAAAGGCTCCCTTTTCGTGGCCGAAGAGTTCGCTTTCCAACAACCCAAGAGGAATCGCAGCGCAGTTCAGCTTGATGAAAGGGCGTGTTCTGCGCCAGCTGTGAGTGTGAATCGCTCCGGCGATGAGTTCCTTACCTGTTCCGGTTTCGCCTTCGATCAAGACCGTAGAATCCGTGGGACCAACGGTACGGACGAGGTGCAATGTTTGCGCAAGTGCCGGACTCTTTCCCACGATTCCGGGAAAGTCCTCGCACTCACCAACTGATCCTAGTTCGTTAGAATCTAAGAACCTGGAATTCCCAAGCGAATCCTCCATTGAATCTCCCTGGAAGTTATGACTATCGGGCTGAGCCAACCTTGTAAACTGCTGCTCATCCTGAAACGGCATTGCGTGCGCGGACATACGACTCATACCTCCTTTGCCGCACGCGCGGCTCGAATCGCTTAGGTCAGTTCAGATAGACCTGGCTTGATGAGCAACACGGTGGCGAGATTATTACTCGTACTCATTTTTCTCGCGATTCATCCATTCGCGGACATGCGCGGGGCAGTTGCGAAGTTTGAGCCCAGCCACCTCGCATTTCGAAAGAAACGGCACTGCATCGCGATCCGCAAACCGTAGATCTCGCAAGTCCATGTCGTTCCAGTTCTGGTAGATGCTCCGCATCCGAGCTTCCGCTTAAAGCAAAAATCGTTAATCGCCCCCGCTCCGATTCATAGCCCTGCGCAACATCCCTCTCGCGTGAAATAACCGTCCCTTCGCCGCAGCAGGAGAGATTCCCAGAGCGTTGGCCGTGTCGTTCAACGAATACTCTTGCAAACGAATCTCGACCACCTCCCGCATCCTAGGGCGCAGCCTCGAGATTGCCCGCCTTAGGATCGTTTCACACTCATTTTTGGCGAAACGTTCTTCCGGGTTCAAAGACGAATCCGGGACAGCAAATGGTTGATGCCAGGGTTCGCTCGGTTCGGTGCGCTCTTCTATTGGAACTTCACGCGATCTCCAATTCTTTCGTAGAATCATGAGTGCGGAATTGATGGCGATGCGTGTCAGCCAGGTTGAAAACTGAGACCTTCCATCGAAACTCTTCAGGTGAATGAACGCTTGTACGAAAGACTCTTGAACCACGTCCTCGGCATCCTCGCGATTTCGCGTGATACGATGAGCGACATGGAAGATCTTTTTGGCATGCCGGCGGCTCAGCTCATCGAAGGCCGCTTTATGCCCAATCTTGGCTGCCCCCACGAGTCTCTCATCATCCAAAGTTTGCCCATCATGGAGTAAACCGTTATCGCCCGGAGCCTGAGACTGTCCGATGACTGGCTGCTTGATTCTCTCTTCCTTCCCCGAATTGACGTATTGAAGCATCATCTGCGCTCGCTGCTCGATCTTCCTTGGCACGTCGTTCTCGCTCCTCGATCCTTTTCCCGTTTCATCCACTCCCCCATGTACGCGGGGCAGTTTTTAAGCTTCATCCCAAGCACTTCGCAAGCTCGCAGAAACGTCACGGCATCTCGATCCGCTACCCACCGTGTAGGTCCAACCGATGGAGATTAACGAAACTGGTTGGTTGCGAATGGCCTATCGGTAGCTAGAACTCCACCCGCAATACCGTCGCGGGTCGGGCGATCCCACCCGCAGCGATTGGCGGTGACTTCGTGCCTCCGTCGGCCTGGAAATACGCTACGCGGCCATACTCGCTGGGACCGCGCCCCCAAGCCCCCTTGGTAGGGCCGATCAGTTGCTCTGTGAAGGGCTTTCCGGCAACGCTATACCTTAAGTAATTATTCTCGCTTGGCTCCAATGACACGCGGTCAATGGTGTTCTGTCGGTGGGTGGCTATGTATGCGACGCCGGCGCTTTCGTCGATGCAGAAATCATCACCCATCATGCCACCTGCAACGAATTCGGGCTGGCCAGCAGGATCGTGTGAATCTGGGTCAACGCGCACGCGCATAAAGAGCTCTTGCGCGGTCGTCGTGTAATAAAGGTAATTGGTCTTGGAAGCGTATCCCACCCCGTTAACCCCCGGCTGGTCGGGGAACGGCCCGCCGGGATCGGTGGCCATGCTGTCATGCTCGAGCCATACACGGGCTGTGGCTTTCCCGGCGCCCGAAGGCAAGTCAACGCGCCAGATCAAACTCGCAAAACAATCTGCGACAAGAATAATGTTCGGAGCGATCATGCAGCTGCCGTTGAGGCCACGAACCAGTTCGGGGAATTGCAGAACAACCTCTGGCTTGACGGACATGCCGGGGGCCCAATCGCGCATGTCCAAGCGGTGGAGGTGCGACTCGCGCGACGTGAACAACCGACCGGACAAGATCGCTGCCTGGTATGCGATGACCGGCGAAGTGGCAATATAAAAGATGTCCGGCTCGACCTCGACGATCCCCATCGCCGACTGAGAAAAGGTGAACAATAGGACTGGCTCTACTGGCACGTTCGCGTTCCGGGGCGGGAGGTACCAGAGCTGGTTACGGTTCGCGACAGTCACGAGAATGGAGCTATCCGCGCGCACGGCCATGTTCTCCACGAAATAGTTGATTGGGAAGGAAGCGATTGTGATGAGTTTAGCCTGTCGCGTGTTTTCAGATGCCATGGCTGTTCCGTGGGAATGAGCACCCTTCTCCGTTCTCATACAACATGGGCCTCGCTTGTCTTGGTGGCGGGATAAACGGTGCGGATTTCTTTGCCGTTTACCACGACGGGTTTGGCGTCGATCAGGATGAATGCAGTGACCGCCGGGACCGAGCCCTTATTGACCCAGGTATGAATCGTGCCGCGCTGGACCACAATGTCGCCGGGCTTGAGATGAGTGACCTCGCCACTGTCCAATTCGAGGTCAATCTCACCAGATAGGACGATGGCGTAGTCCATGGTTTCGGTTCTGTGCGTGAATCTGGCGTGGCCTGGGGCCCACTCGTTGATCCGGAACGTCGTGCCCCCACCGTCGCCCACATAATTGTTGTGCTTGACGAAACCCGCCCGTTGAGCGGCGTCAGCGGCCGCTGAGTTGTCGATTGGTATTTGATCGGTGGACCAGATCTCGGCACCAGAGATGCCGGCGGCGACTCGCGGAACCGCGGCGATCTGCTCGTCGGTTTTAACAACTGCTTTGCCAGCAGCGTTGTGACCAGTCACGATACGTCTTACTTTCATAGCCATAGCATTTCTCCTTTTGTGAACGATGGTTGACGACAGTAGGTGAAAGTTAGCGTTTCAATCCAACAGCGTTCGATGGAACGTCATACGCTGCGAGTGTCATAGATATGGAGGTAAAATACCCGATGAGCACGGTGAGATCCGTAAGACCAGCATCCCCCAATAACTTTACGGCGCGCTCATAAAGTCCTTGCGGTACGATGCGCGAGGCTATCAATGTACAGGTCATGTCATAGACGACCTGCTGCCGCGGATCGTCAAAAGATGTGTGCAGGCCTGCAATCAGTGCTTGCACTTTCTCAGGCGGCAGGCCCGCTCTTTCCCCGATCATCTCGTGCTCGTAATTCGAATAGGCCGCGTGCCATTTCGCATTGATCAAATTCACTACAATTTCGCGTTCCGCGTCCGACAGCGAAGAGTGGCTTTGTTGAAAGTACCTGCCGACAGGAACCAAAACCTGCAGCAAGTTTGGATTCTGAACGATGATCTTGTATGGTCCCGGGGCTTCGCCACGTTCTTTGACCACATATTCATACCCCTTCTTCTGTTCGGGGGTCATTCGATCCACTGGAATCTCGGTGTATCGACCGAAGGTACCGAACGTTAATTTGTCCGACATAACTTTCTCCTTTTCAGTTGCACTCAAAACATGACTGGTTCTCGCGTTCAAGTGATTTACTGCGGGGAATCCGCCGGCTTGTCGTCGAGTGGAACGCGTCCCGTCCGAAGCACACGCACGACGAGCATGTATGTGCCGATCACGTAGAGCATCTCGGTGATGGCCCGGTCGGAGAAATTCTTCTTCACCGCGGCGTAGGTCGCATCTGTCGCTTCAATGAGATCCATCACTTCATTTGTGAAGGAAAAGGCGATCCGCTCGGCTTCGCTAAAGCAGTTCGCCTTGATGTCCCCCGTCTCAAGAGCGGCGATCTGCCTATCAGTAACTCCGACGCTGTGTCCCACAACTACGTTCTGGCGCCAGGCATAGAGGCAGTCGGAGCGTTTCGCAACGTGAAGGACAATCATTCGTTCCAGCGCTTTGTCTAACTCCATCGGCCGGAACAGCTGCAACATGTACTTGCCAAAGTATGGATAGAGTGTCTCCGCGTTTGCCATTGCCCGGAACACGTTGATCAAAGGAAGCAATGCGAGGGCATCCTTGATTGGTTGTGAGGCAGTTTCGGGATCAATGAGCTTCAGTCCTTGCACGACTTGCCGTGATTTTTTCTGCTCTGCGTGTGTCGTAGTCCGTGCCATCGGTTTATCCTTCGTTCTTCAGGTTTATTTTCTTCTTCCTAAATCCAGAGTTGTAATTGGTAATGGTTGTAAACAACAAATTCATCGCTCATGGTCAGACGCGACGTGGAACGTTTTAGGTCATACTTTGTTGGTGCTTGTGCATACTCCGGGGGTATAGTGCTCCTCATGGAACTGCGGCATCTGCGTTATTTCGTAGCCGTCGCTGAGGAACAAAACGTGAGTCGAGCCGCAAAGCGGTTACACGTTTCGCAACCTCCGCTGAGCCGGCAAATCCGCGACTTGGAAACGGAAATGGGCGTCGCGCTCTTCGAGCGCAGCGTCAAGGCGATACGCCTAACCGAAGCAGGCAAGATTTTTCTTTTTGAGGCTCGTGCGGCGCTGCAGCGGGCGGAAGATGCAGTTGCTCTGGCAAAGTCCGTCGCGAATCGGAAGCGAAATCAGATCCACGTGGGCTACTCGGTCCCCCCCGCTGTTGAGATCCTTCCCCGTGCTCTTCGCGCATTCCAGCGCACAAATCCGCAGGTGAGCATCGACCTTCGCATGATGTCGGAACAGCAGATGCTTCGTGCACTTCGCAGCGGGGGCTTGGACGTTTCCCTCACGGCGTATCATGATCCGACGGACTTTGAAGGATTGTCGGTAGAGGAGCTGGGCACATATCCGCTCATCGTCGCGGCTCACAAAAAACACCGGTTCGCGCGGCTAAGCGAGGTTCCGATGAGTGAGGTTGCCAGGCAGCCGATGCTCGCATATCAAAGTGAGGAATTTCCTGGGTACCACGAGATGCTCGGGAAGCTATTCTCGCCTTACACGCCCGCTCTCAAAATCTTGGCGGAATACGATAGCTTGGAAAGCATTATTGCAGCGGTGGAAGCGGGGCGTGGAGTGGCGGTTCTTTATCAAAGCTTGGGCCATATCGCTTGCAAGCGCGCCGTGCTGCGTCCTCTGAAGCCGGTGCCCCAGCCTCCGCCAATTGTGATCGCCTACCGCAAAGAACGCGTTTCAGCCACGGTCGCTGCGTTTGTGGAGGCTGCGAAAACAGCAAAATTGAAATAATGTTTGTGTCAGCCGTTTGTACCGGCGTCTTCAACCCCTCACCGATCACCTCGTGTGATGTCGCGCAGGGCAACACTGTCGGTAGATTACATCTACACATATTACGTTTTTCGTCGAAGTGAAATGCGCACCATGGCGTCCGGTGCCTCGCAAGATCGATGCAGTCCGCTGGAGGGAATTGGTCAGCGTTGCGCTCTTCCTCGGACTGAGCTTATGGGCGTAGCGCTCGACCCGAGCCTGCCCGTCGCCGCGTGATTGGATTGCCAGCCCCTGTTCAACCTGGGCACAGGTTATTCGCGAAGAAGTTGATGGACCAAGGGAATCGCGATTGAACCTTCGCCTACTGCCGACGCAACACGCTTGACGTTCCCGCCGCGCACATCACCGGCGGCGAACACACCCGGCAGACTGGTTTCGAGCA
>Ga0210400_10004242_pt1 | contig 12473 bp, 9 predicted proteins | sample IncBWH26MmetaG_FD_155456 | JGI IMG/M metagenome (GOLD analysis project Ga0210400, IMG submission 155456) | Forest soil microbial communities from Barre Woods Harvard Forest LTER site, Petersham, Massachusetts, United States - Inc-BW-H-26-M | ecosystem: Environmental > Terrestrial > Soil >...
TAACATGCGGAGTGGGTTAAAATCAAAGACGGAGGGGTGGGTGAGCGGTTGAAACCGGCGGTCTTGAAAACCGTTAGGCTCGAAAGGGTCTCGGGGGTTCGAATCCCCCCTCCTCCGCCACTAAATCCAAAGCAGCCTTTTTCCTAAAGAGCGATTCACCCATTCGATGTTGCTAAAGGCGGCGAGCCAAACTCGAACCCTGAATCACCCCCTAAGGTGCACAGGCAGTGAAGCCTTCCCTAGAAGCTGTACTTCAGCGCGAACTAGATGATTCCGTCAAGATCCTTGAAGTCACGCCTTATTCATTAACGGTAGAACCAAAGGTTGTCGGTTGTGGCGCGGTGCTGCGAATCTGCTCAATGAAAAGCGGAATTTCCTTTTTGATAAGATCCGCTCGATCGAGCTGAACATAGTGTGTACTGCCCTTGGCGATAATTCTCCGGCTGTGTGTGCTGAGCTTCAGCAGGTCGCCTTGCATCTGGTTCCAGACGTTTGCCAAGTCCACCAAATACTTGGGCGGATTCGACTGAGAAAGCGTCTTGAGGGGATCCTGCGAGAAGATCAGAATGGGAAGTGCGCCGTACGGGCCAGTGTGGACAGTCTCCTCGCCGGACCGGGTGAAACTGTCCAGTTCCCCGGCCTCGGCGCCGAATTGCTCGTGACAGTTCTCTTCGGCCAGCATCTTTCCTGCGTGGGCATCAAAATCCGGAAATGTTTGCGAGCATTCCCCCCTGAGGCGTGGAACTCCTGCAATAGATTCCAGTCGCGTGAGCAGCGGCGATGGCAGCTTGGCGATGAAGGCCCGGAATGCCGGATTCTGGTTCTGCAACGGCGTGCTGCTGTCCACAAAGACAAGCCCCGCTACATCCGTAGGAAATCGCGCGGCGTAATCGCGAATGTAGATTCCAGCTATCGAATGACCTATCAGAACAATGGGACCGCTGATGTTGGCCTGAAGCAGAAGTTGGTGCAATTCGCTGGTAATGTGATCGGCGTCGCGCGGGGGTGGCAGAGCGACACTCCAGCCGAATCCGGCGCGGTCGTATGCACAGACACGAGTAGTCCGTGAAAGCCAGGGCTGGACCCCGCCCCAGACGAGCGCGTCATTTCCCAGTCCCGCATCCAGAACGAGCGTTGGCGACCCGCTCCCCGTGCAAATCATATGCATCCTGTGACCTGCGACCAGGTACGTGTCTCCAGGAGGGGGATTGTGCGCCCGGAAATAGAGGAGGGATACGGCGTTGAAGCTCGCGCTTGCAGCCACCGCCGCACAGGCCAGAGCGGCCAGCGATAGAACGATTCGTTCTGTGACCTTCCGCCACGTCGGGCAATTCTTGGCGGAAAGCAAGAGAATGCGGCGAAGCGACAGCCAAACTAGCAAAGCGCCGACGAGCAAAATGAGCGCTGGAATGACGACGTAGTCGAAGTCCATGAGACAGCTTCAGGCGATCGCTGTGGAACTAATTCGCCGGAAAACCATGCGGCGCATTGCCATGCGCCCTACGGAAATTGTACCCGGCCCAATTTAGAAACTGTACTTTAGCGCGAACTGGATGATCCGCGGACTTGCTACGCTGGACGTAATCACTCCGAAGGTCGACGGCGTTGAAACGTCGATGCCGGGAAAACCAAACTTGGGCGTATTGGTGGCATTGAAGAACTCGGCGCGGAACAGCAGGCTCGACTCCCTGAACACTGGAAAACTTCTCTGGATTGCCGCGTCCAAGTTGAGTTCACTCGGGCCGCGCACAGTGCCTCTCCCACAATTGCCGAAGCCCGTCGCCGCGCCATCGTCCCCGATGACTGGTGCCGGTGCAAAGGCCGCACGGTTGAAGTAGTTATTCAGGCGGCTGTTGACAGACCCTGAAGTGGTTTGAACCAGACCCGTGCACTCGGCTGTCACACCCCCATTTTCCGCGGACCCGCCATAAGCAGTTCCTCCTACAGAATCAATTATGGTGATGGGAAGCCCCGATTGAAGGACGGTCAAGCCCGAAAATTCCCATCTCGACAGCAGAGACTGCAATCGGCGCGGCCCATGCTGAAGCGCGGGCGGCCGGTAAACAAAACTTCCGGAGAAGCGGTGAGTCCGGGAAAAATCGGACGGGCCATAGCTGTTGCGCAAATTCGCCTGGTCATTTACGGCTGATGAAACGTCGGAAAAATTCGATGAGGGTGTGCCGCTGTCGGCGAAACCACCTGAAAAATTGTCCAGGCTCTTTGACCAGGTATAACTGGCGAGGAAGAGAAGTCCATGGCTCAGCCTTTTAGTTACGCTGGCCTGGAGAGAATTATAGTTGGAGAAAAACGGGGTCGCGAGCGCGGTGGATGTAACGGGATCAGCCCCCAAAAAAGGAGTCCTTTGAAGCACGTTGGCCAGGGTCGTAGTGGTTTCTCCATTTACTGGGTGCTGGGGCGTGGCGATTTCTGCCTGGTTGTACCCGAGTTGGCCTGGAAGATGCGTTCCTTTCGAGCCGACATATCCCAGCTCCAGGAGAAAGTTGGGCGCGAATTCGTACTGAAGGTTCAGACCGTACTGCTGAACGTAGGGAGTGTTCATATTTTGTTGAAGTACAATTTCGCTGAGATCGCTGTTGGGGTTGCTGGTTCGCGGAATGAATTGCGGGAAACTCGAAATCGGTGGCGGGGCGGGATTGAACGGTACCTGAAACGTGGATGCCGCATTGGTGCCCAACAGTCGTATGAAGATCGTATTGAAGGGCAATCCGATGCTTGTCTGCTGGGGAACTGCCGCACTCAGCACCGAGTAGAAGACGCCATATCCACCTCGAAGCACCAGGCCTGGGTTGTCCCGGAGTCGGAAGGCAAACCCCACCCGAGGGGCGAAATCCTTGTAATTCTTGTTCCAAGCGGCCGTGCTGCTGCTCTTCGTTACCCCCGCTGGAAGCGGGCCCGGATAGTTCCCGACTACCTCAGTTCCGGTCAGAGTACCCCCGGCTGGAGGCACAGGTGTGGTGAGAGCGGGATTGAAGAACCCGATTAGGCCATGAGCTTCGCTGGGAGGGCCGAAGAATTCATGCCGCAGCCCGAGATTGAGAGTGAGCCGGGATGTAACCTTGTAGTCGTCTTGAACAAAGGCAGCGGTGTCGATGTAGCGGACATCCTTGGCGAGCGGACCGTCTTCGAGGGCAGTCAAAAAAACGTTGCTCACCCCTGAGCCATTTTGCGCTCCGCTCTGACCGAGCAAAAAATCCGGAAAGCCGAGGAAAATCATGGCTCCCGATCGAAGTTGGGTCAGAGATAGCTTATTCTCAGCATGCTTTACCTCCGCGCCCAGCCGCAAGTTATGCTTGCCGGAAGTCAAGGCGACGGTATCCTGCGCGATATATGTGTTGGTGATGCCGCTAGAATCCTGCCATGCGCCAATGCTGAAAAGCCCGTTAAGCTCGACTACAGGTATTTGTGGGAAACCCTCGGCGGAAGTTATCCCGACATCCGAGGCTTGGATGGGTTCGCCTGCGGTCTGATTTCCGAAGAAACGCGTATACCCCAGCCGAGCAATGTTAACGAACTTGGACGTTGTATGCGTCTCGGACAATATCGCCATTACGTTGTCATTCTCTACTGTGTTCGGCCAGCCTGGCAGATTGGTCGCGAAGCCAATGAAGGGTGCCACCTGCGGGGCGCGTGACTCGAAGAACTTGGCAGACAATTGGTCCTGAGAGGAGAAGTAATGGTCGAGGTTGACCGTATACTGGTCCTCGCGGTATTTGACAGGCGCCGAATATATGAATTCTCCCACCGGCGGCCCGCCGGGAGTCTGGATGATACGCTGTGGTGTAGGAATTGCGTACTGTCCGTTTGCAAACTTGAAGCTGAGCAGACTGAGCGCCACGGGATTGATGTTCGAACCATCAGGCGCGACGGCCGTGCCGCCGAACGCTCCACTCTGTCCGCCGAAAGCGGCCCCCAGGGCGGCTGCCGAGCGGTCATTGGTCAGTTGCGCTGGAAGAAACGCAGTCTGGAAACCTAAGCTCGACTCCCCATTGCGCTGGATTGTGCCCTGATAGCCTACGAAGAAAAAGTCTTTGTCCTTGCGAATCGGGCCGCCCAGCACGCCGCCAAATTGGTTTTGCTTCAGGACCGGCCGTGGCAGCTTAGCCGCGTTCAGAAAGAAATCGTTCGCATTGAGCGCATCGTTGCGGAAAAATTCCCACAGCGTGCCGTGCCAGGAATTCGTGCCGGACTTACTTACCACATCCACAATCGCGCCGGGACTTCGACCTTGGCTGGCATCATATAGGCCGGTCTGCACCTTGAATTCCTCGATTGTATCCGGCGCTGGCACCGCCATGCCCGCCGCCTGAGGTCCAAAGACGGTACCCGAGGCCGAATTGTTGGCAATATTGTTGGCGTCTATTCCATTGAACTGAAAATTGTTCTCCGTTACCCTCGCCCCATTGTCCGAAACATTTTGATTGTTTTTGCCGACTGCTCCAGCGTCGGGCAAGTCCACAGAAACGCCGGTCGAGAGCGCCAGGATCTGCGTGAAATTACGATTAGCGAGGGGCATCGCAAGAATCTCATCCCCCGAAATCGGGTGTCCCAGGGCCGCACTCTCCTGTTGAAGCAACGGCGCCGCGACGCTAATCGTGATCTCTTCAGTGACACTTCCCACTTCCAGCTGTATATTAAGTGTCGCCGTCTCCGTGACGGCGATTCGAACGCCAGGCCGGGACCCCAGTTTAAAACCGCTAATTCTCGCCTCAATACGATAAGAGCCGGGCGGTAAAAGAGGGATTCTGTAAACCCCGTCCGCTCCGGTTTTCGCTGTCCGCTGCGCGCCGGTAGCTTCGCTAATGGCAGTCACTTCCGCCTTGGACAGGACTCCGCCCGAGCGGTCCGTAACCGTACCGGTGAGGGCCCCAGTGTCGGCTGTCTGGGCGTGCAGCAGCGTTGCAGCGCTCAACGTGGCCATCAGAACAAATAACACGCCAAACAGGTTTTTCAACGATTCTCGTATCATGGCTTACCTCCTTAGGTTCGCAAGCGGGGAAGGACCCGGTTGTCTGCGGTTGTCTGGCCCATTGCCGCAACCCTGCCAGCAGCGAAGATAACGACGCCACCACGACAAATTCGCGAAGGGAAAAGTTTATGGTTCGTATCTTTCTTCCCGCCGCCTGCGAAATAAGGCGTGTAAGAGCGGGCTTGTTTTGATTGCCCGGCAGCCGCTGGAACCCCTGGATTTGCGCCGCACTTCGCCATGACAACGTTTGTTGTAATGAGGACGCCAGGACCCCGGCAACGAGGCTCTTTATTTAATGGTTGGTACGGTCGGTTGTCAAGCACAAAGCGCGCCGCTTGATGCGATCGGTTTGAGTTACACCGTTTGTTGTATCCTACAAGAATACGCGCGCCATATTGATTCGCTCTCTTGCGGCGATCCGGCGCGCGCCTCCCACGTGGCCTGAGGATGCGCACCGCTCAACGCCGCAAGACGCTGCTACGAACGCGGTCTTCGCCAAGTGTAGGTAAAGGATCGTTTACGCGCGAGACTTATTTAGGCCGTTTGTTGTACTATGCCACGCTGACAACACACGGTGCACCAGCGAGGTTCGCATCCAACACCTTGAACAAAATGAGCGAGACAAAAACGTGGCCAGAAGGAACGGCAATTCACAGCCAATCCTGAAATCGATCAGCGCTCTGCTCAAACCCCTCGGTTACAAAAGACGGGAATTAATGCGGTGCGTTCTTGAGCATCCGCGACAACACGTGTTGTCCAGTGTGCGCGCCCTTGCCGAGGAGGTCAAAGTCGACCCGGCCAACCTTCTCAGGACCGTGCAGGCTATGGGATTCGATACATACAAGGAGTTCCAGCGCTACCTGCACGAACTGTCGGTCATCCGCGCAACGCCACTGGAACTGATGACGAATTCCGGCGACACGAAATCCGGTATTCCCGCCCACGTTCGTAAGGCGCTCGACTCCTCAGTCCAGAACCTGCAGTCCTTGCGCAACAGTCTCGATTTCGCGCAACTCGGGCAATGCGCCAGGTACCTGTTCAGGGCGGATCGGGTCTTTATCATAGGTGCGGATTTGGCCTCGGCACTCGTGTGGTTCCTTTCATACAACCTTCGCATTCTGGGTCTGACCGTCATCGCCGGAACAAGCCACGGAGAAACCATCCACCTCACACGCTCTGCCACGCCCCGCGATGCGCTGATTGCCATTTCCTTCCGGCGTGGATTGCGCCAGACCGTCGAAGGCCTGCTGCAGGCGCGATCGAAAAAGGCGTACTGCATCGGAATCACAGACAGTTATTGTATGTATCCCCTATCGCGCACAATTCGGACATGTATTTCCTTGCCTCCATCGAAAGCCCTTCCTACGGTGGTTCATACGTTTCTCCCATGGCACTGTTGGACGTCATCCTGGTGGCGTGTGCTCACTATCGTCCGAAACGTGCGTTGAAGTTATTGAAGGAAGCGGATCGTGAGTCGCGGTCGGGAATTAGGTGGTACGCGGACAAATGATGCGCGACGTTTCCAGAACGCGGCACGTCGGACTTCTTGACGAGCTTGGGCGGTTGCGGCGTCTTTTGAAGGAATACCCGGCAACATTCTGGTTATGCGAGTGGGCCCGGGACTCGCATGTGATCGCCGAAGCAGCTGTAGGCACAGATGCGAAGTTGCTGCGAATCGATGTCGCTACAGGAGAAGTGCAGACGCTGTCGGACATCTCTCTTTTGGTTCCCCGGAGGATTGGAGCACACATAATCCTCGGCGCGTGAACCGCGTCTTTTCTATGCTACTTCTGTCCACCAGGATCACCGTAATTGGCTCAGCTCGGTTGGGTCATCAACTCTGTGCTGCCCACCAACCATCTCTTCCATCATTGCTCTCTTCCATCATTGCTCTCTTCCATCATTCCACACCGTTTCTCCACTCCGGCATACGCCGGACGCTTACGAATCACTTCATTGTCAAACGGTAGGCAAACTGTGGCGTAGCTGAGCCGTCTAGGGCGTTAGCCGCAGTGCCGAAAGTACTGGCGCGGCGGTACCGTGGGACCATTCGCTGTCGCAGTTTCGCGCAATATCCTTTCCTTTTCGAGTGTCTTAGGAAACGACGGAAGAAATGAAGCACCTGTCACCTGTAAACGTGCCATTTAGAGCGCTCGCATTTCTCCTTATTATCGCCATAGGGGGAATAGTCGTCGCGTCCCGATTGGTAGCGCCCAAAAAAGTGGTTGCCTGTTGCAGTGCCGAGGTCTGCGCTCGGAACCACCACCATGAATGAAGCGAGCAAGAGCAGCATTATTGCGATATTGCTTTGGATTGGACACTCAGCAACGTAGTAGGCGTTTGTCGCGGTTCGGGCAGGACTATCCCTGTCTCGCAGAGAATGAATTCACTGTCGTAGGCCATCGGGCATCTATCCGCTCAAGGATGAAAGCGGCATCTTCGATAGCGCGATCCACGAAAAACCCCTTCGCCATATTCGGTTTGTTCGGGTCCAAGTCGATGAGCTTACGCGCAGCCAGAATGGTTGCGGCAAATAGAATGGCGAACTTCCGCTCCTCCGTCATTTTGTCGGCCCGTATGTGAGGCGGTATCTCGCCTCTCGGCAAGCCCAGACCTTTTGCCAGTAGTGGCTACGGGCATTAGGGTCCGGGTTCGGGTCACGCGGAGAAATAGACAAAACTTCGATTGAACGTATGCAGGGTTCAGGAGCCTGCAAGATTGTGTCAATGAGATAGGCGTAGAGTTCAGTGACTTCGCCGCAATCAGGGCACTTCATTTTTGTCTTGCTGCAAGGGTCGGTGTAATTCGGCAATGGCTCAGGCCAGATCACGCGGAAATGGGTCTCGCAATTCGGACACATAAATGAACTGTAGCTTGGCATCGGAACTCCTGCATCGTGGATTGAGTGTAGGTAGGAGAAGCGGGGACAGCAGTTTACATTCTGTTGTTCCACAAATCCATAAAGAGTTTTTCCGTCGCCGGGCCACGATTCGACACCTATCCTGTTTCCGCTATCAGGAGTTAGTGTTAGCCCCGCACGGCTTTCTGGAGTGCGAATTGGTCCATTGCCGCATCGTGCGCGACCTGCCAAGAATACCAGTGATCGCGCTCCAAATGCCGTTCGAGCGCCTTGACCGCCGCGTTTCCTGCGAGCGGCACTAGCATGCCATTGCACACGGGGCAGGAAAGCCGTATCGAACTAGGCTTTGGTTCCGGCAGCGGCGATTCGTTAGGCATCATGGGAGGAATGGCGCGGACTACCTGTACTGGACCTGCTGAAAATTTCCCTCGCGCCTTGAGGGGCCATGGGAAGTAAGGCGTCCGACCAGATAGCCTGCAACGAATGACCGAGCATGTCTTATGCCAGGCGTCGAGCCCTAGCCCGCATGCCTGAGGCGCGTCTAAGTCCAAGGGCCAGGCGAACATCCAGTTGAGAGCAGTAGACAGTTGGCTTCTCCGCACAAGTATGTTGCCGTCCAATCCTGAAAGCACTTTGCCTAGATTGTGCAAATAATGTACGTACAGCGAGTGGATTACCGCTAACTTGGGTACCAGGACCCACTTTACCGGTAACGGCTGCAGGCACAAGGCACGGTTGGAGTGCCTTTCTTGCCCACAAGTCAGACGAGATGCTATCTTCAACGCCAATGTTCCGATTCTCTCGTCGTCTATTGGAGCCCGCGCCGACCTCACCGTTCGACCCATATAGAGGACGTGACCATCGCACTACCGCAGAGAAAGTCGTTAGTGGAATGCGTTGGGCGGCGGACTGGTTGACGGATTTTTCGTTGTTGCGCTGGCGTTTGGAGGACTTTCTACCCTACCCGCAGGCGCTCCCGCTTATGGCCGCTACGGGCTCTTAGTTCAAGTTTCCGAGTACGCGACTAACCATCCACTTCCATGCACCTTAGCGGCTCTTTGCAACTTCCGAAAGGAGCTTCTTGGTTTTTTCATCGGGGGTGAAATCATCGCCATTACGGATAAATACCGCAATCGCGTCGACTTTTTTAGAGTTGGAAATCTTGGAAGTGGTGGTATCACTCTCGGTAGAGCAGATGATCGGAGGGTCTACATCAAAGGAATTCGGAAAAATCGAAATTTCAATGGAATTGAAAGAAACCTTTTTCACGTTTGCTTGCAGAGATGAACAATGTTTTTGTTTTTCGACAGACCTGAAGGGGAATTGCCAAGTCTGAACGAGCACTGTTTCTTTTTTCACTTTTCCATTGACGTCAAAATCTATCACGGTGATAGCGCCCGCCCCGTAATCCTCTTGGGTGCAAGTGACCAAATCTCGCGCACCGCTCTGACCGGGTATCTTTGAGCAGATCCCAGCCGGGCCGTCATTATGGAAAAAGGACAGCCTCAGCCACGAGCCGTGCTCCTTGCGGAGAAGGAAGGCGCTGGCATTGCCTTCCGCATGGCTAAAACAGGAACCAAAACCTAATAAGAGAGCTTCGGTTTTGCCAACGGACGTAAAACTCCCCGACACAACGCTGTAAATTCCTAAACCACCATTTCGATTTGAGGGTCCTTCAGAGCCCTCTGCCATAAATTTGGGGCAAACTCTGCAACCCGCTTCAACAAAATCGCTTGGCTTGTCGCAAAGAGCGGATCGCATGGTAGGAAATTCTTGAGGGAGCTTTTCGTTCCCTGAAGCTTGAAATCCAGAAGAGAAAAAAATGAGAATGTTCAAAAGCCCTACAATAACCATAAGCGGGATGCTCCTTTGCGACTTCAAACACGGTGCTCAGTTTAAACCCTTCCCGCCTGTCCCCAACATCGTTTGACCGCGAACGGCGCAATCAGGTCAGGATGAATTCGCAACCGTCGACCGAGATTTCGATTACCGATGCGTGGGCCCCGTCCGACGAGCTGGTGGCCTTTATCCGAATTTATCCCAATAGGCTCCCAACCGTGCCCAAACCGTCCAGAGCGAGCCGAGCGCCGTCTAGTGTTATCATTAGTTTAGGCTGGAGCCGAGGCGCAACCACCCGCCTTGAAAACCGTTAGGCTCGAAAGGGTCTCGGGGGTTCGAATCCCCCCTCCTCCGCCAGAAATATTCAAGCAGCGTTGTAGCTAACTATCACTTCCAATCCTTCCGGCGGCCAAAGTCTTTATCCCGATTTATCCCCATCCAGCAATTGCCTGCCCAGCGGTCCGCAAAACCGTTAGGCAGGGAGTCATTTTTCGACGCTGTCGTGTTCTCGCGAGCGCATCGAATTGGAAGATTAAATTCCAGGTAGCCCCTGACTCGGGTGCAAGGCATGACTTCACACAAGCCGGCTCGTTATCAATCCCTTGTGTGCATTCAAACAAACTTCGGGTTTGCCGGCGACGCTCCCAGAACCTTATGCTTGTTGGGATGACGTGGCACAGGGGAGGAACCGTCCATGGGCAAGTCTCGTCTGCGAAAAGCCGTGTTCGGAACCGCATCGCCAGGTTTTCCGTTATGGGTCTGCGTGATCGTAGCTTGTGTCGCCGTAATTCCAGCCCTGGCTGGACAGAGAGAGACGGCCGCGACGGAGACGATTCTGTTGCCGCACCTCCAACAGCCAGTTGAGATTCTGATCGACCACTGGGGTGTGCCGCACATCTACGCAAAGAACGAGGCTGATTTGTTTTTTGCTCAGGGCTTCAACGTCGCGCGGGATCGGTTGTTTCAGATTGATCTTTGGTACCGGCGCGGGCTAGGCCAACTCGCGGAAGCATTCGGCCCAGCCTACTTGGAAGAGGACAAGGCTACGCGTCTGTTTCTGTACCGTGGTGCAATGAAAAAGGAGTGGGAAGTCTACGGTCCGGGTACCGAAGGTATGTTTCAGCAATTCACTGCAGGCATCAACGCCTACGTCGACTGGGTCGACGCGCACTCGGATCAGATGCCCTTCGAATTCAAGTATCTGCATTACAAACCAGCTCATTGGACCGCGGAAGATGCCATCCGCATTCGCAGCTACGCATATGCTTACAACTTGGCGGAGGAGGTGGCCAGAGCAAAGGTCGCCTGTGCCGCAGACCTCAAGTCGGAGGAACTTCGATACAAACTTGAGCCGCCCTGGCAAAGCCGCATTCCCGAAGGGCTTGATCCCTGTTTGCCAAAGGACGTTCTCAAGGTTTATGACCTGGCCACAAAAGCAGTTGGCTTCACGCCAGAATCACTGAAGTCCGACGTCAGCCAGCTCTTCCCCGGTACGACTCAGGTGTTAGCCGCTGAATTCTCCGGAGAAAGTAACAACTGGGTAATCGCAAGCAAAAAATCGGCATCTGGTCATGCAATCCTGGCTTCGGATCCTCACCTCGAATACATTCAGCCTAGCGTGCGTTATCTCCTTGATCTCAACGCACCCACTCTTCATGTGGCCGGCGCCAATCGCCCCATATCTCCGGGTGTATCACTCGGCCACAACGACTGGATCGGCTTTGCCCATACGAGCTTTCCGGTCGATCAGGAAGATCTGTATGTCTATGAACTGAACCCCGCGAATCCAGACCAGTACAAGTACCAGGGACAGTGGGAGTCGTTTCGGGTGTTGCGCGAAGAGATCAAGGTGAAGAACCAGCCGGCAGTCGACGTCGATCTAAAATTCACACGACACGGCCCTGTCATCTACGCGGAAAAAGAGAAAAACCGCGCATTTGCCGTGCGCACGGTCTGGCTCGAGCCCGGCGCTTCACCATACTTCCCCTCATACGAACACATGCGCTCCAGGACGTTTGAAGACTACAAGAAGTCGGTCGAACGATGGGGGACGCCGAGCCTGAATCACGTTTACGCGGATGTGCAAGGCAACATCGGCTGGGCCCCGCGAGGATTCGCTCCTATCCGGCCGAACTGGGATGGTCTGCTTCCGGTGCCTGGCGATGGGCGATTCGAGTGGGCGGGTCACTTGACCGGCGAACAGTTCCCAACAAGCTACAACCCCTCATCGGGTTACGTGACAACATCCAACGAAATGAATCTGCCACCCGACTACCCCTACAAGGATCGGAAGCTCGGATTCGAATGGGGCGTTCCTTTCCGCCACCAACGGATCGATGAGGTCCTATCCAGGCTCGATAAGGTGTCCATCGAAGACTCGATGCAACTGCAAAATGACGTGGTTTCGATTCCAGCTCGGCGGCTGATCGCTTTGCTGCAGCCGTTGTCGAGCGATGACGCCACCACGAAAGCGGCACTTACCTTGCTAAAGGGTTGGAACGCCCGCGAGGACGCAGACTCACCGCAGGCAGCTCTGTACGAGGTCTGGTTCACCCGTCATCTCCGCGAGGCCTTCAAGCAAGCGGTGCTCAGCAAGGCGGCAGCGGACTCATTTGAATATCCGGACACAGTGGCTATGCTCGATACGTTAGAAAATCCAGAGACCCGATTCAGGGAGAATCCGGCAGAGCATCGCGATCACCTGCTGCTGACCACTCTGGCCTCCGCCTATCAGGAAATGGAAAAGCTGCAGGGAACGGACCCAAAACAATGGCGGTGGGGAAACTT
>Ga0210400_10004243_pt1 | contig 12469 bp, 11 predicted proteins | sample IncBWH26MmetaG_FD_155456 | JGI IMG/M metagenome (GOLD analysis project Ga0210400, IMG submission 155456) | Forest soil microbial communities from Barre Woods Harvard Forest LTER site, Petersham, Massachusetts, United States - Inc-BW-H-26-M | ecosystem: Environmental > Terrestrial > Soil >...
AAGTAAGCCTCTTCTTCTCCGTGGCGGCCGGTGGCAAGGTGCTTGGCCTGGGAATTGCGCTGGGGCAGAATCCGGGCCAGAGAATCGAGAGCGCGGATTGCGAAGCGTGTGATCTGGCGCGGCATGTAGCAATAGGTTCGAGTGGGATTATAGCGGTTCGGCAATCGTGTAGTTTGATTTCTTATGCGTTACGGTGCCTCTCCAACACGTGTTCGGATCGCTTTAAGCTGCCGGCTGCGTTTTCCAGAAGGCTGGTTCACAACCGGCAGCGTATAACGATCTCGTGTACCTCAAGTGCAGCGGAGCAGTTTCCCTCGGCTCGCGGGCTCACCTCTAGGACAGGCTCTTCGCTGCAGCTCAGGATTACTACTTCTTCTGCTCTTTCTCCACAATGGAAATGCACTCTTCCAGTACGTCCAGCCCGATATCAGCCTGCTCCTGGTTGATCACCAGTGGTGGAGCGATGCGGATAGAGCTCTGTCCTGCGCCCAAGTAAAGGATGCCGCGTTCAAAGGCCAGCTCCACAATACGGTCGCGGACGTCCGGCACCTGAGCTTTGCTCAGCTTGTCGCGAACGATTTCGACGCCAATCATGAGTCCCACGCCCCGTACGTCGCCCACCATGGGATGCTTATCGACCCAGCTTCTGGTACGCCGCAGGATGTGATTGCCGACCACTTCGGCATTGTGCATGGCTTCGCGCTCCAAGACATTGATTGTAGCCAGAGCGGCCTCAATACAGACCGGATTACCGCCGAAGGTTGAGGCGTGGGAGCCCGGCACCCAGTCCATGATTTCGGCCCGGGTCATAGTGATGCCGAGCGGCATGCCTGAAGCAATGCCTTTGGCAATGGTGATAATGTCGGGTTCCACGCCGGTATGCTGGATGGCCCACCATTTTCCGGTCCGGCCGGAGCCGCTTTGCACCTCATCGGCCACCAGCAGGATGCCGTGCTGGTCGCAAATGCGGCGCAATTCCTTCATGAACTCCGCCGGCGCTGGAATGTAACCGCCCTCTCCCTGAATCGGCTCAATAAAGATGGCGGCGCACTCTTCGGGCGGCATGATGGTCTTGAAGACCTTGTCTTCAATAAAGCGCGCACACTCCAGTGCGTATTGGGATTCGGTCATGCCCTCGGGCCGGTGATAAACGTCAGGGTAAGGAACGTGGGCCACTCCGGGAACCAGCGGGAGAAAGCGCCGGCGCTGTTGTACCTTGGAGGCGGTGAGGGAGAGCGCGCCCATGGTGCGTCCATGGAAGGCGCCGTAAAACGCGATGATGCCCTGGCGCTTGGTGTGATAGCGGGCCATCTTCATGGCCGCCTCCACCGCTTCGGCGCCGGAGTTCCCGTAATACACCCGCACCGGTCCGCTCATGGGAGCAATCTTCTCCAGCCGCTTGGCCAGCGTGACCAGGCTCTCGTAATAGAAGTCGGTGCCGGACATGTGGATCAGTTCAGCAGCCTGCTTCTGAATGGCGGCCACTACTTCCGGATGGCAGTGCCCGGTGGAGACCACCGCGATTCCTGCGGAGAAGTCCAGGAACTCGTTTCCATCAACATCCTCCACTATGACGCCGCGGCCTCGCTTGGCCACCAGAGGATAGGATCGGGTATACGACGGCGAGACATATTGAGCATCGCCCTGCAGAACTTTTTGCGCGTTGGGCCCGGGCAGTTTGGTCTTGATTTTGGGGCCAGCGACGGAATTCAGCGTTTGGGTAGACATGAGCATCCTCTTTAAATCGAAAGTTTTCAGGCGCATTGAAGCGCGATTGCAAAAAATCAGCCAGGGGTCAGGCCAGGGTGAGCGACGGAAAAAAGAGGAATTAGTCGCCTGCGAATAAATTGGCGCGAACGTGCGAAGGTAGCATCGCCAGATGGCGACGCGGGCAGACGAGGAAATCCACCCAGCAGGCCAGGGAACGCTTTGGCAGCTGCACGGGGCCCCAGTTTGTGGTTCGCTGTTTCATGAGACAATTCATTATATCCCGAACGGTTTAACCTATTTAACTTTTATCCGCCGCAGCTCGATGTAAATTCCCGCTGTTCACGTTTTTTCGCATCGTTCAGGGCGCTTGGTGTGTCTGATTATGGTGTCTCCACATGAGTCCCGCTGAAAAAAAGCACCGGCTTCGCGTAATCACGGCATTCTCGCTTCTCTCCATTCTCTGGGGCGGAACGTATCTGGCCATGCGCGTGGCCGTGGAGCACATGACGCCCTTCACGCTCGCGTCCGTGCGCTATATGATCTCCGGCCCCATCATGCTGGCCTTTTGTGCTCTTGCAGGCCAGAAGATCCGGCTCAATCGCCAGGATGCGTTGCGTCTGCTCGCCATAGGCGTGCTTTTGCTGTCCGTTGGAAATATAGGAGTGATATGGGCGGAAGAGTATCTGCCGAGCGGGCTGACGGCCTTGCTGGTCGCCGTTCTTCCCATTTGGATAGCGGTGATTGAAGCGTGGATATTCAGGGACGCTCGCATTCCCCCTCTGGGACTGGCGGGATTCGCACTGGGCATTGCCGGCATACTCATACTGCTGTGGCCCAAGCTGAGTTCCAGTACGCATTTTGGTCACATGGAACTGGCCGGTGTAGTCATTCTGCTGACCGGCTCTTTCGGCTGGGCTTATGGTACGGTCCTCTCCAGTCGCTGGTCGCTCAGTGTGGGTGTGTTTGCCGCCATCGCCTGGCAGATGACCCTGGGCGGGTTGGTGGATACCGGCGTGGCATTTGCGACCGGCGGATTTCACCATGTCGAGTGGACTCCCAAAGTTGTCCTTGCAGTTGCCTATCTGGTTGTCTGCGGCTCATGGATCGGGTTTACCTGCTACATCTGGCTGCTGGAACATGTTCCGGCCCCCAAAGTTGGGACCTATGCCTATGTGAATCCGGTGGTGGCGGTCTTGCTGGGATGGCTGCTTCTGAATGAAAAGGTGGATGGCTTCATGTTTGCCGGAACCGCCATCATTCTTGCCGCAGTAATGATGGTCAACATCTCCAAGCTGCGGACCATGAAAGTGCGGATCGCGGAGCCGGGAATTCGGGAAGCCAGCCTGCCAACGGTTGAAGCCGGAGCAGACTGAGGAAGAATTGGGTAATTTTGCAATTTTGTGATTGGGTAATTTGAGCGAGATTATCGTGACGTCGTGTTTCTCCCACTTACCCAATTACCAAACGGAAGTATGCACTTTACGCAACCCGGCTTCGGCGGTCGATGGTGGGATGTCGCGGGAACTGGCGAGAGATCGCGGGATGAAACGGAATGACTGAGATTATGTTCTCCGTTTGTTCGTTGTCCATAAGGACATGTACTAAAGGCCATGTCCTTATTCGCGTTACTAGTTTGTTTCTAGTTTGTTCCTATTTTTATGTTGACTCGTTATACTCGTTTCGTATGTGAGACAAAGATGTTGGCATGTTGACAATACCAACACAAACGATCTTTGAAAATTTGGTTTGCCGCCAACGGGGTACGATCCCGTGTTCCGTGGGTAAAGGCCACGTGTCCTAGTCCACTAGACGATGGCGGCATTACAAGGTGCGGGTGGAGAGGCTCGAACTCTCACGGCGTTTCCGCCAGCAGCGTCCAAGGCTGCTGCGTATACCAGTTTCGCCACACCCGCATTCTTTGTAAATAGTCGTTGTAAAACCCTTTCTAGTCAATACCATACGTTGTGTGCAGTAGTCTTAAAAAACCACAAAAACTTTCTATGTTACACCCAAAGACGCTGTTTTGGGAGTAATTTTATACTTGACACAATGATTGCGTTAAGTATAAAATTACTTACATGGAAGACAAACACAACCTCTCGAAGTCAGAAGTGATCGCAGAAATTCCAGCGGCTTGCTGCAATGAACTTGCAGCCGTGGAATTTTTCGAGAAACAACGCTGGGGAAACGATCCTTGCTGCATTCATTGCGGTAGCGTCAACGTCTACAAAATGACGGACGCGAAAACAGGCCAGCGTAATAAGCGTTTCTTGTGGCGCTGCCGTGACTGCAAGGAACAATACACCGTGCGGATCGGGACAGTGTATGAAGAGTCCCGCCTTGACCTTCGCCATTGGGCGTATGCGTTCTGGCGTGCGTCTACTTCCAAAAAGGGCGTAGCTGCTCTTGAGATTTGCCGTCATTGCCAGATTAGTTACAGGTCTGCTTTGTTTCTCATGAATCGTATTCGTTTCGCCATGTCTCCCGATGGCAGCGAACCGAAATTATCCGGTACGGTTGAATGCGATGAAACGTATGTTGGGCCGCGCAAGCCGCGTTACAAGGGAACCAGCAAACGCGGACGCGGAACCAGCAAGACTCCTGTATTCGCCGCTGTAGAGCGCAACGGGAACATTCGTAGGCGAGTAGTCGCTAACGTCACTGGCGAGACTCTGAAAGAAGCAATCCGTGAAATGGTTGATACTAAGTCTCGCATCATCACGGATGAGTTCTCAGCCTATAACGGCATTGGCAAGGAATACGCTGGACATGACACCGTGAATCATGCGGCCAAAGAATATGCGCGTGATGACGTTTACACGAATACGGCTGAGAGTTCTTTCGCTCTAGTGAAACGTGGAATCGTCGGAATCTATCACAACGTGAGCAAGAAATATTTGCATCGGTACATGTGGCAATTTGATTTTGTTTGGAACAATCGCAAGATGAACGATGGTGAGCGCACGATTCTTGCTGTTAAATCAGCCGAAGGAAAACGGTTGATGTACAAAGAACCATTGGCAGAAACGGAAGCGTGGTAGATCATGGCCAAAGGGAAACCATCGAACTCGAAACGTGGTAAGAAGAAAAAGCTAACTCCTGGCCCTAAACCGGACATACTCAAGATTGAAGAGGATTGGCAGGACGCAATTAAAAAATCTTTGCAGAAGAAAAAACCTGTTGAAGGTTGGCCGAAATAAAGACCTTCAATTTGAAAGGTAAATTTCCGATGAACGAAAACGATAAACTGCTCTCGCTTCTTCTGCGCGTTTTTGGCAATAAAATCTATGAGCTACAAAGTGGCTTTGCTGCGATGTTCAATCTCTGTTTACGAAATCGGGTTTTTACCGAACAGGCTTTTCATGCTGAACGGATGGAACTGGAGAGACTTCCCGAGTTTCAGCAGTTGAAAGCGGTGCTGGACAAGTTGAGTAAGACCACGGAGCACGCAGACCTTGAAAAGCTATTGCGAGAATACGAAGGGCCAGTCCAGTAGTCGTTTGACGTTGCATTTAAGAGCACTCCATGCGATGATTTATTTGGAGTAATAGAAAAGATCAAAAGCCGCGACTGGCATCGCGGCTTTTACTTTGCTGCAAACAACCTCTAGTTGTCAATAAAAAAAACCTCTACAATCTCAGGGAGATACTCTTTATCGGCTCCCATTCCTTGAGTACTTCGCATTGACCCGTTTTCCAATCCCCAAAATATGGGAACATGTTGATGGACGGCTCCATGCTGAGAACGATTGCCGTGTTGTCGTTAAAGTTGATGTTGACGCTGTGATGGTCGGCGGTGATGGAGACTTCAACGCTTTCCACAGTCTTGCCCTTAGCTTCTGGAAAGCGGGTGACAGTTCTTGTAACCTTGTCTTCAGCCATTTGTGCAGTTCCTTTGCATGAGTGGTTAGGGGTGTGTCAGTGTTAACGCACTGGCGCACTCCGCTTTCTCTTATACGCACACTCGCGGGAAACACGCAACGAAAAAATAGCGAAAGTCTGAAAATTTTGTGCTACGATTCAGGGGTTGCGTAAAGTGCATACTTCCGTTACCAAATTACTCACTTACCCAATCTTTCCTCGCAGGCACCGGTTTGCCTGTATTCATATTCCATGGCCATAAGAGAATACACCTTATAATCATCAAATGGTTCAGCACGAAACTTAGGGGGAGGCCAATTTGGCGGAGACCGCGGAGAAACCAAAGAAGACTACAAGGCAGCAACTCAAGTCCGTGATGCCCCAGATATGGGAGTTGGTCCGGCCCCGGCGGTTCCGGTTGGCAATTGGCTTTGCTTTGCTGGCGATCAGCCGGGTGACGGGGCTGGCATTACCCTATTCGAGCCGCATCCTTCTGGACAGCGTGATTCCGAGAAAAGACGTTCGTCTTCTGACGTTGCTGGTCATAGGAGTGGTGCTGGCCTCGATCATTCAAGGCGCAACCTCCTATGCGCTCACCCAACTGCTTTCCAAGGATGGGCAACGGGCGATTGCGGAGTTGAGGCGCAAAGTGCAGGCCCACGTCGCGCGCCTGTCCGTGAGCTACTACGACTCTACCAAGAGCGGCGTTTTGGTTTCGCGCATCATGAGCGATGTCGAGGGCGTGCGCAACATCATCGGTACCGGGTTGATGGAGTTTGCCGGTGGCGTGCTGACGGCCGCCATCGTGCTCGTCTGGATGATAAAAATCAGTTACCTTATGACCTCCATAGCGGTCGGCGCTCTGGTTCTGTTCTCTCTGGTGCTCAAGAAAGCCTTCAAGACCATACGCCCCATTTTTCGCGAGCGGGGCAAGCTCAATGCTGAGGTCACAGGCCGGCTGACGGAATCCCTGGGCGGAGTGCGCGTCGTCAAAGGCTATCACGCCGAAGAGCGCGAGCATCATGTGTTCAGTGGCGGCGTGGAAAGATTACTGCAAAATGTCTTGAACACGCTGACTGCAATGTCCACCATGGGCCTGGCCTCCACTCTTGTGATGGGAACCGTCGGCGCAGTCATTATGTTCATTGGCGGAAAAGAGATGATGACCGGTCATATGTCATCGGGCCAGTTCTTCCAATACACTTTATTTATGGGGTTTCTTGCTGCGCCGGTGATGCAGATTACGAATATTGGAAGCCAGATCACTGAGGCCGTCGCCGGGCTCGACCGGACCCGTGAAATATTCAATGAGCAGCAGGAACATACCGATCCGGAGCGCACCATTGCGCTTCCTGAAATTCAAGGCGAGCTCAGCTTCGAGAATGTTGATTTTGAATATGAGGCTGGAAAACCCGTTCTTGAGCGCGTCAGCTTTACCTCGGTTCCCGGCAGTGTGACGGCCCTGGTCGGCTCTTCCGGCTCGGGCAAGTCGACCATCATCGGGCTGGTAGCGGCCTTTCACAAGCCAACGCACGGCGCCATCTATATTGATGGCCAGAATCTCAGCAAGGTCCGGCTTGATTCCTACCGGCCCAGGCTGGGAGTGGTGCTGCAGGAGTCATTTCTGTTTGCCGGGACGATTCGCGAAAATATCATCTTCGCCCGCCCTGATGCTACGGAAGAAGAGATTCTGCGCGCCTGCCGCATCGCCCACGTGGATGAATTCGCCGAAAAGTTTAAAGACAAATACGACACGGTCATCGGCGAGCGGGGAGTCAAACTATCCGGAGGACAGCGCCAGAGGGTCTCGATTGCCCGTGCGGTGCTGGCCGATCCCAGGATTCTGATCCTCGACGAGGCCACTTCCAGCCTGGATTCCGAATCCGAGGCCTACATCCAGCAGGGTCTCAAGTACCTGATGGAAGGACGAACAACTTTTGTCATCGCACACCGGTTGTCGACCATTCGCCAGGCAGACCAGATCCTGGTAGTTGAGGCGGGAAAGATCGTGGAGCGCGGCACGCATGAATCCCTTTACGCGCAAAAGGGCCGCTATTTCGATCTCTATACCCGGCAGCACGGCCTGGAATCCAATCTGCTTCTGGCTCCCGGAGAAGGCGGCAAGCCCTCGCCGGATGAACAACCGGTGGCCGCACGCGCAGCAGGCGAGCAGGCGCTTGATCCGATTGGGTTAGTGCGGGGGCAAGGTTTCTGATCTTTCCTTCAGGCAATACCCTCAAAGAGCTCGGAAATGGTTGTGCGTAGCTTTCTGGCGATGACCATCATGCTGGCCATTGTGAGGTTGGTCTCTCCTCGCTCAATTTCTCCCATGTAGCTTGGGTGGAGACCGCATCTGCGCGCAAACCTGGCTTGGGAAAAGCCTTGCTTCTTCCTCAATTCACGGATTCGACTTCCTAATGCCTTTTGGATTTCCTGCATGGATTAGCAGCAATTAGCAAATAGCAATTAGCCAAAGCCCGGACCTAACTGACACCCGCATCCTAAATATTGCCCTTGAGTTCTTGCCTCGCGATCATCTGCGAAATCAATGGCAATGTTGAGTTCCTTGCGTCCCTCACGCCGGAGTTAATCCCGCGGCAATTCAAAAAAGTGGCCACTGAAGTTGCCAGTGGCCCAAGAGGATTCCCAAAAACAGCCAAGAGTGCTTCGGCGACCTCTCCCGGGGCGCCAAAGCAATTCAGTTGTAGCACATTCCATATATTTTTGTATACGTATTGTTATCATTTATGTTACATTCAGATATAGGAAGTTGAGAAACCGCCTAAAACCGGTCTTGGCCGGACTGGGCCGTGAGCCAAACCGCGACGAGTTGGCACGATTTCTCCTGTGACGGTGAGCCAGGCGGGAGACCTGTGGCTGGATCCGGACCGTAGGCGGTCCAAGACGGGCGAAGGTAGCTGCTGAACTTCGGACCAGCCACAGATGATGTTTCTTGCGAGGATGCCAGGCTTTTAGTGGACATTGCGTCAAAATTCCTTGTCCGTAGAGTCAGGCAACGAGTGATGCAGCCGCGCGGGCCGAGCCGGAGTACGTGAGCCCAGGTCACGTATCTCGCACAGGGTAGGACCGTTTGCGGCTTTCCCTTGATCTCGCGAGCAAGCCGGCGGCAATGAGGTAATAGTCCACTGTTCTATTACACTCATTGTCCGCCGGTCCCCCGATCCCTCCGTTTCGGTCCAAACCTAACAAACAGAGCCCACGAGCCAAAGCCAATCCGGTCATTACAGCCTGTTCCAAAAAAGGCTTTGAAAGGGCACTGCCTGTCCTAGAGGTGAGCTTGCGAGCCGAAGGAGCTTCTAGCCGTGCCGCAAAAAGCTTTAAGAAATCGGGGCTTCAGCCCCTGGGGCTCTCCGCAAATTCCTTTCCAAAACTCTTTGCCTTTAGCTTTGCCTCCGATCCTAAGCAGCTTCAGCAGTATGACTACAGGAGTATTTGCCAATTATAAATTGCCCTGCTAAATGAAGCCCTGTCATAACAAGTCATAGCATATACGGCAACCTTGTTCTGAAAACAGAACAAATTAAGATCTTTTGTAGAGTTTCCCTTCCACTGGTGTATATAGCTCGTGAGACCGCGGGAGGAGTTTACGATGATCGACCATGCGCTGCTCTTGATGTCCGCTGGGGCCGCCGGCTACCGCATCATTTCTTCAGGCCTGGACCGTGCCAGCCGCTTCAAAGAGCGTACCCTCGATGAGGTTTTTGACTTTGTGCATCCCCTGGACAACCAGGATGCAGCGACCCTTTTTGATCCCCAGGAGGAAGAGCAGGCCGCCCGCTTCTGGCAGACCAGGGAGCTCTACCGTGAGGAGCAGCGCCGACGTCTAGCGAGGGCCCAGTCTTATATCCTCCGCAGGCGTCATAATGCCTTAATTGTTGAGCAATGGGCCAATACAGAGTGGTCAGACATGCGCCGCTACCATCTGGAGGATGAAGCCGGTCCCGATCTGATTGAAGCGATCCTGGCCGTCCAGAAGGCAGCGGCGGAGTTCCGTGTGGCCTGTACCCTGGTTCTGGCCAGGATCGGCCTTTGGAATGTGCTCCTGCTCGCCGATAAGTCGCGGCTCCTCCCTCTTCCCAGCGTGGCTGGGCTGCGCACCACCGGGAAAGTGGACCTGCTCCTGGGCTATCAGGCAGTAAAGGAGTCCGCTTTGGCCCTGGCGCGCTTCTATGGAGAAGAGCGGTATCAAAGGCTTCAGGCCCTGATCTAAGCCAAGCCAGGACCGGCAGTTTCACGCTGGTTTTTCCGCAAATTCCGAAATCCGCACTTCTTGAAGGCCGCTGCTGGGGACGCAGCAGATCGGCCTATCTTTTCTCTCCGAACACTGCCGCTCACCTATGCTGACGGCACAACTCACTATTCAAGGAGAAAAGATTATGAAAAAAACTATTGCTCGCCTTTTGTTCGCCATGCTGTTTGTGATGACCTGCGGACCAACCCCGCTGCTGGCAGATGGAAGCTTGCCGCTGCCTCCGTACTGTCCGCCGGACTGCATCTGCAATTAGTAGTTTGTGGTATGCGGGTGGCTGGGTTAAGCTGGCCACCCAATGCCTTCGACGGAGTTAATAGCGGGACTGGTAGCTCCAGCTTTGCAAGTCTGGCTGGCGGGAGCGATGATTCGCCGTAAGCTCCATTCCCAGTTCCCGCTGTTTTTTGCGTACACGCTTTATTCCATTGCTGTAATTGCTGTGCGTCTCTCGGTTGCTAAGCAACCTCGCTTGTTCTTTGCACTTTATTGGATTACGGAGATTATCTATGGCGCCCTCGCTCTGCTGGCCGTTGGCGAGGTTTTCGGCGATGTTCTGGAGCTGAGATCCAACCAGCATCGCTGGTGGCGGTTTGTTCCGGCGACAATCTTGCTGTCCCTGATCACAATCTTCTTTTGGCGGGCGACATACTATCCTTTCGGCCCCAATGTTTGGGGTGCATTGGGAGCGGGCGCTTATTCGTTTGGGCTGGGAGTGCTTTGTGTGCAGGCGGGAATTTTTCTGCTGGCGCTGTTTCGCCTCAAGGCTTTTTCCGGCATCCTGAGTAAACAGCACAATGCCGGTATCTTGAGGGGTTTTGGCGTCTTCGGCCTTCTCACCATGACGGCCTATGTCACCCGCTCATATTTCGGAGCCCGGTTTGAAGACTGGTTTCGCTATATTCCGCCCGGAGCTTACATAATGGCGACATTAACCTGGCTGACTGTCTTTCTCCACCAGGAACCGCCCGACCGCAAGCCTTCGGCAACGTCTGAATTTGTAAAGAATGTTGCAGAAGGGCTCAGCCGCGACCATGAGGCGCTCAAGAAGATCGAAAAAGACCTGCCTCCTCAACTGCGTACCACGTTTGAAGCAGGGAATTGACCGCAGTTGAAAATTACAAATTACAATTTTCAAATGCTATGAGCAACTCCCAGGAGCCATTGGTTCAAAATGTCTTCAATCGCCGCTCTTTCTTCCCGGGCCGATTTTATTTTTGGCTGCGTGATCTTGAACTGGAAGAGCGCCATGACCAATGTCCGGGCGGCAACGGCTGTCTTGGGCCGGGGCTTGGCTTTTTTGTCGATTGCTTCGTCCAGGGTGCCGGCCAGAACTGCGACGATCTCTTCCAACCGGGCATAAGCCAGCTCCCGCCACTTTTCTTCCTGCGACAAATACGCGTACATCATCAACCTGGCAGGCTGTTGGGGCAGGGAATCGTACCACTGGCGGACGGCCGTGGTGATGAGGGCTTGCGAATCCCGTTTGTCCTTGCTATTGAAAACGGCCAGCAGGAAGTGGGCCTGATCCAGGGAGCGCTTGATGACGGTATTCAGGGTCACCTCAAACAGGCCGTCTTTGCTCTTGTACAGCCGGTAAATGGTCATGGCCGTGACGTCGGCCTTCTTGGCGACATCGCGGATGGTGGTTCCAAAGTAGCCATAATCGGCGAAAAGCTCGATGGCTGCTTCCAGGATCTGGGCTGCGGCCTTCGATTCCTTCACAGGCACAGCCTTAGGTTCCTTCATCGGTCAACAGCATCCTTATAAAGTCAGGCGCATTCACGTGCTTTTGCCCGTCGGGTTGAAGAGCGACCATTGTAATCTAGTGCCCGCCCGAAGCGGCAAAAGTCTCATCTCCTTTATTCATGACATAGAGCCATGCCAAGAGTTTGCCATAACGCAAGAAGAGACATGCCCGGCGGCATGTCTCTCCCTGCAAACCCGCAAAGTTACTGCTTAGTCGCGGTCACGGTTCCACCAGTGCCAGGAGCCGCGCCGATCGTCTCTATCGTGGTCATTGCGCCAGCGGCGGTCATCGCGGTCGCCTCTCCAGCGGTCGTCCCGGTCGCGCCTCCAGCGATCATCACGGTCATAACGCCTGTCGTTGTCGCGCCAGCCGTTGTAGTTCCTGCCATCTCGATAGGTATAACGGTTGTGGTCGCGGTCCCTGTCGCGATCGTGGTCTGGGGACGCGGCCGAGGCCAGGGCGGAGCTGCCTGCTATCAAAGTGGTCATCATCAGTAACATGCGTAGTCGGTTCATCAATTGCCTCTTTTCCAGCCAGGCCCGTTGCCGGTCTCTGTTTCCTATTCCGAGTGGTCAGGTCTTAGCTACTTTTTCTTTCCACCTGTATGAACCCTGCACCGGAGAAATATGCGGTCTATTTTTGTAATCGGAACGTAAAGGTTTGTTAATCTGGAAAGGTTCTGAGGTTTTTCTGAATTGAGAGCTGCGGCTGACTTGGGATGGCTCGGAGTGCACGGAAATTGGCAGCCATTTCAGCGGCCGGAGATACGGCGCAAGCGGGTCCTCCTTAGGAACGACGGGAAAATCTTCGCGGACGGAGAACATTTCCCAACAAGGTACTGAAGCGCGGCCCGGCCGTAATAAGCAAAAGAGACATGCCCGG
>Ga0210400_10004244_pt1 | contig 12469 bp, 6 predicted proteins | sample IncBWH26MmetaG_FD_155456 | JGI IMG/M metagenome (GOLD analysis project Ga0210400, IMG submission 155456) | Forest soil microbial communities from Barre Woods Harvard Forest LTER site, Petersham, Massachusetts, United States - Inc-BW-H-26-M | ecosystem: Environmental > Terrestrial > Soil >...
GATCTCCGTTTGCAGGTGTTACATTACGTGCAAGATCTGTAAATTGGCTTAACATACTGTAATGCTGCGCGCCAATTCGTTTGTAATTTCCTGTTGAAACTTCCCTGTACACAATAAAGCTGTCCACGTTGTTATACAAGGTTTTGTCCCAATAAATAATGTTGTTGACAGAGGCACTATCCGTAGACACCATACATATATCGGGTGATACCGGAACCGGCACGGTAATTAGACCTGTTGCGCTGTTCGAGCAGCCTTGCGCGCTGGTTCCTGTTACAGTGTACATGGATGTGGCCCCAGGTGTTACCGTTAATGTTGCTCCGGTCGCCGCGTTGCTCCACGTGTATGTGCTTGCCCCGCCCGCTGTTATCGTAGCTGTACTGCCCGCGCAAACAGTTGCCGAGGAAGCAGTAACCACAGGGTTGTTATAAATTACAATGGTATGCGTTACATATGCGCCCGAACCGAAAGAATCTTTGGCCTGTAACGATACGTTAAATGTTCCGGTATTGGTATAAGTAACCACCGGATTTTGCTGAGTTGAACTGTTGGTTGGAGTAGAGCCCGTTGTGATCCATATCCAGGATGTTGGCATATTTGCCGAATTATCGGTTAGCTGAATGGGAACTCCCTTGCAACCTGATGCAGGTAAAGAGAATTTTGATATAGGGATTTTCTGCGATTTAAAATACATTTGGTCTATGATCAGATCAGAACCGATATAAGAATTTTGCGCCGGCCATTTGGAAGAACTGGCGTCTATCATAACGGTATCGGGTGTCTGCGAAAGTGTAAAAGGAATTTCCACTTTTTGAAAGTTGCCGATTACCGGGCCAAGACGAGTGCCCCTGCCGTCTATCCATGATCCGTTCTTTGAAAAGGACATATTAACCTCGGCGCTATCTGTGTAGGATGGGAAATTTGCAGGAAGATATTTATAGTAAAAAACAAGTGTGTCGGTTTGAGTTGAATATGGCGAACCACCCTTGGGCGGTCCATTGCCATTTGTTGCGTTTGTAAAACCGCCCACATTAACCTGGTTGTTTCCAAAACCCGGAGGGTCTGTTATAAGCTCTACCGCGTAAGTACCTTTGTATTTATCAGTTGTTTTAACTGTACCACGACAATTCCATCCTACAAGATTTTCGCGGGTAATAGTCTGCCATAATTCAAAATCGCCGTTAAAGTTGGCGGGTTGCGAACTTACTCCTGTAAAAGCAATACTATCCATAGTAACCGTACTACCGGGAATAAATTTTTTAGTGTTTCCCATAAAATTACACGAGGTGGCTGCAAAAACTACTGTGTCGGGTGTTTGAGTAAGAGCCGGGGAAAATGTGGGCGAAAAAAGCGTGTAGTTATTTTGCGTGCCGAAAATTTTATAAAGGTAAAACCCTATAAGAGCACCATTCTTTTTAAACTGAACAAGGATGAGGCCTGTATCGCCGGGCATAATATTGTACTTGTGCCAGCATTTAAAACCAGTTGGCATTTGATTGTAGGCCATACCACCTTGGGGCGGATTGCCCGGGTTTCCATCTGCAAAATAACCGCCGGCGGTATCGGTACCATTTGTAACTGTGGTAAGCTTGATTGCAAAATTACCGCTTTTGGCATCTGTGGTTTTTTGGGCGTTGTTTGCCACATAACCGTTACCGTGGGTTTCGTCGTTAGAACAGGCCCAGTAAAGAGGGTCCTCAAAAGATTTTGTGATCCAGTTCTCAAAATTTCCGTTAGGGATAGTTTGTGCAAACGCTAAACCCGTAGTGATGACCGCGATAAAAGTAAATAGTTGTTTTTTCATTGGGTAGTATTAAATTTCGTAAGTAAAAATAAACAAAAAAAGGTGAAATCTGTAATAAGAACAAGTAATTACGTGTTTCCACGTAAAGAGTTAATTAACTGTTAACAAATCAGTTGGTAATTGAAGATACGGCTATAATCTGAATCTTTCTTTCGCAGGCCGCGCGGGGATTATAAATGGAATTCCGCGTATCGTAATAATCATCGCTAACCGTACTCTTTAATAACTCGCCTATGTCTTCTTCAAAGAAGATCACTTGTCCGCTGCTGATGTAAGGCATAAACATTCCTTCTTTGTATTCTTTAAAATAATTCTGCAAACTGCAAACACGACGCTTGGCCAGGTTTACATTATAAGCAGTTGAGGCAAGCGGGGAACAGAAACCTTTCATGGTAATTTTTACTTTCTCGCCTCGCTTTAATACATCTTCAAGCAGCAAAGCAAACTTTTCCAGATCATTTAAACCCGACTGCACACTGTCTTCAAAAAAGTTTTGCACCATATTTTCTCCAACCGTTTTTTGTTCACCTTCCATTCCCTTCGGGAATTCCTTTAAATAGAGCGGAAGCATAGCTAAATAATCCAGACATGTCTTTTTATAATTAAGCGGTGTGGTAACAGCCAGTGTTTTTTTATCGGGTTCATCGTTATGAAAATATAAAGTAAGCGGCACTAATACTTTCATTTTATCAATAATCATTTTTGTGGTGTCAACAAGTTTGCGTGTGGTGTCTCTTTTAATAAGCGGAGTAATTGCAAAAGCATAAATATCATTGCAGCAACTTTGCTTCTCTTCGAAATAAGAGCCAAGACGGTTTGAAGAGAGATACGATTTATCCTTATTGCTGTTTATACTGAAATAAATATCGTTTAAAGGTGAGTTAACCGGGTAACCTGCATTCTCGGGTATTCCGAATTTTCCGGCTTTATAATCACTTTTAAAAATATCAAAACCGCCCATGCCTTTATGATGATTGGATGAAAAATATAAAGTATGAGTAACATTTTCATAATAGGGAGTGATTTCATCTTCGTAGGAATTAATTACTGCGCCTAAATTAACCGGGGATGAAAAACTTTCCTCGCTTTGTTCTTTGCAATACCAAATATCCATTCCTCCCGAACCACCATTTCTGTCGGAAGCAAAAAATAAATAATTCACGCTGTCAACTTCTCCGAGACAAGGCTGGGTGGTATTTACTCCTTCTATGTTTACAGGCGTGGGCAAAGCTTTGGGTTCCGACCATTTTCCGTTTATATATTTGGAACCAATTAATTTGCAGGTAAAAGTTGAAGTATTTTTTTGCGTGCACTGAGAAAAAATGGCGCGTGTAAATTCTTTATTAAAAGTTGTATTCGCTGTGTGAACTCCTCTTTGATTAATAATTGAATCCATTTCAGTGGCGCGCTTCCATTTCATGTTTTCCTTTTTGGAAATAAAAATTTTATTGAAAGGAATGTCACTTTTTTTGTCTTTATTTTTTTTATCGCGCAAAGAAGAAAAATACAAAAGGCTGTCAGCTTCAACGGGAGCATACTCGGATACTTTTGAATTTACATTGGTGTCTAAATGCTCAATCGTAACGGGCTGCGGATTTTTCATCATAATCAACGACAAATCACAAGCCTCGACTTCCAACTGCGCTTTCTCGGCCATTTTTTTTAATTCCGCCTTTTTGTTCTTTCGGTTTTTTATCGCGTACTTATTAAAGAATTTTTTTGCTTCCTTGTATCGCGCTTTACTTTTTAATAATTCTCCGATCCAGAACGGAGTTTCCACAAATTCTTTTGCATTATCTACTTTGTAAACTTTCTCATAAAAATGCAGGGCAATATCATTATCGAAATTTAAACGACTGGCCGTAGCGTAATTATAAAGGTACTGGAGATTGGTTGAGTCAATTAAAATAACCTGGTTATAGATCTGCGCGGCCGAAAAATAATCTTTATCGTTCATCGCTTCTTCGCCCTGTTTCAGTAATTTTTTAAGATTTTGAGAAAACGAAAGGCCCGGAACAAATAAAACTATAAGAAATGCTTTTAGCACGAAGGGGCGAAAGCTCAAAGTTTCACAAAGCTTGTCTGTATTCTCTTTGCGTCTTTGTGCCTTTGTGGCTATTACCTGAAAGATTGATGGCATAAAAGAGTTACATGTAAATCGGACAAGAACGTTTTTTAGGAGTAAATACAGGATTCTTCCTGAAAATGTAAATTATACCAACCTCAAATGCGCCGCGTTTATTTGTTGCTGCCTGGAATTTGGAATAATTTACGTCATAAGCAAAACCAAATTTATAATCCTTATAATCCATTCCGAGTAAAAATGTAAATGCGTCTCCCAATCGTGAAGAGAAACCTCCGTATAATGTAATATTATCCTTAGGGTCTAAAAGGTAAGAAGCTCTTGCTGCCAGAATAGTTTCTTTAAATGGCCCTTGTGTTTCGTACATCACATCACCCAACACCGCAATTTTTTGATTGAAAGGATATTTTACACTGATAAATGAAGTTGATTTAGCGTACAACTTAACATCGTTATTTTTGAAAAATGAAACTCCGGGGCGATTGAAATGCGAAAAGCTTGTCCCACCTGTTACATAACCCGTAGTTTTAATTTTGTACTGCAATGTTAAACCGGCACCCATATCAAAATAAGTGCGTGATAACATCGGAAAATTTTCTCCGCTTGAAAGCGCCGGATTGTAAACGTCACCGTCAAATTGATTATCGAATGTAAGTTTATTAGTCCTGAATGCAATATTTGAAATTCCCGGCATTACTCCGAACGAAACACAAAGGTTTGTATCGCTCCTAAAATTTTGTATATGAGAAATCGGAACATACAATTGGTTAATACTGTAATGACTGTCGCCCGAAATATCATTATTAAAAATCAATCCTGCACCCATCGCACTTTGTTGCGACAATACCCTGTTAAGCCTTGCATCGCCCATAAAAGAAATGGTAGAGTAGGGCACGGGCACCGTGCGCCATTGATTACGGTACATACCGCCAACACGATAATCTCCGTTAAACATCCCCGCGTTCCCCGGATTTAAATACAAAGGCTGCATAAAGAATTGCGAGAAGTGTATATCCTGGGCAAAAGAGATGCAAGAACTCAATAACAAGAACCAGGAGAATATATGTTTACAAAACCTTTTCATTATCTGATCAAAGTAATATTCCCTTTTTTAAATGATTTCTTTCCGTTATTGCAGGTGTAGGTTATATAATAACCAAACACGTCGGGGTTACAGGGCTTGCCTTCAAAAATTCCGTCCCAGCCTTTTGTTATATCCGTTGTATGAAAAACCTGTTGTCCCCAGCGGTCGTAAATATTAAAATCTATTTCGGTAATAAGCGGGCTGCGAGCGTATTCTATATCGTTAACACCGTCTCCGTTAGGCGTAAATGTATTGGGCACAAAGACCGTATTCTCATTGCAATCTTTTGTAATTACATAAATAGTTTCTCCTGCTATGGGAAAAACACAACCGTGCGGGTCGGTATATACAACAGTGTATGTGGTTGTATGTTCGGGTGTAGCAACCGGGTTCGGACTATGTATATCACTGATGTTGTAATTAGGGCTCCAGGTTAAACTTCCACCACTTGTGTAAGTGCCAAGCTGACTGCTTTGCCCAACGTAAATAGTATCCGGCGTTGCATAAGCTGCAAGCACAGAATAAGAATATACCGGTACATTTATATTAGTGTGCAAAGTTGAAATACAAGTATCAACTCCGTTGACCTGCAAAACCGTAACGGCGTATTGAGTTGTTGTTGTTGGAGAAGCAATAGGATTCGGGATATTGGCATTATTTAAACTTCCGGCGGGTGACCATGTATATGAAATTCCGCCCGTGGCATTTAACTGAACAGAATTTCCTTTGCATAAAAACTGATTTGCCGAAACACTGATTGGATTAAATCCGGCGAGCGTAATTACTTTTCTGATGGAGTCGGGACAACCGAATTGATTGTTTGCGTAAAGCGTAACAGTATAAGTTCCGGGATTTGCATACGTGTGTACGGGATTTTTTACGGAGTCAATATTCCCATCGCCATAATTCCAATTCCAACTGTTTACGATTGTATAAGAAGAATCTGTAAACGTTAATGTATTACCGCAATTATTTTTTACAAAATTAAAATTAGCGGTTACTCTCGGAAAAATTTTAATGGTGTCTGTTTTATAAAACACACAAGTATGCCCGGAAGCATCGTGTTGCGCAATAGCTACTGTATAAATTGTTGTTGTGGTTGGAGTAGCAATCGGATTTGCCGTATTAGTATTATTTAATCCCGTTGGCGGCGACCAGGTATAAGTTAATCCTCCGCTGGCATTCATTTGCACGCTACCTCCTTTACAAAATGCGGAATCGGGTGAAGAGGCGTAAGGCACCAAAGTAAAATTAATAACCTGTCGCGCTGTGTCTTTACAACCGTTATTGCTTGTAATAATTAATGTCGGAGTATAAGTTCCTGCAGGATAAGAAAATGTTCCGGGTTGTTGTGCATTACTGGTTTGGCTGTTACCTAAAGTCCAGCTATAAGTTAAAGTACCTGTATTTATGTTTGAAGTATTTTGATAAGTAACTTTATTGGCGCAAGAATCATAGGTAAAAGTAAAAGCGGCTGTTGGCGTTTCATAAACTGTAATTATAGTGCGTGCCGTATCAAAACCATTAAAACAGGAGGTATTTCTTACAAATAAATTCACAGTGTAAGTTCCCGCGGCCGTATATGTTTTTACGGGGTTTAAAATTACGGAAGTAGTATCGTTGTTGCCAAAATTCCATAAATAACTGTCATAAGAAATACTTGTATTGTTAAAGTGAACGGTTAACGGAGCACAACCCGAAGTTATACTGCTGAAATTCGCATGCGGATAATTAAACTCGAATTTAATTTTAAATGTTCCGTTATTACAATTGGTTGACTGGTTCCAATGATTTCCATACACAGATGTTGGCCATGCACCTGGCGTAACCGGAAAATCACTATGCCCTCCGCAACCTGCACATACACTCTGGTAAATAATTCCTTTCCGGTCAAAGCGCGAAGTCCCTCCGTCAACATGCTCGTGGCTTTGCGGGCCGCCAAAATAAGTTCCATGTAAAAGTGATTGGGCGTTTTTGGAAAGCACCATCAAATAAAAATTAAACCCGTCCGGATTGGTACTTTGTATAGCGCCGCTTGTTAGCGGCATACCAAAAGTTGCCGGACCCATAATAATATTTCCTCCCCAACCACTCATATAAATATTTTCCGAGCAGTCTACTAAAAATGCGGCGGGAGAAAGATTAATAGCGGGCGCGCTGTTACCGAATACAGTCGAAAAAATAATTCCCGAAAGGCTGCTGTCCAGTTTGGTAATAAACTGTTTTCCGTTTATTACACTGTAGGCAGCGTTTACAACCCCGAAATTTCCGGCCGATTGACCGAATACATAAGCATTTTGGTGCTTGTCTAATTGTATAAAATAAGACTGGTCGTAAAATGCGGTACCGATATAGGTTGCCGCCATCAGAGTATTTCCGCCGGGACTTATTTTAGCTATATAACCATCTGCTTTTCCACCCTGGTATGCAGTTTTATAAGCCCCCGGTGTAATAGGGAAATCTGTGCTTCGCGTTCCTCCTGTTGCATACACTTCGTTATTCGGTGCCACATACAAAGCATAGCCGGCGTCATTATTTGAGCCTCCCAAAAAAGTACTGAACACTACAGTAGATAAATTCCGGTCGAACTTAACTACCACTGCGTCCTGCCATCCACCCAAAGTGTTATCAAAAGCATTTACAGTCGGGAAATTCGGCGAACGCGATGAACTGCATATGATCGGGTTATCATTTTTATCGAGTTGAATTTCTCCGCGATACTGGTCGCCGTAATTATATTGCAATGAATCCGGAGGGTATTCTCCGTTAACAGTAATTCCGTACAATTGCGCTACATAAGGAGCTATCTTATTATTGGTATTTACCCCGTCGTTACGACTTCCTCCAATAAAAGTAGAAGCAAGTAAAGTATTTCCTGCAGCACTTAATTTAGCAACATAAATATCTGTTCCGTTATAGAAATAGGTACCGTTAAACATGAACATCAGTGAATCCCCGCCGTTGTAACTATTGTCATAAGCTTGCGCCGCCATCGGGAAATCGCTTGAGCCGGTTGCGCCGTAGAGGTACAGGTTGTTCTGATGATCGACAATTAAGCTGGTAACAATCTCGCTGCTTACAGCGCCACCAATATAGGTTGAGTAATGCAAAAATGCTCCGGAAGAATCGTATTTGGTAATTACCACATCCGTCCTACCATATAGTATACTGCCGTTATAAGTACCATCGTAAGCATTTACAACCGGAAAACCCTGTGCGAAGCAAGTACCACCACTGTATAAATTACCTAATGAATCGTAAGTAGCGGTCATGCCGAAATTATCCGCGGTTGAGCCGGAGGAGCATGCAAAGACAAGAACAGGGTCAATTACCAACTCATAATTTGTATCGTAACCTTTTGGAAAAGAAAAAGAAACTGTATTTTTCTTCAACTGAAACTTACAGGGCACTTCAACTTCCTGCCCGTTTATAATCTGGTAGGCGTAGGGTTCGTGTTCTATCATTTCATTGATAGGAGTTTTAATAGTTATTTCCCCCTTGGAAAGGGTGATTCTCTCAACCTTATCGTAATACATTTTTATGTTTGCAGCATCGGCGCCCGGTTTTACATAAAAATTATACTTTACGCTGTTATCTTGTCCAAGAGCTTCAAGATTAATGCCCTGCCACAAATCATTGTATAAAATACGTTGATAATTTTTTACATCGCCTGCCCATTTGGAAGGGTCTTTTCCAATGAAGTAGTTATTATAATCGGCCGTAGGTTTGGTTGATTCAATAAACGTATTGGGGTTGGAGTTTGTAAACTGAACCTGAAAACCGGAAGTCTTAATATTTTTAACCGGCTTCGCGCTATAATTTGCGTGTACTCCGCGATAAGTTTCCTTATCGTAAAAACTATAAATCAAAGCGTCTTTTTGCACCCAAAGTGCGCCGCCGTCTAATTGTGCGCGGAATTCAATGTTTTTATCCCACTGATTTTTGTTTTCGGTAAACTTAATGAGGCTGCTGTTTGCATTAACGCGGGGCGTTCTGATTTGCGCGAATAAAGACGTGCAAAACAAAAAAAACAAAGCTGATATATAGGTTGTAAACCCGCGCATGTATACAGTAGATAAAGATAGCGAAACCTTAGTTAAAATACAAATAATAAATGTAACCTGTGGATGGCTGATAACAGCCTGCGGATATACGGATAATAGTCTCATTTAAGATGGATTTAACAAATGGAAAAACTCATCCGAATATCCGTAAAATACCCGCAATCAGTAGTTATTATTACTTTTGTAGTATGATTAAGATTACTGAGTGCCCGAGGGATGCCATGCAAGGAATAAAAGATTTTATTCCTACCGAAGAGAAGGTTGAATACATTAATTCCATTCTTAAAGCAGGTTTTGATACTATTGATTTCGGTAGTTTTGTTTCGCCCAAAGCTATTCCGCAAATGCAGGACACAGCTACCGTTTTAGGTAAATTAGAGCTAAGCAACTCTTCTTCTAAATTATTAGCTATTATTGCCAATACACGCGGTGCCGAAGATGCCTGCCACTTTGATGAAATTACTTACCTCGGTTTTCCTTTTTCGGTTTCAGAAACTTTTCAGCAACGCAATACTAATTCAAGTATAGCGGAATCTTTAAAAAGGGTGGAGGAGATACAATCGCTTTGCATCAGACATAAAAAGCAATTAGTAGTTTACTTATCGATGGCATTCGGCAATCCTTACGGGGATACGTGGAACGCGGATATTGTAATTAATTGGGCAAAAAAATTGCAAAGCATGGGTATTGGCATTCTTTCATTGGCAGATACCATCGGCAGTTCGACCCCGCAAAATATTTCGCTTTTGTTTTCCAGTCTCATTTCCGAGTTAAAAAATGTACAATTGGGTGCGCATCTTCATTCGCGTAAAGAAACTGCCGGCGAAAAAATTGAGGCGGCTTATAAAAACGGTTGCCGAAATTTTGACAGCGCAATACTTGGTTTTGGCGGATGCCCGATGGCAAAAGATGATTTAACAGGAAACATCGCTACAGAAATTGTATTAGATTTTTTTGCTGATAAAAACCTATCTTACAATAAAGAAGCTTTTGCTAACGCAATGGCAATAAGCAGCAGGATTTTTAACAGGTATCACTAAAAATTCCAGGAAAGTCCTGCACGATAAACGAGTGGGTTGTACAAATAAGGGGAATACAGTCCCGGCTGAAAATCGTACATCAACACAAAGAAGTAACTTAATTTATCTCCCAAAGGGCTTTTATAACCAATGCCGGCCATTTTTTCATCACTGATATTTCTTGAAATTACCGCGTTGTTACGATAATTGGCGGGGATACTTAATAAATCATACTCCACCTGTATAAAAAAACGATTCAGCAATAATGCTCTGCCGAATCCTCCTACACCAAAAATATTGTAATTCACTTTTTGCCCTCCGCTTGTATATGTTGTGTTATTATAAATAACCTGTACGCCGGCAGATAATATATCCGTAAATTTATATCCGGCATGCGGAGAAATATCATAGTACAAAGCACTTCCGTAAGATGTTCCGTAATAACCCAATTGCAGGTTGCACCCGTAGTAAACGTTTTCCATAAAAGGTTTTGCATCCGTTGGGCGCTTGCCATTATTTACATAATCATTATAGCTTTTAGGGCGCTTACGATTAGGTACTTCCTTTTTGGGAGTTGGGGTAACCGTATTTGTGGGCGGTGCATTCGTTACGGTTGGTGTAGGTGTAGCGGGAGGGTTACCATTCGGATCCTGTGTATTATCCGGAGTAGGTGGTGAAACACGATTGGTATCAGTCTGGGCTTGTATAAAACCGCAAAATAATACCAGGATTATCGTGAATTTGAGTTTATTCATTTACTTTGTAAAGATAATTATAAATCATGACAGTTGTTATATCAGGCGCTTCGAGGGGGATTGGAAAGGAGCTAATTAACTTTTTTTTACAAAAAAAAGGCGTAAAAATCATTGCTTTAAGCTCGCATCCTGAAAAATTGCGCACCTTCGAGAAGAAAAAGAACTTCCATGCAGTTAAGGCCGATTTTACAATAGAAGACAGCATTTACGAAGTAACTGAAACCATACGTACAATTACAGGTGAAATCAGTATCCTGATTAATAACGCGGGTGTTTTGGTAAATAAACCTTTTTCTAAAATTACCTCTAAAGAGCTCGAGCTTTGTTATAGGGTAAATGTGTTTGCGCCTTTTTTATTGAGCCAGCAATTACTTCCGTTAATGGGTAAAAAAGAAAAATCACATATTGTAAATATCAGCAGTATGGGCGGTTTTCAGGGGAGCAGTAAGTTTGCCGGCTTAAGTGCTTACAGTTCTTCCAAAGGTGCGCTGAGTATACTGAGTGAGTGTTTGGCGGAGGAATTTAAAGACAAAAATATTTCGGTTAATTGTTTATGCCCGGGCGCTGTTAATACCGAAATGTTACAAAAAGCTTTCCCGGGTTATAAAGCCAGAACAAGCGCTAAAGAAATGGCAGCTTATATAGGCGATTTTGCTTTGAACGGAAACAAATTTTATAACGGCAAAGTATTGCCCGTAAATAACAGCAATCCGTAATTTATTTTGTACCTTAGTACGTATGATACGTGCCGGGAAAATATTTTTTATTTCCTATTTTTTATTTCCCGTTTTTATTTTTTCCCAACAGAAAAAGACGAAAATTCCCTTGTTCTTAACATCGTTAAAAAATCGCGAAGATTTCGATTTAATGAAAGGTGAACCACTTTCAAAAACATTTAAAGGAATTGAGTGTATAAAATTATTTATGTGTTGGATACAAAAACCTTGTATTACATTGAATCCAGAACCTACCGTTGGCACTATAGTTTTGCGACAGATTTATTGGGCGAAAGAAACGACCTCCAGACTTTTGATTACCTGAATTACGGACGTAGTCCGCAAAGGGCATATATAATTGCAACTTTTAATTATAATATAAATACAAAAAATTATTTTCTTCAGTTTGCCGCACCGGATGACCTGAGTGATGAAATGATTGATAAACTTGTTATTGCTGTTGCTTCGACTTTTTTCAAAGGAAAGGATTTTAAAATTTTGTTGAATAGTACTGTTTTACTAAGACGAAAAAAAGAAATCGCACAAAAACATTCTGTCATTACCGGAGATGAATTTTTCAAGAATCAGGTTTATCAACCCATTTGTAAAGGCAACACAAAAGGAATTTTAAAATTTATAGAAGCGGATTCTTTAAAGCAAAACGTAAATTACTCGAAAAACATTTTGGTGCTTAAAGGAACTTCCAACCAGATTCCTGTTTGTAAAGGAGTTGTTACGGACGAATTTCAAACACCTTTAAGTCATATTTGTCTGCTAACGAATAATCGCAAAACACCTTCAGCGGCAAAGAAAAATATCTTTACAGATGCTAACCTTCTCATTCTGAATGGAAAATATGTGGAGCTTGACGTGGGAGAAGAAAAATTAAATATCTATACAGTAAAGGAAAGTCAGGAAAAAAATGCAAAAAAGAAACCTGCAAA
>Ga0210400_10004246_pt1 | contig 12465 bp, 13 predicted proteins | sample IncBWH26MmetaG_FD_155456 | JGI IMG/M metagenome (GOLD analysis project Ga0210400, IMG submission 155456) | Forest soil microbial communities from Barre Woods Harvard Forest LTER site, Petersham, Massachusetts, United States - Inc-BW-H-26-M | ecosystem: Environmental > Terrestrial > Soil >...
TAATCTGGCCCCAGGCCCTGTTGATGATTGGCGGCGCAGCTCTAGGTGGATACGGAGGCGCCCACTACGCACAAAAACTGGACCAGAAAGTAGTGCGGTTCATTGTGATTGCCCTGGGCGCGACCATGACTGCTTATTTCTTCTGGAGAACCAGAGGACTCTAAGACCACTTCTGCTCAGCCCGCGTTTCTCGAAATAGCCGCTACGCCGCTACATTTCCTCTGGTTTTCGAAGAAACTGAACGCGGTTTGTGCCGACCTAACTCTTGCGGGTGCCGACTTGCACTCCGCGCTTCCGGCCGATCAATTTACCCCAAAATGGAGACCGTGAACCGGGGCAGGCCGGATGATTTTTAGCCACGAATTCACGCGAATTAACACGAATTGGCCACCTTCTGTTGTCCAAAGTAGTATTGGAGTAGTAATAGAGCATAGAAAAAGGGGTGGGGGGTACTGATTGAAGCCATATAAACTGCCGCCCACACGAATAGCAACGAGAGAAAAAGACCACGAAAGTTAGTGTCCTCGCGGATGACACGGATTGTCTAGAGATCCTTCCCCTTCGGCAAGCTCAGGGTCAGGATTTCGCCTGCCGGCTCCCGCTCCGCTCACGCCGGCAAAACGGCTCAAGTTAGTGTCCTCGCGGATGACACGGATTGTCTAGAGATCCTTCCCCTTCGGCAAGCTCAGGGTCAGGATTTCGCCTGTCGGCTCCCGCTCCGCTCACGCCGGCAAAACGGCTCAAGTTGGTGTCCTCGCGGATGACACGGGTTTGTCTAGAGATCCTTCGCTGCCGCTCAGGATTTCGCCTGCCGGCTCCCGCTCCGCTCACGCCGGCAAAACGGCTCAACCTTCCCGCTGAGTATACAGATATTACTAAGGCGGCGACCGGAAAAATTTACCCCTAAATGTTTGGCGCGATTTAGGACGGACCAATTACCGCCAGCAAGATTACGGTCCCCCGTGTCTTCACATGGCTACTATTTCTAAAATGCCAATTGCATGGGTAATTCACAAGCCGGTTTGACCATCGCTGCCGTATCACGTTAGAATTACAGGGTTTGCCGGTATTGTCAGTTCCTGCCTATTTGAGCAAGGCTGTTAGCAAACCGCAGAATTTCAGCAAAATCTAAAGTCCACAGAGACGTCCTTTGTTTGCAGCAATTTAAGAGGACAACGGAGAGAGTTATGTACGCGGTTATTCGCGCCGGGGGAAAGCAGTATCGTGTTGCGCCCGGAGACATTGTCAAGATAGAGAAGCTGCCCGCCGGCGATGGGGATACGGTTGAGTTCAACGATATCCTCGCGGTCTCCGGCGAAGAAGGCAAGATCGGCCCTGGAACCGACGCAGTGGTCAGCGGTCAGGTGGTAGAGAGCGGACGCAACGATAAGATCCTGGTCTTCCACTTCAAGCGCAAGAAGCAGTACAAGAAGATCCTCGGACACCGCCAGCATTTCACCGCTGTGCGTATTACCGAGATCGCTTTTGACGGCCAGCGGTTTACCGCGCCAGAGCTGCCGCAGAGGAAGCCCAAGGCGGCTCCCCCGGTAGACGCTGAAGGAGATGCCGGGAACGAAGAATCGGCAGCGCCCAAAGCGAAGGCAGCAGCTCACAAGAAAAGCGCAGCTAAAAAAGCGCCGGCCAGGCCCAAGGCGGCAAAGAAGGCAACCCAGAAAACCAGCAAGAACAAGAAGAAGTAATCAGCGGCTCCGGCCCTGAGACACACAGAAAAGGATTTTGTTATGGCGCATAAAAAAGGACTAGGCAGTTCCCGAAACGGACGCGATTCAAACGCGCAGCGGCTAGGCGTAAAGGCTTTTGGCGGACAGCTTGTGCCGGGCGGCACCATCATTGTGCGGCAACGCGGGACACCGATCAAGCCAGGCGTGAATGTCGGGCGCGGTAAAGATGACACTCTTTTCGCCAAAGTCACCGGTGTAATCAAGTTTGTGGACAAGGGCGCGAGCGGCCGCTACGTGCTGGTTGAGCCTGCGGAGACAGCTAAGGCTTAGCCCTTTTGCGGTTTTCTCTTTCCCTACTGGGAGAAAATCCAGCTACAGCTAAAATTTGCGTGAGTACCTGGCCCCGTCGCAGAACGGGGCTTTGTATTTAGCGTCCAAAAACCCACAACACCTACCACGGAGACACAGCGCAGCTTAGCCGCAACCAAAACCTAAAACCTTTGAAACACGGAGGAACAGAGTAAACGGAGGAAAACAAGGAGGAACCCAAAACCATTAACCACACATTCGCTGCCGCTCAGTGCAGGCTCCGGTCACAAAGGGAACACGAAGGAAAAGCAAAGCAATTCTTCGCGGGAAAACAAGATTTTCATGATTAGTAATACGGAGAAAAACCGGAGAAAACCAAGAACCAGTTTCACCGCCCCTTCGGCTGCACTCAGGGCAGGCTCTTCGCTACGCTCGAGGGCAGGCTCCGACGCGGAGGCGCGGAGAGGTCCAAAAAAAGAGGATCACGAAGAAAAACACGGTCCCAAACTCATAAGTTCGAAAATGGCATGAAGAATTTGCGAGAAAAGCAGGAGCTCGAAGCACAATCGTAGTACTGAGGAACACAGAGGCTAAAACCGGAGCGAAATCCTCGCAGGAGGAAACGCTTTCAGAGATGGTGAGATAGGGGCAACGGTACAATCAAGACAGGACGGTTCCGCACGGAGCGGGAACCAGAGAGTCAGGCACGTTAAACAGAGAGCGAAGCGGCAGGAACAATGTTTATTGATGAAGCGGTAATTCGGATCAAAGCGGGTGGTGGCGGGAACGGCTGCATGGCGTTCCGCAGGGAGAAGTTTGTTCCACGGGGCGGACCTTCCGGCGGCGATGGAGGGCATGGTGGCGACATCATCATGGAATCGAGCGAACGCCATAACACGCTGGTCCACTTCCGGTTCAATCCGGAATATACAGGCGAGCGTGGACGCCACGGAGAAGGCTCCAACTGCACCGGGCGCGATGGCGAACACATTATCCTGAAAGTTCCGGTGGGCACCATTGTCTACGACAAGACGACTGACGAGCTGGTGCATGACTTTTCGAACCCCGATGAACGTATTGTTGTGGCCCACGGCGGCCGTGGCGGACGCGGCAATCAGCACTTTGCGACCAGCACGCACCAGGCGCCGCGCGAGCACGAATTGGGCAGGCCGGGTGAAGAAAGGGTGTTGAGGCTGGAGCTGAAGCTGCTGGCTGATGTTGGCCTGGTGGGATACCCTAACGTTGGCAAATCCACATTGATCTCACGTATTTCGGCGGCCCGGCCAAAAATTGCGGATTATCCCTTTACGACCCTTCAACCGAACCTGGGCGTAGTAACGATTGGCGAGTTCCCCCACGAAAACAGCTACGTGGTAGCGGACATTCCCGGACTGATCGAAGGCGCACATACCGGGACGGGGTTGGGGGCACAATTTCTGCGTCACATTGAGCGCACCCGCGTACTGGCCCATATTGTTGACGTCTCCGACGCCAGCGGGCGGCCCGATCCGGTGCACGATTTCAACGTAATCATGAACGAGTTGACCAGCTTTGGCGCCGGGTTAGAGCAGAAGCCAATGATCATGGTGGCCTCTAAGATGGATGCCGTCAATAAAGATAGATTGGCCCAGTTGCGCAAGCATTGCAAAAAGTTGAAGCTGGACTTGTATGAGATTTCCGCTGTTGCCGGCCAGGGGATTCCGGAATTGAAGTACGGGTTGGGGCGGCTGGTAGCGGAGATTCGGGCCGGCAAATACGTCCAGCCCAAGGCCAGAAAAAAAGCGTCTTCACCCCGTAGAGTCAGGAAAGCCAAACCTCAGAGTGTCCGTATTCCAAAACGCGCAGCTTTCAAGAAGAGAAAGACCCGATGAACGTGGCTGGTAGCAGAGCATGAAGTTAGCTTTCTTTGGCGGCACGTTTGATCCCGTGCATCTGGGCCACCTGGCTGTTGCGCGCGCAGCGGCAGACAAGCTCGACCTCGATCTTGTCTATTTTGTGCCCGCGGATGTGCCTCCTCACAAGCGCAGCCGCAACCTTACGGAGTTTCAGCATCGTTTTGCGATGTTGGCCCTTGCCACTGCGGAAGACCAACGTTTTGTGCCTTCGCTGCTGGAGGCCAATACCGGGCATCCGAATTATTCAATCCAGACGATCCGGCTGCTGAAGAGCACGCTTAAGAAATCAGACAAACTGTACTTCCTGATCGGCATCGACGCATTTATGGAGATTGGCAACTGGAGGCAGCCGGTGGAGTTGCTCTCCGAGTGCGACTTCATAGTGGCCAACCGTCCGGGGCATTCGCTGGGGGACATAGCGAAGGCGCTGCCGGGGCCGCTACGTCCTTCCGATACAGTGCTTGCGGCGCTGCGGCGGCAGCACTCCGGAAGCACGATTGTGCTGCCGTCAACCACCATCCATTTGCTGGATAGCGTTGATGAAAGCATTTCGTCAACCCACATTCGGGCAGCTGCAAACAAGTCAGTTAAGCAGCTCAGCAACCATGTTCCCCGCCTGGTGGCCGAGTACATCAGGAAAGAGCACCTATATCTGGCAAGTGGCCATAAACAGGAAAAGGAAAGCGCAGGAAAAGGCAGCAAGGTGCTATCTTTTCGTCGGGCGCGCCATCAGGAGCAATGAACGAGGATGAGCAAAGAAACCAGGCAGCAGGTAGCACAAGCGGTCCGAGCAGTGGAAAGCAAGAAAGGCGAGGATCTGGCGATTCTGGAAATGGACCGGGCAACCGGACCTTTCACCGACTATTTTGTTGTATGCACCGGAACCAACCCTCGCCAGATTCAGGCCATTTCCGATGAAGTGGAAAGAGGGCTGCGATCTATGGCGGCCAGGCCAGCCAGCGTTGAAGGCTATAACCAGGCGGAATGGGTGTTGCTGGATTATGTGGATTTTGTCGTCCACATTTTTTCCGAGCGGGCCCGCAAATTCTATGACCTGGAGCGGCTGTGGAAGTCCGCCACGCGTCTTACTCCCGCTGACCTGCTGAAGAAACCGGCAGCCAGGAAGCCAGCGAAAAGAGTTGCGGCTACGCGCTCCGCTAAGGCCAAGAGTACCGCAGGACCAAAGGCCGGCAGCAAGCGCCGGAAGCCTCCTGCAGCGAGAAAAACACCCAATAAAACGGCCCGGAAGAAATCGAAATAGCCTTGCTGCTTACTGATTTGCACTGAGACCGCTTGATCAAAGCTGAACCTTGAGTTTTCACAAGCGCATCCTTCCAGGTAAGCGGGGCTGAGCCGTGTGCGGAAAAAGTGTCAGCAGCTACAAAAGTGTGAATCAGTGGTGAAATGCCCCTCAATGCTAAAATTCTTCCAGTGAAACTTCAGATTGCCTGGGTCGGCAAGACCAAAGAGCCGGCGATTCAATCGCTGACAGCGGAGTATTTGAAACGCATTTCGCGGCATGTGCCGTCCGAGTCGCATGAGTTGCCGGCGGAAGCGGCATTGCTAAAACTGGCGGAGCATAGCTCCGGCCGCACCAAGCCGGTGCTTATCCTGCTGGATGCCCGCGGACGCCAGTTCACCTCTGAAGAATTTGCCCAGATACTACGCGATCAACAGGACCGAGGCACGCAGAACCTGTTGTTTGCCGTTGGCCCTGCAGACGGGTTCAGCGACCATGCGCGAGGGGCAGCCGACCTGATTCTCTCTTTCGGCAAGATGACCCTGGCGCACGAACTGGCGCGGATTGTTTTGCTGGAGCAGATCTACCGGGCATTTACAATCTTAAAGGGTCATCCGTACCACACAGGGCACTAGAAGAATTTGAAATTTATAAATTTTAATTTTGAAATTTGAAATCCCTATGAGTGATGTTCATCGCGGGCTTATCATTGTGAATACCGGGCCGGGGAAGGGCAAGACCACAGCGGCCATGGGGACTGCGTTGCGCGCCGTGGGAAATGGCATGAAGGTGCTCATGCTGCAATTCCTGAAAGGCTCCTGGCATTACGGCGAGCTGGACGCCGTGCAGGCCTTTGGCGACAAATTCATCATGAGGCAAATGGGCCGGGGCTTCGTAAAGGTAGGCGGCGCGGAGACCGACCCTGAAGACATACGCATGGTGGAAGAAGCATGGGAAGAGGCGCGGCAGGCCATTGCCTCGGGACAATGGGACCTGGTGATTCTGGATGAGATCAATTACGCCATCGGTTACGGCATGCTGGATCCGGCCAAGGTTGTGGAAGGCCTCAAACAAAAGCCCGAACAGGTTCATGTGATCTTGACGGGCCGGAACGCCCATCCGACAATCGTGGAGTTGGCCGATACGGTAACGGAGATGAAGCAGGTGAAGCACGCTTACGAAAAAGGCGTGCTGGCGCAGCGTGGGATTGAGTACTGAAGAATCGGGTGATCGGATCATCTGGTGATCGGGTGATCGAAAATCTTTCGCCACTTTTCCGCAGGTGAATACTGAGCGGGCAGCAGTTTAGCCCCGAATGGGCCGCGAAGAAAGAATCGGAAATGCGATGATGTAGCCCGAGCGCAAGACCAGCAATCTCAAAAGGCCCGAACAGAAAGGAACTTTCCTTGGCGTGGTTTAAACGAGAATCTAGCGAAATTCAGCCTTCTGAGGAGAAGCGCGTGCGCACGGAAGGTTTGTTCCTGAAGTGCGACGGCTGCGGCAAGATCATCTGGAAGAAAGAGCTGGAAGAAAACGACAAGGTTTGCCCCAAGTGCAATTACCATTTCCGAATCAATGCGCTCGAACGCCTGGCCCTGCTGCTGGATGAAGGCGGTTATACCATCCAGGACGATAAGCTGGCTTCCACGGATCCGCTCACCTTTTCCGATACTCGTCCCTATAAGGCGCGCCTGGAAAAGAGCCAGACGGAAACCGGCTTGAAGGACGCAATCATCAATGCTGAAGGCACACTCAACGGCCGTCCGGTCATCGTCAGCGCCATGGAGTATGCCTTCATTGGCGGCAGCATGGGGGCGGTTGTCGGCGAGGCGATCACCCGGGCAGTCGAGAGGGCCTGCAATCAGCGTAAGCCCATTATTGTAGTTTCCGCTTCGGGCGGCGCCCGCATGATGGAGGGCGTGGTGAGCCTGATGCAAATGGCGAAAATCTCCGCAGCCCTGGCAAGGCTCGATACCGCCCGCGTGCCTTACATCTCCGTATTGACGGATCCGACTACCGGCGGCGTTACGGCCTCCTACGCCATGCTGGGCGACATCAATATTGCCGAACCGGGCGCACTGATCGGTTTTGCGGGGCCACGAGTGATTGAACAAACCATTCGCCAGAAGCTGCCGGCAGGTTTCCAGCGGAGCGAGTTCCTGCTGCAACACGGAATGGTGGATGCGGTGGTTCACCGGAAGGAAATGAAGGCCTACCTGGCCCGCGTCCTGGACTTTATGGCTCCCAAGGCTGCCTGATCTGTGCCCTCCAACTACGAATCCGCAGTTTCCGGCCTCATGGCGCTGGGTCACGAACTCTTATCGAACCGCAAGTTCGACCTTGCGCACATGCGCACGTTGATGGAAGCCCTGGGGAATCCGCAGCGGAGATTGCAGAGTGTCTTGATCGCCGGCACCAACGGAAAGGGCTCCACGGCAGCCACCCTGGCCAGCATTGTCCATGCCTCGGGATACCGGACCGGGCTTTATACCTCGCCTCATCTGCTTCGCATCAACGAGCGCATCCAGATTGACCAGGAACCCATCAGCGATATCGAGCTGGCCGAAATGTATGACCGCGTGGAGAGCGCAGCGCACAGGCTGGTTGCGTCTGGAGAGCTTCCCTGGCATCCGAGCTTTTTTGAGATGGTTACGGCCATGATGTTTGAATATTTCGCCAGCGCGGGAGTGGAACTGGCGGTGCTGGAAGTGGGTATGGGAGGGCGGCTGGACGCCACTAATATCGTCGATCCTTGTATTTCAGTGCTTACCGATATTGACCTGGACCATCAGAAGTTTCTCGGCTCTTCGCTGGCGGAGATTGCTCGCGAAAAAGCCGGGATTCTGCGTCCCGGGGGCGTAGCCGTGCTTCTGCCGCAGCATCCTCAGGTCAATGATGTCCTCGGACATGCCATTATGGAGCGCAAAGCGCGCCCCGTGAGTGCGGTGCAGCATGTTCCTCCGGTAACGCCTAATGCCGCGATTGGTCCGGCGAGCCGCAATCGCTTTCCGCTGGAGTACATGGGCAAAGAGATCATGGTGGAGTCGCCGCTGCTGGGCCGCCACCAGTGGCGCAACCTGGCACTGGCCATTACTGCGGCGGAGCAGCTCAACGGTTTTGGATTCAAAGTGCTGCCGGAACATGTGGAGCAGGGCATCCGTACTACATTCTGGCCCGGACGGTTCCAGATGTTGCCCGCGGATGCAGGATTTCCGGAGACGGTGCTGGATGTGGCCCACAATCCCTCCGGCGCGTGGGCGCTGCGTTCCGCCCTTTCAACCTATTACGAGGGACGCGAGCTGACTTTTATTTTTGGCGCCATGCGAGACAAAGCCATCGAAGAGATTGCCGACATCCTCTTTCCGCTGGCGGACCGGATCATCGCTGTACAGGCCGACAATCCCAGAGCGGCATCGACCGAAGAGATCGCCCAGGCGGCCAGGCACAGTCATTCCGAGGTTGTACGCGCGGCAACCATGCAGGCGGCGCTGGACCATGCACGCAGAACGACTCACGACAAAGGAGTGGTCGTAATCACCGGATCAATTTACATTGTGGGCGAAGCTTTAGGAATTCTTGCGAAACCAACACCTGCCGCTGTTTTAAAAGGATAGCTGAAACCGTGCCAGAGACAACGGAAGCCCGGATTAGTGCTCCCGAACACAAGGCCAGTGGAATCCCGCACTGGCTCTCCCGCTTACGCTCCTATTTGTTTTGGGACCCGCTCATCTGGATCTACACCGGAGTCCTGGGAAGCCTTTCCTTGCTTTCGTCTTTCTTTGATCGTGATGGAGGCATCCAGCATGGGTTTGCGCGCCTCTGGTCGCGGGCGATTCTGGGGACGATTAGCGCTGAGATCCATGTCGAAGGGCTGGATAAAATCGATACCAGCCGCCCTCACGTTTATGTGGTCAACCATCTTTCCGCCCTGGATATCCCGGTGATCTATACCGGGCTACCCTTTCAATTCAGGATTCTCGCCAAGAAAGAGCTGTTTCGGTATCCGTTCATGGGCTGGCACCTTCGCCGTTCCGGCCAGATTCCCGTGGACCGGGCGAGTGTGCGAATGTCCCTGCGGGGCCTGCAGCAGGGAGTAGAGGCGTTGAAGAAAGATATGCCGATCATGGTTTTTCCGGAGGGCGGACGCTCCGAAAGCGGGCAGTTGCAGGAATTTATGAGCGGAGCTTTCTACCTGGCAATTAAGGCGCAGGTGGATGTAGTCCCTATGGCGCTGCTGGGTACCTACGAGACCTTGCCCATGAACACCTGGCACATCATGCCCCGCCCGCTTCACCTGGTGGTGGGCGATCCGATCTCAACGGCTGGCATGAAGGTCCACGACATGGAGGCGCTCGGCGAGAAAGCCAGGAATGCAATTGCTGATCTCTACTACTCACGGTCTTCACTGCCCGATTTGCGTAAGGCCGCTTTGCAGTCCAATTCCAACTAACGCGGTTTCAGAGTGGTATATCCTATCGCGGAAAACGCAGGGACTGAAGCCCGGAACGAGAAGAGCACCCAGTGGAACAGCAGACCAGCAGGTTTGTCCAAGGTAATTCCATTTTCTTCAACGCCCGCGGATTGCGCGCTGGATGGCGGGCTCTCGTTTTCCTGTTCCTGGTGATTACTCCCTCGCTCATTCTCAGCACCGTTATCGTGCTGCTGCGACACGGACGGCCTAGCGCGAATGTGGCGGTGGGCCTCCTGCCTCTGAACCAACTGGCAGGCCAGGTCTGGATGTTTCTCTCCATCGTTTTCGCCGCCTGGGTCATGAGCCGGGTGGAACGACGCAGCATGGGAGTCTACGGGTTACCTCTGAAAAACACCCGGTTTTTTTCCTCCTTTGTGGCCGGCTATTTTCTTTGGGGGTTCCTGCCGTTGTCTGTTCTGCTGCTCACCTTACGGGCGCTGCATGTCTTCTATTTTGGCGGACTCGCTATTCGACCTGATCAAGCCTTGTTGTGGGCCGGATTGTGGGCACTGGTTTTCCTTATGGTAGGGCTCACGGAAGAATATGCATTTCGCGGTTACCTGCTGTATACGCTGGCCGATGGGCTCGGCTTCTGGCCTGCCGCTATTGTTATGGCAGTTGTTTTCGCTCTGGCGCACGCATTGAACCCGGTTGAGAGCCGTATCGGCCTGGTTATGACTGCGTTGTTTTCCCTGTTCGCGTCAATGGTCCTGTGGCGCACCGGCAATCTTTGGCTGGCAGTTGGCGCCCATGCTGGATGGGACTGGGCACAAACGTTCTTTTACGGCGTGAGCGACAGCGGCTTTCAAGCCCAGGGACACCTGCTGAATCCCCACATTGAAGGTCCCGCATGGCTGAGCGGTGGCGCCGTAGGTCCGGAGGGCAGCATTGCGGCCCTATTGGTGCTGGTGCTCATGACAGTGCTGGTTGCGGTAATCTATCGCCCGCGTAAGCAGCCTGCATTGATCATCACGTCTCTGGCCCCGTGAACATTAGTTTCCGTATTGCCCGTGATGCAGGAGCAATCCCGATAGTACTCACATTCAGCAGAACGCGCTGGAGGCCAACAGCGATCTGTCCAGGCGGAAAGTCGAACCGCGTGCTCCGAGTGTTGGATCATAAGATATGATCAGGCAGTTGCCTGGCGCGAGGAGGTAAGCTGCATGGTAGATGACGGATCGATATTGGTAACCGGGGCAGCCGGCCAACTGGGGTCGGTCGGACGCACTGTCACCGGCCTGCTCCTCGATCGAGGGTTTCAAGTTCGCGCCATGGTGCGGCGCGAGGACGAACGGGCGGCGTCCCTACGAGCCGCGGGCGCCCAAGTGGTGGTCGGCGACCTCCTCGAGCCGGGTGATGTTTATCGCGTCGTCAGCGGCTGCTGCCGGGCCTACTTTGGCATGTCCGTGTCCGCCGGGTACCTCGAGGCGGCCTTGACCATGGCGGCCGTGGCGCGGGAAGCCGGAGTGAACGCGTTGGTCAACATGTCCCAGATGACAGTCTCCGAAATGAGCATCCAGAACACTACCCCGAGCCATCAGCAGCGGCAGCACTGGTTGAGCGAGCAGGCGCTCGCGTGGTCGGGCCTGCCTGTCGTTACCATCCGGCCGACAATGTTCCTGGAGAGCTTTTTGCAATTAGCCGCTCCGAGCGTCCGCGACCGAGACCGCATTGAACTGCCGTTCGGGCGGGGCAAGACCTCTCCGGTTGCAGCGGCTGATGTCGCTCAGGTAGTCGCTGCCGTTCTCGCCGATCCTGCGCCACACCTGGGCCTGATCTACGAACTCACCGGTCCGCAGTCGCAGGACATGGATGGGATCGCCCGCGAATTCTCGGACGCGCTGAACCGAGAGATCACGTACTCTGACATCAGCCCCGAGGAGTGGGAACAGAAGCTGAAAAAGCAAGGTTTGCCAGAGCATCTGATGGGGCATCTTTTGGCGATGGGCGAGTTGCATCGGGTGGGTCGTTATGACAGGCGGGCGGACGGTGTCCAACGGGTGACCGGCCGGCCGGCGATGAGCGTCCGGGAATTTGTGTCGCTTCACGCGGAGGAGTTCGGCGGACGTCGCTCCTAAAAAAAGCACAGCGCGCCAAGAGCACGGCTGCAAGCCTTCTCGGTGATCTCTTCCGAATGGCCCGTGACACGATCAGAATAATCGAAACTCCTCGATAAGTTCCCTATTGGAATGGGCGATCAGACGGCAAGAGCCGCCCTGCGAGGGGAGGTCGGGCGGCGCTGCCCCATGAAGCCGCGGCCAGCGCTCGGCAGCTGCAGCACCTTGTCAGGCCGCAGAGAGCGCACTGATCGTAACGTAATATCCGTCCGGATCTCGGAGCGAGAACTCCCTGGTTTGAGTGTTCGGATTCACGTGTGGCTCCTCTTCGAGCCGAGTGACGAGAGAGCGTGCCCTTTGAAGCGCCAGGTCGAAATCATCGACACGGAAGAACAACAGGAGCCCGTTGCCGGGTGTCCCGTGATCGGGGCTCATCAATGAGGGATGTTCGTGGGCGCCCCACTCGTGGAGGCAGAGCAAAACAGTTCCATCTGAATCGAGGATTTGCCCAAAGTAATCATGGGTAGGAAGGGTAGCCGACTGGTCGAACAGCGCCTGGTACCATTTGAAGCTGCCCGGCACGTCGCCTACCCCTATGATCGTCCACGTGCGCTTCATCGGGTCCCCCTCTGCGGACTAATTCTTGTTTAGACCGACCTGGATAGACCGACCTGGATACAACCGGTCATCCCAGAACTTGCCGTACTGTTTTATGCCGACAGGCGAGTCAGGCTAAACCTGCCATCGCCTTAGAGATAGATTCTCTCAGATTGGCGAATCGTCGGCAAACCTTCCCTTACCCGGATTAGGT